>PVML01017145.1_pt1 | contig 12415 bp, 10 predicted proteins | sample 1853371 | NCBI WGS metagenome assembly PVML01 (sample SAMN08533508, study PRJNA380276) | Human gut metagenome, whole genome shotgun sequencing project. | isolation source: participant 1, chromium library | host: Homo sapiens | collected 2017 | reverse complement strand
TGTTATAAGGGTTTTTACACACACTTTTTGTCCTATAAGCCAAAAGCTAGTTAATCAATAGATTAACTAGCTTTTTTAGTAAATATTTAATAGGTTTAATTAGTTTAATGGTTTAGACCAGTCTTCCACTTCTAATTGATTAACCCTTTTAAACTCTTTTGTATTGTTAGTCACAATAGTAAGACCTTTTGATTTTGCATGACTAGCAATGAGTAAATCCATAGGACCAATAATTTTTCCTTGTGATTGTAAATCGGCTTTTATTTTTCCATACTCTTCAGCAGCGTGACTATCAAAATCAATAATTTGGATAGGTGATAATAAAAGTGTTAAAGCTAATCTATTTTTATCTTTTGATTGACTTTTTTCTACACCATGCATTAACTCAGCATATGTAATTGATGATATACATATATCTGAAGGATGATGCTTTAAAATTTTTTGTAGTACAACTTCTGGCTCTTGCTTAATGGCATAAATACATATATTTGTATCTAACATATACTTCATAAGGCTTCACGCTCCTGATGATCGATATCTTCCCGTCCGTTACACATAAAATCATCTGTAAATAATGATAAACCAGCTACAAATCCTGCCCATTCATCATCTTTTGGCATAAGTAAGACTACATTTCCTATTTTGTTGATGATTACTTCATCACCATTAAATCGAAACTCCTTTGGTAATCGTACAGCCTGGCTACGGCCATTTTCAAATAGCTTTGCTGTGGTCATACATATCACCTCCTTGTAAATAAAAGTATATACCTTGATATATATTTTAACAAGGTATAATTTTGTATACATATTATAATGGAATTTTTGTGTATATTTGCATGAATATTTATAAAACTCTTATTATCCTATCTATAAAATATGTACACTAGAGAAGCACATTAAGTGTACATTTGGAATAGACAATTTAATCGTTATATGAAGAAAACGTTCATGGTGATAAATTAGAAATAAACTGTGAAATTTAGATACACATTAAAATAGGACAAAATAAAGAAAAGATAAGTCAAAAAGATGGACCGATTTCTCAATTAATTATTTTAAATGATAATACAGGTATAACATTTCTCCCCTACCCTATTTTGTTTTGCGTAGGTCATAGATTTGGTTGTAACTGAGAATAAGCTGAGAATATGCTATAATATAAAGAAATAACACCTAAATATTTCGCTTATATGGTCATTTTATTAGTTTTCGTATATAAACTTATATAAAATGGATCAAATAAGCCGTATAGCTTAAATTTTTGAGTTTTATAGCATTTAAAATTAGAAATACTATTTTACTATTTCACATATTGTTAATTACATTGTTAATTACGTAGATTTATTTATATGATGAGCTATATGACATGAGAAAATGGATCAAATAAGCTGTATAGCTTAAATTTTTGAGTTTTATAGCATTTAAAATTAGAAATACTATTTTACTATTTCACATATTGTTAATTACATTGTTAATTACATTGTTAATTACGTAGATTTATTTATATGATGAGCTATATGACATGAGTTGTATTGTATAGATTTTGATAGCTTTTACATTATATAAATATCGAATAATTCATTAGGAGTACTTATGAAAGAGAAATACGATGTGCCCATCGCACCGGAGTCTGAATTTGTTTCATACATGATGGAGCAAATGACCAAATTTGGTCTGCCATGTACAGAAGAACAAGCAAAAGACTTTTATGTGTATTACACACGCATGATTGAAACAAATAAATACCTCAACCTTACGGGCATCACAGATATGAAAGAGGTTGTAGTAAAGCATATGATCGACTCCCTCTCCTGCTATGACTCAAATATCATTAAATCCGGCATGTCTATTATTGATGTTGGCACTGGCGCTGGTTTCCCTGGTATTCCGCTAGCTATCTATGACCGTAGCCTCAAGGTTACCCTGTTTGACTCCTTGAAAAAACGTCTTACCTTCCTTGAATCCGTTATGGATGAGCTAAAATTGACGAATTGCACTACCTTACATGGCCGTGCAGAGGATCTTAGTCATCGAGATTACCGTGAAAGCTTCGATATTGCTACGAGCCGTGCAGTGGCACGTTTACCTATTCTCTTGGAATGGACTGTGCCCTACGTAAAAGAAGGTGGCTACGTGGTGGCTTTAAAAGGCGCTATCTACGAAGAAGAAGTGGGAGAATCCAATAAGGCGCTCAGTACACTAAAAGCTAAGCTTGAAGAAGTACGAACCGTTACTCTGCCAACCTTAGATGATAAACGAGCTATCCTGTACATCAAGAAAACAGGTAAAACACCTAAGCAATACCCACGCAAACCAAAAGACATTAAAGACAAACCGTTAGTGTAATCTTTAAAGGGGAATATAGTTGCTTGTAAGCACAATATGAACAAATACTGTCCTATATAAATAACAAGAGGATGCAAATCATAGATTTGCATCCTCTTTCTCTTTCCCTAAAATCGACTTAGCTCACTATGGAGGCCGTGGGAAAGTGTTCTATGTTAATCTTATAATGACTTATACGTGGTCAATGATATGTAATGTTGTATCGATATCGTTTAAAGGCATAATATGTACGCCTGCAGCGATTTTTTTAATTTGCTCTAGTGTTTCGATAGCGATTTCTGTACCCGCTTCTTTACCGCCTTTTTCTACGCGGTCTAGAATCTCTTGAGTAAGGTTGATCCCAGGCACTTTTTCGTGTAGGTATGTAGCCATTTTGAAGCTTTTAAGTGGAATCAAGCCAAGCATAATAGGCACATCGAATTCAGACATTGTATCGATGTAGCGTTTTGCTTGTTCTAAGTCGTAAATTGGTTGTGTTTGCACGAAGTGTGCACCATTTTGGATTTTAGCAGCCAATTTTTGGCGTTCAATTTCTAAATCTGGAGCACCAGGATTACCAGTAGCACCAATGTAGAAGCTTGTAGGTGCATCTAAGTCATTGCCTGCAAGGTCTTTACCTGCATTTAATGTTTTAGCAATATTGAGCAAGCCCATGCAATCTACTTCGAATACGGATTGTGCAAATGGATGGTCCCCATTGTCTGGTTTGTCCCCAGTAAGGGTTAAAATGTTGTGCACGCCCAACGCTGCAGCGCCAAGCAACTCGGATTGCAAACCGATGATGTTACGATCGCGGCAAGTAAGGTGGAAAATCGTTTCGATCTCTTTGTTGTGTTGTAACAAGTAGGACAAGGAAATTGGGCTCATGCGCATTTTGGACATAGGGCTGTCAGCGATGTTGATAGCATCAACCTTCCCTTTCAAACGAGCCGCTTGTTCAAAAACCTTTTCCGCAGAACTACTTTTCGGTGGGTCTAATTCAACTGTAATAGTGAACTTTCCTTGTTGATGTTTCTCTCTTAATGTCATCATGTACCTCTTTATTAAAAATTATTTCTCTAAAGTTTCAAAGAAATCGTTAGCGTGGTTAACGGCTGCGATACCGTCCTTAGCGTAGATATCTGCGCCCGCTTGATCTGCGTAGTCTTGGGATACTACGGCGCCACCTACCATGATCTTAGTTTTGAGGCCTGCTGCACGGATTGCAGCGACAGTATTGTCGATTTGAGGCATTGTAGTAGTCATCAAGGAACAGATACCAACGAGAGCCGCCTTGTTGTCTTTAATAGCTTGAACGATAACTTCTGGATCAACGTCTTTACCGAGGTCGACGATTTTGTAACCATTGTTTTCAAGTAAGGCCGCTACGATATTTTTACCTAAATCGTGGATGTCGCCTTTAACGGTAGCTACAACGACTGTACCTTTATCTAAACTTTCACTAGCAGGAATAATTTCTTTAATGGTATTGAAAGCAGCTTGCATTGTTTCAGCAGCAAGCATTACTTGTGGTAAGAATAATTTACCAGAACCGAATTTGTCCCCTACTACGTTCATCGCTTCAGATAAGCCTTTTTTCGTAATATCTAATGGGTCCATGCCGTCTGCTAAGGCTTTTTTAACAAGCTCGACGATGGCTTCTTTCTCCCCTTGTTCTACACAAGCGCGGATATTTGCTAATGGATCATTGCTGTCGAAGGATTTTTTCTCTGGACCTTTCGGAGCGGAGTTCCCTGGTGCGCTTGATTCGTCTTCGTAGCCATATTCTTTGATGAATTGAGCAGAACCTGGGTCCCAACCTAATAGCGTTGTACTAGAAACAAAAGCTTTTTTAGCTGGATAATTTAATGGGTTCATAATCGGTGTTGTTAAGCCACAAGCAAGAGCCATTGTTAAGAATTGACCATTTAAATATGGACGTTGTGGCATACCGAAGGAAATGTTGGATAAGCCCATTACTGTTGGGAAGCCAAATTTCTCTTTATATAACTGTAATGTACGCAATGTTTGACGTGCACTATCTTCACCGCTGGCAAGTGTTAATACCAATGGATCAAGTAATAAGTCATGTGGTTGAAGACCATAGCCGTAAGCGCGATTTACGATACTTTCAGCTAAAGCAACGCGGTCCTCTGCTTTTTCAGGAAGGTCACCACTAGATATTGGCAAGCATAGTAATGCTGCACCATAACGTTTAGCCAAAGGCATAACTTGAGTGATGGACTCCTCCTCCCCATTTACGGAGTTGATTAGGGCGCGGCCTGGGTAGTTTTTAAGAGCTACTTCCATGGCTGCTGGATCCAATGTATCGATGGACAATGGAGTTTCAACGAGCATGGATAATTCAAAGATAGCACGCTCCATCAATGGAGTTTGGTCCATGCCAGCTACACCCATGTTTACGTCGAGGATGTCTGCACCTGCTTCTACTTGGTCTAACGCATCGCGTTTTACACGGATGAAAGAACCATCGCGTAATTCTTGGGCCAAAACTTTACGGCCTGTTGGGTTAATACGTTCACCAATGATAAGTGGTTTTGTATTGTGACCTAATTCTAACAATCTAGTACGGCTTGTAATGATTGTTTTAGGTTCGACATGAGCACGCTCCTTAGGCGTATGTGCTTTTACAGCGTTGGAAATAGATTGGATATGAGCTGGTGTTGTACCGCAGCAGCCGCCTACATAGCTAGCACCTGCATCAACGATCGGAAGCATCAATGGGCCCATCTCTTCTGCTGTGAGTGGGAATACAGTTTGTTTATTAATCAGTTGAGGCATACCTGCATTTGGTTGGCAACTGATTGGCAAATTAGTAACGCTGGCAATCTCTTCGATAAGAGGTGTAATTTGTTCAGGTCCAAGAGAACAGTTAATACCGATGATATCAGCACCAATAGCTTCCACGATAGCAGTTGCTACTGCAGGCGGTGTACCTGTAATAGTACGGCCGTCTTCACTGAAAGAAAACTGACAGATGATTTGTACATCTTCTTTTGTCTTCCCTGCTGCTTCACGAGCGTCAAGAGATGCCAATAATGCAGCACGCATTTCTTGTACGTCGATAATGGTTTCAATGATAATGAAATCTACGCCACCTTCAATCAATGCATCTGCTTGTTCGCGGTACGTGTCATAAATAGAGTCAAAACTCATATTGCCTAGTGGTTGTAAGAAACGGCCTGTAGGCCCCATAGAGCCAGCTACACGAGCAGATGGTTTAACCTCTGCAATAGCTTCTTTTGCTACCTTTACGGCTGCAATATTAATTTCTCTTACTCGATCTTGTAAATCGTAATCTTCTAATTTTAGACCACATGCACCGAATGTATTGGTAGTAATTACATCACTACCATGTTGTAAGTATTGTGCGTGAATATTCTTTACAACTTCTGGTCTCTCTACATTAAATAGCTCTGGACAATAGCCCTCTTCTAAGCCTGCTGCTTGCAGCATTGTGCCCATAGCACCATCAAAAATATACATAAACATCTTCCTTTAATATCCTAAAATTCGAACTGTTTCACGTGAAACATTATTCTGTTGGTTGGCCTTTCATAGTGATACCTGATACATCAGCAGTAGTCTTACTACCATCCTCCTCTACCTTGTTTTGGTCGTTAGTAGTTGCTTTTTCAGGTAATTTACGAGATGCGCAGTCCTGTTGTGAACAAGAAGTACAGCCTCGTTTTGTTTTAAGGTCTTCATTTGCTGGCATTAAACCGATAATCGCCGTTACAGATTTACGTGGGAACAATAAATAGTTCTCCGTAACTTGTAAGCCGATTAGCTCTGTTTTAATAATATTAGCTAATTCAGGTTGAATCTCTAATGGCCAGTTACCATAACCAGGGCTAAAGCGCCATGTTGGTTTATAACCTTGTTTCTTAGCGATTGTATTGATTACTTCGTTTACTTGATCCGCTACCTGCTCTACTGCTGTAGTTGCAGCTGCGTCAAGTAATAAGCCTACTGTATAATTGCCTTGTTTAAACAATTGTTCACTACGAATTTCTACATCTTCACCTACTGTTACGCCTAGTACATAGACTTTTGTAGATTTTTCTAAGTGTTTTTCAATGATAGAACCTTCAATTTTAAGCGGTGGATTACTCAAAATTGTTTTAGTTTCTGCATCATAATCGTATTCTTGGTATACACCTTTAGGTGTAGCTAATAACTGGATTTCCTTACATGCTTCGTCAACGTAATTTTGTGGGAAATCCTCAGCGTGACGAAGTCCTGCGTATCGTTTTACTTCTGCTTTATCGATGGCAGGAAGCATTCCGTTATAGATGGGCATGGAAACGCCTCCTCTTCAAAATAAAAAGCTCTGCGTATCCGTAGAGCGTGTGTGCTTACTATTATTTGTATAGTTAGATCATATAGTCAATTAAACTATATTAAAGATAATCAATCTAATTACTACCTAGTTAATAGTATATAGATATGATGAAAGCCTGTCAAAGCTTATGGGGCCTGTATTCTCATATAATTTAGTACTATATAGGTATAGTTTAAAGCTATATCTACATGTTGTTTTATAACAAAAGTTATTAGCATATATACACTACATATAGTAATAGATATTTTTAATACATATTGTTAATACATAATTAAGGCTTTAAAACTATTACCTTTTTATCATAATCATAGTTAGAGTTGCAATACTTGTAAATTTAATTAGATATTATAGTTACAATATCTCTATTTTAATTAGTTATTATAGATACGTTATCTCTGTTTTACTTAGTTCCTATAGTTACGATGTGTAGAGTTAATCTAAATGAACTTGATTCATATAAGTGTTTCACGTGAAACATTTATATAAATTAATTGTCTATTATGTTTTATATTCTTTTATACGCTTATACACTAATACATTTATACGCTTATACGGCTATACGCCTACACACTTATATACTTATATATTTATATATTATATTTTTATATTCTCACACACCTATACTCTTATACTTTTATATAAAAATCTTGCTTATAATATCATCGTGTGTTGAGTTAGTAATGCAATCTAAGTATCAATAAAAAGTTTAGGTAAATTTTATTATTGCGTATACATTTATATTAAAACCATATTTTTTAACCTAATATTTTTTGTGATTGTTTTTCTAAAATTTTTGTTTACACTATTTTTTGCTGTTAGTGTAATTTCCACAACTGTTTCTCCTATGATTTCTACAGTTATGTTTGCTACTATTATTTCTATTGTGATTTCTATTATGATTTTTATTTTCTTTAGATTATAAGATGTTTCACGTGAAACATTTTTGTAAAAATAATATTCTGATTTTATTAATAGAAAGAATTATTGTTTCACGTGAAACAATTGTAAATGAAAATAGATTATTAAGTTAGTTATTCACATATAAGCTAACTGATTCTGATCAAAAATTAAGTTTTAAAATGTAATTACATGTATAAATAGATTAATTTTTAAGAATTTGATTTGTTATTACCATAAATACAGTTTTTTTATGTTATAATGAAAAAGAACTATTTTGAACGAATATGCGAGGTGAATTAAGTGGGCAAAGTTATAGCTATTACTAATCAAAAAGGCGGTGTTGGTAAGACTACAACGTCAGTAAATTTGAGTGCTTGTTTAGCTGATGCAGGTAAGAAAGTATTACTTGTTGATTTGGATCCGCAAGGTAATGCAAGCTCTGGTTTAGGCATTGAAAAGGATGATTTAGAACTCTGTGTACACGATGTTCTAATAGATGGTGAGCCTATTGCTGATATTGTTCAGCCTACAATGCTTAAAAAGCTATTTGTGGCGCCTGCGACAATTCAATTAGCTGGTGCAGAAGTAGAGTTGGTTTCCGTTGTTTCACGTGAAACAATGTTGAAAAAAGCTTTGGCACCAGTGCGTGATGAATATGATTTTATTATCATTGATTGTCCGCCATCCCTTGGTTTACTAACTTTAAATGCTTTTACAGCTGCAGATAGTGTATTGATTCCAATTCAAAGTGAATTCTACGCACTAGAAGGGGTAAGTCAGTTAGTTAAGACTATAACTATCGTACAGCAAACTTCTAATAAAAATCTTGAAATTGAAGGTGTGTTGTTGACTATGTTTGATGGTCGTACAAATTTATCTATTCAAGTAGCTGATGAAGTTAAAAAGTTCTTTGGCAGTAAAGTATATAAAACAATTATTCCTCGTAATGTACGACTTAGTGAAGCACCAAGTTATGGGGAGCCGATTATTGTATATGATCCAAAATCCAAAGGTGCGGATGTATATACTAAATTAGCCAAAGAAGTTATTAAAGCATCTAAGTCTTAATAAATGCTATATGTAAGGTGAGAGAGGTTAGTTATATGCCTAGAGAAGTTAAAAGTAAAAAAAGCAAAGCGTCCGGATTGGGTAAGGGCCTTGGTAATTTGATGAAAGTTGACTCTGTAGAGTCAGTATTGCCTGAAAAGGAAATCCATGAATTACCGATTTCTGAATTAGTTCCGAATGTAGATCAACCTCGTAAAAGTTTTGATGAAGATAGTTTAGCCACATTAGCTGAATCTATTAAAAATCTTGGTATTTTCCAACCGATCGTAGTACGTAAACAAAAGAATAAATACCAAATTGTAGCTGGTGAACGTCGTTACCGCGCAGCTATTATTGCTGGTTTAGAAACAGTTCCAGTTATTGTAAAGAAATATAATACAGAAGAAATGACTGAAGTAGCCCTCGTTGAAAACTTGCAACGTGAAGGGCTAGATCCAATTGAAGAAGCTTTGGCTTATCAAGGTTTAATGGATACGTATAAACAAACGCAAGAAATGATTTCTGCTCGTCTTGGCCGCAGTCGTTCTTATATTGCCAATATGGTTCGTCTTTTAAAACTTTGTGATTCTGTACAAAAAGATCTTATAGAAGGAGACTTAACAGTAGGTCAGGCTCGTCCGTTGTTGGCACTTCGTAGCGCTGCTCAGCAAATTGAAGCAGCTGAACGCATTAAAGAGGGTGAATTAAGTGCTCGTCAAGCAGAGGCTCTTGTCAAGTCTATGCAAAATAAATCCCCTAAGACTAAAATAAATAAACCACAAAGTACGGCCGAAGTACGTGCCTTGATGGATCGTTTAAAATTAAGCTTAGGATCTCCTGTAAATATCAAGTTCCGTGCTGGTAAAAAGGTACAAGGCAAGATCGAAATTGCTTTCTCCTCTGAAGCTGAATTGGAAAGACTGATCGCATACATGGATGGTCAAGACCAAACTGAAGATACAGAAGTAATGGAGTTCCGTGTATAATATACTTTACATACTAAAATTAGCATTAGCCTATGTTAAATTAGTAATGACAAGTTGAAAATATTTCTGTATAATGTAAATACAATTTACAATCCACGGTAAAAGCGTAGTCTACGGGCTGCGCTTTTACTGTATTTAAGGGTTTAGTAAAAGAAAATGATCTAGCAAAAGAAAATAATTCTAGCACAAAAAAATAATTTTAGCACAAGAAAATAATTCTAGTAAAAGAAATCAATTTTAGTAATACTAGAGGTTTTTTGTAAGATATATACGTTAAGTTACAAGGATAGACTATGGAACAAACACCTAAAGCAAACCGCGTTCATATAGGTTTTTTTGGCCGTTGTAACGCTGGTAAGTCTACATTGATTAATATGTTAACTGATCAGCCTGTGTCTTTAGTATCTGATGTGGCAGGCACGACGACAGATCCTGTGAGCAAGTCTATGGAAATCTTGCCGCTCGGTCCTGTAGTTATTACTGACACAGCAGGTATTGATGATACAACTGAACTTGGTGCATTGCGCTTGGAAAAGACAGAAGAGGTTGTAAAAAAGATAAACCTTGCCGTCTATGTGCTTCGTACCGATGAAGAACCAACCGCTGATGACATGCATTGGTTAGGGCTTTTAAAACAAAATAATGTGCCTATTGCGTTATTCGTAAATGAAATTAATACAGAAAATAAAGAAAAAGTTGAATTAAATACAACTAATACAGATAAAGTTGAATTAAATACAGCTGATAAAGAAAAAGTTGAATTAAATTTAGCAAATGAAGAAAAACTTGAATTAAAGACATCTGCTTATATTAAATCTCATAAGGGATTAAGTGATCTTGCTACCGTAATTGGTTCAGCTGATTTTACTTCTCATGAAAAACGGATTGAATTGTTAGATTTACTTGGCGGTTTAACGCCGCTTGATGTAGAAGGGGAGCAAACACTGTTACAAGGCCTTGTGGAAGAGGGGGATGCTATCATTCTTGTGTGTCCTATTGATAGTGCAGCGCCAAAGGGTCGCCTTATTTTGCCACAAGTACAAACGATTCGTGAAACCTTAGATTACAAAGGCTTAGCCTTGGTGTGTCAAACAGAAGAGTTACCGTCTATGATTAACTCTCTTACACATCCACCTAAAATGGTTATCTGTGATTCTCAAGCATTTGATCGTGTCGATGAATTGACACCGCATACAATTCCGTTGACCTCTTTTTCTATTTTGATGGCTCGCTTTAAAGGAAAATTACAGGACTTAGTAGCTGGTGTTAATGCCATTAAGAATTTGAAACCAGGTTCTAAGGTTCTTATTAGCGAAGGTTGTACACATCGCCGTCAATGTGATGATATTGGGACTGTAAAAATTCCTAATCTCCTTAAGAAGCAAGGTCATACAGATTTACAGCTGGAATTCACCAGTGGGGGAGCTTTCCCTAAAGATGTATCACAATATGATTTGATCATCCACTGTGGCGCTTGTATGCTCACACGCCGCGAAGTATTACGACGTATTGAATGTGCCGTTGTACAAGGTACGCCAATCGTAAATTACGGTGTACTCATAGCGGCTCTACATGGTATACTAGAACGGGCAATAAGCCCATTTATTGACGAAATAAAAGGGTAGATATAATTAATCTATCATTACGCATATTAAATTAAATTGCATGCAGTCATTTAACTTTCACAATTAGAATGGTATAATTAAGTGTTGGAGTTTTGATGATTGTATAGGAAGGAATATACATGTTCGAATCGATTCAACCGTGGATTGGTATGGCCACTATTGTTCTTGTTATAGCTGTATTGATATATTGTGTAATCTTACACATTCGTCTAGGCAGCTTGAAAAAGAAATACGATTTCTTTATGCAAGGGGACAATGGTGCGAGCTTAGAGCGTAAATTATCTGTAGAGGTTAGCGAAATTCGCGATGCTGCGAAGGGCCTTGAGTCCTTGTTGACTGAGCAAGCGGCTATCCGCAATACGCAGAGCAATACGATACAAAAAATTGGCTTTATTAAATATAACGCCTTTGAAAATATCGGTAATGATCTGTCCTTTGCGCTTACCTTGCTCGATGGCAGCACTAACGGTATCTGTATCTCCAGTATTTACGGTCGTCGCGAATCCCGTATTTTTAGTAAACCAATTGTGAAAGGTAAAAGTCTTGTTAGTCTTTCACAAGAAGAATTAGAAAGTTTGAACGAAGCGTTGGGCGAACGTACCAATGAGGAAGCGTTGACGAGCGCCATCGTTTCAAAATAAGGAAGGGTTATATTGAATTTACCGGCATTCATTTCAAACAAAGTTGAAAGAAATGGTGACAACTGCATATTGACGTTAACCACAAAGCAGGCGAAGATAGCAGCTATTGTTGGCTCTATCCTAATCATCGCGGCAGTGGTACTCGGCATTTGGGGCATCGTGCGCCAAGCTGAGGTGGTACAATTACGGCAACAAACGCAATTGCAATCAGAACAACTGAAATTGTTACAACAAAAAACAGAGGTTCTAGATAAGAAAATCCAAAACTTAAATCAAATTAGTGAAGAGAATAAGCAAATGCTAAAAGGCGCTGAATCTGGCACACCGGCTCAAGGTGGCGGGGACGGTAGCGACCCAAAGCAGCAAGCCGCTGATGAAAGCGAAGTAAAGACGCTAACAGCGGCACAATTATCAGCTCGCTTGTCTAAAATGGACAAAGATGCGCAAAAATTACTCGTTAGCTTCTATACGATGCGCAACATCCTTCGTGATGGTGGTGCACAAGACTTGATGGCATTGCAAT
>PVML01001694.1_pt1 | contig 12458 bp, 8 predicted proteins | sample 1853371 | NCBI WGS metagenome assembly PVML01 (sample SAMN08533508, study PRJNA380276) | Human gut metagenome, whole genome shotgun sequencing project. | isolation source: participant 1, chromium library | host: Homo sapiens | collected 2017 | reverse complement strand
GGGACGGTGAAGGTGTATTGGGAAGACCAGCCCCTGCCGGTCAGTCCGGTGGAGTACCGGCTGTTGGAGATTTTGATACAGAATCAGAACCGCACCGTCACCAGGCAGAGTCTGCTGGAGTCCATTTGGGACAGCAGCGGAAATTATGTCAATGACAATACCCTGACGGTGGCCATGAAACGGCTGCGGGAAAAGCTGCCTCAGCCGGATTGCATCCGCACCGTCAGGAGTTTCGGATATTGTATGGAGGAGGTTGAAACATGAGCCGAACACCCGGCCGGTTTGCGGCCACTGGTTTTGCCGCCGGCTTTGCGCTGGGAGGCGTTCTGGCGGCCTGCGCCTATGTAGCCTGGGCCGCAGGCCGTCAATACGGGCAGTTTGCGCGGCTGGCCGGACAACTGTCCCGGCGGTGGCCTGGAAATGAGACGGAGATTGTGGGGATGATCAAGGCGGCGGCCGAGAGCGGCGGAGACGACGTGGCGGCAGGAATGGAGCTTTTGAGAAGCTACGGTTTTGAGCCGGTCCGGCTGGCCTCCGGTTTTGGCCCGGGTATGGTCCTGCTCACGCTGGCGGGGCTGGGAGCGTTTCTGGGAATCCTCTGGTGGGCCTGGCGCAGAGCGCGCGGGAGAAAAATCCTACGGATCGGGGAGCTGACGGCTTATCTGGAGCAGGCTAACCGGAAGGAGGGAGCGGGCCTCCTGGATGGGTGGGAGGACGATTTTTCGCCGCTGCAGGATGAGATTTATAAGACGGTGACCGCGCTGCGCCTGGCGGCGGAGCGGGAAGAGAAAGCCCGCCGGGAGTTTGCGGACCGGCTTGCGGATGTGGCTCATCAGATCAAAACGCCGGTTACGTCCATCGCCATTACCGCCCAGGCGTTGGATCAGACGGAAAATAATCCGGGCCTGAACCGGATCCGCAGGCAGACGGAGCGGCTGGAGCGGCTGGTGGAAACGCTTCTGACCTTTGCCCGGATCGATTCCGGCGCGCTCCGGCTGGAAAAACAGGCGGTGGACGTGTACACGGCGCTGGAACTGGCCGCGGAGACGGTGGAACCGGTTCTGCGCCGCAGGCAGATTGAGCTTGAGATCCCCAACCACCCGGGGATTTCATTTTCGGGGGACCTGGAATGGACGGCGCAGGCGTTTATCAATTTGTTTAAAAACTGCGCCGACCATGCGCCGCAGGGCGGGAGGATCGCCGTGGAGTACGAGGAAAATCCGCTTTATACGGAGATAACGGTCCGGGATAACGGACCGGGGTTCGCGCCGGAGGAGCTTCCTTACATTTTCCGGCGATTTTATCAGGGGAAGAGGAGCCCGGACGGGAGACCGGGAAGCGGGGCGGGGGATGGGAGGCCGGCCGAAATGGGAGCGGCGAAGGGGGAGGAGCCGGGGCACGGCAGTACGCCCGCCTCCCGGCTGACTCAGGAAAAGGGCGTCGGCCTGGGTCTGGCCCTGGCCAAGTCCGTGATCGAGCTGCAGGGCGGTTTTATCGAGGCCAGGAATCTGCCGGAGGGGGGAGCCTGCTTTACCGTGCGATTTTACTGTCACCGGGATGTCACTTTTCTGTGATAAGCTGTAATTATCCGATTAAAACAGCAGACAGAAGGAGGAATAGAGCTTGGAGATATTGCGGTGCGAGGCTGTGACCAAGGTGTACGGCAGAGGTGCAAATCAGGTGAAGGCGCTGGACGGCGTCAGCCTGTCCGTTGAAAAAGGGGAGTTTGTGGCGGTAGTGGGAGCTTCCGGCTCCGGCAAATCCACCCTGCTCCATCTGATGGGCGGTGTGGACCGGCCCACAGAGGGGCGGGTTTTCGTGGAGGATGAGGACATTTCCACTCTGAATCCGGTGAAGGCGGCGGTATTCAGGCGCAGGAAGGTAGGGCTGATCTACCAGTTCTACAATCTGATTCCCACTTTGAGTGTGGAGCAGAACATCAAGCTGCCCATGCTGCTGGACAAGCGCAGGCCGGATGAGGCGTATTTCCGGGGACTGGTGGCTGGCCTGGGGTTGGAGGACAAGCTGAAGGCCCTGCCCGACGCGCTCTCCGGCGGCCAGCAGCAGCGGACCGCCATCGCCCGTTCTCTCCTATACCGTCCGGCCGTGGTTCTGGCGGATGAACCCACCGGAAATCTGGACCGGCAGAACTCCCGGCAGATTGTGGAACTGCTGAAGGGGTCCAACCGGGACCTGGGCCAGACCATTGTGATCATCACCCACGATGAGCGGATTGCCCTGGAGGCGGACCGCGTGGTACAAATCGAGGACGGCCGCATCGTGTCGGACCGCCGCACGGTCTAGGGGGTGGCGCTATGTGGAGACTATTTTCACTGGACTATATCAGGCGCAACCGGGCCGCATGTATTTCCATCGCGGTGACGGCGCTGATCGCGTCGTTCCTGATCTCGGCAATCAGCGGGATCTTTTACAATATGTGGGAGGACGAGAATCGTCTGATCGCCGCGGAGGAAGGGGATTGGCAGGGACGGCTGCGGGGGGATCTGAATGGGGAGGCTCTGGCGGTGGCGGAGAGCTTTGACAATGTGAGCCGGGCGGAGTTGGCGGCCGACCAGGAGAGCGGGGAAATGGTCCTCTCCCTCTGGTTTGAAAATCCCCGGAGCGTTTACCGGGACACGGAGCAGCTGGCCCGGCTGATCGGCGGGAACGGGGAAGACGGTTGGGTGAGCACCCAGTATCACCACAAGCTGTTGAACCAGTATTTGATCTTTTCGCCGGAGGAGAAGGAAAATCCGCCCCAACTTCTGTTTCTTTATCTGGGCTTCTTGACTGTGGTATGTTTATCCCTTGCCATGATGATTCACAGTGCGTTTGCGGTTACCATGGAGAGCAGGCTGCAGCAGCTGGGAATTATGAAGAGCGTGGGCGCTGCCCCGGCACAGATCAGGACCGTGCTGCTCCAGGAAGCCATGGCGCTGTGCCTGTTTCCTATTTTGGCGGGAATTCCCCTTGGAGCGGGCAGCTGCTATTGGTTTATGAGAATGGCCGGCAGCCTGGCGGAGAACCTGGGAGTCAGCCGCGCCGTGGGGGCGGTATTTTACTTCCCGGCCCCGGTGGCCCTTTTGTCCCTGGCGGTCTGCCTGTTCACGGTGTGGATATCGGCCAGGCTGCCCGCCGGACGGCTGGGGAGGCTGACCCCACTGGAAGCGGTGAGGGGAGGCGGGGAATCCGCGTCTGGGAAAATGAGGCGGTTCCGCCTGATTGCGGGATTATTCGGCATCGAGGGGGAGCTGGCCCGAAAATCTCTCTATGCCAGGAGAAGGGCTTTTCGGACAGCGGGCATCTCGCTGACACTGGCTTGCTTTGTGTTCAGCGCATTTTTGAATTTTGAGGTGGTTTCCTATCTTCACACCTACCATACGTTTTTTGAGCGGTATAAGGATACCTGGGATTTGCTGCTCACCCTGGACAAGAGGGCGGAGCGGGAGGGGATGGCGGGGGATGGACTGCTGGAAACGCTGCGGGGACTGGATGGGGTTGAGCGCTGCGCGGAGTACCGGAAGTTCCAGGCCCACGTCCGGCTGCCGGAGGACACGGTGAGCGGTGAGCTTGAGGCGCTGGGGGGACCTTTGGGACTTACGGACACGGGGATTGTAAGAGATGGCCGGGATTATCTGGCGCAGGCTCCGCTGGTGGTTCTGGACGATGTGAGTTTTCAGGAATATTGCCGGGAGTCGGGGGTGGAGTTGGAGCCGTGGGTCCAGCCGGAAGCGGGGGTGAAGTTGGAGCCGGGGGATGATCCGCCCACCGGCGGAACCGGGCTGCCGGTTGTGGCGGTGAACCGTATCTGGGATAATCTCAACAGCCGCTATAAGAACCGGCAGTACGTTCCGTATTTGAAGGCGGAACCCGGGCTGGAGCTGGAGCTTGCGCCAGTGACCGGAAGAGCGGCAGAGACGGGAAATGCGGCCAAGACCGGAAGGGCGGCGGAGGATGAGTCCCCGGATCCAGCCCTTGCACCGGACCTTTTGAAAGCCCGGATTCTCGCCTATAGTGACCTGCCGCCGGACTTGAGGGAGGAATACGAGGATTTTGCCCTGGTGCTGGTGGCGCCGGAATCCGGTTTTCGGAACGTGGAGGCCGCGTTCGGGAAGGCGGACAGGCATTTTAACATTCTGACGGACTCGGACGAGGTGATTGACGGAGTCCAGGCCCGGATTGAGGGGATGATGGAGAGCACGCCCGGATGGGAGATGGAAAACCGGCTGAGCGAGGAGGCATTTAACGAGGCGGTCCGGACCGGTTACAAGCTGGTCATGGGAATTTTGTGCGGAATCCTGGCGCTTGTGGGCCTGTCCAACGTATTCGCCAACGCCCTGGGCAGCATAACCCAGCGCAAACGGGAATTTGCCCGCTACCTGTCCGTGGGCATGACGCCGGGAAGCGTGCGCCGGGTGCTGGCGCTGGAGGCATTTTACGTGTGCGCGAAGCCTGTGGCCGTCAGCCTGCTGCTCAATATCCCCTTTGTGGCCTACTGCCTCCGGGCAAGCCATCTCATGCCGGGGGAATACCTGGCCAATATACCGGTTCTGCCCATTGGTATATTTGTGCTGTCCATTTTCCTTGCGGTGGGAACCGCCTACTGGATCGGAGGGAGGCGGATTCTGAGAGGGGATCTGGTCGGGATGTTGAGAGATGGGACGCAGATTTGATATGAGGATGTAAAAGCGCACGGACCTCTGGTCCTGCGCCGGATAGCAGCCTGCAAATGAACGCAAATGCAATCACGGACCGCCGGTAATCATCCCGGCGGTCCGTGATTGTTCCGTCTTATAAAGTATGTCGTGCGCCGCCTTCCCTCACCCCTTAACTGGCAAATGCACCAGAAAGCGCGCCCCGCCGCCCTCGGCGTCCTCCAGCCCGATGGTTCCGCCGTGGAGCTGCACCAGCTCTTTGGCCACGGACAGTCCCAGGCCGTAGTGTTGGCGGTCGGTGCGGGAGCCGTCGGCCCGGTAGAAGCGGTCGAACACGTGCTTTTTGTCCGCGTCCGGCACGCCGCAGCCCTGATCGGAAACGGCGAAGGTCACTCCTGCCTTTTTGTGTCCACGGGCTTCGCGGCGGCAGGCGGACAGCGTCACCTGCTTTCCGGCGGGGGTGTAGGTCAGGGCGTTGTCCAGCAGGATGGAGAGCACCTGCTCCAGGCGCTGGCCGTCGCCGGTGAGGTGGGGCAGCGCTTCTTCCGGCAGCTCCAGGCACAGGCGGACGTTCCGCTCCCGGGCCAGCGGTTCAAACCGCTCGTATACGCCGATCAGCAGGGTGTCCGCGTCCAAGTCCTCCCTGCGGATGGTCCAGGTTTTGGCGTCCGCAGAGGCAAGCAGCAGCAGGTCGCTGACCAGGCCGGACAAACGCAGGCATTCCCGGTCGATATTGGCCAGAAACTGGTCCTGCTTTTCCGGGGCGGCGGTCACTGCGGACAGGCTGGAGCGGATCACGGACAGGGGGGAGCGCAGCTCGTGGGAGGCCGCCGCGATAAATTCGTTCTGTTTTTTCCGGCTCTCCTCGATGGGCTTTAGAGAGCGCCCCACCAGCACCCGGCACACCAGATACAGGGCGGCGATTCCCACCGCATCCAAAAACAGGAACAGGAAACGCTGCCGGTATATCCCCGCGTCCGCCGGATTCTGCCAGGCCAGCAGGGTCAGGCTCTGATAACCCTTGGGCGTCGGGATCACCAGCACGGAGCCGAAGTAGGCGTCCTGGTTTGGGCCGTTTAAGGTGAAGATAGAGGTGCGCGACAGGGAGGAGGAGACGGGCCGCATATCGATGCGCACCTTCTCCTCCTCCGCTTTTTTAATGGCCTGGGCGATCAGCTCCTGGCGGGCGGTGGGAGGTGTCCAGGCGCCCTTGTAGAGCAGAGGCCGCCCGTTGTCCTCGACGTGGATAATCAGCTTGCCCGCGCTCTCCATCCGGGCCAGCCAGGTGCAGTCGATGGTGCCGCCGGACTGGAGCCGGGAGGTGATGGTGAGCAGAGTGTTCTGAAAATTTTCCAGATTCTTTTTTTGAAACTCCCGTGTGCCCACCGCCAGCACCCCCAGGATCACGGCGGTGAGAATCAGGCCGGTTGTCACGGTGTAGAGAGCGGTCAGCCGCCGGTGAAGCTGTTTGATTTCATTCATGGTAATCCCTCCAGGGCTGCTGAGACAGCCTTCAGCCGATTACGCGGCTCACGTCTGCCGTCCTTTCAACTGGTATCCGGTTCCGTGAATGGTGACAATCTGCGCCGAAGCGCCCACGGACCGCAGCCTGCGCCTCAGGAAATAGATGTAGTTGTCCAGGTTTCCGTCCTCCACCTCCGCGTCCACGCCCCATATGTAGGTGAGAATTATTTCACGGGGAAGAATCTGGCCCGCACCCCGGATCAGATATTCCATGAGGGCTGTTTCACGCTTGCTGAGACGCACGGTGCCTCCGGGGCCGGACAGCTCCCGTCTGTCCGCGTCCAGGCGGATGTCGGCGAAGCATTTTTCCGCTCCGGCGTGGAAATTCCCCGGCCGGCGGGTGACCGCCCGGATGCGGGCCAGCAGCTCGCCCACGGCGTACGGCTTCACCAGATAGTCGTCCGCACCGGCGTCCAGCCCGTCGATGCGGTCATTGACCCCGTCCAGGGCGGTGGTGATGATCACCGGCGTGGCGATCTGCTTCCTGCGCAGCCCCTGTAAAATGGTCAGGCCGTCCACCTGGGGCAGCATCCGGTCCAGAACAATCACGTCGTAGGGGTATTGATTGGCGTAAAAAAGGGCGTCCTGCCCCTGATAACATACGTCGGTCTCATAACCCGCGCGTTCCAGCTGCAGCTTCACCGTATTACAGAGGTCCCGGTCGTCCTCCACCAGCAGTATTTTCATAGGTTTTTTCCTTTACTGAATAGTCGTGTTTCCTTAATTATACGTTGTCGTCAGCCGCAAGGCTGTCGATAAGAGATACGTTTCCTTAATTATACCAGACAAATCTCTAAAAAACCTAAAAGAAATATTTCCATATTTCCAGTTTTTTTAGAGATTGCCCTGTTATGATGGAGATATACGAAATGACAGAAAAGGGAGTGGACAATGATGAAAAAACGATGGATGTGCGCGCTGCTGGCCGCCGGTATGCTGGCCAATGTCCTGTCCGGCTGCGGACAGTCGTCCTTTACGGAGACGCAAGGAACCACCGATGCCGGAACGAAGCCTCAGGCCCAGGAGGGGGATTCGGTGCCTATGGGCCGCTATGTGGAGGGAGAGATCGAGCTTCCGGGGGAGAGCCGGGAGGATATTTGCGATATCATTCAAAATGAGAACGGTTCCTTGGAGCTGTACACAAAAAAGGACAACGAGATCCGCCGCTACACCTTTGAGGACCAGGAGTGGAAGCGGGAGGAGAAGAGCCTGATGGAGGGCCTGGAGGTTCCCTATAACTTTCATATAATTGTGGGCGGGGACGGCAGCCGCTACGCCCTGTATCCTCTGTCCAATGGTTACCGGTTCTGTCTGATGAAACTGGCGGAGGACGGGGAGCCGCAGGAACTTTTGGAGGAGCTTCTCTCCGAAAAGCGGGATAATGGCTCCTACAAGCATTACCCGGACTTCGCAGGAGTGACTCCCGAGGGGAATATCCTTCTGTCCCTGCGCGATATGACGAGAGTCTACACCCCTGAGGGGGAGCCCGTCATGGAGGTGCCCCAGACCAGCTGCTCCTCGGACTGGAAAAACGCCTCCTACTTAAAAGGGAACGAGTATTTGACCATCGGAGAAAACGGGTACATCCGATACGACGTGTCCGAGACCAAGGGGCAGCTGATGGAGGAGATCGCCTACCAGCAGGGGAATTCCGATCAGTATGCGGCCGTGGCGCCGGACAAGGACGGCGGCTTTTTTATGGCCAACCCCAAAGGAATTCACCACATCGGCCAGGGCGGAAGCATCTGGGAGACGGTCGTGGACGGGGAGCTAAACTCGTTAAGTCAGCCCAGCGCCTATATCACCAAGCTGTTTGTGGGATCGGAGGACGATTTCTACGTGTGGATCAACAGCGCGGGAACCGACATGATCAAGCATTACACCTATGACCCGGAGATTCCGTCCGTGCCGGGGAAAACCCTGACCGTGTACGGTCTGGATTTGGGCTCGGCGGAGACGGTCCGCCAGGCTGCGTCCATGTTCCAGCTGGCCCACCCTGACGTGCGGGTGGAGCTGATCGACGGCCAGACGGAAGCGGGGAGCACCACGGTTTCCGATACCATCCGGGCGCTGAACACGGAGCTGCTGAGCGGAAACGGGGCCGACGTGCTGGTGCTGGACGGACTGCCGGCGGACGCCTATATGGAGAAAGGCGTGCTCATGGATCTGCGGGAAACGTTGAAGCCCATGCTGGAAGCAAACGAGTTTGGGGAAAATATCACCGGCCCCTTTACGGCGGCGGACGGAGGCATTTACCGGATTCCGGCCAGAATGACCCTGATGACCGTATACGGCGACCCGGAGGCCCTGGCGAGCCTTAAAACCATGGAGGATGTCAGGAGATACCAGAGCGATCCCTCCCATTTGCCCCTGCGGCCTAGGACGACCTATGAGAATCTGCTGCGTCACGTATTCATGTTGTACAGCCGGGAGATCGTGGATGGCGCGAGCGGGATGCTCAGACCCGGAAAGGTTGCGGAGCTGCTGGAGACTGTGAAGGTATTGGGCGAGGCCAACGATTCCAGGGCATCCTTTGACGAGTCCGATGAAGGCGAGATCCATTTTTACTATAACACGTCCATGAAGTCGCAGGGCCTGCCGGGGGACGAATCCATAGAATTGCAGCGGGGCGATATCTGCGCGGCCATAGAGTCTGTGGACGGAATGTACAGCCTGATGCTGCCCCTGGCGGTGGCCGACCAGCTGGGCTGCGAGATGGAAGGGTATAACGCCAGCTACATGCCGTCGCAGATGCTGGGAATCAACCGCTCCGGCGGACAGATCGGGCTGGCGGAGGAGTTCGTCCGGTTTGTGCTGGGGGATCAGGTGCAGGACAGCGACCTGATGGACGGTCTGCCGGTGAACAAGAAGGCCGCGGCCCACTGGGCCAGCGAGGACTGGGGAAACCCGGAGCTTTCGATCGCGGTCAGCGGCGGGGACGGCTACAGCTTGGCGGGAACGTTCCCGACCGCAGAGCAACGGCGACATATCTTCGCCCTGGCGGAGGCTGCGGACCAGCCCATTCTGGCGGACCGGGTGCTGCTCGACATCATTATGGCGGAAACGAAGGGATTTTTTGATGGAACCTTGTCTTTGGAGCAGGCGGCGCAGAACGCCGAGAGCAAAGCGAACCTTTACTTCGCAGAATAGGGCGGCCTTCCTGTTTCTTGCCCCCAGCGCGGCCGGGACCGTGGTGTTTACGCTGATCCCCTTCGGCGCCGTGATTGCGGAGGCGTTTACCGGGATGGCGGACGGAACCTTCGCAGGACTGGAAAATTTTATCCTGGTGGTCCACAACGCCGCCTTCCGGCTGGCGGCGAAGAATACCCTGCGCTTTATGGCGGTGTGCATCCCCCTTCTGATGGCCGTGTCCTTGTGGACCGCGGTGCTGGTGAAGGCCGCGGCGGACCGCTCCGGGGTGTTCAAGACCACGATGCTTCTGCCCATGGCGGTGCCGGTGGCTTCGGTGGTCTGCCTCTGGAAGGTGGTGTTTCATCCTCAGGGGCTGTTAAATCAGCTTCTAGGGAACACAGACGGCGCGGGTATCGATTTCATGCGGCAGAAAAGCGCGTTCCTGGTGCTGGTATTTACCTATATCTGGAAAAATAATGGCTACGACATGGTGTTGTGGCTGGCCGGTCTGGACGGAATCTCAGGGGAACTTTACGAGGCGGCCCAGGTGGACGGAGCCGGGGCCTGGCAGAAATTCCGCTACATCACGGCGCCGGGGTTAAGGGGCACGGCTTCCCTGGTGGCCCTGCTGTCGGTGATCAACTCCTTCAAGGTGTTCCGGGAGGCGTACCTGATCGCTGGGGATTACCCCCACGACAGCATCTACATGCTCCAGCACCTGTTCAACAACTGGTTCGTCTCCCTGGATATCCAGAAAATGAGCGCGGCTTCGGTGCTGCTGGAGACGGCTGTGCTTTTCGGAGTTCTTCTGTGGAGATGGAGGAGGGCCGGACATGATTAAACGGGTGATGGTGCGGGCTGTCTTGACGGTTATGTGTCTGTTTGTCTGGCTCCCGCTGTTTTTGATGGCGGGAAATTCCCTGATGGGAGAGTGGGAGATGCTGGACCGGTTTGGAGCGGTGTTTGGCGCGGCGAACCGGCCGGTGAAGGCAGCGCTTCTGCCCTCCTATCCCACGCTAAAGCCCTATGTGGAGCTGTTGCTGGACTCGCCGGGCTTTTATGTGATGTTCTGGAATTCCTGCCTGCAGACGGGACTTGCGGTGGCCGGTCAGCTTCTGGTGGCGCTTCCGGCGGCCTGGGCCTTCGGAGCCCTTTCGTTTAAAGGCAGGAGAGGTCTGTTTCTGATCTATATCATCCTGATGCTTCAGCCCTTCCAGGTGACCATGGTGCCGAACTATCTGGTGCTCAAACGGCTGAGCCTGCTGAACAGCCATCTGGCGGTGATTCTGCCCGCGGCCTGGTCGGCATTTCCGGTGTTCATCATGGCGAAGTTTTTTGAGACGATCCCCCGGCCGCTTATGGAGGCTGCGGGATTGGACGGGGCCGGGAGCTGGATGATTTTCTGGAAAATCGGGGTGCCCATCGGAAAGCCGGGCATCGTCTCGGCCATGGTGCTGGGGGTTTTGGAAACCTGGAACGCCATTGAACAGCCCATGACGTTTTTAAAGGAGCAGAGGCTTTGGCCCCTATCCCTGTATCTGCCGGAGATCACGGCGGACAAGGCGGCGGTGGCCTGGGCCGCTTCGGTGACGGCCATGATCCTGCCGGTCAGCCTGTTTGTGATGGGACAGGGGGCCCTGGAGCAGGGGATTGCGGCCTCGGGAATCAAGGAATGAGTGGTGAGCGGCGATGAAACGGTTTACAGTGGGATTTCTGATTGTGATGGTAATATTTACATTTTTATCCAGGGCCCTGGACTCCGTGACCATTGCCAGGGTTCAGACCGGGTACGGGAAGCAGGGGTCCGTGTCCTACCGGATCACGGGGGAGGGGACTTTTGAAGCGGACCGGCTGTCCTACCGCCCACTGCCGGAGGGGATGCGGGTGGACACGATTCTGGCCCGGCCCGGGGACGTGGTGCAGGCGGGGGATACGATCCTCACTTTGCAGATGGAACCGCTGCAGGAGAAGCGGGAGGAGCTGGCCATCGCGCTTCGGCAGGCGGAGCTGGCTCTGGAACAGGAGCGTCTGTCCGGCCGGGAGATTCCCAGGGTGACCCAGGAGATGCTGGCCCTCCAGCAGATGGAGGTGGACCAACGGGCGCTGGAGCTTGGCAGGCAGGACCTGGCGGACGCCCAGGAAGACTACGATCAAAATGTGGAGGCCCTCCGGCTGGAGTACGACCGCCTGGCAGGCCGCTCGGAGGATGAAATCCGCCAGGACGCCAAGGAGGCGTTAAAGAGCGCCAGGCGCGTCTACGATGCCGCCAAATTGGACCGGGATTCTGCGGTGAAGCGGGCGGAGCGGGAGGTCCGGGAAAAGCAGAAAAAGCTGGACCGGCTGAACGCTCAGGAGGACCCTTCGGAGGAGGCGGTGGCGGACGCCGAGGAGGCGTTAGCCGCGGCTGAGGAGGATCTGGAGTTGGCGAAGGAGGAACAGGACATTCTGGTGGAGGAAGCCAAAGCTTCCCTGCGGTCTGCCGAGGAGGATTACGACGACCGCAGCTACAATACCCTCAAGGCCCAGGAGGACTGCAAAAAGGCGTACGAGGACGGCGTGAAGGCGGAAGATGAAAAGCTCGCCCAGGCCCAGCGGCGGGTGCTGGAGCTGGAGGAGGCGCTGCGCCAATCCGGCCAGAACCTGGAAAATGCCAGAATCACAGACGCGGGGACCCGCTCGGAGGAGGAAAAGACCCGGGAGATTTCCCGCCTGCGGCAGGAATCCATGGAGCTGGATCTGGAACAAAAACGGCGCAGTCTGGCCAAGGTGGAGGAACTCATCAGCCGGGAGGGCGCGGTGACGGCGGTTTCCCGGGCGGTGGTGGCGGGCCTGGACCTGCAGGAGGGCGGGCTGATCGGAGCTGCGGATCAGATCCGGCTGGCCGAGGGTCGGATGCTGTTTCAGGCGCAGGTGGACAAGGAGGATGCGGCCCTTCTGGCGCAGGGACAGCGGATGTCTTTAAAACGGACCGGGGAGGCCAAAGAGTTAAACGCAGTGGTGGAGTCGGTGGACCGCCTGTCCGAAGACGGAAAATGCACGGTGAGCGCATCCCTTGCAGAGGGGGCCGGCTGGCTGGGCGAAACCTGCAGCTTCACGGTGGTGCTGCAATCCGGCGTCTATCCTATGGTGATCCCCATTGAAGCGCTG
>PVML01008083.1_pt1 | contig 12493 bp, 11 predicted proteins | sample 1853371 | NCBI WGS metagenome assembly PVML01 (sample SAMN08533508, study PRJNA380276) | Human gut metagenome, whole genome shotgun sequencing project. | isolation source: participant 1, chromium library | host: Homo sapiens | collected 2017 | reverse complement strand
GTAGGCTCCAGGCTGGCCGGGACGCATCGGCTGACCCGGCTGCCCCCCCTGGCCGTAAGCCCCGGGCTGCCCAGGACGCATCCCCGGCTGACCCGGCTGTACGCCCTGACCATAGGCTCCAGGCTGGCCGGGACGCACCGGCTGGCCCCCGGGTTGACCGGACTGTACTCCCTGGCCATAGGCTCCAGGCTGGCCAGGCTGCATCCCCTGGCCATAACCTCCCGGCTGGCCGGGACGGGCTCCCGTTCCATAGGCTCCGGGCTGTCCACCCGCAACTCCCTGTCCATATCCGGCATAGCCGCCGGTCTGTCCGCCCGCAGCGCCCTGACTTTCTGCGCCCTGTCTGCCGGACTGAGCGTCAAATGGTCCAGACTGCGCCCCCGGACCAAAGTCCCCGGACTGAGCGCCCGTCATAGCGCCCTCTCTGCCTTTTACAGATTCAGACTGGGGATTCTTCGCTTCCCCGCCATAAACCCCATCCCGGCCCGCAGAACCGCCCTCACAGGGCGCAGACTCCACAGCACGCCCCGGCGCTTCGGCCTTCTCCGGCTCCGCAGCGCTCTCTCCGTCCGCTTCTTTCCCATCCGCAGAAGCTTCCCCGTCCCCGGACGTCTCGCCCTGATCCAAACTGTATGTCTCCAGAACCGGCGGAATATCGGTCACAACCGGCGGTATCCCGGTCTCCTCTAAAGACGTGGCAGGCGCATCCGCCTGGCCGCCGTCAAAAGGGCTCCCTCCGGATATCTCCTGGCCGCCGTTCAGTTTATCGTTGTCATAATCCATCTGAACTTTCTCCTTTCGCTTACAGGGACCGAAATCCCCGCTTTCTCCAACACGCCGTCCGCCGGATACGCTGACTCCGAAATCCGGCTACAGAAAATCCGCGCCGCTCTGCGCACTCAGAGGTGTTTTGAGCCAGCCGCATATGTTCCAACCAAGCGAAGCATCTTCTCGCCAAGTGCTCACAGTATAACATATCTGACAAAAAAATACAATCCGCCGGAATTTCCCGACGAATTGCATTTTCCAAAATGATTACTGTCAATTCTGCGAAGCGTCCAAACATGCGCCCGCCGCTTTAGAACATGGGAACAACGGCTCCCTCGTATTTATTCTCCATGAACGCCTTCACCTCCGGGCTGGTCAGGGCCTCGATCAACGCCTTGATATCCTCCCGGTTCTCATCGCCCTCGCGCACGGCCACCACATTTCCGTAGGTGGTAGCTGCCAGGGAATCGCTGCTCTCGGTAGCCAGAGCGTCGGCAACCTTCAGGCCGGACTCAATGGCATAGTTTCCATTGATAACCGCGATGTCGCAGTCCGCCAGAGAACGCGGAATCTGCGCCGCCTCCAGCTCCACGATCTCCAGGTTCTTGGGATTCTCCACAATCTCATTGCGGGTGGCTTCCAGTCCTGCGCCCTCCTTCAGCTTTAACAGTCCCTGAGCCTCCAGAAGCAGCAGCGCTCTGGCCTCGTTGGTCACGTCGTTGGGTACCAGCACGGTCGCCTTGTCCGGCAGCGCGGACAGGTCCGTGGTCTTACCGGCGTAAATGCCGAAGGGCTCATAGTGGATCACGCCTGCGCTCACCAGCTTGGTCCCGTTCTGCTCGTTAAAGGAATCCAGATAAGGCTTGTGCTGGAAATAGTTCGCATCCAGATCGCCGCCATCCAGCGCCTGATTGGGAATTACATAGTCGGTGTACTCCTGAATCTGCAGATCATATCCCTTGGCTGCCATCACCGTCTTGGCCGCCTCCAGAATCTCTGCGTGAGGAGCCGGGCTGGCGCCCACCACGATGGGCTTTAACTCAGCCACCGTTGTCTCCGCAGCCGCCTCGGCGGTAGTCTCCTCTGCATTTGCCTCCGCAGCGGTGGTCTCAGCAGCACTCGCTGTGCTGGAAGCCGCCGTTGTCTCCTTTGCGCCGCCTCCGCAGCCTGCCAGTGTTCCCGCCGCCAGCGCTGCCGCCAGCAGTGCCGCTCCAAGTGCTCTCTTCTTCATAATTGTTTCCTCCTCATTTTTTAATTCCCCTTGGGGGATGTGTTTTTATCATCAGCCGGAGCTTTGCGCCCTCAGCGGATTCTCTTGTCGCTCTTTCTGGAAGTTCTCATAAACGCTTCCTGGATCAGCTGCACGATGATTACCAGAAGCGCTACGGTCACCAGCATCATGTCCGTCTGATAACGGTGATAGCCGTACCGGATGGCGATGTCGCCCAGACCTCCGGCTCCCACGGCTCCCGCCATGGCCGAGTAGCCCAGGATCGTAGTGATGGAAATGGCCGCTCCCACCAGCAGAGAGGGCTTGGCTTCCGGCAGCAGTACCTTCCAAATGATCTGCCAGGTGGACGCCCCCATAGACTGGGCCGCTTCCACCACCCCGGCATCCACTTCCTTTAAGGAAGATTCCACCATGCGCCCTATGTAAGGAGCTGCCGCGATAATGAGCGGCACCACCGCCGCGTTGGGGCCGATAATTTTGCCCACCACCAGGCGCGTGAAGGGGATCACCATAATCATCAGGATCAAAAACGGTACGGAGCGCAGCAGGTTGATGGCCAGGCCCAGCACCTTGTTGAACAACGGCACCGGCCGGATTCCGTCCTTGTCCGTCACCATCAGGGCGATTCCCAACGGAATCCCTATTAAATAAGAAATAAGTGAGGACATGAACACCATGTAAATGGTCTGCATGGTCCCTTCCTTCAGCATATTGATTGTCGTCGCGTCAAACTGCATGTCATCGCACCTCCTCAAACGTCACCCTGGTGGTTTTTAAGTAATTCCGGATCCGGTTGGCGTCCGCCTCGTCCTCCGGAAGCTGGATCAGCATCTGGCCCATGGCCTTACCCTCGATATCCCGGGTGTCCGCATGCATGATGTTCACCGGCACCTTGCAGGCCAGCACCATATTGGAGATGATGGGCTCCGAGGACTCACGGCCGTCGAAAATGATTCGGATCTGGCCGGAATTTCCAAAGTTTACGGCCGGGTGTCCGGCTTCGCCCAGAATCAGCTGCCGGCCGATCTCGGACTTGGGGCCGGAGAAAATATCCGAAACCTTCCCCACCTCCGCGATATGGCTGTGGTCGATGATCGCCACCTTGTCACAGATGGCTTCGATCACCGCCATCTCATGGGTGATCACAATCACCGTGACGCCCATTTCCCGGTTGATCCGTTTGAGAAGCTGTAAAATAGACTTGGTGGTGTTGGGGTCCAGCGCGCTGGTAGCCTCGTCGCACAACAGCACTCTGGGGTTGGTGGCCATGGCCCTGGCGATGGCCACTCTCTGCTTCTGGCCTCCCGACAGCTGAGCCGGATAGGCCTTGGCCCGGTCCTCCAGACCTACCAGGGCCAGCAGCTCCTCCGCCCGCTTTTTGGCCTCAGCCCGGCCGGTACCTGCGATCTCCATGGGGAAGCAGATGTTCTGCAGCACGTTGCGCTGGCTCAGCAGGTTGAACTGCTGGAAAATCATACCCATGGACTGTCTGGCCAGGCGCTTCTGCTTGTCGCTCATGGCCGACAGGTTTTTGTCCTGAAAAATCACCTTTCCCGAGGTGGGCACCTCCAGATAGTTGATACAGCGCACCAGCGTGCTCTTTCCGGCTCCCGAGAGACCGATGATTCCGAAGATCTCCCCGCCCATGATCTCCAAATTGATGTCTTCCAGCGCGGTTACCGTGCCGTTTGCGGTGGAAAATTGTTTTCCCAGGCCCTCCAGCCGAATGATCGGCTCCTGTTTGTTTCCTTCCATTCCTTCCATTCCTTTCGTATGTCCTGTCAAGCCGCCCCCCGGGGGCTCTTAAACTCAATAAGGGCCGCATGTCTTGTTAGACTTGCGGCCCTGAATCTACACGATTCTGTTCAAAGCGACATTGATCAATTCTCACAATCCATACAGATGAAACCCGGATTCAGTTTTCGGCGCATGCGGATACACAGCACATGTACATGCTGTTCATCATATCCATATTCATCTGCATGGCTTTGAACTGTCTCATGGTCTCCTCCGATCCGAATTGATATCATAGCGTTTGACTAGGATTTATCTTAGTTAAGAAGATACAACGCCTGACGCCTTTTGTCAAGCTTTTTTTCAAAAATGGCCCTCTCCGGCTCTTTTTAGCTGCACAAATCCACAATTACCTGGGCGAAAATCTTCGCGCTGACCATCAGCTCGTCGATCACAGCGAACTCATCCGCGCCGTGCATCCGGTTGTCCGTGCCGGGAAGCGCCGCGCCGAAGGCCACGCCGTTCTTCAGGTCGTGTACATAGGTGCCGCCGCCCATGGACTCGCAGCCGCCTTCAAGGCCGGTGTACAGCTCATAGGCTGCGTTCAGGGTGCGCACAAAGTGGGAATCCCCGTCCACATGGTGGGGAGCGGTCATGGTCTCATTGTGTAAGGTAACGCCAATATTTGCCATATTTTCCCGGATCACCTTCAGTACGTTGTCCTCGTTTGCGCAGATGGGGCAGCGGCTGTCGAACTCTCCGTCCAGGCCCTCCCCGTTTACCGTGAGCATGCTGAACGCCAGCGTCAGGTCTCCGGACAATTCATCCCCCATCTTGACGCCCAGGGACTTGCCGTCGGTCTCGCCGTGAGGCATAAGGCCCAGCAGCTTTTTTAAGGTTTCGGTCTGTCCGCACTCCGCCAGGGGCAGCCGGGTCAGGTAGGAAAGCAGGCCGGTCAGAGCATTTTTGCCGTCGTGGGGCAAGGAAGCGTGCGCGCCCTCTCCCACCGCGGTGATGTGCATTTTGCCGGACTCCTCCCCGAACTCAAAGTGAATCCCCGTCTCCTGTTCCATCTGAGCCGCCGTCGCGGTGAGAACCTCCAGCTCCACGCCCTCCACCACAGCGTGAGCCTTGCCGGGCACCACATTGGTTTTCACGCCGGCCTTAAAGCTCACCAGGCGCGGCAGCTGTTCGGATTTCTCCCAACCGGCGGTGAAATGTCCGGGCAGGCGGCCCTTCTCAATATTAACCACCGGGAATTCTCCGTCGGGTGAGAAGGTCATGGGCGCTTCCTTCTCCACGCTGTAGTAGTGCTCAATGTCGGAGCTGCCGCACTCCTCGTCCGTTCCCATAATCAGGCGCACGTTCTTGGACAGGGGGATGCCTAACTCCTTAACCGCGCGCATCGCGTACATTGCGGCTACCGCCGGTCCCTTGTCGTCGGCAGTTCCGCGGCCGTAGAGCTTTCCGTCCTTCTCCACCGGCTCAAAGGGTTCGGTTACAGTCCAGCCCTCTCCCGCCGGAACCACGTCCAGGTGGGCCAGAATGTCCAGCTGGGCTTCCTTGTCGTTTAAGTCGGCCGTGCCCACGTAGTTGTCGTAGTTCGTGATGGAAAAACCATAACCCTCGGCCATCTCCAGCGCTGCGTTTAAGGCAGCAAAGGGGCCTTCGCCGTAAGGCTTGCCCTCCACATAGGGCATCTTCTCACTGTTGATCCGGCACAGAGTGCAGATATCGTCCAGCATCTCCTGGCGGTGGCTGTCGATATATTGTTCAATCTCTTTTTTATACATGACGTTCTCCTTTTTGAAATGGGTTTATGGGTCTGGGACAGAAAATTATTTCATCATGGAGGCCAGGGTCTCGTTGACCACCTTGCCGTCGGCCTTGCCCTTTACGCGTGGCATCAGAACCTTCATAATGGCGCCCTTGTCCTTGGCCGCAGGCGCTTCGATGTTCAGCTCCGCCAGAACCTGGGCAATCACTTCCCGGATCTGATCCGCGGTCATGTCGGCCGGAGCGAACTCCTTGTATACCGCCAGGCGCACGGCGGCCTCATCGCGGATGTCCTGACGGTCCGCAGGCGCGGTGTCATAAGTCTCCTGAGTCTGCTTGATCTCTTTTTTCACCACCACGTTTGCCTCGTCCTCGGTCAGAGGCTCGCGCTTGTCGATCTCAGCGTTTTTCAGCGCGGAAAGAAGCATGGAAAGGGCGTTCTTGCGCGGTTTGTCCTGGGCCTTCATGGCAGCCACCATGGCGGCCCTTACGGTTTCGATTTTAGTCATGACAGATATAGTTCCCCCTTTTTAAGAGATTTCGCAACGGCCCGGCAGGTCCGCCGGGCCATTATAAGCTTTAAAATATCCTCGGGGCGCGGTTTAGGCTCTGCCGAATTCCGACAGCTTTAACCCCGGATTTCGCTCCAGTACCATCCCAACGCTCCAGCTGTTGATGAACAGCAGCAGCGGGTTGTCTCTCAGATCCTTGATCCGCTTCATATCGGAAGTTCCCTGGATGCGGGCGACGTCGATCTCCTGGGGATTTTCCACCCAGCGGATGTGCTCGAAGGGCAGCTTTTCCAGGGCCACCTCCACGTTGTACTCATTTTTCAGACGGTAGGTCAACACCTCGAACTGCAGCACGCCCACCACGCCCACAATGATCTCCTCCATGCCGGAGTTAAACTCCTGGAAAATCTGGATGGCGCCCTCCTGGGCGATCTGATTCACGCCCTTAATGAACTGTTTGCGCTTCATGGTGTCCACCTGGCGGACCCTGGCGAAATGCTCGGGCGCAAAGGTGGGAATTCCCTCGAACTGAAATTTTTCATTGGACGTGCACAGGGTGTCGCCGATGGCGAAGATACCCGGATCGAACACGCCGATAATATCCCCGGCGTAGGCCTCCTCCACGATTTTGCGGTCCTGGGCCATCAGCTGCTGGGGCTGGGTCAGGCGGATCTTGCGGCCGCCCTGGACGTGGTTCACCTCCATGCCCGCCTCAAACTTGCCGGAACAGATGCGCATGAACGCGATACGGTCCCGATGCGCTTTGTTCATGTTGGCCTGGATCTTGAACACAAAGGCGGAGAAATCCGGGCGGAAGGGGTCGATCTCCCCGTCCAGGGTCCTTCTGGAAAGGGGCGCCGTGGTCATTTTCAGGAAATGCTCCAGGAAGGTCTCCACGCCGAAGTTGGTCAGCGCGGAGCCGAAGAACACCGGGGACAGATTGCCCCGCTGCACCCGCTCCATGTCCAACTCGTCACTGGCCCCGTCCAGCAGCTCGATATCATCCTGAAGCTGCTGATAGTAAACCGGCCCCACCAACGCGTCCAAATCCGTGGAATCCACATCGTACTCCTGGCTCTCCACCTCCCTGGCTCCGCCCATTGCGGCGGTAAAGGTGGTGATTTTCCGCTCAAAGCGGTCGTACACGCCCTTGAAATTCTTCCCACAACCGATGGGCCAGTTCACGGGACAGGTGCGGATGCCTAACACGTCCTCGATCTCGTCCAGCAGCTCGTAGGGATCTCTGGCCTCGCGGTCAAACTTGTTGATGAAGGTAAAAATGGGGATGTGGCGCATGACGCAGACCTTAAACAGCTTGATGGTCTGGGCCTCCACGCCCTTGGAACCGTCGATCACCATAACCGCGGAGTCCGCGGCCATCAGGGTGCGGTAGGTGTCCTCGGAGAAGTCCTGGTGTCCGGGCGTGTCCAGAATATTGATGCAATACCCCTCGTAGTTGAACTGCATGGCGGAGGAGGTGACGGAAATTCCCCTCTCCTTCTCAATATCCATCCAGTCGGACACCGCGTGCTTGGCGGCCTTTCTGCCCTTTACCGTTCCCGCCAGGTTGATGGCTCCGCCGTACAGCAGAAATTTCTCCGTCAACGTGGTTTTACCCGCATCGGGGTGGGAAATGATGGCAAAGGTTCTTCGCTTGTTGATTTCCTCTTTCATCTGATCTAAGGTCTGTGACAAATCGTTCGTCCTCCATACTGTTTTTCGCTCAAAAGATGGACGTCCTGCCTTGGTCCGTCCATATCCATTCTATTCTAGTATGATTATTTGCCAAAGTCAAGGTATTTCCTGGGCGCGGCGCGGTGTGGCGCGGTGAAATGGGTGGGCGCGGCCGGCCCGGGGAGCAGCGACGGCACAAGGCGCGGCAACGGCCCGGGGCCCGGCAACGGCTCGGGGCCCGGCGGCTCCGCGACATGCGGCCGGCCGCCGCAGAGCGCTACAGGCCCATAAGCCGATCCAGCAGCCTGTGGGCCACCTCATCCTTCGTCAGAATCGGCAGCTCCTCCGCCCCATCCTTTGTGATAAACGTTACCACGTTGGTGTCCGTGCCGAACCCGGCGCCGGAAACCTTCAGATTGTTGGCCACGATCATGTCCACGTGTTTTTTCTCCAGCTTGGCCGCGGAGTTCTCCAGCATGTTCTGGGTTTCCATGGAGAAGCCGCAGAGGATCTGCCCCTCCCTGCGGTGGCTTCCCAGCCAGCCCAGAATATCGTCCGTCCGCTCCAGGGCGATGGACATGTCCCCGTCGGACTTCTTGATCTTCTCTGCGCCCACGGTGCCCGGCCGGTAATCCGCCACCGCCGCGGACTTCACGATCATGTCCATCTCCCCGCTTCTGGAGGTCACCGCCTCAAACATTTCCCGTGCGCTCTCCACCGGCACCACATCCACAAACATAGGCGGTTTCAGATTCACCGGGCCGGTCACCAGCGTCACCCTGGCCCCGCGGTAAGCCGCGGCTCTGGCCACTGCATAGCCCATCTTGCCGGTGGAGCGGTTGGTGATAAAACGCACCGGGTCAATGGACTCCCTGGTCGGCCCCGCGGTCACCAGCACCCGCTTGCCCGCCAGGTCCTTCCCGAAAGCGATTTCCCGCACAATGTACTCAAACAGCACCTCCGGCTCCGGCATTTTCCCGGCCCCCGTGTCCCCGCAGGCCAGGTATCCCGTGGCCGGGGCGATCACCTCCATGCCGTAGCGCTCGCAGACTTTTAAATTGTCCTGGACGATGGGGTTCTCATACATATTGGTGTTCATGGCCGGGGCGATGATCTTCTTACACCGGCAGGCCAGCACCGTGGTGGTCAGCATGTCGTCCGCCAGCCCGTGGGCCAGCTTGGCGATCACGTTGGCCGAGGCCGGGGCGATCATCACCACGTCCGCAGCCTTGGCGATGGAGACGTGCTCCACGCTGAACTCGAAGTTCCGGTCAAAGGTGTCCACCAGGCATTTGCGCCCGGTCAGGGTCTCAAAGGTAATGGGATTGATAAAATTCGTGGCGTTTTCCGTCATCAAAACCTGTACCTTTGCCCCCTGCTTCACCAGCATGCTGGCCAGGGAAGCGATTTTATAAGCGGCAATGCTTCCGGTCACGCCCAGAAGCACTGTTTTGTCCTTCAACATTTCCAATCCTCCTCATGCATTTTTCGTAACCGCTCAGACGGAGGGGAAATCGGATGGACATCCGCTGCTTCCCGGCCGGCTTTTCCGGTCAGGAAGACAGGCCGTCTGAACTGTTACTATTTTTCTTGTATCCAATTTCCATCTATGCTACAATCATCATGATATCGTATCCGTTCAGTACCTTCACAGATACGGGCAAAATTCCATTTAAAATCGACTTCTTCGATGGGATTTTTGCCTGCAAGCTTAGATTTTCGCACGGTCAGCGCAGCAAGTGCGCAGACCTACCGAACAGTTACATGATATCATAATTTCTCAGACATTGAAAGGAGTTCCCTCATGATTTTAGCCATAGACATGGGCAATACCAATACTGTCATCGGCGGCATCGACGAGAAGAAAACGTATTTCATCAAGCGCATCACCACGGACCAGAACCGCACCGCCACAGAGTACGCAGTCAGCATCAAAAACATTCTGGAAATGTGCGACATCGACGTGGCGGACATCGAGGGCGCCATTTTGTCCTCCGTGGTGCCGCCCTTAAATTCCGTGATCCTCACCGCAGTTGAGAAGGTCACAGGCCTGCGCCCGCTGCTGGTTGGGTCGGGGATAAAGACCGGCATGAATATTCTCATGGACAACCCTAAATCCGTGGGCAGCGACCAGATCGTGGACGCGGTGGCTGCCAGCCACGAGCACCCGCTGCCCCTGATCGTCATCGATATGGGCACCGCCACCACTATGTGCGTGGTGGACAAACACGGCAATTACATCGGCGGCATCATTCTGCCGGGCCTTAAGGTTTCCCTGGATTCCTTAAGTTCCAAAACCGCCCAGCTGCCCTACATCAGCCTGGAGGTGCCGGACCGTGTCATCGGAAAAAATACCATCGACTGCATGCGCGCCGGGATCATTTTCGGCAACGTGGACATGATCGACGGAATCATCGACCGCATGGAACAGGAGCTGGGTCAGCCGCCCACCGTTGTGGCCACCGGAGGACTCTCCCGCTTCATCACCCCCATGTGCCGCCACAAAATCATCTGCGACGACGCCCTGCTGCTGAAGGGATTGCTGATCCTTTATCAGAAAAACAAATAATCTGTTCGCAGCAGTTTGCCCGGCTCATCTTCCTGACAAGCCGCGCTGTTACAGAATTTTCCAATTTTTTCAAAAGAGCCCGCAAGCCTTGAAAATTGCGGGTTCTTTTTATTTTTGCAAAATACTGGAAAAGTTTTTCTGCCCCCATGTCGTATAAAACCATTTCAATCCGTACATCATTCCGTTATAGCAACCGGCCCGCACGGCTGTCATTTTTTTCGCCGCGCGGCCAGTATCGCAACAGCGGAGGTAAGGATCATGTCGGGTTACAAAGTGGAAATATGCGGCGTAAATACCGCCAAGCTGCCATTGTTAAGCAATGAAGAGAAAGAGGTACTGTTCAAGCGGATTTTGGACGGCGATAAGGAAGCCAGGGAGCAGTACATCAAAGGGAATCTGCGCCTGGTGTTGAGCGTGATCCAGCGTTTTTCCGGAAATCAGGAAAACATCGACGATCTGTTTCAGATCGGCTGCATCGGCCTGATCAAGGCCATTGACAATTTCGATATCACTCAGAATGTGAAATTTTCCACCTATGCGGTTCCCATGATACTGGGAGAAGTCAGGCGGTATCTCAGGGACAACAATTCCATCCGGGTGAGCCGTTCCCTGCGCGACACGGCCTACAAAGCCATCTACGCCAGAGAGCAGCTCACCCGCCTCAACTCCAAGGAGCCCACCCTGGCGGAAATCGCCCAGGAGATCGGCGTTTCCAAGGAGGATATCACCTACGCTCTGGACGCCATCCAGACCCCGGTGAGTCTCTACGAGCCGGTTTACACCGACGGAGGCGACCCGCTCTACGTGATGGATCAGATCAGCGACAAAAAGAACCTGGAAGAAAACTGGGTGGAGGACTTATCCCTTGGGGAAGCCATGAAGCGGCTGCCCGAGCGGGAGCGGCACATCATCGACCTGCGTTTCTTTGAGGGAAAAACCCAGACTGAGGTGGCCGAGGAGATCCACATCAGCCAGGCCCAGGTCAGCCGTTTGGAGAAAAATGCGCTGAAAACCATGAAAACTTATTTGAGCTGACGCGGTTTGTCCTTGAAGGCCGGTTCCGGATGTGTTAAACTGTCTTTGGATGAAAATTTTTCCAATCATTCAAATTATATGAAGAGAGAACACAAATTATGGAACAGAACGACCGCAGATTTGCAGTATTAATCGACGCTGACAACGTATCACCAAAGTATATCAAATACATTCTTGATGAAGTCTCCGACCAGGGCATCGCCACCTACAAGCGCATTTACGGCGACTGGACGGACAACGAAAAGCGCAGCTGGAAGAACGTCCTCCTGGACTGGTCGGTAAACCCCATCCAGCAGTACAGTTACACCACAGGCAAGAACGCCACCGATTCCGCCATGATCATCGACGCCATGGACATCCTCTACTCGGGAAATGTAGACGGCTTCTGCCTGGTAAGCAGCGATTCCGACTTCACCAAGCTGGCTCAGCGCCTGCGCGAGTCGGGTATGTTCGTCATGGGCATCGGAGAGCAGAAGACCCCCAAGCCCTTCCGCACCGCCTGCGACACCTTCAAGCTCTTAGAGATCATCTCCTCCGAGGATGCCTCCGAGGTCGTTGAGAACGTCAAGGGCCGCGGCCCCGTGGTCACCATCAAGGAAGACCCGGCCAACATCGCCGCCATCCAGAAAACCATCACCGGCATCGACGAGATCCAGAGAGCCATCTCCAAGCTGCTGATGGAAAACAACGGCGTCAACCAGCCCATCGGCCTGGCCCGGGTAGGCAACTTCCTGTCCAAGCGCTTCTCCGACTTCGACGTCCGAAACTACGGCTACTCCAAGCTTTCCACCTTCCTGGAGAGCATGAACAACAGCGAATTCCAGCTGGTCAAGCTCCACGGCGGCTACTTCGTCCAGGAAAAGAGCGCCAGCATCTCCAAGACTGAAATCGAACAAGAGCTGATCCGCATCATCCAGGGTTCCGGCGGCCACGTGGACAACCTAAGCATCGTCCACGACGAACTCAAAAAAGCCTTCCCGACCTTCGACGTAAAACAATACGGCTTCAGCCGCATCTCCAGCTTCATCCGAAGCTTCGGAAAGTTCAAAATAAAAGACAACATGATACAGCTAAAATAACCCCTATACCAGTTTTCATCCCCTCTTAACCAAAACCACCCTCCGATCCCAGAATCGTGCTCCCACACGTCTCCTCTTATCGGAGGGCGTTTTTCTATCAACCATCAAAAAAAAG
>PVML01016809.1_pt1 | contig 12513 bp, 9 predicted proteins | sample 1853371 | NCBI WGS metagenome assembly PVML01 (sample SAMN08533508, study PRJNA380276) | Human gut metagenome, whole genome shotgun sequencing project. | isolation source: participant 1, chromium library | host: Homo sapiens | collected 2017 | reverse complement strand
AATCACTGCCGCAAGGCGTTCAAGGGCCGACTATCAACGATCGATTCGATGATGTATACGGCATTATCTACGCCATTAGCGGCGATGAATTCTCCTATGAAGAAAAGCGTCAACAAGCGGAAGACTTAAAACGTCAGCTTTTATCTGTTCCAAACGTTAAAAAAATCAGCCTCATTGGGGTTCAACAACAAACCCTTAATGTAACAATTAATAAGGATAAATTAGCATCCTATAAAATCAGTACACAACAGCTGTTAACAGCTATCAAACAGCAAAGTATGATGGTGCCAGCTGGTATGATTACAACGGATACAAATAATGTATATCTTCGAGTAAATGGTCTATTTGATAATCCGCAAGCCGTACAAGATATGCCTATTCGCATCAACAATCAAACCTTGCGCCTTGGCGACATGGCTGATGTAACCATGACCTACCAAGATCCTAGTGATCCTCAATTCTACTATGAAGGCAAGCCAGCTATAGGTATTGCTATCTCCATGGATGCAGGTGGCAATAATGTGGAATTTGGTGAAGCTATCGATAAAAAGCTAGCAGAATTGAAGAAAACCATACCTGCAGGCCTTGAACTCGATCAAGTATCTAATCAGCCACATATTGTTAAGGAATCCATTGGCGATTTCTCTCAATCTCTATTTGAAGCCATCGCCATCGTATTGCTCGTAAGCTTTGCATCTCTTGGTTTACGTACAGGCGTTGTTGTGGCCCTCACCATTCCAGTCGTTGTATCTACCACGTTCATCTTGATGTATGAAGCAGGCATTTACTTGCATAAGGTTAGCCTTGGTGCTCTTATCTTATCGCTAGGCCTTCTCGTAGACGATGCCATTATCGTTGTAGAAATGATGAGCGTTAAGCTCGAAGAAGGTTGGGGTCACTTTAGATCTGCTACCTTCGCTTACCAATCAACAGCATTCCCTATGCTATCTGGTACGCTCATTACCTGTGCTGGCTTCTTGCCATTAGCATTAGCACAAGGTATGGTAGCAGAATTTACAAAATCTCTATCCATCGTTGTATTTATGGCTCTCATCCTATCTTGGTTTGCCTCTGTTCTCGTCAGCCCTGTTCTCGGCTATAAAATCATTGAAAACAAGGCTCCAAAACCTGAATCAGAATGGACCAAACGAGACCGTATCATGCACAATCTCAGTGTTACATTCTATGATAAATTTGAAAGACTGTTACATTGGGCTTTAGGACATCATAAGGTAGTATTACTCATCACCTTAGGTGCCTTTGTGTTATCCCTACTTTCACTACCATTGATCAAGCAGGAATTTTTCCCATCATCAACGCGTAATGAAATCATCGTATCCATGCAATTTCCTCAAAGTTCATCCATTGAATACACTGCAAATCAAGCAAAAATCATCGATGAACATTTACAAGGTAACGAACACATTTCGACCTTTACATCCTATATAGGACAAGGTTCTCCGCGTTTCGTTCTCACCTTGGAACCTGAGTTGCAACGAAATAACTTCTTACAGTACGTTATCGTTACAAAATCCTTAGAGGATCGAGATAAACTATATGATGAATTAACTTCTTATTTAAATGAAGAATTCCCTTCAGCCCTCGTAAATGCTCAATTTGTACAAATTGGCCCACCATCTAAATATCCAGTGATGCTCCGCGTAGCAGGTCCTGATCAAAAGGTGGTAAAAGACATTGCAAACCAAGTAAAAAGCAAAATGCAAGGTGACAAGGATTTACAGAATATTGCCTTTGACTGGCCAGATACGGAACCTGTAGCTAACGTTCATATCGATCCTAACAAGGCTCGCCTACTCGGCATCGATAGCTATGCTGTATCCTTACACTTGCAAAGTTTATTATCTGGCACTAAATCTGGGGAATACTATGAAGGTAATCAAACAATTCCTGTTACATTCCGTTTAGGAGATAATGAGCAACATAACTTAAGTGCTCTATCCTCCTTACCGATTCAAACAGGCAATGGTTCCTACGTACCGCTTAGCCAAATTGCAACTATCACTATGACGCAAGAGGATGGTATTATCTGGCACCGAAATATGATGCCAACTATCAGCATTCACGCCAATGTAAAAGCTGGTGTTTTAGGCAATGCGAAAACAAAAGAGGTTTATAAATCCTTACAAGACATTCGCGATTCCTTGCCTACAGGCTATACCATTGAACTTGATGGAGCCGCTGAAAAGAGCGTCACAGCTGTACAAAATCTAGTAACACCAATGCCAATTATGCTCTTTGTGATCATGACAATCCTCATGTTCCAATTGAAGCGTATTGCCCTTATGTTCATGGCTTTGCTCACAGCACCTCTCGGATTAATCGGTGTCGTATTGGCTCTGAATATTACGAGAACACCATTAGGCTTTATGGCTATTCTAGGTATCATCGCCCTTTCGGGTATGATCATCCGTAACTCCATTATCTTGTTAGACCAAATTGAAATCCACAAAGCAGAAGGTCAAGAACCTCGTGAAGCAATTATCAACTCCGCTACACTTCGTTTCCGCCCTATCATGCTCACTGCTATCGCAGCGATTTTAGGCATGATTCCTCTCATGGGATCTGTATTCTGGAGCCCACTTGCTATCGCCTTCAGCGGCGGCCTACTAGTGGCAACAGTACTAACACTCATTGTATTACCAGTCATGTATGCAACATGGTATAAGATAAAATAAAAAAATCCCCCTAATATAGTTTTAACACTATTATTAGGGGGATTTTTATTACCTATTAAACTACAACGGCTGTGCCATTGCATGTAACCATGAGCATACCATTTTCTGCACCTACTGTGCTGTATTGGAAGGATACGCCGATAACAGCATTAGCACCCATTTTAGAAGCCCGTTGAGACATTTCATCAAGGGCTGCTTGGCGTGCATTCATTAAGGAGTTTTCATAGCTGCCACTACGGCCACCAACGATGTCGCGAATACCAGACATGAAATCTTTCACAAAGTTACGGCCTTCTACGACTTCACCAAATACGATACCTTTATACTCTTGGACAGGTTTATTTTCAATATGCATAGTTGTAGTAATAATCATAATTGTATCCTCTCTAATTGACTACAATATATTTTGATTAATTATAGCAAGGCTTTCACATAAATACAATCATATATTATATAAAAAAGACCTGTTCACTATTTCATAATGAACAGGTCTAATTTTATATTATCTATCGAAATCGCGGTCTAGGTTAACCTCTTTCAATGGAACAAGTTTTGTTTTCTTGATGTATTTGTAACCTAAGTATACTGCGAAGAAGATTGGCAAGCCAATGTACGCAACGGATACGCCGTACCAGTCGATTGTATCGCCTGTGAAAGCAGAGTAGTTTTGACCAGCAATGATGATGACGCAAAGGATGAACGCCAAGATTGGGCCAATTGGGAACAACCACGCTTTGTAAGGTAATTCACTAAGATCTCTACCTTGTGCAATGAAGGCACGGCGGAAACGATAGTGAGAAACAGCGATACCAACCCATGCGATGAAACCGCAAAGACCGGAAATATTAACAATCCAAGTATATGCAGTACCTTCGCCGATGAAGCTTGTAAGGAATGCAAATAAACCGATTGCTGTTGTTAAGATTAACGCTGGCACTGGAACACCACGTTTATTAAGCTTACCGAAGATTTTTGGTGCTTGTCCTTCTTTAGCAAGTGCGTACAGCATACGCGTAGAAGAATAGAGACCAGAGTTACCAGCACTGAGTACTGCCGTTAAGATGATAGCATTGATAAAGCTAGCAGCAAAGGCAAAACCAAAGCGGTCGAATACGAGTGTAAATGGAGAAATAGATACATTCTCTACACTAGAATTCAATAGGTTTGGATCAGTGTATGGAATTAAGAAACCGATAACTATGAAAGCACCGATATAGAACAATAGAATACGCCAGAAGATTGTATTAATCGCTTTTGGCACATTCTTTTCAGGGTCTTCTGCTTCACCAGCGGCTACGCCGATAAGCTCAGTACCTTGGAAGGAGAAACCAGCTACCATAAAGATAGCGAGGATAGATTCCCAACCACCTACGAATGGTGCTTCCCCTACTGTCCAGTTCGCAAATCCTGGAGATGTGCCACCAATGCCAAAGATAAGCATGAAGCCACAGAACAGGAATACGAATACAGTAATAACCTTGATGCTAGAGAATACATATTCACTTTCACCAAAGGAACGTGTGGATAAATAGTTCAAGCCGAATAAAACGAGCAAGAACAGAGCAGACCATACAATAGCAGGCACATCAGGGAACCAGTATTTCATAATCAGCGCCCCTGCTAATACTTCAGCAGCCAATGTAATAGCCCAGTTAAACCAGTAGTTCCAACCTAAGGCAAAACCAAAGGCAGGGTCTACATAGCGTTTTGCATAAGTACCGAAGGAACCTGGAATCGGCAAGTACGTCGCCATTTCCCCAAGAGATGTCATGAGGAAGTACACCATGATACCAATGAGGCCGTAAGCTACAAGCGCACCACCAGGGCCCGCTGTACTTACCACTTCACCATTTTTGGTGCTTGTCCTTCTTTAGCAAGTGCATACAGCATACGTGTAGAAGAATAGAGACCAGAGTTACCAGCACTGAGTACTGCCGTTAAGATGATAGCATTGATAAAGCTAGCAGCAAAGGCAAAACCAAAGCGGTCGAATACGAGTGTAAATGGAGAAATAGATACATTCTCTACACTAGAATTCAATAGGTTTGGATCAGTGTACGGAATTAAGAAACCGATAACTATGAAAGCACCGATATAGAACAATAGAATACGCCAGAAGATTGTATTAATCGCTTTTGGCACGTTCTTTTCAGGGTCTTCTGCTTCACCAGCGGCTACGCCGATAAGCTCAGTACCTTGGAAGGAGAAACCAGCCACCATGAAGATAGCGAGGATAGATTCCCAACCACCTACGAATGGTGCTTCCCCTACTGTCCAGTTCGCAAATCCTGGAGATGTGCCTCCAATGCCAAAGATAAGCATAAAGCCACAGAACAGGAATACGAATACAGTAATAACCTTGATGCTAGAGAATACATATTCACTTTCACCAAAGGAACGTGTGGATAAATAGTTCAAGCCGAATAAAACGAGCAAGAACAGAGCAGACCATACAATGGCAGGCACATCAGGGAACCAATATTTCATGATGAGTGCCCCTGCTAAAACTTCAGCAGCCAATGTAATAGCCCAGTTAAACCAGTAGTTCCAACCTAAGGCAAAACCAAAGGCAGGGTCTACATAGCGTTTTGCATAAGTCCCAAAGGAACCTGGAATCGGCAAGTACGTCGCCATTTCCCCAAGGGATGTCATGAGGAAGTACACCATAATACCGATGAGGCCGTAAGCCACAAGTGCACCACCAGGGCCCGCTGTACTTACAACTTCACCACCAGCTACGAATAAGCCGGTACCAATAGCGCCACCTAAAGCAATCATATTCATATGACGCGCCTTTAGGGAACGTTTTAAATGTTGATCTTTATTAGAGGTAAACTCTACATTATTATTTTTATTTTCAGCCATGGGTCACCTCTTATAAATCTAGATTACGCACATATTTTGCGTTATCTTCAATAAATTTACGACGAGGTTCTACCTTATCGCCCATGAGAACGGTAAAGATTTTGTCAGCTTCGATGGAATCCTCTAAGCTAACTTGTAAAATCGTACGGTTTTCAGGGTTCATTGTAGTTTCCCATAATTGTTCAGGATTCATTTCACCTAAACCTTTGTAACGTTGGATTGTAATACCATCGCGGCCTACTTCATCAAGTTTAGCTGTAAGCTCTGCATCAGAGTATACATACCAGTGGGATTTTCCCTTCTTGATTTGGTACAACGGTGGTTGAGCAATATAGATATGACCTTCCTCTACCAATGGTTTCATATAGCGGTAGAAGAATGTTAATAACAAGGTACGGATATGAGCGCCGTCAACGTCCGCATCTGTCATGATAATAATCTTGTTGTAACGGGATTTTGTAATATCGAATTCTTCACCAATACCAGTACCGAATGCAGTGATCATGGAGCGAATTTCGTTATTCGCTAAAATCTTATCAAGGCGCGCTTTTTCTACGTTAAGGATCTTACCACGCAATGGCAAAATCGCTTGGTAACGACGGTCGCGACCTTGTTTTGCAGAACCGCCCGCAGAGTCACCTTCGACTAGATAAATTTCAGTCATAGATGTATCTTTTTCAGAGCAATCTGCCAATTTACCAGGAAGGCTAGATACTTCCAACGCATTTTTACGGCGAGTTAAGTCGCGGGCTTTACGAGCGGCCTCACGAGCACGGCTCGCCATCGTTGCTTTTTCGATGATTTTCTTCGCATCTTGAGGATGTTCTTCGAAGAATGTTTTAAGACCTTCTGTAACGATAACGTCTGTAATACCTTTAACTTCGCTATTGCCAAGTTTAGTTTTTGTTTGGCCTTCAAATTGAGGTTCCAATACTTTTACAGATACAACAGCTGTCAAACCTTCACGTACGTCTTCACCGGAAAGGTTGGACTCATTTTCCTTGATCAAGCCAGATTTACGACCATAATCATTGAGGGTACGAGTCAAGGCAGCACGGAAACCAGAAAGGTGAGTACCACCGTCAACCGGAAAGGTTGGACTCATTTTCCTTAATCAAGCCAGCTTTACGGCCATAATCATTGAGGGTACGAGTCAAAGCAGCACGGAAGCCAGAAAGATGTGTACCACCGTCAATAGTGTTGATGTTATTTACGAAGGACAACAAGTTTTCGCTGTAGCTATCGTTATATTGCAAAGCTACATCTACTACTACATCATCTTTTGTATTTTCGATGTTGATAACAGTTGGATTAACAACTTCTTTATTTTCGTTCAAGAAGGTAATGAAAGAACTCAAACCACCTTCGTAGTGGAAGCTTTCAACACGAGGTTCCTCTTGGCGCAAATCGCTCAATGTAATGCGAAGGCCTTTGTTAAGGAATGCCAATTCTTGTAAACGCATTTTCAATGTATCAAAGCTAAATACTGTAGTTTCAAAGATTTCAGCATCTGGCTTGAAGATAACAGTAGTACCAGTACCTTCTGCTTTACCAATTTCGTGCAACTCAGAAGTCTTGTGACCACGAGCAAAGGAAATTTCTTGAACGATACCATTTTGAGCTACTTGAACCTTAGTCCATTCGCTCAACGCATTTACTACGGAAATACCTACGCCGTGAAGACCACCAGATACCTTGTAGCCGCCACCGCCGAATTTACCACCAGCATGCAATTTAGTTAATACTAACTCTACCGCAGACATACCAGATTCATGCATCCCTGTTGGGATACCACGGCCATCATCCACAACAGTAATACTGTTATCTGGATTGATGGACACTTCGATGTGTGTAGCGTAACCAGCAAGCGCTTCGTCTACAGAGTTATCTACAACTTCGTATACGAGGTGATGCAAACCGCGGGCAGACGTACTACCAATGTACATCCCCGGGCGTTTACGCACCGCGTCGAGACCCTCAAGAACCTGAATATTCTGAGCGCCATAATTTTGTTCAGGCATGAAACAAACTCCTCCTAACAATCTATCTCACTGTACATACTAGAATTTGTATGACAACACATGTACAGGATTAAACTTTATCTCTTTATTATACTATAAAATTCATCAATTCGCCTCATTAAAGTCTTAATACTAATACCAGATCCGTAAACGCAATCATCAGTGACCACATAGGTCTTGATTTGCTCCTCTGGCACTATGGCGATATACTCTAAGCTTTCATAGTGATGAATAGGACTTTTATGGGATTTTCCGCCCTTGGCATGCACCATAGTAATGATGGATTCGATAGGTACGGAAACGGTATCCCCAATATGAACGTACATAGGAATGCCTCCTCTACTTTTCTAATGTCCCATTTAATGAATCAATTTTGCGCTGTTCCTCTTCAGCAAGGAACTTTGATCGATATTTGTTGCACAAATTAATAACGTGCTGATCCGTCAACTCATCAGGCTTCTTATGAGTGATGAGCATAGCCACCATACGAGCAAAGGAAATTTCTTGAACGATACCATTTTGAGCTACTTGAACCTTAGTCCATTCGCTCAACGCATTTACTACGGAAATACCTACGCCGTGAAGACCACCAGATACCTTGTAGCCGCCACCGCCGAATTTACCACCAGCATGCAATTTAGTTAATACTAACTCTACCGCAGACATACCAGATTCATGCATCCCTGTTGGGATACCACGGCCATCATCCACAACAGTAATACTGTTATCTGGATTGATGGACACTTCGATGTGTGTAGCGTAACCAGCAAGCGCTTCGTCTACAGAGTTATCTACAACTTCGTATACGAGGTGATGCAAACCGCGGGCAGACGTACTACCAATGTACATCCCCGGGCGTTTACGCACCGCGTCGAGACCCTCAAGAACCTGAATATTCTGAGCGCCATAATTTTGTTCAGGCATGAAACAAACTCCTCCTAACAATCTATCTCACTGTACATACTAGAATTTGTATGACAACACATGTACAGGATTAAACTTTATCTCTTTATTATACTATAAAATTCATCAATTCGCCTCATTAAAGTCTTAATACTAATACCAGATCCGTAAACGCAATCATCAGTGACCACATAGGTCTTGATTTGCTCCTCTGGCACTATGGCGATATACTCTAAGCTTTCATAGTGATGAATAGGACTTTTATGGGATTTTCCGCCCTTGGCATGCACCATAGTAATGATGGATTCGATAGGTACGGAAACGGTATCCCCAATATGAACGTACATAGGAATGCCTCCTCTACTTTTCTAATGTCCCATTTAATGAATCAATTTTGCGCTGTTCCTCTTCAGCAAGGAACTTTGATCGATATTTGTTGCACAAATTAATAACGTGCTGATCCGTCAACTCATCAGGCTTCTTATGAGTGATGAGCATAGCCACCATACGAGCAAAGGAAATTTCTTGAACGATACCATTTTGAGCTACTTGAACCTTAGTCCATTCGCTCAACGCATTTACTACGGAAATACCTACGCCGTGAAGACCACCAGATACCTTGTAGCCGCCACCGCCGAATTTACCACCAGCATGCAATTTAGTTAATACTAACTCTACCGCAGACATACCAGATTCATGCATCCCTGTTGGGATACCACGGCCATCATCCACAACAGTAATACTGTTATCTGGATTGATGGACACTTCGATGTGTGTAGCGTAACCAGCAAGCGCTTCGTCTACAGAGTTATCTACAACTTCGTATACGAGGTGATGCAAACCGCGGGCAGACGTACTACCAATGTACATCCCCGGGCGTTTACGCACCGCGTCGAGACCCTCAAGAACCTGAATATTCTGAGCGCCATAATTTTGTTCAGGCATGAAACAAACTCCTCCTAACAATCTATCTCACTGTACATACTAGAATTTGTATGACAACACATGTACAGGATTAAACTTTATCTCTTTATTATACTATAAAATTCATCAATTCGCCTCATTAAAGTCTTAATACTAATACCAGATCCGTAAACGCAATCATCAGTGACCACATAGGTCTTGATTTGCTCCTCTGGCACTATGGCGATATACTCTAAGCTTTCATAGTGATGAATAGGACTTTTATGGGATTTTCCGCCCTTGGCATGCACCATAGTAATGATGGATTCGATAGGTACGGAAACGGTATCCCCAATATGAACGTACATAGGAATGCCTCCTCTACTTTTCTAATGTCCCATTTAATGAATCAATTTTGCGCTGTTCCTCTTCAGCAAGGAACTTTGATCGATATTTGTTGCACAAATTAATAACGTGCTGATCCGTCAACTCATCAGGCTTCTTATGAGTGATGAGCATAGCCACCATACGAGCAAAGGAAATTTCTTGAACGATACCATTTTGAGCTACTTGAACCTTAGTCCATTCGCTCAACGCATTTACTACGGAAATACCTACGCCGTGAAGACCACCAGATACCTTGTAGCCGCCACCGCCGAATTTACCACCAGCATGCAATTTAGTTAATACTAACTCTACCGCAGACATACCAGATTCATGCATCCCTGTTGGGATACCACGGCCATCATCCACAACAGTAATACTGTTATCTGGATTGATGGACACTTCGATGTGTGTAGCGTAACCAGCAAGCGCTTCGTCTACAGAGTTATCTACAACTTCGTATACGAGGTGATGCAAACCGCGGGCAGACGTACTACCAATGTACATCCCCGGGCGTTTACGCACCGCGTCGAGACCCTCAAGAACCTGAATATTCTGAGCGCCATAATTTTGTTCAGGCATGAAACAAACTCCTCCTAACAATCTATCTCACTGTACATACTAGAATTTGTATGACAACACATGTACAGGATTAAACTTTATCTCTTTATTATACTATAAAATTCATCAATTCGCCTCATTAAAGTCTTAATACTAATACCAGATCCGTAAACGCAATCATCAGTGACCACATAGGTCTTGATTTGCTCCTCTGGCACTATGGCGATATACTCTAAGCTTTCATAGTGATGAATAGGACTTTTATGGGATTTTCCGCCCTTGGCATGCACCATAGTAATGATGGATTCGATAGGTACGGAAACGGTATCCCCAATATGAACGTACATAGGAATGCCTCCTCTACTTTTCTAATGTCCCATTTAATGAATCAATTTTGCGCTGTTCCTCTTCAGCAAGGAACTTTGATCGATATTTGTTGCACAAATTAATAACGTGCTGATCCGTCAACTCATCAGGCTTCTTATGAGTGATGAGCATAGCCACCATAGATGAGTTCTTTCATAGCAAAGCTATCGATGTTTACATGATCTTGGTCGTGAATTTGTTCAACCAATGAGAAATCATCTGGATGTAATGTTACAAGGTTGAATTCGGAAGAACCAGATGTGATTGTTAAAGAATTACCGTCCTCTGGTTTATAAAGTTCGATAGTATCGCCAGGTAATTTGCGGATTAATTCTTGGAAATAACGGGAACCAACTACTAAGGTACCAGGTTCTTTAATGTCGCCGTCGATGGTTAAACGAATGCCGAGTTCAAAATCGTTACCTTGTAATTCTACTTGGCCATTTTTTGTAGTCATGTAGATAGCGCCTGGTAAATTGGAACTTGTTTTATTTTGAGATACCTTTTGCAATACGTTGATTGCTTTTTGGAGATTTGCTTTTGGGAATGTAATATGCATATGTTACTCCTTTATGATTTGTATGTTTGTTTGTAATATTCTATGTTTGCTATCGTAGATGCTCTATAGATATTCTGCGATAGATCTGTTTCTACTGGTTTTTTGATTGTTTGTTAGTTTTAGTAGTAGTAATAGTAGGGGCCTGTTCATATGTGTAAAAGTGAATTGGGGCCACTAGCTGTGTGATTTTTGGGTTGTGTATAACTATGTTGATAGTTTGTAACCACTTATCCACATACTCACAGGAAAGTGCAAGTTTTTGAATATCCACAAAGTTATGCACCATCTATCCACAGAGTTATCCACAGGTTGTTAATTTCTGTTTAATTTCTCCTACTATGCGTTTTGTTTCTTCGTTTTTTTCAATTTCCTTCGTGATTTTATCGTACGCATGGAGAATTGTCGTATGGTCACGAGAGAAAGCAGCTGCGATTTGCGGATAACTTTCGTTGATCATGTCGCGGCATAAATACATGGCGATTTGCCGTGGGAATGCGAATTGATCCTTTCTCTTCTTGCCGAGCAAGTCTTGCTTTTTAATATTGAAATAAGAACTTACAAAATTCTGGATACTTTCAATATTAACCATGTTCACCTCTTCTGTATGAACGAGGCCAGCCAAGGCTTGTTTTGTATATTCTAGGTCGATAGATTCAAGACGTTGATCGATAGATGCGGTGCCGATTAATTTGGTGAAAGCACCTTGCAATACGCGGACGTTTTCGCTAAATTGTAACGCCACGTAGTTGATGGAGTCGTTATCGATGCGGATAACGCGATTTTTCTTATATTCTCGTTCTAGCAAAGATCTAAAGATGGCAATGCGCGTTTCTAAATCTGGATTTTCCATGGTGGCAATGTAGCCAGCTTGAAAACGAGAACGGAGACGGTCTTCGAATTGCTCCATATCGTTTGGCATCGTATCAGAGGTGAGGACGATTTGCTTGTTGTTATTTAATAACTCATTGAACGTATTAAATAGTTCAGTTTTCGTACTTTCACGACTTTCAAGGAACTGAATATCGTCGATCATGAGTACATCGATATTGCGGAATGTGTTGCGGAACAATTTACCTTGGTTACGCTGCAATGTTTCGACGAAAATGTTCATAAAGTTTTCGCTCGTAATGGACATAACCTTCATGTGTGGATGATTTTCCTTGATGGCATTGCCGATGGCGTGCATCAAATGCGTTTTACCTAGACCTGACGGGCCGTAGATAAAGAGCGGATTATAGTCGCCGCCTGGGAACTC
>PVML01018755.1_pt1 | contig 12529 bp, 13 predicted proteins | sample 1853371 | NCBI WGS metagenome assembly PVML01 (sample SAMN08533508, study PRJNA380276) | Human gut metagenome, whole genome shotgun sequencing project. | isolation source: participant 1, chromium library | host: Homo sapiens | collected 2017 | reverse complement strand
ACGATTTTCCCATTCCGGGACGGGCAGTAAAAACGCCAATCCCACGGATATCTTTCAGATAGTTCAGCCGGTTGGTCATTTCGGTGAAATCTCTGGAAATGAAATGATCTTTTTCTTTCAGCTGCTGTTTGTCAAACGGATTGAACGTGAGTCCGTAAAAAGAACTGTACATCAGGATTCACCTCCGGCTTTGGAATAATCGATGCCAGGTAGATTGTTGCGTTTGGTATGGCAGTTTTCGTTGCGATTGGTCTGGCGAATCGGGAACTTCTGATCATCAAACAGAATAAATGCAGAAGTCATGTCATCTGGCTGGAAACGGATATCGACCTTTGCGGAGATGAATTGCATGGGAACATCATAGCAGACGCCATCAATCGTAACCGTGGAGTCCTTACGGACTTTTCTGGTAATCCGGTTATAAAAACAGTCATCTAGCCATTGTCTGGACTCTGGCTTGCGTGGATGTTCTTTGGAGGCTTCATAACGGTCAAGGGGCACGCCATTGATTCCCCGATGAAATGTGGTGTTATAAGAACGTATGTAGTCTCTCAGAAGCCCATTAAACTGAGCCAGGGAGCTGATTGCAGCTATGTCCAAGGTATAAAGCCAACGCTCTTTCAGAGTGCGGAAATGGCGTTCTACCTTGCCTTTGCTAGCCCCATCACGGACACGGGTATGCAACAAAAGGATTCCAAGGGATACGCAGATCATGGAAAGCTGTTCGTTTGAGTAGCTGCAGCCGTTATCAACGTAAAGCTTGTCTGGAATTCCATAGGCCGCAATGGCATTTTTCAGGACTTTTTGAAAGTTGCAGGCATTGTCATGGTAGAACAGCTCGCCACCAACCAGGAGCCGGGAATGATCATCAATGATCATGATGCAGTAAACGCGTCTGCTTTTGCCCTCCTCCGTGATGTAAGGAAGGTAACAGGTGTCCGCCTGCCAGATTTTACCAAATTCATCTTCCTCGTAAGCTTTCCGGTCGCGCAGATTTGAATCCCGGGCAGATTTCAGGTCATTGCGCCGGATGAAACGCTGTACGGAATCAACACTGACGTTTGCTGGAATGAAAGATTCACGGACCAGATGCTCATAGATCTGAGTGGCATTCATACGAGGATGTTCCAGCTTGATCCGGTAGATTTCGGCAATGGCCTCTTCATTCAGCGCCCGGGAAAACCCTTTGTCGGAGCGGGTGTTTGGCATCAGGGCGTCCAATCCTCCGATTTTGTATTGGGATTTCCATTTTTCCAGTGTTTTATAACTGTAGGAAACGATGGAGCCATCGGGCAGAGTCAGCGGAGAAGCAGTGACCCGTTTGTAGTAGGCAGTAGCCGAGGTATCAGGAAAAAGCCCCTGGATGACAGGAGCGATCAGGGCGAAGCGGAACTGGGCCACTTCGGCATCACGCTTGATTGTTTCAGTATCTTTGCTCATGAAAAAAGCCTCCTTGGGATGTTTTTCTACATCATAAGGGAGCGGTAGCGAAAGAACCATCCACCGGTCGTGTGGTCAGAAGATAAAAATATCCGGAGCAAAAACCGTCTGGCAGTAGTGTGCGTTTTTCGATGACTGCAATACAGGATTTTTGTGGGCCTGGAGGAAGGTGTAGGACGTGGAACGGATGAATTCCATGGAAAAATCAGAGTATCGTTCCTGCTCATAAAGCTTCTTCCAAAACGAGATACTGGAAGTCTCGGAATCAGCCAGAACACCAAGCCAGCGCTGCTTGTGGAAGTTCCAAAGTTTAAGCCATTTGTAAAACAGGTTTTGCGAAACGCCAAAGCGCTCACAGAGCTGCTCTACGGAGCCAAGGTCTGCAAAGTACTGTCCCAGAAGACGCAGAACAAAGAGCAGACTGAAACTGGAGTAAGGGATGATGGCATCGGGAAGAACAGCATGAGCGTGTTCACAGCTGTCACAGAAGACTCTGAGAACGCAGAGACCTGAGTGAGTCCGCTGCCCGGCATCAAAGTCAATGATGGAACGCCTGTAGTAGTCATGGATATGGCAATTTCCGGTGCTGTTACAGATGGGACAGGTCTCCAATTCCGGGCGGAACTGAGCCATAAAGGTGTCAAAGAGAAATTTAGATGAAGTTTTTATACGGATTAGCTTGCAAAGTAGTGAGTTTTTTCTTATCATAGTAGAGTACTGTCAATGAATATCTGAGAGATGGAGTTGATAGTAACACTGCTCAGTCATAGGTCATTTATTAGGGCATGACCCTGCACAAACCTGACTGGCAGGCTTGGTTGAGAGAAAGAACGAACTGTGGTAGGGGCTGTTCTTTCTCTTTTTTATTGACATGAGCTTATACGATAAGACTATAGGGGAAGATATGGATTTGGTAAAGAGGGCAGATAAAAACGTGCCGTAAAATACAGCACGTTGAGAGAGACAGTATGGAAACACTGCCGAATTTGATTTGCGGAAAGTTTACAGTCGGCGGGAAGGATAATTTGCCGCCTGACAATTATTTAAAAATTGTTTTATAAACTGCTCCGGATGGACGGATCAGTCCCAACGGCCATCGTTCATGCGAGCGTTTTTTGTTCCTGCATAATAGAAGTTCCAGACAACCATATAAGTATTGCGGATATCATCATCTTCGCAGACAATGCAGACTTTTTTTACGGAAGTATCGCCTGCATCTCCGAAATCAAGGATGGTACGGTAGATCTGGCTGATGGCCCGGAATAAAAGCGGCTGGGAGCTGCAGGAAAGAGAAGGAAAGTATATGGTTTCTGCGCCTTTGAAAGCAGCAGCTTCCAATTCTTTTTTATAAAGTCCGGCCAGTGTATCCAGATCTTTTGAGGCCGGGATCATACAGAAGACAGGATCGGATACAACATGTCCGTTCGTTGTGGAAGCGGATTTTTGAATAGCTTGGATTTCTAACATTTTATTTTCTGTCCCTTCAGATTGTATTTGAGATATTTTTGTCTCAGGCTATTTTTATTATAGATAAGAACTGGTAAAATGTAAACGTCATATGTCCTTTTCTTCGCAGAGAAGATGTCTTGACAAGCAGCTTTCTTGTGACTATAGTCATAGGAGGAGATGATGATATGGAAATTGAATTTGATATTCTGGATCTGCTCCAGAAGCTGCACACACCAATAGGGGACCAGGTGATGTGTACGATCACAAAGCTGGGAAATGCAGGGGCAATCTGGATCATGCTTACACTGATCTTGCTGCTGATTCCGAAAACGAGACGTTGTGGTGCTGTGCTTACCGTGGCTCTGATCATAAACACCATTCTGTGCAACGGAATTATAAAACCGTTTGTAGCCAGACCGCGTCCATGCGATGTGAACATGGCCATTCAGCTTCTGATTCCCAGACCGTCTGACTGGTCGTTTCCGTCTGGACATACATCCGCTGCGTTTGCATCGGCATCCGCACTGTTTTTTCATGCATACAGCAGTATTGGTGTTGCGGTATCGGAGAGCCGGACGGCAGCAAAGAAGGTTTGGAAGCCTGTGTTGCTACTGGCGTTTCTGATTGCGTTTTCCAGGCTGTATCTGTATGTGCATTATCCGACGGATGTACTGGGCGGAATGCTGCTCGGATGTCTGGCTGGCTATGCCGGATGCCGGGGCATGAGCCTGTGCATGGAAAGAACACCGTGTTAAAATGTCACTCCCTTAGAGTCATAGGAAAGAGCCATGAATAAATTAGCACCGGAAAGAGAGGAAATAACATGTCAGAAACATTAAAAGTACTGGAAACAAGAAGAAGCTGCCGTGCATTCAAGCCGGAGCTTATTGAAGAAGAAAAACTGCAGGCCATTATCAAAGCAGGAACCTATGCGGCCACAGGCATGGGCAGACAGTCCCCGATCATCATTGCGGTTACCAATAAAGAACTGCGGGATAAGCTTTCTGTCATGAACGCAAAGTTTATGGGAAAGGATGAAAGCTTTGATCCGTTTTACGGAGCACAGGAGCTGCTCATCGTTCTGGCAAACAAGGCCATGCCGACCTATCTTTATGATGGCACTCTGGTTCTGGGAAATCTTATGAATGCTGCAGCAGATCTTGGCGTGGACAGCTGCTGGATCCATCGTGCAAAGGAAGAGTTTGAAACTCAGGAGGGGAAAGAACTTTTAAAAAGTCTTGGCATTGAGGGAGATTATGAAGGCATCGGCCATCTGGTGCTTGGCTATGCGGCAGCGCCGCTGAAGGAGGCAGCACCGAGAAAAGCAGATTACGTCTACTATATTCGATAAAAGAGAGAGATAACTGGCCGGAAAAGCATGATTCCGGAACAGCCGGTGTAGAAAAAGTGCCGGGGCGGTCCAACAGAACCACCCCGGCATTTCGTGCTTTTTATTGCTTATTTTTTCTTGCGAAAGGTTACCTGACAGGTCGGGCAGCCATTTGCGATGGTATCGCCCAAGTGGAAATCAAAGCCCATTGCCTTTGCAATGTTACGGTCGCCGTCCATAGCGATATCACAGAGCTTTGCGCACATCTCATCGTCAAAGCCGAGATCCTGCCATGCCTTTAAGAGCGGGCAGTGATGGAATTCAACGTCAAGAACATCATCAGTTTTTTCCTTAACATCGACCTCAAAAGATTTTAAGAGGGTTGGTGTAAACATGGTGTCGCAGAAGGATTTACAGCTGGTCGGATCCGGGCACTGTTCTCTTAAAGCATTGCCCTGGACACGTCCGGTTTCGCTGATGGCCTGGCGGATAATTCTTTCAGCTTCTTCGGCCTTGCCGGCTTCTGCTGCGTATTTGTAGGTAAGGCCGGTCCAGGTGGAACGATGACCGATCGCGCCGCGCTGGATATTCACTTTCTCGTCGTCTTTGATGGTGATTTTGTTGTCAATCATGGTAACTCCTCCTTTTTGTTTTTACTACATGTGATTGGGACATAAGATTCATTGCAACTGCTTAGAAACATCGCAGTTACGATCTATTTTGCTGCCTCTGCTTTTTCTGCCGCAAGCTTGTCATAAGCATAGGTAGGATTGAGCGTCATACTGCGTCCGCCGGATACCTCAATGGTGGTGGCGGTCATGTAGCTTGCCGCATCACTTGCCAGGAATACGATTGGTTTGGCAATCTCCTCCGGCTCTGCCATTCGGCGGAGCAGGGTAGCATTTGCATTGCGGTCAAGCTCCTCCTGGCTGATATGTGCCCGCACAAGCGGGGTTACGGTAAAGCCTGGCATAATGCAGGTAACGCGTACATTATATGGACAATATTCACCGGCGAAGGTGTTAGTCAGGTTGTTGATCGCTGACTTTAACGGGCCGTACAGCGTGCTTCTTCCGGCGGAGGAGCAGCGTGCTGCCAGGGAGCTTACATTGACGATGGCGCCGGAATGCTGCTTTTTCATGTACCGGAATGCTGCCTGGCATCCGTAGATAACAGATTTAAAGCAGACACCGGTCATGAAATCAATTTCCTCGTCATCGTACTCGTCACCCTTTTTAAAGCCGGTGGCTCCTACATTGTTAACCCAGACATCAACGCTGCCAAAACGATCATTGACATGTTCAGCAAAAGCGTAGTTACTTTCTGCCTTGGAAACATCGAAAGCTTCATAATAAACTTCGCCATACTGAGAAAGCTTTTCGGCTGCTTCCTTCAATTCCTCTTCGTGGCGGGAACAGATGGCAACCCTGGCTCCCTCTTTGAGAAATGCTTCTGCTGCTGCGAAACCGATGCCTTTGCTGCCTCCGGTTACAACGACTGATTTACCTTTTAAACCTAAATCCATGATGAAACCTCCTCTTATTTGAAATAGGGCTACTGCAATCCCACTGGCTTTAGACGGTGGGTTAAGGTAGCCAAAAATCAGAAATTATTGTATACTCATGGCATGGGAACATGGAAATCTAAAAACAGACACAAATACCTATTACAATATCACATTATTTTTGTCTGTAAATATAGGAAGAAATTACTGGTTTCGAGGCAGATATCAGATGATATAAAGCAGTTTTCATATGAGATATGCCAAAGACACAGTGTTATTATCAGATATATGGAAACAGATAAAGACCATATTCATTACATGATAGAGACAGAACCAACAATGTCTATTAGTAAGATTGTAAACCTGATGAAGAGCTATACAACATACCATATATGGAAAAGATATCCCCAATATTTACGAAAACAATTCTGGAAAGAACATACCTTTTGGACAGATGGATATTTTGCCTGTAGTGTAGGAAATGTATCGGAAGAAATGCTGAAGAGATATATAGAAAATCAAGGTTGAGAAAGAGGGTGACAGTGGATGTTAAAGGCATATAAATACAGAATATACCCTAATAATGAGCAGAAAATACAGATTGCAAAAACATTTGGCTGTTGCCGTTTTGTATATAATCAGACACTGGCATACCGGAAAGAAGTATATGAGAAAGAGAAAAAATCAGTTAGTAAAACCGACTGTAACAATTACTGCAACAGACAATTAAAGAAAGAATATGAATGGCTGAAAGAAGTGGATAAATTTGCTCTGACAAATGCGATTTACAACATGGATGCTGCATACCAGAAGTTTTTCAAGGAACACGCAGGTTATCCGAAGTTTAAGAGTAAACACGATAATCATAAGTCATATACAACAAATTTTACGAATGGCAATATAACAGTAGATTTCGGGTGCAATAGAGTAAAACTGCCTAAATTAAAAGGAATAAAAGCAAAACTGCATAGAAATTTTATCGGACAGATAAAATCGGCAACGATATCACAAGTTCCGAGTGGAAAATATTATGTATCAATTTTAGTGGAAACAGAACACGTGGAACTGCCACATATAAATCAAAATACAGGAATAGATTTAGGTATTAAGGAGTTATGTATTACTTCTGCTGGAAAGAAATACGAAAATCCAAAAATCATCAGAAAATACGAAAAGAAACTGGTGAAACTGCAAAGGCAGTTAGCCCATAAAGAGAAAAGAAGTCAAAATTACTACAAAACAAAGAAAAAGATAGCATTATGCCATGAAAAAATAACAAATACCAGAAAAGATTATCTGCACAAGATGTCCCATGAGATTATCAGCGAAAACCAAGTGATAGTTTCGGAAGATTTGCAGATAAAAAACATGGTAAAAAATCATCGTTTGGCAAAGTCTATAAGTGATGTATCATGGTATGAGCTGACAAGACAGTTAGAATATAAGGCAAAGTGGAATGGCAGGAAATATGTCAAAATAGATACATTCTATGCCAGTAGTCAGCTGTGTTCCGTTTGTGGATACCAAAATACAGAGACAAAAAATCTATCAGTAAGGGAATGGACATGTCCTGTCTGTGGAACAAATCATGACAGGGATATCAACGCAGCAAAGAATATACTGGAAGAAGGATTAAGACAAATAGCATAAAAATAACAATATAGGGCAGGGACTGCCCGAATTAACGCCTGTGGAGATAGTAGGTTACGAGGTCTGTGAAGCAGGAAGCCCATTGGCTTTAGACAATGGGTAGTTCACGAACATTGCCATAACAGCGCCTGCAATGAATACAGAACCGGATGTTGCGCTGACGAAACCTGCAACCAGGGTTTTAGGAAGCATGTGCTGTTCCAGAACCTGATACTCTTCCTCGCTCTCTGCGCAAACCTTTGCGGCCTCTACGCTCAGGGTGTAGCTTGCCAGGAAACCACCTGCGATGGAGCCGAGCCCCAGGGCAAATGCCATCGGGGTGCTCATGCCGAACTTGCGTCCAATCGGGATGGAGAAGATGGCAATACCAACGGTAGAAAGTACGATCAGGATCGCAAAATCTTTGATCAGCTGGATCACGGTGTCCGGAGTACAGCTGCTTAACTGGGAGAATACAAACATCATAATGATGGTGTAAACGAAGCCCATGCTGCGGGAGCGGACCAGTACATTTTTCTCAATGAATCCCATTGCTGTTGCGAATACGCCGAGGATCAGAGCCCACACAAATTTTGAGATGTAACCGCCGCTGAGTTTGTCAAGGTAACCGGACATAACGGTAAGGATGACCATGGTGAACAGGTAGGTAAAGTCACTCTTGTACTTGTCCGGGATCTGTGGGAACAGATAGTTCTTTGCAGGATCATCATTGGCTTTTTCCTTTACAGCTGCGGCTTTCCAGGTGCCCTGACGGTACTGCTTTAATACGGAATAGCCTTCTTTTTTCAGGCAGATGCTGGTGAGCGGATATCCGACGAAGCCCTGCAGTACGTATACAGCCATAGCCAGGATTGCCAGATGTTCAGTCGGAGCAACAGACTGCATCATCATGGCAGCTACGAAACCACCGGTTAACGGAGGTGCTGCAACTGCTGCGGTTTCCTTACCAAGGATCACGGTTCCTACCGTAAGGATAACAACCAGGATACCTAACATGCCGGCCAGGGTAACCACTACGGTTTTCCACTGATCGATCAGCTCCTGGATATCCAGCATGGTTCCTAAGTGGACAACCATCATCATAACCAGGAAGGTAGGAAGGTTGGAAGCAATACCGGCCTGCTGCAGGATGTCGGCTGGGAGATAAGTCCAGAAACCGAGGACAAACAGGACTGCGGTAATGAACATAGACGGCACGAATGCCTTGGTTGCTGTTGAAATGACTTCACCGATGATAACCAGGATCAGCATGGTTAAGAATGCGGTCTGAACATCCCACTGTGCCTTACCGGTGGCAACCTGATAGACACCACGGTACAGGAACGCAGCAGCCATGACTGCTAACAGCAGGTAGCCAATCCAACGTTTTGATTGCTTTTGCTCGTTCATAACAAAACCCCTCTTTTCTTTTATTTGCTTACGCATTTGTAAGATACTGTAATCATATCACAGCGCGATCCGGAATGCAAGATATATTGTGAAAATAAAATCATAACCGTTTTGGATGTCATCTTACAACGTTGTTACTGTCCACACACACTGTTCACAGTGCTGACTTGAAATTTTAAATTCCAGTGCAGTGGTAAATTCCACCAAATTGCGTCCTATGAAATTTATAATTTGGAAAAATAAAAAAACTGTGATATGATTATAGTGAAATAGCATGGGAAGTATCAGAACAGGAACTGGAAAGGTTTGGGAAAGTGAAAAGAAAAAAAGAAGACAGCATCAAAGATCAGATCTATAATAAAATATTTGCCGGAATTATGAATAATGAGTTCTCTTTCGATGAGTTTCTGACAGAAAAGAGTCTGATGGAAAAGTATCAGGTCAGCCGTGCGCCGGTGCGCGAGGCACTGATGCAGCTTCGCAGTGACCGGATTATTGCCAGTACGCCACGCCATGGCTATCGTATACGGAAACCGGCGCAGGAAGAGCTGCGGGATATCATCAATTTTCGGACTGTGATGGAATGCTCATTTCTGGAACGTTATCATGATATGGTAACGAAAGACCGGATCCGGGAGCTGCGCACTCTGTGTCAGGAATATGAGAACGGAGGGGAAAGCCGCAGCTTTATGGAATACTGGAAACTGAACCGGGAGTTCCATGAAACCTTGTTTATGACTTACAAAAATGAAGTGGCGCTTCATTATCTGCTGGAGAGTATAGACCGGCAGCCGATATACTTTCTGGAAACGATGAAAAACTGTTACATGGCTGCGGACCTGCATTTTGCTTTACTGGATTATCTGGAGCAGGGAGATTTCCGCACAGCCTCCACGCTGCTTCGGGCAGATATTGAGAAGCTGCCGATTTGTGAATCTCTGGTGGCGGATAAGGTGGAATGTGTGGGTTTCAGCCTCTGCTAGGAAGGATTTATGCTGAAAATGTGAAGGAAGGCAGAAGAATATGGATTATTTATTTGCGCCGATGGAGGGCATTACCGGCTATGTGTTCCGGAATGCCCATCACCGGCATTTTCATGGCATCAAGGAATATTACACTCCCTTTATTTCACCGAATCAGACCCGTAAGCTTACACCGAGAGAACTGAACGATGTGATTCCGGAGCATAACGAGGGTATTCCTCTCATTCCACAGATCCTGACAAATAAGGCAGATGATTTTCTGTGGGCAGCTAAGCGCCTGAAAGAGCTTGGCTATATGGAAGTGAATCTGAATCTGGGGTGTCCGTCTGGAACGGTAGTGGCAAAAAAGCGGGGGTCTGGCTTCCTGGAATATCCGATGGAGCTGGATGAGTTTCTCTATCAGGTCAGTGAGGGAATCTGCGGGCTTGGCATGGACCTGTCTGTTAAAACGCGGATTGGAAAGACAGATCCGCAAGAATTTGAAGAACTTCTTTCTATTTATAACAGGTATCCGCTTAAAAATCTGATTGTGCATCCGCGGGTTCAGACAGATTATTATAAGAATCATCCGCGCATGGACGCGTTTGATCTTGCGGTGAGAGAAAGCCGGAACCCGGTTTTTTATAACGGAGATCTATTTAGCCGGGATGATATCAGGAATTTCCGGAATCAGTATCCGGGTGTGGAAGCGGTCATGCTTGGCCGCGGCCTTTTAACGAATCCTTCCCTGACAGAGGAGACACCTTTTACTGCAGAACGGATTCGTGCTTTTCATGAGGATGTGCTGGAAGGATACCGGAGAGCTATACCGGGAGATAAAAATGTTTTGTTTAAGATGAAGGAACTATGGACCTATCTGGGAGAAGCGTTTGAAGACAGCACGAAACTGATGAAAAAGATACGCAAGGCACAGAAGATGGAAGAATACAGGGCAGCAGTGGAATGTCTTCTGGCGGAAAAGCCGGTGTGCGCCCAGCCATGTTTTCCAGGCTGGAAGAAACAGGGGTGAGTGCTGCTGCGAATGGAGGGAGAGCATGGCTGTAAATGTAGTTGCGGTGGATAATGCACCGGAACTTCTGGAAAAAATTGAGGGGATTTTCCGCAATATGGCTGAGATCAGTCTGCTTGGAAGTTTCGAAGAAGCAGTGGCTGTAGTGGAATTTGTGAAGGAGAATCCGGTGGATATGGTATTTACGGATATTGTGATGCCGGATATCAGCGGTATCAGTCTGGCAAAAGAACTGCAGAAACTGAAAAATGCTCCGGCGGTAGTGCTGATGTCCAGTATTCCGGGTTTTTCTCTGGAGGCATGGAAAATTCAGGCATACGGATTCATAGAAAAACCGTACACGAAGCAGGATATCATGAAAATGGTAGAGCGATACCGAAGAGAGTCGGAAAATAGCGTTGACGGCAGTTTTTAAGGGCATTATAATAAAGACATTGTGACGACAGAAAGACAGGAGGAACTACTACAATGCGTGATATGTATATTTCAGATTCTATTTTATATGTGGGAGCAGATGATAAAACACTGGATATTTTTGAGAGCCAGTATCCGATTCCGAACGGAGTCAGCTATAACTCCTATGTGATCCTGGCTGAAAAGGTTGCGGTGATGGATACCGTTGACAAACGGGCAACCGATACCTGGTTTGAAAATCTTGCCAGGGAGCTTGGTGACCGGAAACCGGATTATCTGGTTGTGTCTCATATGGAGCCTGATCATGCGGCAAACATCAAAAACTTTGCAGAGCGTTATCCGGAAACAAAAATTGTGGGAAATGCAAAGACCTTTGCTATGATGGGCCAGTTTTTTGAGATGGATCTGACTGAGCGTAAGGTGCTTGTAAAAGAAGGTGAGACCTTAAGCCTTGGCAGTCATACGTTGCAGTTTTTTATGGCACCGATGGTGCACTGGCCGGAGGTTATGGTAACTTACGAGCAGAGCGAAAAGATTCTGTTTTCCGCAGACGGCTTTGGAAAGTTTGGCGCGCTGGATGCAGAAGAAGAGTGGGCAGAGGAGGCTGCACGTTACTACTTAAATATTGTAGGCAAGTACGGCGTGCAGGTACAGGGACTGTTAAAGAAGGCTTCCGGCCTGGATATCCGGATGATCTGCCCGCTGCACGGACCGATCTTAAAAGAAAACCTGGGCTACTACATTGACAAATATCAGACCTGGAGTACCTATCAGCCGGAGAAGCACGGTGTGATGGTAGCATACGCGTCTATTCACGGCAACACTGCACAGGCAGCAGAAGAGATGGCAGAGCTGCTCCGTGCAAACGGTGAGGAAGTCGAAGTGTTCGACTTATCCCGTACCGATGTTTCCCTGGCTGTGCGTAAGGCATTTTATTATGACCGCATGGTGCTGGCAGCAGCAACCTATGACGGTGGTGTATTCCCATGCATGGAAGAGTTCCTGCTGCACTTAAAATCCAAGAACTTTCAGAAGCGTACCGCAGGTCTGATGGAGAACGGATCCTGGGCACCGTTAGCTGGAAAAATCATGCGCGGTATCTTAGAGCCGATGAAAGATGTGCATGTACTGGAGCAGGTAGTTACCATCAAATCCGCTGTGCATGAAGATACCAGAGAAGCCATGAAAGCAATGGCCGATGCCTTAAAATAAAAATTTAAGAGCAATATCAATATAGGTTCGAAGCCGGTAATCCCGGCATACCGCTGCGCAAAATATGGGTATTGTGTTCGGACGATGCAGCTGACAGCTGTTTGCGGATAGTCGGACTCGCCGTCCGCCTCCCTCAAACACCAGTCGCT
>PVML01022205.1_pt1 | contig 12640 bp, 10 predicted proteins | sample 1853371 | NCBI WGS metagenome assembly PVML01 (sample SAMN08533508, study PRJNA380276) | Human gut metagenome, whole genome shotgun sequencing project. | isolation source: participant 1, chromium library | host: Homo sapiens | collected 2017 | reverse complement strand
ATCCGGCATTCGTCTCCCTCCCATCAGGACAATTTGATTCTTGGATTGATGACTGCATACAAAAGGTCTACAATCAGATTAACAACCACAAACGATGCGGCAATTACCAGTATGGCTGATTGTACCACCTGAAAATCCCTTGCCTTTATTGATGTCACGATTAAATCCCCCAGACCCGGCCATCCAAATACCTTCTCTGTAATAACTGCACCACCAATTAAAAGGCCAAACTGTAGTCCGGCGACCGTCACAATGGCATTCATGGCATTCTTTAATGCACATCCGAATATGACTTTTCGTTTGCTGAATCCCTGCGCCCTGGCGGTCTGGATGTAATCCTGCCCTAATATTTCCAGGGTGCTGGACCGTGTCATACGGGCAATGGTCGCCAGGCTTCTGGATGAAAGCGTAACAGTGGGAAGGATCAGACTCAAAGCAGTGGATTGGGGTGTAATGGGAAGCCATTGAAGCTTGACACAGACAACCAGCATAAGCATCAGACCCAGATAAAATGCCGGCGTGGAAAGGCCTATGAGGGCCAGAAACATGCATAGATTATCCCATATGGAAAACCGTTTCACGGCTGACAGCAGTCCAATCCCCACGCCGCCTATGATTGCCACAATGGTAGATGTGGCTGCTAATAAAAGAGTATTGGGATAACGTACTGCCAGTTCTTCCGCCACAGGCCGGCCAGTTCTTGTAGATGTGCCGAAATTCCCCTGAAGGATACCCCCAACATATTTAAAATATTGCACGTACAGAGGCTTATCATATCCGTACGCTACCCGAATTCGCTCCACGTCCTCTGTTGTAGCCTGCTCACCTGCTATCAGCCGGGCCGGATCGCCGGGCATCATATGTACCATGAGAAATACTAATAGGGAGACTACAATAAGCACTGGAATCAAAGACAACATTCTTTTAAAAATATATTTTGCCATTGACCGCCCTGTTCCTTTCTTAACCTTCCTCCCCCGAATACATCCGGGGGAGGAAACCATTTTTTATTACGTTTTCAGATTACATTTTTATATCACGTTTTTATCCCTTTACTTTCTGGCCAGATATGCCAGTTCAATTGTCTCATTTGGATAAATTACCAGACCAGATACATCTGCTCTTGTTCCGAATGTCTGATTCTCATAATACAGTATGATGGATGCCCTGTCCTCATGGATGATATCCTGCATCTTATACAGCAGTTCCTTACGTGCATTTTCGTCTGCTGTGCGCTGCTGCTCTTCACATACCTTGTCGTATTCAGGATTGGAGTAGAAGGTATAGTTCTGAAGCTCACCTGTCCTGTAATTGTACATAAGATCCTGGGCCAGATCTCCGGTTGCGCATCCCTTTCCCAAAAGGAAGATTTCCGTATCTCCGGCAGCAGCTGCCTCTGTATATGCGCCCCAGTCCAGAACGTTGACCTCTGCTGTGATTCCCACCTGTGACAGCATGGCCTGGATAGCTTCCGCAACCTGGCGGTCCATTGCATATCTTCCTTCAGGTGTATTTATTTTTGTGGTAAATCCATCCGGATAACCGGCCTCTGCCAATAACTGCTTTGCTTTCTCAGGATCGTATTTATAATCGTCGCCAATTCCCTGTTTTGCATTCTGAATCGAAGAGGAAATAACTCCTGTAGACGGGTATGTCACATATCCCCCTAAAATACCATTGATGATGGCGTCACGGTCAATTGCATAGTCAATTGCCTCGCGGACCTTCAGATTTGCAAGCTTCTCATCCTGGAAATTCAGCCCCAGATAAATAGTGCGGTAGCCTGGAACCATCTCAATCTCAACATTCGGATCACTTTGAAGCTCGTCTACTAAAACACTTGGAATATTAGCTGCAACATCTGCATCACCGGTCTTAAGCATCATTGCCCTGGCTGAATCCTCTGCAATAATTTTAATGTCAATGGTTTCTGCCGTTGCCGCCTTCCCCCAATAGCTTTCGTTTTTCTCTAAGGACATGGATGTTCCCGGAATCCATTCCTTTAATTTGAGAGGGCCGGTACCTGCTGCATGAGTGCTGTAATCCTTTCCATACTCCTCCAAGGCTTTGGGACTCATCATGCCTGTGCTGTACGTACTAACCATGGCCGGAATCACAGCGCAGGGCTGGTCCAGAATAAATTTAATTTCATAGTCATTTACAATATCAAAATCCGAAATCATGGTCACCAGGGATGACTTGGGGGAGCCTGTCGCAGGGTCCTTAAGGCGCTCAATATTGTATTTCACTGCTTCTGCATTAAAAGGTTCGCCATCGTGAAATGTAACACCCTCCCTTAACTTAAAGGTCCATTCTGTGGCATCCTCGTTGGGAGACCACTCCGTTGCCAGTACTGGCTGGAAATTACCTTCCAAATCTCTTTTCACCAGATTCTCATGGATCTGAACAGAAACACGGCCGGTATTTGCATCACTCATCAAATGGGTATCCATGGTAAGGGGCTCCGTACCTATAACATACGTAAAATGATTGCCGCCCGACGATTGGCCGGTTGACGAGGGGACTGTTGTATCGGTTGTGCCGGCTGCACCGGCTGTCTCCCCTGTACTTGTCTGGTTACTGGCTGTCCCGGAGCATGCGCTCAAAACAAACAGGGACGCGATTGTCATTGCGAAAACCTTTGCTGTTCTTTTTTTCATTGTCATTCCTCCTGTGTATTTTATTTCAGAGCCGGTTAGGGCCTTTCTTGGATACTTATATAACTAGCAAATCACATGCCAACATATCTATAATTACACAATTTGTTATAAATTGCTATAAGCTGCCATTAAATTATGACTTATTGGGTAGAATTATTTTTCAAATCTTTCTTGTATTTTTCGCAACAGTGTTGTAGTATTGAAGCAACGTTGCGTGCATTGCATCATCCAGGAGGCACTTTATGCTGATAAATATTATTTTTATTATCCCTTACCCTGAATTAGAGGAGAAAGTCAACAAAATATTCCAAAACCACCCCCTCCGCGCGCGGCTGAGAAAGAGAATTGAGATGCGCACAGCCGACGAGCTCGAAACATTTTCATTTAATGCCCACAGCGATGTCATCATAGCCCGTGGTTACACGGCCTGCGGCCTGCGAAAGATGACCCCCGAACTTCCCATCATAGAACTTCCTATTACGGCGTATGATCTGATTCGGGCTCTCAATGAGTGTATCACGCTTTACTCACCAAAGAAGGTGGCATTTATTGGAAATTATACGGCTCTGGCTGAGGCGGATGAGCTAGGCAATTTTGTTAATTGTGATATTAAAAGCTACCATTCAGAATCCACGGACGGCATTACCAGGGCAATAGACCAGGCTGTGGCTGATGGTTATACTGCCTTCATTGGAGGATATTCCGTCAATTTAATCTGTTCTCAGCGGAGACTTCCCTCCGTCACCATACGCACGGGCAATGAGGCCATTACCAGGGCGTTGGACGAGGCTGTGCGTACCGTGGATGTGGTCCGCATGGAGCGTGAACGTTCTGCAATGTTCACAACCATCACCCAGACAGCCATGGACGGGGTCCTGTATGTGGATATACAGCAGACCATAAAAATTTGTAATCCCGCTGCCCTGAAGATGTACACAGGACCCAAAAAGAAGCTTCAGGGACTTTCCCTGCAGTCCGCCTTCCCATTCCTCTCAGAACCGGTTTCCACTGTCATAAGCACTGGCACAGAGCTTCCCAATCAACTGATACGCTGGAAGAACTACACCATCAATGCCACCATCCATCCGGTTATCATTAACAGCCGCATCACTGGTATCGTGGTGACCTTCCAGGATGTAACACAGATTCAGCAGGTGGAGATTCAGATACGTAAGAAGATGACCGATAAAGGGCTTAATGCCCATTACCACTTTAATGATATTATTCATGAAAGTCCGGAGATAGATTATGTAATCGAAAAAGCAAAAAAATTTGCATCTGTCTCCTCAAATATCCTTATAGAAGGGGAAACCGGTACCGGAAAAGAGCTGTTTGCCCAAAGCATACATAATGCCAGTACCCGCTGCAACGGTCCCTTTGTGGCAGTCAATTGTGCTGCACTGCCGGAAAACCTGCTGGAAAGTGAATTGTTCGGATATGTGGAGGGGGCGTTTACCGGCACTGCCAAGGGCGGAAAAACCGGTCTCTTTGAGCTGGCCCACAAAGGAACTCTGTTTCTGGATGAAATTTCCGAAATCCCCCTCAGCATTCAGGGAAAACTGCTTCGCGTACTTCAGGAACATGAGGTCCGAAGGGTAGGCGGGGACCGGGTAATCTCTGTAGATGTGCGCATCATCGCTGCCACTAATCACAGCCTAAGCCGTATAACGGAGCAGGGACGATTCCGCCAGGATCTCCTTTACCGCCTGAACGTATTGAAATTATTCCTGCCTCCGCTTCGCAGGCGATGCGGAGATACCAAAATTCTTTTCCTCCATTATTTAAATCTATATTACCGGCAATTGGGCAGAATCATCCCCCATGTGGCCACAGCTGCCATCCAGATGCTGTCTGACTACCACTTTCCAGGGAATATACGTGAACTGAGAAATGTCACGGAACGGCTGGTTGTTATATGCATGGATAAGGAGGAAATTACCGCCGATGATATGCGTGAGGCACTGCACCCCGAAGAACTGCCCGTGAAATTCCAGTCCACGGATATGCCTATTCCGCCGTTCTACCAGGACGGGGAACGGGAATTTCTGATTCGGATATTAGAAGAATCAAATTATAATCAGACCCTGACGGCTGAGAAACTTGGAATCAACCGAACAACACTGTGGAGGCGCATGAAAAAACATGGTATACGGCGCCCCTGAGACAGCCGCCAATGCCGTGTAAATCATTTTTGTTGACAAGCGGAGGTATGTCGTGAAAAACCTTTTCACAATCGGAGAAATGGCCGACCTGTTCGGCATCAACATACGCACCCTGCGGTATTACGACGAAATCGGTATCCTGCATCCCGAGACAGCGGACCCGGATACCGGATACCGCTATTACTCCACCCGCCAGTTTGAACGCCTGAATACCATCAAATATCTCCGGGCCCTGGGCGTATCCCTAAAGAAAATCGCATTGTTCTTTGAAAACAGGGATGTGGATATCATGCTGGACCTGCTAAAAGAGCAGAGGGCCGAAACCCAGGCAAAAATCAGCGAACTGACACAGATTGAACAGAAGCTGGAATACCGCCTCAAAGCTCTGGAGGACGCGGTTCATACACAATGCGGTGAGATTAGGACCCTTCATTTTGACCAAAGACAGATTGCGTATCTGAGGAAGGATATCAGGCTGGGAGAGGACCTGGAATTCTCACTTCGTGAGCTGGAACGAGCCAATACCCTGGAACCCGTGATGTTTCTGGGCAAGGTAGGCGTTTCCCTGTCCGCCGCCAATCTGAAGGCCCGGAAATTTGAATCATTTTCAGGTATCTTCGTACTTCTTGAGAAGGAGGACCACTTTATGGGGGAGGAACAATATCTTCAGGCCGGGGATTATGTGAGCGTGCGCTTTTCCGGCACTCACCAGGAAGCGTCACAGTACTACATACAGCTTTTGGAGTATATGGACCGGATGGAATATGCCTGCTGCGGGGATCTGTGGAAATCACACTGATTGATGCAGGTTTTACCAATGATACATCCCGGTATGTGACGGAAATACAGATTCCATACTTAAAATGCATGAAAGAATAAATATTTCTTAATGGAATAAATATTTTTAAATTAAATAAGCGTTTCTTATTGACCCTCCAGTAACTGGAGGGTTTATTTTTATTTTTAACAAATGTTATATTGAGGAGAGATTCATCATGAAAAACCACAATCTGCTGACAGAGGGCAATGTATTTCACGTACTGCTGGCCTTCTCCGTTCCATTCCTGATTGCCAATATCATACAGGCCCTTTATGGAGCCGTGGATCTTATGGTCATCGGGTGGTACTGTACGCCTGAGAGTGTGGCCGCAGTGTCCACCGGAACCCAGGTAACCCAAATCATCACCAGCATGGTATCCGGCCTGACTCTGGGCGGCACCATTCTGGTGGGGAAATACACCGGCATGAAAGATGATGAAAGGACCTGCCGCACCATCGGGACCACCCTGTCCGTATTTGCAATTGTGGCATTGGTGCTGACCATTGGAATGCTTATTTTCAGAGACACCATACTGACTGCCTTAAGGACGCCGGCTGCCTCCATGGATGAGGCCAGACAGTATGTAACCATATGCTTCTGCGGCATATTCTTCATCTGCGGCTACAATGCCATAAGTGCCATACTGCGGGGATATGGCGATTCCCGCAGGCCCATGTATTTTGTGGCCCTGTCCTGTGTGCTCAACATTGCGGGCGATATTATCTTTGTAAAGTATCTGAAATTAGGAGTAGCCGGCACGGCCCTGGCAACCGTCCTCTCCCAGTCCATCAGCATGATATGCTCCATTATCTACCTTAACAGGAAGAAGTTCATATTTACCTTTACCCTTAAGAATCTGCGCATTGACAGGGACAGGCTGAAGGAGCTGTCAATGGTGGGAATCCCCATCTCCTCCCAGGAATGCATGGTTCGGCTGTCCTTTCTCTATCTGACCTCAGTCACCAACCGTCTGGGGGTAAACGCAGCCGCCGCAGTGGGTATTGCCAGCAAATACGACGTGTTTGCCATGCTCCCTGCCACTTCCATTGCCAGCGCCCTGGCAGCTATCACGGCCCAGAACTATGGCGCGGGAAGGCCTGAACGGGCACGGCAGTCCCTGGCAGCCGGCATTGGATTTGCGGTATTGGCATCCTCTGTCTTTTTCCTGTGGGCCCAGCTGTCTCCCCATACCATGATTGGTCTCTTTAACACCAATTCTGAAATCATCGAGGCGGGAATTCCCTTCTTCCAGTCCTGCAGCTTTGATTATCTGGCTGTATCCTTTGTATTCTGTCTCAACGGCTTCATGAACGGCCGTTCCAAGACAGTATTTACCATGGTCAGCTGCTGCTTCGGCGCCCTGGTCCTCAGAATGCCTCTCATATGGCTTGCCTACACCTACTGCCCGGACAATCTGTTTGTCATCGGACTAATCGCGCCTGCTGTGTCAGGCTTCATGGCCTTTTATACCCTTCTCTTTGTGATACGGCAGTTAAAACAGGATGGGACAGAACGCCAAAAGGAGCTTACACCCCGCAGAGTCTAAGGAGCTTACACATCGCAGGGTCTAAGGAGCTTATGTCTCGCAGGTTCTAAGAAGCTTACACATCGCAGAGTCTGATGTAAACCGGCCCAAATCCGGTGTCCCGGATATTTTAGGCAATCGAAAAGCCGCCCTGCTGACTTACCCCATCAGCAGGACGGCCTTTTCTCTGCGCCGTATCTCTATTTAGCTTTCATCCGACTAAGATTATATGGTATGACTGACCAGCCCCCGCAGGCCCGCCCTGTCATTACAGCCTCTTAAGCAGTTCCTCTCTCTGAGCCTCATATCCAGGCTTACCTAACAGTGCGAACATGTTCTTCTTATAGCTCTCCACACCTGGCTGGTTAAATGGATTCACGCCCAGGATATATCCGCTGACACCGCAGGCGAACTCGAAGAAGTAGAACAGTTCTCCCAGATAGAACTCGTTCTGCTCCGGAATCTTAACCATCAGGTTAGGTACATTGCCATCGGTATGGGCCAGTATGGTTCCATTCATGGCGCTTTTATTTACAAAATCAACACTCTTTCCCGCCAGATAATTCATGCCGTCGGTATCCACGTCTTCTTTATTCAGAAGAATCTCAGCAGGAGATTCCTCAACATTGAGAACTGTCTCAAACATGATACGTGATCCGTCCTGGATGAACTGGCCCATGGAGTGAAGATCTGTGGTCAGATCCACTGCGGCCGGGAAAATGCCTCTCTGGTCCTTACCCTCGCTCTCGCCATAGAGCTGCTTCCACCACTCGGACACATAGTGAAGGCTTGGCTCATAATTGGCTACGATTTCAACCGCCTTGCCCTTGCGGTGCAGGATGTTGCGCACAGCCGCGTACTGAAGGGCTGCGTTGGATTCATATGGTGCATCTAAGGCTTTCTGCCTTCCTGAAGCAGCACCCTCCATTAACTTATCAATATCCGCTCCACTTACTGCAATCGGAAGAAGGCCTACAGCCGTCAATACGGAGAAACGACCGCCCACGTCATCCGGCACAACGAATTCCTCATATCCCTCTTCGTCTGCCAGGTTCTTAAGGGCGCCTTTAGCCTTGTCTGTGGTTGCGTAGATGCGCTTGTTGGCTTCTTCCTTGCCATATTTTTCAATGAGCATTTCCTTAAATACACGGAATGCAATTGCAGGTTCTGTGGTAGTGCCTGACTTGGAAATGATGTTGACGGAGAAATCCTTGCCATCCAGTACCTGCTTTAAGTCATGGATATATTTACTGCTGATGCTGTTTCCAACAAAATAAATCTCAGGTGTCTTACGAACGCTCTTGGGCAGCACGTTATAAAAACTGTGCGACAGAAATTCAATGGCTGCTCTTGCTCCCAGATAGGAGCCGCCAATACCTACCACCAGCAGGACGTCAGAATCATTCTGAATCTTTTCCGCTGCCTTCTTAATCCTTGCAAATTCAGCCTTATCATAATCTACCGGCAAATCGATCCATCCCAGAAAATCATTACCGGCGCCAGTCTTCTCCAGCAAGGTCTCCTTTGCACTCATGACGGTGGTCTTAAAATTGGCCATCTCTTCCGCAGAAACGAATCCTGCTGCCTTGGAATAATCAAACATAACTTCCTTTCCCATAACTCGCGCTCTCCTTTTCTTATGTCCATGGACCATGCGTCCATGATTCTGTCAGTGCTGCGGTAAAGCCGCTTATCTCTTAAATTATATCATAATTTCCCTTATAATACCATTTCTTTCTGACCCTGGTAACAAATTCCTGGAAGTCAGCATATTTAGGAAATAAATTCTTTCAGCAATTCCCCCAACATTCTTTTTTGTTCCGGATTTAAATCCTGAAGCCAGTTATCCTTTGACTTCTCTTCCTGCTTTTCCCTGCTGGCAGCAGTCTGCTCCAGCCCCCTTCTGTTATTACTATTTGAACGGCGGTCTCTTCCTATGGAACGCAGATTAGCCGGCTCCCTGCGGTCCTCCTCGGCTGTAACGGCAGGCACATGCTCCGCTGTGCCTTCCCGGTTCATTCGCGGCCACATCACATTTTCCAGATAGTCCTGGAGGCAGGTAAGGAGCTGCTGTCTCCTGGATTCCAGGTTGACTCCGTAATCCACCAGCATGGTAAACATGCCGGCCAGGATGCCTGTGGTGCCGTACAATACTATATAGTAGTTATCACTTCTAAACCAATAAGAGAGAAATGCTGCTCCGCCGCCTGCCAGGAAGCAGAGAAGTGTCAGCTGCCCCGACAGGTTGTCCAGTCCCTTTACGGACATTCCAAAGGTCCGCAGGCTGTACATCTGGCGCTCCAGATATACACGTGTGTTATTCATTCCCTGATTCATACGATATGTATCTTCTGCATTCTGTTTCAATCCGCGCAGATATTTGTTCTTAGTCAATGCCATATTGGTGCTTTCTTTAATTAATCGTTTGTAGAAGCTTCCTGCCATCAGCCTGGTAAATACTCCAGCCAGGCAGATTGCTGCCAGCACGTACAGTGCCTTTCCTGTTTGTAAAAAGCTCATCATAGTAAAAGCTCCCCTTTCTTCCCGGAATCCATCCCGTTTCTATATAATATTATTTTTTGGCCCGGGCTGCTGGCTGCAGCCGCTGCCTGGTTTGGGAAGCGCCCCTGCAGTCAGGCGTTTCCCGGTAAAATCTATTATAGCAACGGATTTTGATTTGGGAAGTTGAGAGTCCCTAGAATCGTTCGCCAAATTCTCCTAAAAAACGATTCTGAGAGGTAAGATTTTGCTTTAGACAGTTAAGGTATACGCCAGGATTCTCTGTCTGTATCCGGACGCTGTTCCTGGCGGGTTTCCCGGTCTGCACGCTTCTCCGGGCCGGGTTCCTGGTCTGCACGCTTCTTCGGGCCGGGTTCCTGGTCTGAGCGCTTCTCCTGGCCGTTTTCCCGGTCTGCACGCTTCTTCGGGTCGTTTTCCCGGTCTGCACGATTCTCAGGACCGATTTCCTGGTCTGCACTATTCTCAGGGCCGGTTTCCTGGTTTTCATGCTTCTTATGAACAGATTCCCGGTTACCACGCTTCTCCTGGCCAGATTCCCAGTTTCCATGCTTCTTTGTGGCAGCTTCCCGGTCTCCATACTTCTTATGAACAGATTCCCGGTCCAACCGTTTTTTCATAATCCAGTACACTGCCATACCGGCCGGAAGGAACAGCCGGAACTCCCTGCTGCCATTCTCATATGTAACATACCGGCTGAGCCGGACTGTGGCTGCCGACCAGTTGACCTTAAATTCCCACGTGTTTGGTGTACGAATAACGGAAAAACCCATAGACAGATAGGCTATTAATATCAATATAATCCATCCCCATTTATATCTCGGATTCTGTCTGTAACATATGACAGCAGTCGCAATGGTAGAGAAAATCATGATAAGTGACAACAGGAACAATCCCCATTGAAATACATTCCAATGACTGATGGAGCGCAGCGTTCCCTGCGGAGCTAAGGATACATTGTCCCTAATGATAAAACTGATGATTCCCTGGTTTCCATCTGACGATTCCATTCTATTAAGGATTGCCGTAAACCGCTGCCCATCCTCTGTTTTTATTCCGTAGCTGCACTCCACAGATTTAGTTTTTACACCGTTTTTAGTACTGGTCCGGATATTTAACCCCTTCTTTTTAAAAGAATCTAACTGACTTTTGCCCCATATATCCACATTTTCCTGTATTTGCCTTTCCATATGTTCTTCCGGTACCGCTCCTGGCATATACAGAGAACGCATGGCATCTCTGTCCCCCTGGGATGCTGCCGACGTCATCTGTTCCAGATACTGGTCTGCAACTATTTCCCTATCAAAAAAGAGAGTCACTCCTTTATATAGGAAAAAAGCTGCAATGCAAAGAAATACTCCCACAACAACAACCGCCGTTCCCCCAAATATCATCCACTTCTTTTTCTTTTCCATACCATCCCCCTCTCTTATAAAACAGACCTCTGAATCTTGTCACATCCAGAGGTCCGATTATTAATGAGTCATGCGTGTATTGTTTATGAGTCTGCTGTTTGTAAGTGTACCATTTATAAGAGTTCTATTTATAAACATTCTATTTATAAACATGTCATCTATGCCATCTATAAGGCTGTTATTCATGAATACAAATAATATAAATCTGGCTATCAATCAACAGTTATCTGAATCAAATAGAGCGTACAATCTCAGTAAGCAGATTAACGCTGTGAATAATGGCCTTAGCCTCAAAAGCAGGGTAATCTACTGTGGCACTGTCATCTGCCTTATCAGAAATCGCCCTCACAATGAGGAATGGGATGGAATTGAGGTAGCAAGCTTGGGCAATGGCTGCCCCTTCCATTTCTGTACAGTATCCTCCAAAGGTATCTGTCAGCCACTTCTTTTTTCCCTTATCAGAAATGAACTGGTCTCCAGTCACCACTCGTCCTACGAAGGTATGGATGTCCGGATTGACTTTGGAACAACATTCCTCCGCAAGATGTATAAGACCTTCATCTGCCTTAAAAGCCAGGGTCTCCACCCTGGGTATCTGTCCCGGTTCATAGCCAAATCCGGTTGCATCCATATCATGCTGAACTGCATCGCTGGAAAGCACAATGTCCCCAATATCAATCTCTGCCTTCAGGGAACCTGCTATTCCTGTATTTACCACACCTGTTACACCATATATATCTGCCAGAATCTGGGTACACATAGCTGCATTGACCTTACCGATTCCGGAACGGACCACCACTACCTCTTTCCCCTCCAGCGTTCCTTTATAAAAGTCCATGGCAGCCCTTGTCTCCACCTGTACATCTGTCAACTGCGCCTTAATCATAGCCACTTCCTCGTCCATGGCTCCAATAATTCCTAGCATAATTACCTCCTTCTGTCTTGTACTATTCTTCTATTATATAGGAAGCCCGCAGATTTTCAAGTTCAAAGCTTGTTCTCACTTGACATTATCTTTTGCATAAGGCATAATCGGATATACACGAATTTATCACAGGAGGCACTACACATGAGATTTAAAACACAGGGGGTCTGTTCCAGGGAGATATCCTTTGAAGTAAAAGATAATAAACTGACCAATGTCCAGTTTGTAGGCGGCTGCTCCGGCAACACCCAGGGCCTGTCCCGGCTCATCGAGGGCATGGACGTAGATGAGGCCATCCGAAGACTGGACGGAATCCAGTGCGGTCCCAGACCTACGTCTTGTCCGGATCAGTTGGCTCGGGCGTTGAAGCAGTTTAAAATGAAATAACTCATATTTTTCAATCTCATTATTTCGTTTTCGATATTTGTGGCACAAATAAAATTATGGATCCATACTGAATGTTGGGCTGTGCTAATAAGCATAACCCAACATTTTATGTTATAATAAAATATACCGTTTTGCGCAAAGTCTATTATGGAAAAAATGCGTTCTTCTAGATGTAACCTAAATCAAACCAAATGCCAAAAAAATCGGAAGAATCTATTAAAAAGTTGTT
>PVML01003374.1_pt1 | contig 12710 bp, 15 predicted proteins | sample 1853371 | NCBI WGS metagenome assembly PVML01 (sample SAMN08533508, study PRJNA380276) | Human gut metagenome, whole genome shotgun sequencing project. | isolation source: participant 1, chromium library | host: Homo sapiens | collected 2017 | reverse complement strand
GCCGCGGTTTCGGGCGTTCGCTGGTCGATTCGATCAGCATTCTGATCATCAATATCTTTGCGGCGCTGGCCACCGGGGGCGCGGTCGTCGCGGCGCAGTATCTCGGCCGGCGGGAAGAGGAACAGGCGTGCTTCTCGGCGAAACAGCTGATCCTGTGCACGACGGCGATTTCCGCGGTGATCATGGTGATGTTTCTGATTTTCGGTCGGCAGCTGATCGCGCTGATCTTCGGCAAGGTGGATCCGGAAGTGCTTGCCAGCGCGCAGACCTACCTGTTTATCACGTCGATGTCCTATCCGTTTATCGCGTTGTATAATTCCTGCGCGGCGTTATACCGGGCAATGGGCAATTCACGGATTTCGATGGTGACCTCGCTGATCATGAATTCACTCAATATCGTCGGCAATGCGATCCTGATTTATGGTTTAGGCATGGGCGTGGAAGGCGCAGCGATCCCGACGTTGATTTCACGGATCGTCTGCGCGGTGCTGATCGTCGTGATGCTCCGGCACCGGCAGGATCAGATTCGGCTGGATTCGTATTTCCATCTGGGCTTTGACTGGACGATGATCAAACGGATCTTACAGATCGGCGTCCCGAATGGATTAGAGAACGGCATGTTCCAGATCGGCAAGATTCTGGTGCAGAGCTTAGTCGCGATGTTCGGCACCGCTTCGATCGCGGCCAATGCCGTCGCCAACAACTTCGCGTCGATGGAAGTCATTCCCGCTGCGGCCATCGGTCTGGGCTTGGTCACGGTGGTCGGCCAGTGCGTCGGCGCCGGGAAGATCGAGGAAGCACGATATTACACGAAGAAGCTGATGAAATGGGCGTATATGGCTTCGATCGCTTTGAACGTCTGCATTCTGCTGGGAGCGAACGTCTTATTGAAGCTGTATAACCTGTCGCCGGAAACGCTGGATATCGCGTTTAAGCTGTTGTTTATCCATGGCTTCTTCGTGATGGTGATCTGGCCGGTTTCCTTTACGCTGCCCAATGCGCTGCGGGCAGCCAACGATGCCCGTTTTACAATGAGCGTTTCGATTGCGTCGATGTGGATCTGCCGGATCGGTCTGAGCTATGTGTTCGGGCTGGTTTTCGAGCTGGGCGTTGTTGGCGTCTGGCTGGCGATGATCTGCGACTGGTTTGTGCGTTCCGCTTTCTTTGCGGTTCGCTTCCGCGGCGACCGCTGGACCCGCCGTCAGCTGATCGAAGGCTGAAGCCGGGTGGTGAAATAGAAACAAGCCGATGAAGACCGGATGATCTTGACAACCGGGCAGGCGGGGTATAGAATAGGTTTCCTTTATGAAGGAGGGATCGTTATGCCGCAATGCAATCCCGGCGGAAAATTCTGTTTCGGAATTTCCGTCGTTCACCAAGATCAAATCCAGCTGTCGCCGCTTGCCGTTGATGAATATCGCCTTGGTGAGGAAGCTAATGTCATCCTGAGTACGGGGAGCCGGGAAACCGGCGGGTTCATCGTGTACCGCAAAGGGTTGCTGGTAGGATCTTTGCTTCAGCCGGTTCTTGACGAGCATCCCAAGCTGGCGCAGTTTCAGCTGCCGGCGGGGACGTTCGTTCGGCATAAGGGCCGGCAATATTGTTGGGTTCCGGTCACACCGTCAGGCTTGCTGAAGCTGGATCCTACGATGCTGAAGGTCTTTGAGCTGCAGGACGGCGACCGGCTGATCGCGATCCGCAGCAGCAATCTGGCGTTTACGATGGGCGCGCGAGGCCGCTTGATCGAACGGGTTCATCAATATCAAGGTGAAATAGAAGAATTCTGACCTGGCGCAGGATTCTTTTCTTTTTCTGCGATCCGTTTTTTCCTTCTGAATCATTCTAAAAACTTGAAAATAATTCAATGTTTCGCTACAATGAAGAAAACAGAAAAAAGAAGGGGGAGATCCCGATGCATGATATCTGGAATCCATGGCATGGCTGTACGAAGATCAGCGAAGGCTGCGAGCATTGTTATATGTATTTTCTGGATCACCAGCGGGGCCAGGACGGAGCACAGATCCGGCGGGTTGCAGGGGGGTTCGACATGCCGGTAAAGAAAGACCGGCACGGATATTATAAGATCCAGAGCGGCGAGCGGGTGCGCGTATGCATGAACTCTGATTTTTTCCTGGCTGAGGCGGATCCGTGGCGAAAGGAAGCCTGGCAGATCATGAAAAAACGGTCAGACGTCATCTTTTTCCTGCTGACAAAACGTCCTGAGCGTGTGGCGGCTTGTCTTCCGGCGGATTGGGGAACGGGTTGGGAAAACATCTTTTTTAATGTGACCGTGGAGAATCAGAAACGAGCGGAATCGCGGATGGACTGGCTGTTAAAGCTGCCATTTCAACATAAAGGAGTGATGTGTGCACCCTTGATCGGTCCTGTCGACTTGTCGCCGTGGTTAGCCAGCGGCCAGATTGAACAGGTGATCTGCGGCGGGGAAAACTACGACGGCGCGCGGCCCTGCGATTATCGCTGGGTTCAGGATCTGGGGGCGCAATGCCGCCGGGCCGGGGTGACTTTTAATTTCATTGAAACCGGCTCAGTTTTTGTCAAAGACGGGAAAACGTATCCTTTGCCGTCCAAGCGTCTGCAAAGTGAAATGGCGTGGAAATCCGGGCTCAGCTTCCGCGGCCGGCCGCAGGTCTTTCATTTGGAAGACGAGTATGGTCCGATACCGCCTGAACGGCTGTATCAGCCGTATTTTGGCCCGCATTGCCAGCGCTGCGGCGGACAGCTGACCTGCAACGGCTGCACGCGCTGCGGACGTTGTGAGAAAAAGCAGGCAACGTCAGGACGCTCATCGCGGCTTGATCCGTCTGCCGGAAAGAAGGACTGACTGATGTTAAAAATCGGCGAATTTTCCAAACTGACGCAGATCTCGATCCGCATGCTTCGCTACTATGATGAAACAGGCTTGTTAAAGCCTGCGGCAATCGATCCGCAGACGGGCTACCGGCTTTATTCATCAGATCAGCTGACACGGTTAAACCAGATCCTGACGCTGCGCGACTGCGGCTTTACGATCAGCGAGATCAGCGCGATGATGGGTTCGCAAAGTCTTTCACCAGCGCTGATTGAAGCAAAACAAAAGGAAATCCGGCAGATCATCGCGGCGGAACAGATCAAGCTCAAACGGCTGGAAAGTCTGAAACAGCGGCAAAGTCAGGGTCATTTTGCGGATCCGGTTCAGATTGTGATCAAAGCCGTTCCGGCCTGCCACGTTTTGTCCTTACGCCGCGTCATCCCCGATTATTATGCCGAAGGCGCGCTGTGGCAGGCAATGGCGGCCTTTGTCCAAGCCGAACGGTTGACGGCAGTCGGCCAGGCATTTTCAATTTTTCATGATGAAGCGTACCAAGAAAAGAACGTTGACGTTGAACTGTGCCTTCCGGTAAAGCAAAGCGGAAAGAATCAGGGGGATTTCCGCTTCCGCGACGTTGAAGGCCGGACGGCGATGGCCAGCACATTCGTCTGCGGTCCGTTTTCAGAGATCGCCGGAGCCTATCGGGCGTTTGTCCGTTGGCTGGAAGAAAACGGAACCCATCTCGATGGTCCCGATCGTCAAATCGTACACCGCGGCCCCTGGAATGAAACGGATCCGCGGCAATATCTGACCGAGATCCAGATCCCGGTCCGCAAAGAAACTGAAGTTCCTCTTGGTTAACAAACAGGAGAAATTTTATTTATCGCTTGACTCTCACAGCGTGTCAGGGTTTATCGTGAAATCACACGAAAGGAAGGTAGAACAATGACAACCTATGAAGTAAACCCGATCGGCATCATCCGCTGCAGTGAGGAAGGCTTTTTCCTCTGCCTGGACAAACGCTTCATTCCCGCGCTGGAGGGATTGGACGGCTTCAGCCACCTGCAGGTGCTGTGGTGGTTCAGCGATTTTGACAGCGCTCCGTACAGAACGGTGCTCCAGACAGAACAACCGTACAAAAACGCGCCGGAACGGATGGGGATCTTCGCGACCCGTTCACCGATCCGGCCCAATCCGATCGGTTTGACTGCCGTAGAAATTCTGGACCTCGACAAAACGGAAGGCATCGTGCGGATTGCCTATATCGATGCCCATGACAACACGCCGATCCTGGATCTCAAACCGTACACGCCAAGCTTTGACCGCCTGGAAGCGCCACGGGTGCCGGACTGGTGCCGGCACTGGCCGATGAGCCTGGAACAATCCGGCGAGTTTAACTGGGAAAATGAATTTAATTTTTAAGTAAGACCACGGACTGAAAAGCATGGACGCCTAAGCAAGAAACTGCCTGACCGGCAGTTTTTTTGATCAGAAAAAACGGCGGGGAGACTCCGTCGCCAAGCTGGCTGAAATGGATTGAGCGCTGAATCTTTAATAAGTCCAATCCGAATTTAGAAAAGAACCGCCATCGAACAATTTCAACCCCGGTGAAAAAGACCTGATTCTTGATCGGCGGGCTGGAACATACACTGTCAAACAGGAGGCGCTGTATGAAAAAGATTGCGGTATTTTTTCTGACGCTGATGTTGTTCTGGACGCCGCTGCACGCGGACGGTTCGTATATTGTGATCAGCGGCAACGACGGCAATGTCCTGGAAGCTGAAAATGAACACGAAGTTCGCTCGATCGCCTCGATCTCAAAAATCATGACCGCGGTGGTCGCGCTGGAAAACGGGGATTACATCGACCAGTGGATTATCGGCGACGAAGTGACGAATGTGACAGGCAGTATGATCTGGATTCAGAAAGGGCAGCAGGTTTCGATGCGCTCGCTGCTTTACGGCATGATGTTAAAGAGCGGCAACGATGCGGCGGTTGCGATCGCCCACCGGGTCGGGGGCGGATCGGTTGAGAAATTCATTCAGATGATGAATGAAAAAGCGGCGGCGCTGGGGATGAAGGATACGGAGTTCCATAACCCCAACGGCATGGACGTTGAGGAGGAAGGCAATTATTCCACGGCCTATGATATGGCGCTGTTGATGCAGTACGCGATGACGCTGCCGCAGTTTCGGGAGATCGTTGCGACGCAGTTCTACACAAGTGAATGGGGCTCGCGCTGGAAAAATTCCAACAAGCTGCTGAGCAACTTTGAATTCTGTACCGGCGGCAAGACTGGTTTCACCAACAAGGCCGGGGAAACGCTGGTCACCGCCGCGCAGAATGGCGAGCTGGAATACATCGTCGTGACGCTGGCCGTGCCGGACCGCTGGACGTTTCACGAACAAAAGTATCGGAAAGCAATGGAAATGTGCGAGCTGATCACGCTGCAGCCGGCCGGCCCGATCGAACAGGAGGGCTATATCGCCCAGCTGGACGAGCCGTTTGAAGTCGTCGTTAAAAAGGAAGAAGCGGGGCAGGGACAGTACACGATGACGCTCGATAAAAGTAAAAATGAGCTGACGCTGTGCTGGACCGATCCTTCGCATACGGTGGTCAAGACACTTCCGGCCGTTAAGCCGCCGCGGAAGTTCTGTTTCTGGAGGTGGTGCGTATGAATCTGATCTGGATCCTGTTGATTCTGGCTTCACTGGCGTATGGTCTGTTGACCGGATCCGTCAGTTCTGTGAATCAGGTAATTGTCAATGTTGGGCGCGAGACGCTCGAGCTGGCGCTGCCGTTGGTCGCGGCGACCTGTTTCTGGAGCGGAATTCTCAATATCGCGCGGGAGGTCGGTCTGTTGAATATGCTGCAAAAGCTGTTGTCTCCTTTGCTGCGGTTTCTGTTTCCGGATCTGCGCGACGATCCGGAAGCGCTGGGCTACATTGCCGCCAACATTACGATCAATGTATTCGGACTGGGCTCGGCGGCGACGCCCAGTGGCCTTAAGGCGATGGAGTGCATGCAGCGGCACAATCCGGATAAGAAAACCGCCAGCCGCGCAATGGTTACGTTTTTAGTCCTGAACACGGCTGGGGTGACCATCTTGTCAACGACGATCGTTTCGCTGCGCGCGCAGTTCGGCGCGCTGAATCCGACCGATTTCATGCCGCTGGCAATCATTGCGACCAGCTGCGCGTCGATCGGCGGCCTGGCGCTGGATCGGTGGGTGAATTATCGTGGAAAGTAGCCTGTATATTTTGCCGATCTTAATCCTTTTAATTTTCGCGTTCGCCTTGCTGCGGAAGTTCAATGCCTACGACGCGTTTGTCAGTGGCGCGAAAGAGGGATTGTCGTTGTTTGTCACGCTGTTTCCAAGCTTGCTGGCGATGATGTTCGCGGTATCGCTGCTGCGGGAAAGCGGGCTGTTTACCGTGATGGCGCAGCAGCTGGGCAAAGTGTTTCCTGCGATTCCTTCGGATATCTTCGCGCTCGCCTTTTTCCGTCCGATCTCCGGCAGCGCGTCGCTGGCGATTCTCGTCGATATCTTGAAAACGCTGGGACCGGATTCGCTGGCCGGCAAAATGGCAAGCGTCATTCAGGGCTCGACGGATACGACGCTCTACGTCATCACGCTCTACTTCTCCTCGGTGGGGGTGAAGAAAATCAAAAATTCGCTGCCGATCGGTTTGTTCGCGGACGTGATCGGCATTGGCGTGGGTATCTGGCTGACGCTGCAATTCCTTGTTTAACGCCGATTTCTCTGTTCTTTCCCGGTCTTGTCTGGTAAAATAAGAAGGCAAAGGATGGAGATAAACGATGGATCGATTACAAAAAATTATTGCGGCCAGCGGTCTGACCTCCCGGCGCAAGGCGGAAGAATGGATTCTGCAGGGACGCGTCAAGGTCGACGGACAGGTCGTAACGGAGCTGGGTGTAAAACCGCGCAAAGGAGCTTTGATCGAAGTCGACGGCAAAGCGATCGCGCGTGAAGATAAAGTCTATTATGTCATGAACAAACCGAAGAAGGTGCTGTGTACGCTCAATGACGAGCATGACCGGCGGACGGTTGTGGATTTGATGACGGATGTGCCGCAGCGGGTGTTCCCGGTGGGCCGGCTGGACTACGACACGACCGGCGTGCTGATTATGACGAACGACGGAGAATTCGCGAATGAAATTATTCATCCCCGCTATCATATCGCCAAGGTGTACGAAGTGACGATCAACGGGATTTTAAAAACGGAAGAAATCAAACAGCTGGAACAGGGCGTCGTGCTGGACGATGGAATCAAGACGCTGCCGGCGAAGCTGTGGGTGACGAACAAGGATTTTGCGCATGAACAGACGATGTTTGAATTGACGATTCAGGAAGGCCGCAACCGTCAGATCAAGCGGATGCTGGAAGTCTTCGGCTACGAGGTGCGCCGGCTGCACCGGCGCTCGTTGGGCCCGATCACGGTCCGCGGCTTGAATCCTGGCGAATATCGGCTGATGAAACCGTTTGAGGTTAAGCAGCTGCGCCGGCTGGCGAACGAGGGACGGCTGAAATAATGCGGTACAGTACATTATTGTGGGATCTGGACGGCACGCTGTATGATTTTGAAAAAAATCAGGAGCGGTCGCTGCGGCGGATCCTGGAGGAATTCGGCGTAGACGCCAGTGAGGAAAATGTGGCGTGTTATCTGCGGATCAATCATCAGCTGTGGTCGGATTACGAGCAGGGGCTGATCGGCAAGCAGGTGATCGAGGATACCCGCTTTCAGCGGACGTTTGACGAGCTGGGCATTGCCGCCGATGGTCTGGCGGCCTCCCGGGCTTATCGCAAACTGCTGATGCAGGGCTACGATCTGCTTGCGGGCGCGCGCGAAATCATGGAAGCGCTGCAGGGAAAAGTGGAAATGGACGTCATCACCAACGGCGACGGTCCGACCCAGCGGCAGCGGTTAGCGGGCGCGGACATGGCGAAGTATTTTACGCATCTGTTCATTTCGGATGAGCTGGGCGTCCAGAAGCCGCAGGCGGAATTCTTTGCGCCGGTGCTGCAGACCATTGCGGAAAAGGATCCGCGGCAGATTCTGGTGATCGGCGACTCATTAAGCTCGGATATCGCCGGCGGTCAGGCGGCGGGACTGGATACTTGTTGGTTCAATCCGAAGCATCTGCCGCTGACGTTAAAACAACAGCCGACCTGGCAGATTGACGCTCTGGATCAGCTGTTGGAAATCTTATAACACATCCAGGCTTCCTGATTAGGAAGCCTTTTTCATGAATATAAAAAAGACGGTTTCCCGGCTTTTACAAAACATATTTATGGATGATTTTCATTTTTAGGCGGCAGCCGGAAGGACAGAAACAGCTTGCCCAGGATCTGATCCCATCCCTGATTCTCCGGTTCGATGATCCGCAGCTCCGTTTCAGTACGAAGATGATCGACGATCAGTACGGTATTTTCCGGTTGATTTGCAACCTGTAAAAGCAGCACTGTCACCTGAGGACTGACCTCAGCCTGACTTAACAGTGTGCCGCGGATGCAGCCCCAGCGCAGCTCATATTTTAATTTCTTAACGACCTCCAAATAGGGCAGGGTTAAGCAGTAGCGCGTCGTTTTCATGCGTTTTCTTTCAACAGATCGTCGATCACGGCTTCTTCCGGATCGATATAGATCGTTTTGTAACTGGTCAGCGAGACGAAGCCCGGCTTGGCGCCGGGAACCCGCTTGAGATTGCGGATCGGGCAATAGTTGACCGGGACGCTGCTGGAATAGCGGCCTTTGGAGTAATAGGCCGCCACCATTGCGGCCAGCCGCAGCGTTTCCTCGTCGGGCTGTTCGCAATCAACGACGACATGCGAACCGTGGAAATCCTTAGCGTGGAACCACAGGTCATTTTTACGCGCCAGCTTGAACGTCAGCGCTTCGTTCTGAAGGTTATTCTTACCGAAATATAACGTGACGCCGTTCGCCAGGCGGATCGCCGTGATCGCCGGCAGGGCCTTCGCCTTTTTGCGGTTGCGGCGGATTTTTGACTGGATCGGCTTCATATAGCCTAACGCCGCCAGCTCCTCACGGATTTCACGAGCATCTTCAAAGTTGGCCAGCTCCAGCTGCTGCTCAAGACCCTCAAAATATTCGATCTCTTTCTCGCACAGGTCGATTTGTTCCAACAAATGTTCCTGACCCTTTTTTCCTTTGTTGTATTTCTGAAAACACTTCTTCGCATTGCCGCGTCCGTCGAAGCGGACATCCAGATCGATTGTGACCTGCCCGCTCTGATCGAAGGTGGTCAAAGTTACCGCCGGCGTGCCCTTGGGAATATTTTGACCATACGCATATAACAGATCGCCGTATTCCCGCCACTTTTCGCAATCCAGCGCAGACCGTCGATCCGCAACAGCCGCTGCACCAGCAGTTTGACGGCTTCTCTCCGCTGCTTGGACGGGAGGTCGAAGCACGGATGCGCCGGGGCGAAACCTTCCCAGAGATCATGGCTCAGATCAAAAGCAGCGATTCGCTGTTCATCACCAACACGCCCAAGGAAACGCAGTTTCATCTGATTCCGCTGACCCAGTATGAACAGCCAGCCAAGGCATACCCGTTGATGGAGGGCATGGACGTCCTGTATTATCATAAGGAAGAAAAAGACCGCATCGAGCAGCTTCGGCAGCTTCTGGCGGTAATGCTTGAGTTGCTTGCGGACAAACTTGAACAGATCGCCGGTCATCTGCCGGATGCGGTCTTTTTCTTCCTTATGATAATACAGGACGTCCATGCCCTCCATCAACGGGTATGCCTTGGCTGGCTGTTCATACTGGGTCAGCGGAATCAGATGAAACTGCGTTTCCTTGGGCGTGTTGGTGATGAACAGCGAATCGCTGCTTTTGATCTGAGCCATGATCTCTGGGAAGGTTTCGCCCCGGCGCATCCGTGCTTCGACCTCCCGTCCAAGCAGCGGAGAGAAGCCGTCAAACTGCTGGTGCAGCGGCTGTTGCGGATCGACGGTCTGCGCTGTGAACGGATCTTGCTTCACCGCTTGTTCGGGCAGTGTGAACTGCGCGCCCGGCTGGATCGTGCGCTTGGTGTTTTCAAACGGCGGAATCCGCTTGAGCGCGTCGAGAATCCGGTTGTCTTCATCGACGAGGATGACGTTGGCATATTTGCCCATCAATTCCACGTAGAGCTTGCGGAAGACCTTATCGCCGATTTCATTGCGCAGCGAAACCTCCATCACCAGCCAGCGATCCAGTCCGCCCTGTTGGATGGACAAAATTAAGCCTCCCTCCAGATGCTTGCGCAGAAGCATGACGAAATGCGACGGCTCCTCCGGAGTCGGATAGGTGCGGTCGGTGAGATTGATGCGGTTGTATTGTGAATGACAGGAAATCAGTAAATTCTTTTTCTCGCGCTGGGTGCGCAGGTGAAACAACAGCTCCGTATTGGAGATCTGATGGATTTTATTGATTTTGCAGGGAAGTATTTCCTGGAACTGCCGGCACAGTGCGTGCAGCAGGAGTCCGTCTAAAGCCATGGTGATCAACCTTTCCAAAATGTGTTCCTATTATACCATGATTCTGATAAAACCCCAAACCGGACCGGCCGTGGAATTCGTTGACAATCGCCGGGAAGCTTTGTATTATTAAACCAGGACAAAAGGAGGAAGGAAGCATGAAAAAGGGGTTGCTGATCGTGCTGAGCGGACCGAGCGGAGTCGGAAAGGGGACGATTCTGAAGGAGTTCGTGAATGATCCGGAATTAAACCTGGCGTATTCGGTTTCCATGACGACCCGCAAAATGCGTCCGGGGGAAGTTGAAGGCGTTAATTATAACTTTGTCGACCGGCCGGCCTTTGAACAGGCGATCCGCGATGGCGAACTGCTGGAATATGCGGAATTTGTCGGGAATTATTACGGCACGCCGCTGAAAAACGTCGAAAAGCTGCGCGCCGAGGGGAAGAACGTGCTGCTGGAAATCGAAGTGCAGGGCTGTCAGCAGGTCATGGAGAAATGTCCGGATGCGCTGACGATTTTCATTATCCCGCCGAGCATGGAAGAGCTGGAAAAGCGGATCCGCGGACGGGGAACCGAACCGGAGGAGATCGTGCAGCAGCGCTTGAGCAAGGCGAACCGGGAGATGGAACTGGTCGATCAGTACAAGTTCATCGTCTGCAACGAAGATCCGAAGCTGGCGGCGTCGATCATTTCTTTAATTATAAAACGACATATGGAATAGAGGAGAGTGCGAAGCTTTGAAATTCGCACTTTTTTTTCGCGGATTGCCGCGCTGAGGAAGGAATGTTAAAATACTGTTGTAAGCGGTTTAATTACGAGTGAGTGAATTTGATATATCCATTCCCATTTGATATAAATATGTAATTTCTGCCTCTGTCAGTTTGTTCAGTTTACGACTTGAAAAAGTGGGAGTTGAGACAGTGACGCAATTACTGAAATTGACTATCAGGGAATGCGACATGATATTCCTTAGATGTCTGTCTCTGCACGAATAGATTTATAAAATGGATCAAATCGAGTGGGGATGAAAGCGGAGGTTCTAAAACTGCGGCACAGATACAAATCGAAAACCCAAAGTGTTGATGTTTCTGATTTACTTTGTACATGACAGAACCGATTTCCACGTTTAAGGAGTCGTTAAACGCTAAAGACAAGCAAATCCAAATGTTAAATGATGGATTGTCTGATATGACCTCTGCTTTGGCACCGGCACAACGGACTGCAGCAGCGCGGGCTTTGCATGCCGGCACGATTCAGCGGCGAATCAAATATAAAGAAAGGCTCGACTAGGGGCGGAAAGGAAAAAATGAAAAAAAATCTATTTTTATTCTTATTAATTTTGTTGTTAGTCGGATGTTCAGTCAATCAACAGGAATTAGCGTCTCCTTCCTCTGATCCAGAGCCAACAATTAGCAATACTCCCTTCCCGAGCGTGGATCAAAAGGAACCATCTTTTTTAGATTATCCTGACATAGTTTTTGCTTATGTGTGTCATCAGTGGAAAGAAAAAGAAATTGATAATCGTTTCAATTTGCCGGAAGGAGAATCTGCTTTTTTAAGAGACAGCCTCGTTTTTAACTTGTTTCCTTTAAACAATGATTACGCGAGAATTCACATTACAAGTTGTATAGAAACAGAATATTCTGAATGGCTGGATGGTGAATATTTCTCATTAGGGAGTCATGCCTATTCGTTTGCGGTAAAATATGCGAGTCCCAAAAGTACGGGCCCTGATGGAGGTTGGACTGAATTTATAACTGAGGATGAAGAATTTCAAGGCTTTTTTGTGATTAATGGAGATGAATTATATTATTTAGGGGAGTCTGACGATTTCACAAATTATCAAAATTATCCTGCTTGTGAATTTTATTACTCTGTGAAAAATGAATAACGGAATTCCGAGGTTGTTGAAAGGTATAAATGAAAAAGAACGAGAAGAGATGAAATTATGTTATATTTCAAATCTTATCTTTTAAGAAGACGCTGAATCGGATAAAACGAGCTGAAACAAAGGCATGGTTTCTTCTGTTAGCTGAGAAAGCAACAATATTGGTCCGCAGCATTGACATGAAGATTCTGGTCAAGATAAGCGATCAGGAGCGTGAATTACTAAGAAGTCAATTGATAAATCCGATTGAAAAAGCGGATAGAATAAAGCGGTCATTGGAAGAATAAGCGTTTCTTTCATCAGCGGTGTAAGAAGAATCGGAACCAAGGTTCTTCTTTTATTTTGGCCGCCGGTCCATACAAATTATTTATTCTATAAGTAATCTGACAATTTGATTAAATTATCCAAAAACATCGTGAAAGCGGTTGACACTGAAAGCGAAAATAGCTATCATCCCGTTTTCAACACTTGAAATGCATAACAAAGTCGGAATCCCTTGAGAAATAA
>PVML01007975.1_pt1 | contig 12777 bp, 9 predicted proteins | sample 1853371 | NCBI WGS metagenome assembly PVML01 (sample SAMN08533508, study PRJNA380276) | Human gut metagenome, whole genome shotgun sequencing project. | isolation source: participant 1, chromium library | host: Homo sapiens | collected 2017 | reverse complement strand
AAAGAAAGCGACTATTTTAGAATCTTTGATGACTTTTGCGGCGATAGCCTGCGCCTGGATCGGTGGTTATGCCCTGATGTGGGTGGGGAAGTGGACTGTAGCTACGCTGGTTCTTCATGAGAATATTTATCTGGATGCGATCCAACAGATTATTCTGCGTACTAACGATGAAGTGAAGAATTTGGAACTAACCTATTCCATGGTATTAGAAAAAAATCTGGAATTGCTGCAGCGTTTACCCTATGCTCTTTTATTCTATATCCCATTAATGATGAAAATTCCTTCAATCGTCGCTTTACTGATTCACGATCAACGGTTATTCATTCAGAAAATACTGATAATGGCCTGTTTCGTATGTGTCCCCTTAGTTTGGATTCTTGTTTTGCGGAATCATTCATTTATGCATTATTTTTATACGTATCGTATTTTAATTATTGCTTCATTCGCAATTCAGTGCGCTGCTTTTTCAACCCCGTCATTATTGCGAAATGCTGAAGAGTAACTTTATAGCGTGTTTTCTTCTCTGAAAAATTCACAACCCGAATTAAATTCTGGTATACTATAAAAGGTGATGAAAATTGAAACATCTTGTCAGTGTCATTGTTCCAGTCTATAACGTACAAGCTTATCTGGACCGATGTGTTCAGTCAATTGTAGATCAGACGTATTCAAATTTGGAAATTCTTTTAATTGATGACGGCTCAACGGATGAGTCATACCGATTAATGCAGAACTGGGCTGAAAAAGACAAACGAATTCGTTTGCTTCAAAAGACGAATGGCGGATTAAGTGACGCCCGGAATTTTGGAATTCAAAGAGCGCGGGGAGAATACTTAGCGTTTATCGACAGCGATGATTCTATTCGTCCGGCAATGATCGAAAAAATGTTGGTGGCGATGGTCGAGCAGCAAGCTCAAATCGGTGTTTGTGATATGGAGTATCTCTATGATGACGGCCGGGTTGAATTTGCCAGCGGCGGAGCGTTTGCTGTAGGGGATGTGAAAACCCATCCGGAATTAATTCGTATGAATAACAGCGCTTGTAATAAGCTTTTCGCTCGTTCTCTGTTTCAGGACATTGAATTTCCGGTTGGAAAATGGTATGAAGATTTGGCAACGATTCCGATGATCTGCTTTAATGCGGAACGGATTGTGAAAGTGAACGAAGCGTTTTATGTTTATTATCAACGGTCAGGTTCGATCGCGCACAGCGCAAATCCTAAAATATTTGATATCTATAAAGCGATTCAGCGCGTCATTGAATATATAGAGGTTCATTGCGATGATACATCTTTGAAAAACCAGTTTATTCAGGAAATGAAGCATTGCTATATCATCCATGGATTAGATTTAACAACGCTGCGGATCAAGGACTTTGATGAATCGGAAGACAGGGAAAAGTATTTGGCGGAGAACATGAAGCAATTAAAACAGTGTTATCCGGATTGGGAGCAGGATACATTTGTAAAATCAGCGGGATTGAAGAAAAAACTGATCATTGCGCTGTTGAAGAGGAAACAATGGAAGGCGGTGCTCGGCATTTATGACCGGTCAAAATCAGCGTGACAAACGCAGAATTTTATTTGTTAACGATGAAATGGAAATGGGCGGCGTTGCCCGCGTTTTAAATACATTGATGAAAAATCTTGATCAGCAGGTATATCAAATCGATTTGTTGGTCTTACATAAAACAGGCACACTGCTTCAGGATATCCCGGAAGGTGTGCGCGTGATTGAAGGAACATCGTTTTTTAATGCCGTGGACAGCCCGCTCAAAGAATTGCTGAAAAAGGGAGACCTTCCGCATCTTTTCAGTAAGCTGCGCTTGCTGCTGTACATGAAAACAGGATTGATCCGCAGTAAAATCCTCAAGGAGCGAAAAAAGATGCTGTCCGGCGTCTATGATGTGGAAATGGCGGCGAAAGAGGGATTCTGTACAATCTTTACCGCTTATGGCAATAGTAAGCGGAAAGTCAATTGGGTATTGACCGATTACAGTGTCTGCAATTACTCCGCAAATCATATGCGATTGGTGAAGTCTGCTTTGCAGAAGATTGATCTGAATATTGCGGATTCGGCGGAAGCGACGGAGGCCTATAAAAAGGTCTTCGGAATTCAGAATGTCGTAACGATTCATAATCTGATGAATACTGAAAAAGTAGAAAAAGGAAAGACAAAAACAGAAGATCAAGCAGAGATTGATCCTTCAAAACTGAATGTGATTTCGGTGATCCGATTTCATCCGCAAAAGGCGGCGGATCGATTGCTGCTAGCGCATAAATATGTGCTGGATCAGGGGATTGAACATGAACTTTATTTAATCGGCGGCGGCGAGCAGGAAGCGATGTTGTTGAAAATGCAGAAAGATCTGAATCTGACACACGTTCATTTCCTGGGCTTTAAAACAAATCCGTATGCTGATATCCGGGCTTGCGATTTGTTTGTTCTGCCTTCTTTGTATGAAGGCTTCGCGACGGTGATCAATGAATCGTTTATTGCCGGAACGCCGGTCTTGTCGACGGAGGTTGCGGGCGTTCATGAACAGATCACCGCTCCGCATTATGGATGGATTGTTGAGAATAGCCAGAAAGGCTTGAACGAAGGCTTGCTGAATGCGTTGCAATCGAAGGATCAGCTGCAGGAGATGAAACGGCAGCTGCAGGGGTATCATTATCCGAATGATGAAATCATCCGAAAGTTTACAGAAGTTTTATAACGGAGGCGGATGTATGGAAAAATTAAAAAAAGGAAAGTCCTGGTGCTGGCTGTTAGGCGCTTTGTTCATCTTTGTCCTGTTTTACTACATGACCGTCAGGACGCCGCTGGCGGGAGATGATTGGGGCTACGCGGTCAATGGGATGAGCGGGAATCCGTTCGTCAAAGCGTGGGAATTCTATTTCTCCTGGTCGGGGCGTTATTTCGCGGAGCTTTGGGGCTTTATCGTCGCGCCGAGAAAAGGTCTGTGGAATTTCCTGAATCCCGCTTTATTTGCGGGAATCTATGTTTTGCTATATCAAATTGTGAATCCGAAGCGTAATCCGTTATCCGTAGCGGTCTTGATTGCCGCGATGATGTTAACGGTGGCGGACCGGCTGCGGATGGAAACCTACACATGGATTATGGGGACAACCTACGTCGTGCCGTTATTTTTGATTCTGCTGGTCATTTGGATGATGAAAAATATCTTGTTTTCGGAACGAAAAATAAAAAAAGGACATTATGCCGCGCTGATCCTTCTTAATTTTTATATCGGTTTGGCTATGGAAAATTGTTCAGCGGCCAGTATTTTGCTGAATCTTCTGATGCTGCTCTACGCATATTTCAAGCGAAAAGACGCGTTGAAGCTAACGGGCGCGGGACTCATGGTCAGCGTGCTTGGCTTTGCCTTGATCCGGATGTCGCCGGGCGCGGCGTTCCGGTTGGCGCGGGATAACCAGGCGTGGATTGCGCTGGGCTTGTTTGGCCAGATCCAGCAGAACTGGGGTAATTTCCTGAATTACACATTCATTGCGAATAAATATATGATGCTGGTTCTGAGCTTGATCACATTCCTGGCCTTGATTCATCATTGGGTAGACCGGATCTGGATGAATAAAAAAGATAAGCTGGCGGCGTTCGTTCAAGGATTCATCCTGACGATCGCGATTGTGGCCTGCTTTGCCCCGACATTCGTCGAGAAAATGAACCTTGAGGTTTTCCGTTTCTTTTATGATTTGGAAACGCCTCAGGGCTTGATCTTTTGCTCGATCTTTTATATTCTTTATATCGTCAACCTGTTTTGGATCTTATTTACTTTATATCAGGATGAAGAACGATTAGAAAAATTGATGATGGTGATGATGGCGGGAACGTGTAATTTAGCAATGCTGCTTTCGCCGATTTATGGCCCGCGGAGTTCATTGTATACGGTGTACTTTATCATCTTATTGACGGCCTCGGTGGCTTCGAAAATTAAAATCAGTTCCGCTGAGGCGGCGGTGATTCTGATTTGCTGCTCAGGGATGTGTCTGCAGCGCAGCTTATCCTGGAAACGAATCTATACCCAGGTTGCACAAGTTCAGACGGAACGGGAATCCATTCTGCAGTATTATCGCGAGCATCCGGAGGATGATGAAGCCTGGATCCCGCGGATGCCGGAAGAAAGCATTCATTCCGCAGACATTGAGGAAGGGGATACTTATCATCAGAATAGTTTCAGAGAATATTATGGTTTGCCGGAAACGACAAAATTAGTTTTTTATAAGAAACAATAACCTCAATCGTAAAAAAATTAGACAACCGGAACGAAAACCGGTACAATGTCACAGAACTGCACAAAGGAGGCTGACTGATGCGAAAAATCAAAGAGTTTCTGCGTCCCTGGTTTACGCAGGGGACAGCGATTGGAATTTTACTTTTAATTCTGGCGTTTCAGCCGATGATAGATCTGGACTATTTGATTTATCCCTATTTGAATCAGTTTGGCTTGCCGCGTCCATCGACGATTATCCGGTATTTGCTGATTCCCGCTTTGATCGTCGGATGTTTTTACAACAAGGGTAAAAACCGTCGGAAAACGTTGATTCTGGGCGGATTGTATATCGCGGTCTTCGCGGTTTATTTTCTGATTCATGTCCAGGTGACGAGAAATGCCGCAGCGCTGCTGCGTCTGACTTCCAATTTCCAGTTTTCCTTGTTCGGCGAGCTGGTTTATTGTTTAACGTTGATCATTCCCTTTGGGCTGATCGCCGCCTTTACGACGCTGCAGGTCAATGAGAAATTATTAAAGCAGATTACGGCGATTTTATCAGTGACGATCTCATTTCCCATTTTGATCAGCGACTTGTTTGTCTTTGGACAGTCGACCTATCTGGGCAATACTGCGGCCAGTTTCTTCAGCTGGTTTACCGGGATATATGAAACAGTCGAACCACGGCGGTTAGCGTGTAAATTTTTCTTTGACGAAGGAAATACGATTGGAATTCTCTTGTTCATGCTGCTGCCGTTATTGTATTATTTCTTTTCCCGGAGCAAGGAAAGCAAGGGAAAAATTTCCTGGGCAATGCTGATCATCGTCCAGAGCTTGTCCATGTTGATTTTATCGACACGGGTAGCGTCGCTGGGCGCGTTTTTGATCCCGATCGCCTTTGTCGGACTTTACCTCTTTGATGGTCTGCTGCTTCGGCATCAGAAAATAAAAGGGATAGTGCTGATTTTCTGCGCTGCTGTATCGTTAGTCAGCGTGATGATTCTGCCCTATACGCCGGCCATTCAAAATCAAAAGCGTGATGCTCAAAGCGACGACGCGGTGCGCGGCGACGATGATTTGCTGCAAAAAGGAATTTTAGCCTATGAAGGCCGTTTAAACCTGACGCCAGGCTCGAAAGCCTATGAAGAATTCTGTTTAAAGGCCTTTGAGAAGTCCGGAATTGAGGATAATCTGATATCCAGTATTCCCAAGATGTATTACATGGATTGGTATAGCTACAAGGCCGATCCAGTCTTCTGGAGTGATTTGTTGTTCACTGTGCCGTTGGAAGAACGCTTAACGGGCCGCCAGTTCCAAACTTATTTCATGAATGTGAAATGGGGAATGGCGGATTCCAAGATGAAATTATTTGGTATGGGATATACACCGTTTATGAATGGATCCATTCTGCTTGAGCAGGACTTTATCCAGCAAAAGTATACGCTCGGCTACCTGGGCGATCTCCTGCTGGCAGGACCTTGGCTGATTCTGACCGTTGTCGGCGCTGTGTTTGTTCTGCTGCGATGGAAGAAGTGCATGAACCTGGAGATCATGGTTCTGGCTACATCCCTGTGCTGCGGCTTGGGAGCAGCGTATCTCAGCGGTCATACGTTAGATCAGTTTGTCACGACGATGTTTATGGCGCTGATCGCGGCGATTCTGTTGGATCGGGTTTTTGGTCTTCATGATGATTCAGAAAGGGAGGGTAAACAATGACGAAAATAAAATCGGTTTTTCATTCGCATAAGGCGATGAAAGGCTTTGTTCTCCTTTTGTTTATCATCCAGCCTTTGATTGATCTGGATTACTTAATCTATCCGTTTCTTGATCAGTTTGGAATTCCCCGGCCGTCGACGATTATTCGTTTTTTAATCATTCCGCTGGCTGTTTTATGGACATTTTTTCTGGCTGATAAAAATAAAAAGAAAACGTTGTTGTTTGGCGGTTTGTACGGCTTAGCGCTGGCAGTTTATTTTCTGCTGCATATCCGGCAGGGGGCTCAGATTTACAAAAGCTTATATCTGACGCCGAATTTCTTCTTCCAGTTATCAAAGGAAATCACCTATTTCCTGACGCTGGTCATTCCGTATGGAATGATTTATGCAGTCGTTCATCTTCGATTAACGGAAAAAATCGTAAAAGGGGTCACCGTCGCTTTATCGTGCCTGACCGCATTGCCGATCTTTATCGGCGATTTGTTTGTGTTTGGCGAATCGACGTATGCCGGAATGACTGCGGCTCCGTTTCTGAGCTGGTTTTTAGGAATTTATGCGGATCCAACGAAGATTCATCCTCGTCAGCTGGCTTCTAAGTTTTTCTTTGAAGAAGGAAATACGGTCGGTATTTTAATGTTTATGCTGCTGCCGTTATTGTATCTGTTTTTCCAGCGCAGCACTTCGAAGAAGGAGCGGATTGCGTTAGGCGCATTGATCGGAATTCATAGTTTGTCGATGATCATTCTTTCGACGCGGGTCGCCACATTCGGCACGGTGCTGATCCCGATCGGATTCCTTGTTCTGTATCTTTTTACGACTTTGATCATGAAGGAAAACCGGCTGGAAAAAACGGTCTTGTTCTTCTGCGCTGCTGCCGCGGCGATCAGCGGCTGCATCCTGCCATTTTCACCGGCGGTTGTCAATCAGAATATCGACTCGGCGAACACCGCGATCTTATTGCAGGATGATTATCTGCGCAGAGAGCTGGGAAGTTCGCTGGAGAATACGACGGAATTAAAAACAAGCGATTATTATCGTTTTATGTTTGAAGCTTATGGGATCCGCGCAAATCTGATGGCCAGCGTGCCGACTCAGTATTATATGGAGTGGTACTATTACACCGCGGATCCGAAGTTCTGGGTTGACGTTCTGGAACTGCCGCTGGAACAGCGAGTGAACGGCCGGCAGATCGAAAAGATTTTCATGAGCTACAAATGGGGAGAACTTTCTAACTCCGAAAAGTTTTTAGGCATGGGGTATTCAACCTTCAATAACGGCTCGATTCTATTGGAACGGGATTTTGCCCAGCAAATTTATACGATGGGTTATGCCGGCGCCGCGCTGACGGTTTTGCCATGGCTGCTGGTGACCTGCTTCGGCGCCATTATCGTCCTGCTTCGTTGGAAAAAGATGCTCCGGCTGGATGTTTTAGTCTACGCAATGGCACTGGGCTGCGGGTTAGTGTCTTCTTATATCAGCGGACATACGATCGATCAGTTTCTGACGTCTTCGTTTATGGCTTTGCTGATGGGCGTTTTATTAGATCTCGTAATGCGCCCGAAAGAACAGAAAAATTGATCGCCATGGGAAACCATGGCTTTTATTTCAATGAAAATTTTAACAGGTCTATTGTTGTAAACCTACCGTGATGGTATAATAGGCTAAACAAACAGAATAAAAATTAAAGGATTGATCAGAAAGGCAGGCGGTGGAAAATGAAACCCATCCTCAGTGTGATTGTACCGGTATATAACGTTGAAAAGTATCTGCCCCGGTGTCTTGATTCCTTAGTGAATCAGACGCTCAAAAATATGGAAATTATCGTGATCAACGATGGAACAAAAGATAACAGCCAACAGATTATTGATGACTATGCCTCGCGATATCCGCAAATTCGTCCATTTAAGAAAGCCAACGGCGGGATTGCAGAGACTCGCAATTTTGGTTTAGCGCAGGTGCAGGGAGAGTATTTTGGCTTTCTGGACAGTGATGACTTTACAGAACTGGATATGTTTGAGAAGATGGTCGCGGCAGCAGAGAAAGAGAATGCGGATGTCGTTGTTTCCAATTTTAATTGGGTCTATGGCGAACAGAAGCGGCTGGAAAAGGAAGGTCCGTACGCTCCGGGAAAAGAAATGATGATTCATTTATTTGCCACGCTTTGGAATAAAATTTACCGCACTGATTTTGTCCGGGAAACCGGCTTGCAGTTTCCGACGGGATATCGCTATGAAGATGCGTGTTTTCTTTATTGCTTAGCGCCGCATGTAAGAAAATTAGCCTTTGTGGACGAAGCTTTTGTCAGCTATATCCAATTGGGAAATTCAATAACGCATACGAACAATCATGAAGTGAAGGATATGATTCATGTTTTTGAAATCATTACGGATTATTTTAAGGCCCAGGGATGGGATCAGGAATATCATGATGAACTGGAATATCTGCATATTAAGTTCTTTTTAGGGAACTCTTTCTTAAGAAGCACGAAGATTGCGGATCGGCAGGATCGGAAAACGACGATTCAGATGGGGTGGGAACGATTGAATCAAAGCTTCCCGCAGTGGAAGAAGAACCCGTATCTGACTTCGTTGGGCGGGATGAAAAATCGTTATTTCAAAACCGTAAGCAATTGGAATATTATGCTTTATTCCGAACTATTTCACAGATTTAAAAAATAAGATCACTGAATTTAAAATATTAAGGAATCATGACAATTTAGGAAAGTATTTGTACTTCTTGAATTTCTCCTTTATAATTAAATGGTGAATTTGCGGAGGTTAGATATGGATAAGCTTTCAATCGTAGTTCCTTGTTATAACGAACAGGAAACGGTGAACATCTTTTACCGCGAAACAACAAAAGTAGTGGATGCCATGAACATGGATTATGAAATTATTTTTGTCAACGACGGTTCCCGCGATAATACCTTGGAAGAATTGGTGAAACTTCATGACGCGCATCCAGGTATTGTCAAGGTCATTGATTTCAGCCGGAATTTTGGCAAAGAGGGCGGCCTGTTAGCGGGATTGGAAAATGCGACAGGTAATTACGTCACGGTCATGGATGCTGATTTACAGGATCCGCCGGAATATTTGCCAAAGATGTTTGAAGCCATGAATCAGCAGCAGGTGGACATTGTAGGTACCCGCCGGGTTACGCGAAAAGGGGAACCGAAAATCCGTTCCTTCTTTGCACGGCAGTTTTATAAACTGATCAATAAGTTTACTGAAGTTGAAATTGTTGACGGTGCGCGGGATTTCCGGCTGATGACCCGCGAGGTTGTCGACAGCGTTCTTTCACTTCAGGAATATCACCGGTTCTCCAAAGGCATCTTTGCCTGGGTTGGTTATAAAACGGTTTATTTGGAGTATGAGAATGTGGAGCGTGTCGCCGGGGAAACGAGCTGGTCGTTCTGGAAGTTATTCGCTTACGCGATTGAAGGTATTGTTGCCTTTACTGTTGCCCCACTGCGAATGGCGACGATTTCCGGAATCTTCGTTTCTATCATTGCTTTCCTTTATATGATCTTTGTTTTTGGGAAGGCCTTGATCGTAGGCGATCCGGTTGCGGGTTATCCATCGATGGTCGTCATCATTCTGTTTTTGGGAGGAATTCAGCTGGTAAGCTTAGGCATTATCGGCGAATACCTGTCGAAAACATACATGGAGACCAAAAAACGTCCGAAATATATCGTCCGTAAAAAATACGAGTAATAAAAGGAGGAATGTTAGTGAGTAAGCAGGATAAAGCAAAAGCAAAACGCGCAAAGAAAAATAAACAGATTATTTATATGATGTTGGCGGCTTCCTTAGTCGTCGTTGCGGTTATGGGCTTCAATATCGTTCGGATTTCGTTAAAGAAATCCGCGGGTAGCGGCGAGGTCGTTGAAAAGACGAATACTTCGTCGATGAAGAATGACCAATACGTCATCGGAAATAATCCAACACAGTTTCAGCAGGATGAGTTCAAGAAATTGACAGAGGCCTTAAAAGGGGACGATCAGCTGGCGATCAGTGAAGCGGTTGTTCGCAATTTTATTGCTGATTATTTTACTTGGACAAACAAAGATGGTAATTATGAAGTCGGGGGTCTGCAATATATATATGGGCCAATGTTTACCAGCTTTCAGGAACAATCACGCTGGGAATTTTATAAGGATCTGGATTTATACATCAGTCAGTATGGGCGTGAAAACTTGTTAGAAGTTTCTGATATAACAATTACTTCTTCTGCTGTTGCTGGAAATTTTGAGCTGTATTTCGGTGAAGAATTCGCTTCATTTTACATCGAAACAACTTGGAATTATAAACCAAGCCCAAAAATAGATGTTGATAGTTTTCAGAAGACTGGTTATTTTACCGTTATTAACAATAACGGACGTTATGAAATTGCACAGTTCTTTGACCATTATGATTAAGGAGGTTGGCTATGACGAAACAGAATAAAATGAGTAAACGTAAACTTTCCAACATGAACTTCGTTCTGGCTGCCATCGCGATTCTGACTGATATTTTGATGGTCTTAGGCATCCTTAACATTACGCGCTACAGTAACTTCAGCAAGTCGATCTTCGTCCTCATTAACGTTGTTATCCTGGTAATTCTGCTGGTATTAAACGGCTTAATTGCTTACAACGCCTATGCGATGAAAAAGAGTGTTCTCTATGTGACGATCGGTGTCTTGGTGATTGCATTTTTATCCGGCGGTGCGTTAACCTATGTTACGACCCGGGTAAACAAAAATATTGATAAGATTATCAACACCGGGACGACCAGTGAGAAAGTTGAAGTTTCCTTTGTTGTTTACAGCGAAAACGGAAATTTCACGGTCAATGATATTAACGATCTTGAAGGCAAGACTTTCGGTATCTTATCGAATACGGAAGAACAAGTTGGCTATATCCTTCCTAAGAAAGAATTAGAAGCGAAAAAGATCAATGTCACTTATCATGAATATGCCGATTACAACAGTATGTTAATGGCGCTGTTCAGTGGTGAAATTGACGCAGCGGCCCTGCCAAGTAACTATGTTGCGATGTTTGAGGTCAATGATGGTTACAGCGAATATTTAGAGAATACGAAGTCTATTTTGACGTTTGATAAGAATATTACGGTAACTACAGAATCAGGTTCTGATAAAGATATTACGACCGAACCGTTTACGGTTCTGATTATCGGTACGGACGAACAACGATCAGATGCCTTAATGCTGGCTTCTTTCAATCCGATCAGCATGCAGGTAACTTTGACTTCGATTGCTCGTGACAGCTATGTGCCGATCGCCTGTTATGCAGGAAAATCAGAAGATAAGATCACGCACGCCCGTGTCCGCAGCCGTCAGTGCACAATTGATACCGTTGAAGATTTAATGGATGTGGATATTGATTTCTATTTTGAAAGCAACTTTACCGGCATCGTTAAAATGGTTGATGCTTTGGGCGGGATCATCATTACGAACCCTTATGAATTTGTAGGTCAGAAATCCGATGCCCGCGGTAAGATGACGGTCTGGGTCCCAGCAGGAACCAACCGGTTAAACGGTGAACAGGCGTTGGCCTATGCGCGTGAACGTCATTTGTATGCCAATGGTGATTTTCAGCGTCAGGCCAATCAGCAGCAGGTTATTGAAGCAATTTTAACGGAAGCTCTGAAATTGACAGACGTTAACAAAGCGTTAAATGTTCTGGATGCTGCAGGAGAAAATGTTTCAACGAACTTCAGCGTTGATCAATTGATCAGTTTGTTTAATTATTCAATTAAGAAAATGAACCGCAGCTATGTTAAAAATGCTAATGTCATTAACATGGTGGGATCCCGCGTAACTGGTTATGGATCTTCAAAATGGAATGAAAGCATGCAGCTGAATCTGTACATTTATCGTGTATATCAGGGATCAATTACGGATAACCGCAATGCGATTTTGAGAAATATCAACTTGGATTCTAAAATCGATGCGCCGAAAGCCATTTCGTTTAGTGCCAACTGGGTCTTCACTGCACCGACGTTATCGAATGAAACTTATTCAGAACCGATTATTCACGATGAAGCACCGGATACTGTGATTAACTTTAGTGGAAAGCTATTGTCAGACGTTCAAGCTTGGGCTTCTACCCGAGGAATTACAGTCAATGTCACTAAGATCCATCAAGGTGAAGAGGGCTATGTAGATTCTTATCCGGAAAACACGGTAGTCGCTCAAAGCGTTCGTGCAGGTATTAAAACGGAAAATGTGACGGAAATTACGGTCAGCGTTATTACGCATGAAGGGGCAACGAAGAATTGTCCTGCGAACTCCTATTATGATTCGGGTAAAAATGCTTGTGTCTGTGAGAGTGGATATTATGCTAAAAATGATTCTGATTTGAATACCGGAGGCGCAGGATGTATTGCGAATCCGACAACGACACCAACGATAACTCCAACAACAACGCCTACGACAGTGCCTACAACTAAACCTACAGCTGAACCTACTGTGGTACCAACGGTCGAACCGACAATTGTACCAACGATTGAACCAACTGCTGAGCCAACTACTCAGCCTACTATAGAACCAACAGTTGAGCCAACGACTGAACCAACGGATGAGCCGACAACGGAGCCGAGTGAAGAACCGACAGATAATCCAGAGCCACCTGCTGGAAACGGCGATGGCAATCCTGATGCTGAGCAAGAAAACGGAACCTCTACAGGTTTTATCTTCCCGAACCGATTCTTCAATCTATTCTCAAAACTTTTTAGGTAATTAAATCAAAAGAAGGCTGAACTATTCGGTCTTCTTTTCTTGGCTCTTTCAAAAATAGTGTTGGTGAGAGAAAAACCGAAACAAGAAAGACGCA
>PVML01020321.1_pt1 | contig 12800 bp, 10 predicted proteins | sample 1853371 | NCBI WGS metagenome assembly PVML01 (sample SAMN08533508, study PRJNA380276) | Human gut metagenome, whole genome shotgun sequencing project. | isolation source: participant 1, chromium library | host: Homo sapiens | collected 2017 | reverse complement strand
ACTTGCAACTGATTCAACAATATTAAATGTAGGCATGAGAGTCTTAAGCATATTCTGAAAATCATTAACTGATTGCTCAGAATCTCGAAAGCCTAGGTTAGATTTCCAGTAGTCAAAAGCTTTAGTTATAGCCTCTTGTGGATTAATTAAGCAATCTACATCAAATACAATATCTCTATTTGCTTCCAATGGTAATGAAACCTTGTTATGAATGGCTACTGACGGAAACCATGCAGCACGCCCAATAACAGGCATTTGTCCATTAAAATGTTTACGTAAATAGTTCTGAATCCTAAATTGACTCTCTGCAGCTTGTCCCAAAGGATCTATAATTTTTTCTTCTTTTGTATTTCGATTCGTTTGAATCCAGTTTCCATCACGATAGGAAATCCCACCAGCCTTTACCTCTATAGATAAAATACCTTTTTTAGGATGTAAAACAACAAAATCTGCTTCACCTTCACTCCTACGTTGGTTTAACTCACCTAACCATCTATAAGAATGAAAAATTACATATTCATTATTTAATTTAGAGAGCGCCTCATAAACGAGACGCTCTCCTTCACTACCATGGAAACTATTTATTATTGTGGGGTAGAATTTTGGCATGATTCTATTCATTCAGCATCTATATCAATAATATCATCCAATGAATTAATGTCTTTTTCATTAATAGCTTCACTAAGTTTACTTTGTAGTCTATTTGCACCTTCACCGAAAGAATAATATGTTAGTCCTCCAGAAATTGCCGCCCCAACAAATGGGATTGCTTTTCCTATAGTTTTACTGAAACCTTCTTTAGTAAGTTTAATACCAATATATTTAAGAACTTTACGTGTTACTTGATAAATTAAAGTTTTAGTAAGAGCTTGTTTCATTAATTTATCTGGTACATGCTTAGCCAATCTTATAGTTATCTCTTTTACTACCTGAGATGCGGCACCTACACCTAGCATAGTACCTATAAATAAAACCATAGCTTCTTTACCTTCAAAAGTTAGATCATTATTTTGAGGCTCCCACAAATCATTAAAACCATATAAATAGGCTAACTCCTGACTTAAAATACCAGAATAATAATAGAATTGTGCAACATCAGCTGGAGCTGAAGCAATCATAGCAACACCACCTGGAATGCCTAATGCTGCAGATACTGCTGTCACTTTTGTTTTATGTTTAAAAATCCTATTCTTTGCAAGATTGTCTATTTCAGAAATTGATAATACATCCGTAATCTTGCCTTCTAGAATTTTAGCTATTTCAGAATTACTCAAGTTCTTATCGGTCAAAATTTCATATAAAAACTTTTGTCTATTCACTTTAAATCCAGGAAGGTTTAATACACTATCTAATAAAGAATTTGCAACACTAACTTCATTACTCATTTTTTTCTCCTTTAAAAATTATTTTCCTACAACAGATATAATTTCTATACCATATAAACTATTAGCATAACGTGCTTTTACTTGATTACGTGCATCACACATATTGGAAGCAGTAACCATTGTTGCATTTACCCCATTCCTAGAAGTTGATTTAGGGTCAGATTTAATTCTAAATTTTACTTGAAAACGTTTTGACATATTATAAACTCCTATTTTAGTGATTGTTACGTATTTTAATACTTAATTCTTCATAAGAACTTTCAACAGCACTAATAATACTCATTGTTTCATCATATTGAGCTTTGTCTTTTTCTGATCCTGAAATTTTCTCACCATAAACCTTTTCATAAGTTCCAATAACATCATCAATTACTTTATTAATTTGATTTTGTAGATCTGTAGATAAATTATCAAAAAAATAATCCAATTTACTGTGTAAATCTAGTCTTGCTTCCTCCAAAGCCTTTGCTTTACGTATTTCTGCTTCATTTTTAGCAGCATTTTCCTTTTCAATTTCCTCTTTACTTTTTCCGTTTCCAAAGAATTTTGAAATCGTATATACAACACCAATAATCGGCGCAAGATATGGTGCAACAACTGATGCAGCTGATGCAACTGCCCCACCTACAGAAGAAGATAGAATTGCACCGCCTACTGTTGTTTTAGCCAAAGATGATAATAAACCTTTTCCAGCCTCAATAATACCAATAGACGCAAAATCACCAAGCCCCATTCCTTCAACAATAATAGGTATTATGGACTTATTATTTTTATAGGCCTCTAGTAGTTTTTGGCTGGTAGATAAAATATCTTTCATCTTATCTATTACATTATCATCATAATAAAATTCTGCTTTGTTTGAAGAGTTATCATCAGTAGTCATATTTATTGAAATTGATTGTCTCTTATTCTCATAATTTTTTATTTTAGACTCTAACTCTTTACTAACATTAGTAATATCATCAAAAATATCTTCATTAGCGGATTCAATAATATTTTCTAACTTTTTAATAATTACGTTATATAAATTTTCTATATGTTTTTGAATAATATTATCCGGAGTATCCTTTGAAGATTCACTAATTACATTTGCCCAAACATCAGATTCTACAACTGGCAATAATTTTGAAACCTTTAGATTAATAAAATCACTAATTTCTGATTTCATTTTTCTTTTAGTTGTTCTAATATTATCTAATAAATTATTAAGCGCATCTATCTCAAGATCATTACTATCATTTGATAAATAAGATTTTAGACTTTCTATATCTTTTAGTATTTCTACTATTGCATTATTAATAATAATATAATTATCTGTTAATTTTAATTCTGACAATAATATATTTTTTAACTCTTGAATATTACTTTTTTCAATAAGTTTTTCTTTATTTTCTATACGGCCTTTATTCGCCCGCTTTGCATTTACAATAGTTATAACAAAATCATCACGTTGTAGTCCGACAGCTTGTAGATTATCTTTAACCTTTCTTTCAATAATTTGAAGTTCTGAATCGTTAGTATATAAATCACCATTTTTATCATTTAAAATAATAATAACCTTTTTACCTAAGTTTACTATTTCTTTTAATCGATTATAATTATCTTTTTTCTCAGTTGAACCGGTTGTGCTCATTACAAACAGAACAATATCTGCTTTTTTTAAGTTTTCATCTGTAATTTTTTCATGGTCCATTGGTGCGCCAACACCTGGAGTATCTGCAAGTGTATATCCATTCCACTCAAACTCTTGTACAACTGCTGTTTCAGGCTTATCATTTACTTTTGCTTCATCACTACCTAATAACTCATTAATAATGCTACTTTTACCAGCATTATATATTCCATATACCATTATATATGGTTTAATATTTGTTAATTTATGGTTATAAATTTCTTCAATGTTATTAATAACATGACTTAATTTAGGATAATCATCACTATATGGTTTTAAAATATTAAGTAATGTGTTTTTGTTTCTATCTAACACAGATTTATAGTCTAATAAAATTGAGTTTTCCATAAAAATCTCCCTATTTTTCAGAATATACCAGTAAATATTTACTAGATAGTAAATTAACAGAATCTATAATTGTACCAACAAAATCAAATGATTTCTCATGATATTTAGGCGCTAAAAATTTTGCAATTTCAGTTATAGATAATTTCCCCAAAGAGTATATTAAAACATCAAATTCCAAATTAGTTAATTCATGATCTAATATAACTTTGTTAGTATTATTTATTTTTAAAAACTTCGCTAAAGGCACTGTTCTCATTGGATGAACCGATAAATTTCTTCGACTAACATTTTTTAATTCTATACATTCTTTACTAGCTATCATAGAGTAATAATTTAACATATGTGGCAATTCATTTAATGCATATAACCACCTACTCACAAACTTTTTATTCTTTCGTCTCAACCATGAAATTATGTATTTAGAGTTAACTTGACCATCTAATAACAAGTATTTCATATAATAATGTAACTCTTCTTCCATATTTTGCATCATTTCAATTAATTCAAATTGATTTAGCTGTGAAGTTTTAATCTGTGGAAAATCTCCACTAGATGTTATAAAATCATAATCTAAAATAGTTAATCCATATTTATCCGGATAATTTGTAATAGAGGTTTCTGGTAATGGCCAATAAAACACTGTACCAATCTCCATTACTCCAGGGGCTATATTTAATAATTCTTTAGCAAAATCAATATTATCCAGATAAACTTCAGGAGTAAAATGAGCACCAGCTAGAATAATATTACTATATATCTCCTCTATACCACTTTCATAGCAAAGCCTAACAACTGACTTAATTTCATCTAATGTTGATCCCTTTCTATATGCATCTAAAACCTCTTGTGTCCCTGCCTCAATACCAAGCTGAATACGTTGTCCTCCCGCTTTAGCAATATAACTAATCATTTCAGGATTTATAAATAAAGTATGCACATGACCTTCACAGAACCATTTAAAAGGCTTTATTTTTTGTAACTGCTCCAATCCTTCACATAATTTTTTGACACGTTCAGGAATTAAGGTAAAAGTATCATCTGTAAATAAGATATGTAAATTCTTTAGATGTTTATGTGTTTCAATATAAAGCTTGATTTCCTCTATAACATTTTCAACGGATCTAAAACGAACTTTTCGTGTATGGTGCCCTTCATGACAAAAACTACAATGAAATGGACATCCTCGACCAGTCATTATACTTAGCTCAGTATAGTCCTGTTTGGGTACTAAATAGCATTCATCATTAATAAAAGGTAATGCATCAAGATTTTCTAATAAATCTTGCTCCTCATGAGTAATTATCTCATCATTTTTTAAATATGATATCCCTTTAATATCATCAATAGTACCAATATCCTCAATATAATAGTTAGCTAAATCTAGTACTGTAATTTCTCCCTCATATCTAACAACAGCATCACATTTAGACTTAATATAGAAATCTTTTTTTAAGCTTGTAGATTGTGGTCCTCCAATAATTACAGGAATCTGATAAGTATTTTTAATATAACTGGATAAAAAAATTACCTCTGTCACATTTTCATAATCACAATATAATCCAATCATTCTTATATTATGACTTTGACAAGCCTCATCAATTAATCGTAAACCTGCTGTTAATTGACCTGCATAGCTCTGCGCTCTATAGCCATTCTCATTTAAAAATGCAGCTAATGCAAAAATACCTAAAAAGCCTCCAAATTGCGGAGAAGCATTTAGATAGCGTCTATGAAGATTAAAAAATAATATATCGTTATCTCTCATTATGTAATTCCTTAATTAATTTATCCTTTTCTTCTATCAATAAACGATAACGCATTTTACGATTTACCAATGACTTTTTCAATTCATTTAAACCTTCAGTCATAAAATAATATAAGAGTTCTTTATAACTTTCACAATAATAATACTTACTATTTATATCACCATTAGAAGATAATGCATCGACCGTACAACCACCATGACAGTATTCCCAGAAAGCACAATTTTTACAATAATTTTCTTGTAAAAAAACTTGCCGTGCTCTTATTTTTTTACTTACTTCTGAATCATATAGTGATATCATATCTTGATTTAATATACTTCCATAAATATAGTCTTTATTTTCATTAGTCATACGACCACAAAATCCAACATCACCATTAGGATATAATGTAACAATATTTTTGGTACAAGTACCATTATATGAGCATTCACCAGTACTTTTGTTAGTTAATAATTTTGTAAAAATACTCGATATTGGTTGTACTGTAATAGCCATATCACTAGTTATAAGCTTCATAAATATGAATTTTAAAGTAGAAACGTAATTATCATAAATATTACGAGCCAAAGCAATTTGATTAATCGCTTTACCAATTGGTACAACCGGTTGTATTTTAAGATTTAACTTTAGCTTTTCTAATGTATTCCAAAGTTTATCTAAGTTAATAGCAGTAGAGTTTAAAACCATTAATAATGAAGGGTATATTTCTTGGCTCTTTAATAATTCAATATTATTTACAATTGAGTCATAAGTTCCTTCTCCATCTTGTGAAATCCTGTATTGATCATGTAACTCTTTATACCCATCCAAAGAAATCCCTATACTAAAGTTATGTTCTTTAAATATCCGAATCCAGTCATTATCTATTAACGTCGCATTTGTTTGAATAGAGTAAGTGAGTGTATAATCTGAAAGAACTCTATTAGTATATTCAGTAGCCTCCATTATCCATTTTTTACCAATTACTAATGGTTCCCCTCCATGCCATATGATATCAACATTCTTGTGTCCCACATACATCAATAATTTAGGAATTTCATCTATAAATCTTTTATATAATTCTATATCAAGATTTTCTAATTTTCTTGAACCTTCACTACAATACGTACAGCTTAGGTTACAGGCAGAGGTAACCTTAATAATAAATTGCATTTAAGCATCCTCATATTTTAATAATTGTAACTCCTTGATTACTGTTTCTATTTGACAAATCATTTTATCAATATATTTTTCCTGTGGTAGAAAATAACTATTCTGAATATTCTCTAATGCCATACTAACTTCATCATTAATAATGGTTCTACTTTGCACTAAAAGCGAATCTAATACTTCATGAATATTAGTACCAACATCAATTTTTAATATATTAGTTTTGGTAATAGGACGACTTTTATAATATGTCTTTCCCAAAAATGATTTAATATGCTCAATAATTCCATTAGGATCTCGTTCTACCACCTCATGTTCTATATACTTATGTTCTACTTCTTCATAATTTTTTGTTAGACTTTGAATATTTACAAAATTTGATAATACCTGCTTAGATGTACTACTATAACCCTCAATTATATATGTTATCTCTTTATTAATTCCACGATTAATACCATCTTCAATAATTTGATTAATCTCAGCATTCATTTTATCAGACTCAATAGGAACTTTAGTTTTTTCTACTTTAGCATTCCACTTATATAATGTGCTTCTCAATTCTTGTTGAATATCTTGAATTATTAATCTAACAACTCGATTTTTCTTGCTTTCTATTTTGCTTTTATATTCATCTATCGGCTGTTTCAAATCATTATAACTGCTAACTAAATCTAATAAGCCTTCAAATTTATTATCAATTTTATCACCATTAATCAATTTATCTATAAAACTATTTAAAGTTCTCTTAGGCCGTTTTGTTTTAAGGTTTATAGTTTCCTTTGAAACCTTTTCACCTAAGATTTTCATTAGTAAATCTAAATTACTATCTTTAAATTTTTTATCATTATTTTCTTTAATAGCATTTTTGGCTAATAATGTTGAAATACTGATTGCTCTAAATGACTCTGCGTCTAAATTAGGATATAACTCTGACAAACGTTTAACAATATCATCTTCTTGCAATTTACGACGTGAATCATCTTTTGCTTTCACTACACTAACAATTTCACCATCTTCATCTACATCTTCATCTACAATATCCGACTTAGTTATAACAACCAAAGACTCTTGTCCTTCTCTAGATAACTTCTCCATATACCTCATATCTTCTAAGAGTCCTGGTTCAGAAGAATTTAATAGAAAAATACACAAATCAGCATATGGAATATATTCATTTACCATATTTTCCATATTTAGTGTATCTCCCTCTTTTTCAAGAGCTCCAGTTCCAGGTGAGTCTACCCATCTCAACCCAGACAATGTAAAATATTGAATTGCTCCAGTTGTATCAACCGATCCTTCAGTAAACCAAGTTCGCCCATTATCATCCGTACTTAAGCCACCTGTTTTTCGACCACTCTCTTCACTTACAAATAAAGGTTTTTCACGATATAAATATTCTGTTTGAATATCAGAATCTACAAAATATTTACCTGCAAAAAAGTTACCTAATGAGCTTTTACCTGATTTAACAGCACCAAAGACCATAACAACAAGATATTTTTCATGTTTCTTAATAAATTGAACCCCTTTTAAATTTGATTGTAAGGCATCATTCCACTTCCGAATTGCTGAATTAAAATCATTAATCACTTCAGCTACAGCATAATCAACTTGATTTGATTTTTTTTGTATTGAGCTTTGATTCAATATATTAGATTGAATTGGTATATCAGATAGTAATTTATTTATTTTATTCCGTCTCTCATCTATAGCCTGTGAAAAACCAGATAGATTTTCTTGTATTAAATCAATTTTTCCAAAAAATTCATCTACGTTAGATTTTATATATTTGTTTTCCATTTTATATCCTTTTACTTATTAATAATATTCTTTTTTGTCATCAATTGAATCTCATTGATTTTTTTCAGTGCAATATTAATTTCTTCCAATACTTTACGATCTTCACTTAAGCTTTGTATCAACTTCTTTTCTATTTCTTTTTTTAAGTAATTTTGTTCAGTTTTACTATTTATAAAATAGTCCCGTTCATTAACTTCTATATTAATCTCAAGTGAATCTAATTCACTTCTTATAGTTTCATAAGTTTCATTACATTCATTTTCTAATTCGGATTTTAATTTTAACAATTCATTTTCTTTAGCCTTTAAAGATGCTTGTTTCCTTTTACGCTCTTTTTCAGCATAATCAGCATAATAATCACTATAATCACTATAATCGCTATAATCACTATGGGCTATTACTCCTACAACTCCACCAATAACTAATGCGCCAGCTGCAATAAACATATAATTCCTCCGTACTACATATCATCTTTAATCAATTTAATTTGACTCTCACATATAGATATTTTTTTCATTATATTTTGAATCAAGTAAAAACGTGTCTCCAAAATAGAAAGTATTCTTTCTTTATACTGAATTATCTCTTTTTCCCTCTTCTCTAAAAATTTATTTATATTATTAGCTTTTAACTCTAATAATTTTTTATACTCTAAAGTTAATAAATCAATACGCTCAATTATTCGTTCATTTTCAAGAATTTGATAATTAGTAATATACTGATCAATATAGTTATGTAGCTCAACTATACCACTCAATTTAACCAGAGCATTCTTATTAGTCATTAATCCTTTTTTATATCTTGTATTAGATATCTCAAAAACTTTAAATCCCTCAATCCCAATTTCATTTTTTATATCAAATAGTATTTTAGTTTTTATAGCCTTTAAATCATCTTTAGACTGAACTAAATCTTTTCCAGTTAACACAAGAATGAATTTATTGGCTAATGAGTTCACATCATTAAAACAAGAAAGTATCGTCTTTAAGTCATTAATCTCCTCTTTACGAATATCACCAACAGATAAATTATGGACAAAAAGAATCAAATTAGCCTTTTTATATGCTTTAACGGCCTCACGATCATCCTTATCGTGAGCATTTAATCCGGGGGTATCAATAAAATAAACATTTTTATCATATTCATACTCTTTATTTTTTACAGTTGTCCTTCTATCTTGTACTTCAAAAAAGTCATCGATTTTACCAGTCAAGGAATTCAGTAGACTACTCTTCCCATGATTCATTCGGCCTGCATTTACTAAGTAAAATTTATCACTATCAGAAACTATACTCTGTAGTTTCTTCTCATATTCTTTTACTATAGAGTTAACTTTTACATGTCCCATATTCTTAAAATCCTTATTATCTATATCCTTATTAAATTTAAAATAAAAATTATCCAATCTATCATATGAATCTGTAACTTTCACTTGATTTATTATCTTAAGTAAAGTTATAAGTTCTATCATTTTATATACTTTACACTGATTTATTAAATCCATTGATGTTATCATATTCAACACCTAATATTATTAACTATAATCAAGTCCTTCTAATAAACTAATAGTCATATCACTAAAATTATCTACATCTGCAATCCATGGTTTTATATATTCAATCTCATTTTGTAATTTAAAAACCCCCCCGTAAATTTTATCTTTTACAATTTCAAGAATTTCATTTATCTTTTTATCTTTCACATTATTATATTCTAATAAATAAACAGTATCTTTTAGTAAAAAATCATTGGAAAACTTATCATATAGATCTAATTTATAAAATTGAATACTTTCAGATAATTTATTGATAATTTGTCTTTCTGATGATAACTGACTTTTTATAATTAATATATATTTGTTAACAGTAGTATCATCCAACAATTCTGTCCAAAACTTGATTTTATTTCTTAAAAGATTACTACGTGCATCAACAAGCCCCCTATTTATAGCAATAATTTCAGGATCTGTAGTTCTTCCAAAGAATCCAAATATCCCTTCAGCAGGAGATTTTTCTTCTTTTAAATTAGGCTTTATAAATTGTTTATATATATATCGAGGAAATTTATTCACTTTACTATTTTTATAATTACCTTTAAATAAGCCAAAACTTGAAATAGAAGGATTTTTTTTATTAAAACCATTTGGGTTAATGGAATTCTCTAATAAGTAAACTTCTTCCTTGTGATAAGTAAGTTTTTTTTCTTGATCAAATAGATATTCAATACTTGTCGTAACAATTCGTTCATATTCTTCATACAACTTATCGGCATCAATTAGTTCGGAATCTAAATTTACAGTTTTATTCTGAAGAATTTCATTAAATAGATTTATTGCTGTAGCCTGTATATTTCTTATTTTTTCAATAGTTTGTTTTGTTCTTAAAGGTTTTAATTCATCAATTTTACTAGTAATGTATTCCAATAATGTTGGAATACCACTATATGTAATTAATTTTTCTTTATTTTCCAATTTCCCCTTCATAAACGTTATATTAGACACTTCAAATGTAGGGAAGTTTTGTAATCCACAAAATTGTTTAATATCTTTTAGTAGCTTTAATTTAATAAGCTCTCTGTCATTTTGATCATTAACAGAATCTTTACCAGTAAGAACTAATATAAATCTATCACCGAATGCTTCACTATTATGAAAATCAGCAATGCGTTTTAAAGCTTCTAATTCCCCTTTATGAAAATCACCTACATTATAATTATGAACAAATAAAATAATATTTGAGGATTCATATGCAACATTTGCAATAGTATCATCATTTATATTGGCATCTAATCCGGGTGTATCAACTAGAAGTACATCTTCAAATAATTCATATCTTGAATTAGCAGTTGTTTCACGAATATCTTGAACTTTAAAAATATTGTCACCAATTAGTGAGTTAAGTAAACTACTTTTACCATGATTCATACGACCTGCAACAGCAATTTTTACATATCGTTTATCATCAATAATTTGGCTCAAATTTTTCTTATACTGATTCAAGATGGTATCTAAATCCACTTCTAATGGATTAATATCATTAGTATCATCATACTTTTCGTATATTTGTCTTTTTCCTGATATACTAATAACATTATTATTATTATTTTTATTTATCCCCATTGCTCCCCCACAGAATATACGTAATTTTATAGATATATTTTACCAATAAAATATTATTATATATTTAATATTTCATAAATTCTTCATAAAACAATTCATCTTTTTCTCATAAAATAAAATAATCAAAGGCTACATAAATTCGTATGTAGCCTTTCTTCTTATATTAATTAACTAACTAATTTTTTAGTAAAAATACTATCTCTTATCAATAGATTCTTTTATTTTATCTTCTTGTGGTTCTGCTTCTTTCTTTTCTACATTCAATATTCTTTACATTAATCAGAAGCTTGTTTATTTTATTCTTCCTTAAATAATATCCCCCTTATATACAAACAGACATAAACTCATATAAATTAATACCGTTACTATTATCAAGTCAAAGAATTATATAGCTCTTTACCTTTTTCATTAAAAGTATTTACATGCTTATTCTTGATATTACAATTAATTGACTTTGCATAATACATTACATCACATTCATAAGGACTACCAGGCAATATAGCTAATAGTTCTTCTACAGGATTTAGATCATCTAAGTACAAATACTCCCATTCATCTTCTAAATCCACATAATATTCAAAGGAATGAGCATCACTGTATTCAACTTTTTCTGGCAAATTTCGATCTAACAATGTAAATACATTTGTATATATTAGTTTTAATTCGTCTGTAAAGGATCCTTTCATATAGAAGTTATTAGTTAAAAAGGCTTTCATCACAAGTAATTCTTCACACCATTTTAAAAGTGGTACTACTTCTACATCATAGATGTTAAGAATTCTTTGGTCATGTTCTTCTAAAGCTTCTTCTAGATTACGTTTTACTTTTTCTTCAGCTTCATCTCTAGACCCACTTTCAGAGGGAATAAAAATTTTCATTAATGCAGCGCATTCGGATGCTTCTCGAGTTATTTCAATATCACGCAGTTTTAGCTCCTCGTTAATAACAGCAATGTAAGCTTCTATATCTCCCCAGATATCAATTACCCAATCTTTAAAGGTTTCCTTATTAGTAAAAGCATCATTAATTTCTTTGCGATATTTTTTTAAGCCTTTTACCTCCCACTCCGCATGTAAACGATCATAGCGATCATCAAAATCTTCATCTTCTCTTGGTACTTCTAGTTTTGCTCTTTCGATTTCTTCTCTGATGTTTTCAACAGTAATAACATTTTTCTTTAAAGTTTCCATAGTTAATCTCCTATACAAAATAATACAAACAATAAGCTTTGGGATTGACTATAGTATATCTAAGATAATACGTATTTTTTTACACATAAAAAAGCCGCCCAACGTAAGTTGAGCGGCTTTCACCATTCTATTTAGAATTGTATGTTGTTTACATAGTACCAGTGCTACCGATACCACCTGTACGTACGCCTGTTGCATCGTCATCGTTAGTGATAAGGTATTTTGAAAAGATGCCTTGCGCTACGCGTTCACCTTTTTCAAGGGAAACTGTTTCTTTACCATAATTGAGTAGAGCAATCATGATATGACCTTCGTTGTCCTCATTATTATAGTAATCACTGTCGATAATGCCTGTGCTATTTACAAGTG
>PVML01004630.1_pt1 | contig 12805 bp, 9 predicted proteins | sample 1853371 | NCBI WGS metagenome assembly PVML01 (sample SAMN08533508, study PRJNA380276) | Human gut metagenome, whole genome shotgun sequencing project. | isolation source: participant 1, chromium library | host: Homo sapiens | collected 2017 | reverse complement strand
AAGCATTATCCTATTTTTAGTTACTAGATATTACTTTATTGGAATGAATGGTGTACGACAATTTTTAGGTATGGCCTTTTTGATGTATTCAATTAGGTATATATATGAGTGCAAATTTGTAAAGTATAGTTTTTTTATAGTTTTGGCTTGCTTGCTTCATTATACATGTATTCTTTTTGCCCCGGCATATTTTATATCTAAGTTTTCGTTAACTCGAAAGCGTGTTATTGCCTTAATTATAGGAGATATTGCTTTTTTAAATATTGGTATACCAATTCTAATGAAGATTTTATCAGGGACTAAGTATGGACTTCTTGTTACTAAATATGATTTAGCAGGTTTTAAATTTACTATTTTTACGATAACTTTGAACTTTATTCTATTTATGATTGGATATATTGGATATAAGAGGAATAAAAGTGATTTAAAATATTGTGCATGTTTAAATATTCAGTTTTTTGCATTTCTTATATCACTTGCGTTGCAAGCAATTCCGTTGATGGAACGAGTTTATTGGATATATTCCTTTCCAATAATAGTTACGTTGCCATATCTTTTGAATAGCATTCAAAGCAAGGAAGTAAGGAAGGCAGTCAAATGCGGGATTGTTTTAATTTATTTAGTATATATGATTTATGATATATGTATTTTAAGAGATCATGATGTTCTTCCATATCGATGGATATTTGGAGAAAGTGCAACACATTATAGTGGGTGGGATTGGTATGGAGGAAGAATACGATGATAAAAGTAAGTATTATAATTCCTGTATATAATGTTGCTGATTATGTTTCGAATTGTATTGATAGTGTCATTAAGCAAAGCTATAGTAATTTAGAAATAATTATAGTAAATGATGGCTCAACAGATAACAGCGCTGATATTTGTCGAAGAAAAGCAAATTTAGATTCACGAATTTTATACTTGGAAAAAGAAAATGGAGGATTGTCAACCGCTCGCAATTATGGCTTGAAATTTGCTACAGGTGATTTTATTTATTTTCTCGATTCTGATGATTATTTAGTTATTAATGCAATTGAAAGTCTTGTTAGTGAGCAAGAAAAAGAAAATGCGGATATTGTTTCATCTGCTTTTATGATGGTGGATGACACTCAACAACTTCTAATGAAGTGTGCCGTGGAAGATTATATTCGCGGTGATAATACACTGTTTTATTTACAGAGAATTACCAATCAAGCATGTGCTAAATTGTATAGAAGGAGATTGTTCAACCGTATTACTTACCCAATTGGATTGCGTTACGAGGATGTGGCTACAACTTTCAAGTTGTACGATATGGCGGAGAGTGTAAGTCATACAGAATGTGGATTGTATTGCTATAGGGTTAGAGAAGGAGCAATAACTTATAGTATTAGGAATCAAGATATAGAAGATTTATGGAAAGCCTTTTTTATAATAAAGCAGCATTTTATTACTCCTACTAAAGAGCAATTGTTTTATGAGCTGACAATTCTATATACAATTTATAGTAGATTATTAAGAAGTAATTGCAATAACGAGGAGTTCAAAGGCCATGAAAATAAGATATATTCTGAGATGAATAAGATAACAGTAAATATAAATGAATTTAAAGGTAAATCCCCTATGTATTTCAAAATTAAATTGTTTAAATGGCATCTTACAAAATTAATCATTAGGATTGTTGATATAAAAAGAAAGGTATTGGCGTAATTAAATAGATTTGAATATTGAACTGAAAAACGAGTAGTATTCGGTCATTAATTATGAAGAAAAAGTGTTGAAATGATGAGCTTAATAATTGAAAAATTAAAAAAAATTGTGATTTTACCAAAATATTTATTAATTGAAAGAAAAATAAGACATGAAAATTGCATAGCTCTGGTGGGCACTTCAACGTATAATAATTTAGGTGATCATTTGCTTTCACGAAATAGTGTTAAATTTCTTAAGCATAATTTTGGTGATAGATTAATAGTTGAAGTTCCAACACAAGTGTTCAAAAGATATGAAACGGAGCTATCTAAAGCAATTAATAATAAAGCAATAGTAGTGATTTCTGCTGGCGGCTGGATGGGAAATTTGTGGCCAGAGGATGAGCTCATAATGCAAAAGATAATAAGAATATTTTCAAGACATAAAATTATAATATTGCCACAAACTGTCTTTTATGATGACACTTTAGATAATTATGAAGAAATTCTTAGTTTAGCGAAAGATGCTTATTCTGCTTGTGTTGATTTGACTCTGTTTGTACGAGAATCCAATTCACTTAATACTGCAAAAAACATATTAGAGATTGAACAAATTTATCTAGCTCCAGATATGGGAATGTATAACTATAAGAATAAGAGCGATAAAGGAAAGCAATGTCAAGCATTAATCTGTTTGAGAAATGACAGAGAAGCACAATTAAGAATAGAAATGGAAAGCATAATAAATGATTTTCTGCATTCTATGAAATATAAAATTGGATATTTTAATACTGTTGAAAAACATAATATTTCTAATTTTTGTAGAAATCTATATCTCTCTAAATTAGAAAAAAAATTATCGGGAGCCAAGATTGTTTTTACAGATCGCCTGCATGGTATGATACTCGCAGTTAACAATGGATGTAAGTGTGTTGCTTTTGATAATAAAAATCATAAGGTTAGTGGTGTATATAAATCTTGGTTAAAGAATAATCCGAATGTGTTACTAGTTGATGATGACCAATTAGAACTTTCAAGAATTGTTGAATTAATGGATTCTAAAGAATGTGCAGAAGAGTGGTCAGTTATGATAGATTTAGAATTCAAAAATATGGCTAAGATAATGAAGGGAGAATTATAATGAAGCCAAAAAGAATGATATTTGGAAGAATACCAAATAATATTTGTAATCTCAAATGTGATTATTGCTATATCTCTCAATTGCCTGAATGGGTAAAAGTAAATGATTCTTTTACTTATGATGTTGAACATGTTGCTAAATGTCTTTCGCCAGAACGATTAGGTGGAATTTGTTTGATTAATTTTACAGGTGAAGGGGAAACTATGCTACAAAAAGACTTAGTTAAGCTTTGCAAATTACTTTTGGAACAAGGTCATTTTATGGAGATAGTAACAAATCTTACAGTGACGAAAGTTGTTGACGAATTTATGACACTTCCTCAGAATTTGTTGGAAAAGATTGAGTTTAAGGTATCATTTCATTACAAGGAACTAAAAAAAAGAAAGATGTTAGATCGCTTTCTTGATAACTTAGATAAGGTGCAGAAATCAGCTTGTTCTTTCACACTTGAATTGATGCCATATGATAATTTACTGACAGATATTGATGATATAAAGAAAATATGTATGGAAAGGGCAGGAGCTTTATGTCAGGTTACAGTGGGCAGAGCTGACTATTTACCTTCTCGTACCATTTTGACAGACATGACACGTGAAGAGTATGTTAAGACTTGGTCTGTTTTTAAATCACCGATGTTTAATTTGAAAATGGACTTAGTTGATAAAAAAAGAAAAGAATTTTGCTATGCTGGGGCTTGGACTTTAAATGTTAATATGTATACAGGGGAGGCACTGCAGTGTTATTCGCAGCCATTTAGACAGAATATTTTTGAAAATCCAACAAAACCAATTAAGTTTATTCCTGTTGGGTGCCATTGTGTAGAACCGTTTTGTTTCAATGGACATGCTCATATTAGTCTAGGTTGCATTCCAGAATTGGATGCTCCGACATATGCAGAAATAAGAAATCGTGTTCGTGAGGATGGAACTGAGTGGTTTTCAGAAGCGGGTAAGGAGTTTTATAATTCGAAATTATATGAAACAAATGAACAATACTCAGTAACTCAGAAATTATGGACGAATTTAGGATGGTATTTTAGGGCAGTCGGTTTTGTATTTAAGCATCCGAATAAAGTTTTTCGCAAAATACGTATTTATATTGAAAAATTTAATAAAAAATCGATGCTTGATAAAAACAAACATTAAATCTAAATTATACATAGCAATTCATTTCACCATTGCTAAGGCAGCATAGTTACTATGTTTTTAATACTTTTTGTTTTACCTAACAAATGAAAAAACTATTTTGAAAAAAACTTAAAATTTAGATGTCATGCCTCAATGAAAACAAAGAAAAAGCACTATATATATAAAATGACATCGTCTTAGAAAATAATAAATATTAGAAAATAGATTTTGATGGGGGCGATTTGTTCTTCAATGAGAGTCTGCTCTTAATAAAAGAGTTTGTCTGCAAGCTTAGTTCTGTGTGTATCATGAAGAGGTAATTCAAACTAAAGATTGCTGATCTTACCGTTACCATAAAGATTTCAAAAATTTCTTGTAGTTCATCTACTTAATACCTAATTTTTGAAGCATACTTTGAAGATGATTGTGTAGATGAGATTACCAACGATCCAATATTAACAGTTATTCTTACAAAGAAGGCAATTGTTCCACAGCCAATTCAGTATAGACTTTTCAATCGTATATTATATCAGTTCTATAAACTGATTCGCTATTTTAAAAGAATTGCGTATTCGATCAGTAAAGCTGAAATGTTTCTTCTTCAGCTGGATTTCAAACTCTTAAATACTTAGGATCCCTAGGAAAGAGATGGATTTATCTCTTAATATCAGGATTATAGGTATCATCCTATAGTCTGTTATGTTGAAATTATTGGGGATCTATTAGAATTAGAATTAGAACTTCGTAACGGAACAGACTATTTCGATATCACTCAAAGGAGATAGCAGATTTACAAAGCTGGAAATTATATCATCAATGCGAAATAAGTGGCATTTCTTTTGTGTTCGTTTGAAAAAGAATGGCAACCTTTGCAAACTTGTATTTTGATATAAATGTAATGCTTATAGAAATCACTAAAAAGATATAATTTTTTTGGCAATGCCATCTACTGTGGAGAGTTTCTTTATCAGGTCAAATGTTTTCTTGCAAGTATTTTTCCCTGTTTTCCACGTTATATCGGTTATGATAAACCCCTATAATCTTTCCAGCGATGTGGCTGCACATATACAAAGATACTTTGTAGAAAGCATTCCAAACGGAAAGAGAAAGATCTTATAAATTTTGCGGCACAGGTAAATGCTTAATTGTAACAAAATCTTTCAATATGAGCTCAGTTACAAAGGTAAGTTTTTTTTATAAGTGAATATAATCTGAATATAATCGACGACAAAAAGATCGGGAGCTTGTGATAGAAAGTGTCTTGTCGTGTGCTGATAAGCAAGGTCAATAAATAAGCATTTGTTTAGCCAAGATGATCACACTTGTCTAAACGAAAGATCATACTTGATGACGTTCTAGGAAGACAAACACTACAATCTTGAGAACCAAATGAGCAAATCGAATCATTGATTGTGGGGAAGTACTGTTATATAATAAATAATTTTGTTGCTAATATGGCTGTTTATTCAATTTCGGAAACTAAACGAGCTAAAGATCTAAATCTAAGAAAGTATCTAGAATTTCTCATTAAATCAAGACATAACAAGAATATGTCTGGTAAGGAACTTAAATAGTTTATGTCCTCATTTGAGACTTCCCAAGACCAATTTATAAACAAATCAATAACTTACACCTTGTGGTGAAAGCCGTTAACTGGTAACACTATGGCGTAAAATTAATCAGTGATTACCTTATAAAAATACGAAATGCTGGATAATAGCAGAGCCTCGCAACCAAAGCTGGAATAACAGTTATAATTAATCTTAATGCCAAAATATGTGAATTTTGACGAATCAGGGATACTATACCCCTTTTTTTAGATAAACTGTATTCACATGTCATGCTCGATGGTTCAAAGATTTAATTTTATGGTGAGGATTACGTCCTCATGAATAGATATAAAAACATAACAATTTAGATGAGGATGATGAATAGGGTATGAATAGGTCTAGAGAATTAACGAAGAAAACATTAATTATTACAATAGGAAAGGTATCTACTCAGTTTGTTACTTTTCTCTTACTGCCTTTATATACTACGCTCTTATCGACAGAAGAGTATGGAACAGTAGATCTGATAACAACATTAATACAATTACTTATACCAATTGTTTCATTAATGATTGACCAGAGTGTTTTCAGGTATTTGTTAAATTGTGAAACTAATATTAATAGAAAAAGAACGATATCAAGTGCTTTCTTCATCCTTCTTGGATTAAGTGCAGTAACAGGTGTTATCTATTTTATGTTAGCGGTATTTATTAGTAGCACCTATAAAGTTTGGCTAGTGCTTATTTTAATAGCTACAGCGTTCAGTAATCTGTTTTTACAAGTTGCGAGAGGTGTAAATAAAACAACTGATTATGCATTAGGTTCGTTTATCTGTTCAATTGTCACAATAGTGTTTAATGTTTTGTGTATTGCTTTTTATAGAATGGGGGCAGTGGGAATGCTTATATCAACTTTTGCAGGCAATCTTATTTGCTGTATATTTTTGTTCTTTAGATTGCATATATATAAATATATTTCCTTTCAGAGTTTGGATAAAAATCTGGTGCTTGATGAACTTAAATATTCTATTCCTTTGGTTCCCAATCAGTTGTCAGTCTGGGTAATGAATAGCTCTGATCGACTAATAGTCACGTTTATCTTAGGTGCTTCAGCAAATGGAGTTTTAGCTGTTTCTCATAAATTTCCTGCTATTTATTTAACTTTTTTCAATATATTCTTGTTGGCTTGGCATGAAATGGGTGCTGTTCATTATTTTGATGCGGACAGAGATGAATTCTTTTCCGATATGCTTGATAAGGTTGTTTCCGTTTTCTCTACTTTATGTTTGGATATAATAGTAGTCTTGCCATTGGTTTTTAGTTGGTTTGTGAATTCTGCTTACCGCGATGCTTATTATAATATTCCAATTTATCTCGTTGCTTCACTGTTCAATGTGGTTGTAGGCTTATTAGGGGTAGTTTACGTCGCAACGAAGAAAACTGGTGAAATTGCTAAAACTACTATTATTTCTGCAATTATAAACATCTGTGTTAACATGGTGTTGATAAATCACATAGGTTTATATGCTGCTTCAATCTCTACTTTTGTGGGATATTTGGTTAGTATGATTTATCGTATTTATGATGCAAATAAATATTTAAATATTAAATATAATGTTAAACAGTATCTGTTTATTGCGTTGATCTTATGTGTTTATACATTTATTTATTATCTAAATAATAAGGTTGTTTCTCTAATATTCTTACCAGTATTTATTTTTATTGCATTGTGGGTTAATAAGAGTGTGTTAGGAGAGATAATAGTTTTTGCAAAGAAAAAAATTGGAAGGTGATAATCATGTGGAAAAAAATAGTTTGTTTGAGCTGTATCCTGATTATGATATGCGTTGGTGTAGGATATAATAGTTTAAATACATCACAGATTATTTCAGGAAATGCAAATACTGTAATTTTAGATGGAGAAAAAAGAGAATTTAGTACTTTTGGAGCCGAAGATTTTACTTGCACTGGATTGGCATGGGACAGTAGTATGAACTCATTTTGGATTGGCGATTACGGTGCAAAAAGTGCCAATGATACACCGTCTCCAAGAGTGATACAAATCAATAAAGAATTAACAGAGGTAATAAGTATCATTGATTTATCGAATATGCTTAATACAAATGATAATTTGCAAGGTGTTGCTTACGATGACTACAATGATAGTTTGTGGCTTGCTGTAGGTGATTCCTGCAAAAACATAAGCAAAGATGGAAAATTGATTTTTGCCTTTGATTTGGGGAAATATAAAAAGTATAAATCTAACGGAATATGTGTAGATGGTGATACATTGTGGGTTTTATGTTATTCCAAGTATCTTCTTCATTATGATAAATCTGGTAATTTAATAAAGGAGTATAGTTTTAATTTTAAAGACCAAGATATGCTGTTTAATAGTGGAGATGAACTAATAGCTACTGTTGGCGCAGATTATAATGGAGAAAACAATTATGTAGTGACGTTCAATAAGAATACCGGAGAAACAGACGTAAAGTATCAAATCCATGGTGCATATGCAGTTGAGGGTATATCAATAGTAGATGGAAAATTGTATATTTTAAATGATGGTTTATACCATGATGCTAAAATAAGAGAGAGTTATTTTGCTATCTATGATTTAAGAAGACAACAATGATAAGGACAGTAGGCGGGAAATATGTAGTGTGAGAAAAGTTTGTAATAGCACGAAAAATTAGACTATTCAGCAACATGAAGCGAGGTAGGAGTATAAGTCTTATTAGCTAGATCTTAGTGGGGAGTATAAAATTAAACTATATGGATATTTTTAATTTCGAGTACGTGTTAAATCTAATATAGTAACAACTAGATAGTTTTGATGTTAAACGCTTCTGCCTTATTATTTCAGTTTAGCTGTCAAATTTAATTCTTATCTTTTAATCGATTGAATTTCTATGGATTACTCTTAGAGTATCATAGAGATTCGTTTTTTTTGGATATGTGTTGTAATTGGTGCTTATGATAATTTGTTTAATGCAATATATTTCAAGATGACTTCTTTAAGGGGATCAATAGTAAGAGTAAATGCAGGTACTAAATTCGTTCTTAGGCTGGCTTATCAACGGATCACCCTGTGTCTATTCTTCATTTGTTGAACAAATCCCGGAGGGAAAGACAGACGTTTTCAGGAGTGATAAAAACAAGTTCTAATTTATCGAGCGTTTCGTTCCCGAAGAGAAGACTGAATAACTCAAGAGGCGAGTGATCATTCAGTCTTTTTTTATAAGAATTGATATGGTTTGAAATGAGATTCAGTTGGTTTTGTGTCAACTGATCAAAGGATGACCCTTTAGGATAGAATCTGCGCAACATTTCATGGTTATTCTCGCAAGTCCCTTTTTGATAAGGACCCGTGGAATTGGAGAATTATGAACCATTATCCGTCATGATAACTTCAATTATTTTCTTGAATAATTCAGGACTGAACAGTTGTCCATAAAGCTGATCCATCTGTTGGATTGTAGCTTGAGAGGTATGGCGGTCGGTCAAGAAGAATAATTGAAAATTACAGGATTTGAAGAGAAAAGTGAGAATCACCTTACCGCCTTTAATTCCTTCAACAGTATCCACCTCCGCAACGGAGACATCTGGATGAGTTTGAACGAAGTCCAGGTAGTCTGCATAAGTTCGGTGAATCCGGCATAGATTATCGACCTTGAGTTCTTTCCGCCCTGATTCAATTTGGATTGAATCGTAATCCGATCTTGCAAAGTTAAGTGACTCATAATGAGGACTCCTATCTGTACAGGGAGATACAAAATAACTATAACTCATTTACACGAATAAATGCAGTCAGCGGCTTTGCAAAAGTAAAAGCAATTTTTTTAGTCTTAAGGCTGCATTTACTTTTTCAATTCACAAATTTTTTTATTTTGTGAAATTTACCTGTTTTCTTTTTTACATTCTGTACCAATAATGATAGAATAGGGAAGGCTAAAAGGAGTGAAGGAAATGAATCAAACTGAAATGAAGAAGATTGCTGCCGAAGTGCGCAAAAATATTATTCGCATGACCTGTGCAGCACAGTCAGGCCATCCAGGCGGATCGTTGTCGGCAGTGGAAATTTTAGTTTCCCTGTACTTTAACGAAATGAACATCACAGAAGAAAATGTCGATGACGTCTGCCGCGACAAATTTGTACTGTCCAAAGGACACGCTTCGCCGGTGCTCTATTCCGTATTAAAAGAAAAAGGGTTTATTTCACAGGAAGATTTAATGACGTTCCGGAAAATCAATTCCCACATTCAGGGACATCCGAACATGAGCATCAAAGGTGTCGACATGTCAACCGGTTCGTTAGGTCAGGGCTTATCCTGCGCGGTAGGTATGGCGCTGTCGTATAAAATCCATCATCAGGATTTCCGCGTTTATGCGTTAGTCGGGGATGGAGAAAGCGAAGAAGGTCAGATCTGGGAAGCGGCGATGGCGGCCGCCCATTACAAACTGGACAACCTCGTCGCAATTTTGGACTTTAACGGACTGCAGATTGACGGTAAGATTACCGATGTCATGAATCCAACTCCTTTTGATACAAAATTCAGAGCGTTTGGCTGGAATGTGATCGAGGTTGACGGACACGATTACGATCAGCTTGAAAACGCCTATGCGGCGGCCAGAGAATGCAAGGGTCAACCGACGTTGATTCTGGCGCACACGGTGAAGGGCAAGGGCGTTTCCTTCATGGAAAACAAAGCAAATTGGCACGGCGTAGCGCCGAAGCTGGAAGAGGCGGAAGCTGCGATTCAGGAATTGGAGGCACAGATCAATGGCTAAGATTGCAACCCGGGAAGCTTATGGAAAAGCGCTGGCTGAACTGGTCAGTGAAAATGAAAATATTGTTGTGCTGGACGCGGATCTCAGCGGTTCCACAAAATCAGGCATGGCGAAGAAAGTGGCGCCGGAACGGCATTGCAACATGGGCATTGCAGAAGGCAACATGATGGCTGTGGCTGCGGGATTAGCTTCCTGCGGCAACACGGTATTTGCCAGCAGCTTCGCGATGTTTGCGGTCGGCCGTGCGTATGAACAGATCCGCAACAGCATCGGTTACCCGCAGTTAAACGTGAAGATCTGCGCATCGCACGCCGGAATTTCAGTCGGCGAAGACGGCGCATCTCATCAAACCTTTGAAGATATCGCGCTGATGCGTGGTATTCCGGGGATGAAAGTAATTTGTCCTTGCGATGCGGTGGAAGCGGAAGCCGCGGTGAAAGCCGTTGCGGCAATCAACGGGCCATGCTTTGTCCGGTTAGGCCGCAGCGCCGTAGAAGTTATCCATGACGAGAACTACCACTTCGAAATCGGTAAAGCAGATGTCTTAAAAGAAGGCAAGGGCGTCGTCATTCTGGCTACCGGCCTGGAAGTTCAGGAAGCGATGAAAGCCTGCGACAGTCTGAATGAAAAAGGAATTACGCCGACATTGATCAATATCCATACGATCAAGCCGATCGATGCGGAAACAATCGTGAAATTTGCGCAAGATGCCAAGCTGATTGTCACCTGTGAGGAACACAGCATCATCGGCGGGTTAGGCAGTGCGGTGGCGGAAGTGCTGAGCGAGCAATGTCCGCGTAAGCTTGTCCGTGTCGGGCAGCGCGACGTGTATGGCGAAAGCGGCAAGCCGGCGGAACTTCTGCACAAATACAAAATGGACAGCGACGCGATTGTGGAAGCAGTCCTCAACAATTTAAAGTAACACACTTATCCTGGTTTGCTTCTTATGCGAGCCAGGATTTTTTTTACGCAATTATCACAATTTTAACAAAGAAAGCATTTCAGATTTATTTACGAAGGCTGTGAAATGCTTTATAATGTTCATGATGTAAACAATTCAATTAAAACATTTCAGGAGGGGAAACATGCAAGTCCAATTAGTGGATCTGGTTAAGGATTTTGGTCAGACCGTGGCGGTCGATCACGTCAATCTGACGATAAAAGACGGTGCGCTGACAGGATTGTTAGGTCCGTCCGGCTGCGGCAAATCAACGACGCTGTATATGATTTCCGGTTTGGAACAGCCCACTTCAGGCAAGATCTTGTTCGACGGGGAAGATGTGACTGAGGTGCCGGCGGAGGAGCGCGGCATCGGCTTGGTATTCCAGAACTACGCCTTGTATCCGCATATGACCGTGCAGCAGAATATCATGTTCCCGTTAGTCAACGCAAAAGTGAAAAAAGAGGAAGCGCTGGCGCGGTGTATGGAGATGGCTAAGCTGGTCAAGGTTGACGATCTGCTGAAGCGTAAACCGTCGCAGCTTTCCGGCGGTCAGCAGCAGCGGGTGGCGATCGCCCGGGCGTTGGTCAAGCAGCCGAAGGTTCTGTTGCTGGACGAACCGCTGTCCAATCTGGACGCGCGTCTGCGTTTGGAAATGCGCGAAGAAATCCGCCGCATTCAGAAAGAAACCGGCGTCACAACGATTTTCGTGACCCATGATCAGGAAGAAGCGATGAGCATCACCGATGAAATCGTGCTGATGAAAAAAGGTGTTATCCAGCAGCAATGCTTCCCGCAGCGGATGTATCTGGAACCGGCTAATCAGTTTGTCGCCGGCTTCTTGGGCAATCCGCCGATGAATTTCGTGGAGGTTCAGGCTGAACAGGGAATGATCCGCTTAAACGAAGCGCAGTATCCGGTACAGGAAGACATCAGTGGAACGGTGCTGGCGGGCATCCGTCCGGAATCGTTTACGCTGGGAGAGGAACTGACGGTTCTGGTAGAATCCGTGGAAATCCGCGGCCGCGACCAGCTGATCACCTTCACGCTCAACGACACTCCGGTCCATGCTTTGATCGACAGTGTGCATTTAGTCAAAGCCGGCGCGCCGATCTCCCTGGCTATTAAGGGTAAGCGCATCTATCTGTTTGACAAGGAAACCGGCCGGCGGCTGAATAAGGAATTTAAGTATGAGTAAGGCTCCTGCGGTAAAAAAACGCTCGGCGTGGAAGAAATTCTACGAGAGCTATAAAGCCTATCTCTATCTCGCTCCGGCAATTTTAGTCATGCTGGTTTTCGTACTCTATCCGCTGGTGAAAGTGTTCCGGATGGGTTTTTATACAAAGTACAACTACCTGACGGAAGTCGGTAAGGGGTTTGGCCTGAAAGCGTTCGAGCATGTTCTGGGTGATCCATCCTTCCAGCTGGCGCTTAAGAATACGCTGATCATCTTTGGGGTCGGCCTGCCGATTTCGCTGATCATCGCGCTGGTGATCGCCGTCCTGATCAACTCCAAAGTCAAATTCAAAGGCGTTTTCCAAACGGTGTATTTTCTTCAGTATGTCACCTCGATCATTGCGATCG
>PVML01013911.1_pt1 | contig 12879 bp, 8 predicted proteins | sample 1853371 | NCBI WGS metagenome assembly PVML01 (sample SAMN08533508, study PRJNA380276) | Human gut metagenome, whole genome shotgun sequencing project. | isolation source: participant 1, chromium library | host: Homo sapiens | collected 2017 | reverse complement strand
CTTCTGTTCTTTAATTCCACAATTTTTCCGGATAAACGCCATCTTCTGTCATCTTCTTGAATCCGGCCTGTGCAAGTTCTGTATCTTCTTTATAAGTAATACCGATCCATTTATCGTGTGTTTCCAGAACCTTTACATCCACATCTCCTTCTTTTAAAAGATCTCCTACAATATTTGGAAGAAGATATTCTTTTTTCAAAGGATCTCCTGCTTCATCTTTTAAAAATTCTGCGAATCTCTCATCCAGAACCTGAATGAAATCCGGATAACCAGCCCACATATTCATGGATACATTAGAATCTGGTGTGATCCATTTCTGAACCGCTTCGCTGTCGCAGTGTACCCCGTCAGCCTGGATACTGATTCCAGTCGTCTCATGGATCTGTTCAAGCATTCCATTTTCATCTACCACACATACGCCGCGGGTAACTGTTCCATTTTCACTAACCGTATTCTTCAGAATAAAACCAGCCATTCCCATCTGCATCTTATCTGCTGTCTCTGCGTGCGCAATCAAGTAATCATGGAGAAGCTTAAACGCTTCCTTTCCATAATAATCATCTGCATTGATGATCACAAACGGTTCTTTTACTACATCTTTACAACACAGGACTGCCTGACCAGTTCCCCAAGGTTTGGTACGTCCCTCCGGAACTTCAAAACCAGCTGGAATATCTGCAAGATCCTGATATACATATTCCACCTCGATCTGATCTCCGATACGATTCCCGATTACAGAACGGAATTCTTCTTCAATATCTTTTCTGATAATAAATACAACCTTGTCAAAACCAGCTTCTTTTGCATCATAAATAGAGTAATCCATAATGATCTCCCCATTCGGAGACATCTTGGCGAGCTGCTTGATTCCTGTTCCAAATCTTGAACCGATTCCTGCTGCCATAATAATCAGAGTAGTCTTCATAATAAATTCTCCCTCACTAAAAACTGTCAATCTACATTATATACACTGTTTTTCTCCGTCAAAACATTAACATTTTAAACGCTTTATTCAAAAATCTTACATAAAAACAGCTATTCATAATTATACTTCAATTTTTTCACAATGTCTACCACCTATTACGAAATTAAGGAACTCCTCCTCTTCCTATCCATAACATTTTGATATGAATATAATTCATTATTGCTATTTTACGTTATCTTTTACTCATGATATGATGAACTCAGTTAAAAAAATAACAAAAATGAACTAGAGAAAGAGAGAGGTACAAAAATGGAAGACAATAAATTATGTCTTGAAAAGCAGCCATTATCTGATGAACTGCTCAACAAAATGAATGCCTACTGGCGTGCTGCCAACTACCTGTCAGCCGGTCAGTTATACCTTCTTGATAATCCGCTTCTGAAAAAGCCATTGACCATGGATCAGATCAAGAAAAAAATCGTCGGACACTGGGGAACCGTACCTGGACAAAACTTCATCTATGTACACTGCAACCGTGTCATCAAACGTTATGATCTGGATATGATTCTTCTTTCCGGTCCGGGACATGGCGGAAACTTCCTGATCGCCAACACTTATCTGGAAGGTTCTTATAGTGAAGTTTATCCGAACATCAGCCAGAATGAGGAAGGCATGAAGAAAATGTTCAAGCAGTTCTCATTCCCATGCGGAGTTCCGAGTCACTGTGCTCCAGAAACACCAGGTTCTATCAATGAGGGTGGAGAACTTGGATATTCAATTGCTCACGGCTTTGGTGCTGTTCTGGACAACCCAGATCTTATCGCTACAGTTGTTGTCGGTGACGGTGAAGCTGAAACAGGGCCGCTTGCTACTTCATGGCAGTCCAACAAATTCCTGAACCCGATCACAGACGGTGCTGTTCTTCCAATCCTTCATCTGAACGGATACAAGATCAGTAACCCGACCATTTTCTCACGTATTTCTCATGAGGAAGTAGAAAACTTCTTCAAGGGCTGCGGATGGAAACCTTACTTCGTAGAAGGTGATGATCCGATGACTATGCACAGAAAAATGGCTGAGACTATGGATGCCTGCATCGAAGAAATCAAAGCAATCCAGAAAAATGCCCGTGAAAACAATGATCCTACCCGTCCGTTCTGGCCAATGATCGTTCTTCGTACTCCAAAGGGATGGACAGGACCAAAGGTTGTTGACGGACTCCAGATTGAAGGATCTTTCCGTGCACATCAGGTACCGCTTTCTATGGAATCACCAGAACATCTTGACCTTCTGAAAGAATGGTTGGAAAGCTACCATGCAGAAGAACTCTTCGATGAAAAAGGACGTCTGATTCCGGAACTTGCAGAACTTGCTCCAAAGGGAGATGCCCGTCTTGGTGCAAACCCGCATGCAAATGGCGGACTTCTTCTGAAAGACCTTCGTCTTCCGGATTTCCGCTCATACGGAATCGAAGTAGAACCTGGCAAGACAAAAGCACAGGATATGATCGAACTTGGCGGATACATCCGCGACATCTTCAAATTAAATGAAGACAGTAAGAACTTCCGTATCTTCGGACCAGATGAAAGTATGTCCAACCGTCTGTACAAAGTATTTGAAGAACAGAAACGTGACTGGCAGGCAGACTTGCTTGACACTGATGACTGCCTTGCAAGAGACGGACGTATCATGGACGGTATGTTAAGTGAACATATGTGTGAAGGATGGCTGGAAGGATATCTTCTGACAGGACGTCATGGATTCTTTGCAAGCTATGAAGCATTCATCCGTATCGTTGACTCTATGGCAGCACAGCATGCAAAATGGCTGAAGGTCTGCAACCAGCTTTCATGGAGACAGCCGATTGCTTCGCTGAACTTTATCCTGACATCTAATGTATGGCAACAGGATCATAACGGATTTACACATCAGGATCCAGGATTTCTGGATCACATTGCCAATAAAAAGGCAGACGTTGTCCGCATGTATTTACCACCGGATACAAACTGCTTACTCTCATGCTTCGACCACTGCATCAAGAGTAAGAACTATGTCAATGCAATCGTAGCGTCTAAACATCCAAGCTGCCAGTGGCTGACTATGGAACAGGCTGTAAAGCATTGTACACAGGGTATCGGTATCTGGGAATGGGCAAGTAATGACTGCGGTGAAGAACCAGATGTTGTTATGGCTTGCTGCGGTGACACTCCTACTCTTGAAGTTATGGCTGCTGTTACTATCCTTCGTGATGAAATGCCAGAGCTCAAGATCCGCGTTGTCAATGTAGTTGACCTGTTCAAACTGGAATCAGACCACAAACATCCACACGGATTAAGTGATGCAGAATACGATGCAATCTTCACAAAAGATAAACCGGTTATCTTTGCATTCCACGGATATCCGACACTGATTCATGAGCTGACATACGAACGTCACAACCACAACATTTCTGTTCATGGATATCAGGAAGAAGGTACGATCACTACTCCATTTGACATGCGTGTACAGAACCAGATTGACCGTTTCAACCTTGTAAAAGATGCAATCATGCATCTGCCACAGCTTGGCAATAAGGGATCATTCCTGATTCAGAAGATGAACGACAAACTGGTTGAGCACAAGCAGTACATCGCTGAATATGGACAGGATCTGGAAGAAATCAGAAACTGGGAATGGCATAAATAATATCAATCGTTTTCTAATCCAAAATTCTACTTTATAACTTTATACTTACAAATATAAAAATGCTCCGGAATTATGATCCACACATAAAAAATTCCGGGGCATTCTCCTTATATTTTTCTTTGCAGATACACATCCCGGCTACAAAGGATACCGATTTGCACAATCCACTTTGAAAATCTATTTCTTCTTTAGTTCTTCTGACTGCTCAGAAACTTCTGAAACTCCTTCGATGCAATACTCTGAGGATACTCAGTATCATAGATCAGAATAATATTTCTGGTCGGAAGCTTCTCTTCCACTTCGATTTCAAATACATTTTCTGCCTTCTTCTCTTCTTCGGCAAATTCTTCCGGGACAAATCCAATTCCAAGATTGTGACGGACTGCCGGCAAGATCAGGTCTGTCGTCGCAAGCTCCATATCCGGCAAAAACTGCAGACCATGATCTGCAAAATAATTATTCAGGAATTTTCTGGTCAGTGCCTCCGAAGTCAGGCTGATCCAGGGATAAGTCGAAAGCTCCTCCAATGAAATCTTTCTTCCTTTTAATTCTATGTAACGACTGCCGCCGATCAGCACCTCATGGTATTCCCGCAGTTTCTTCATCCTGAGCGGCTTATTTACCTGCAGATCCGTTGACACAAATGCAAGGTCTACCTTTCCTTCTTTTACCGCGTTGACCGAGTCCATGGTACTGTTATTTAAGATTTTGAAATGTACGTTCGGATAAATGCTGTTGAACTCTCCCATTGCCCGGAACAGGAAGCAGTGCAAGGCTGTCTCAGTCGCACTGATATAGATTGTCCCGTTCTCCAGACTGATCAGATTGCTCAGATCATTTTCCCCTTTAAAAAACTGGGCGCACCCTGCCGATACATAGCTGTAAAAGGTTCTTCCCTCCGGTGTCAGCTTCATGCCGGATTTGCTTCTGGTAAATAACCGGCATCCCAGTTCATTTTCCAGGTTGTGTATCGTTCTCGTCACCGCCGGCTGGCTCGTCTTCAGAACGCTGGATGCCTTTGTAAGGTTCTCATACTTCGCCACATAATAAAAAACTTTATAATATTCAAAATTAGAATTCATGTGTCTCTCCTTTGTTGTCTTATCCTGTCAGTTTTTCATCTGCCGTAAGTATAGCATGCTTTTTTAGTTCTTACAATTGGAATCATAGCTTACTGAACATTCGGTGCGGATCCGGTCAAGTCATCATCGATTTTTCTACCAGAGAAACCAGTCTGGAGGTACTCTCCCTCGCAGTGAAACACAAAAAGCCCTGGTATGCGGCACAACCGGATTTTCACCAGAAGAAATGCAGCAATTCCAGGACGCTGCTACATTGATTCCAATGCTCTATGCAGCAAATACTTCCAAGCTGGTCAAATATAATGAACAAACTTCTGAAACTGGTCACTTCCACACTTAAAAAGAACTGGCGACACTTTTTATCGTGCCGCCAGTTCCTTATATTGCCAGAACATGCTGTAGTCCGAACGGAATCGCCTTTTTTACCGGCACTCTTCCATTCAGACAGTAAATATTTTCCTCACTCACTGCTTTTGTATTTTTCTCTTTATCCATTTTCCTTTTCCCTCATTCTCTTTTTTTATTCTGTCCTAAGCGCTGTCACCGGATCGCTCTTTGCTGCTTTCCTTGACGGAATGATTCCACCGAGCAGGGTAAGCCCGATACTCAAAAGAATCAGCACAATTGCCGGAAGCACTGGTAAAAATGCATTAATTTTGTTATTATCTGCCACCGCATGGATGATCATATTTCCAGGGATCAGAAGCAGCAGTGACAGTCCGATTCCGATCAGTCCGGCACACAGACCAATGATAACGGTTTCTGCATTAAATACCTGCGATACATTTCTCTTAGATGCCCCGATCGCGCGCAGGATTCCAATCTCCTTCTTCCGTTCCAGTACACTGATGTAGGTGATAACCCCGATCATAATTGAAGATACTACAAGGGAAATCGCCACAAACGCAATCAGCACATAGCTGATGATATCCACGATATTTGTCACGGAAGACATCAGTGTTCCGACTATATCGGTATAAGTGATGATCTGTTCCTCTTTTCCTTCTTTTTCCATCCGGCTGTTATAAGAATCCAGGATTTTCACCACTTTTTCCTTGCTCTCAAAATCCATCGGATATATGGAAATCTGACTCGGGTTCGCAAAATCCACGTATCCAAGCTTCTGCAGATTATTGTCATAGGAAGCAGTCGCGCTCATTGTCATGGATGTCATCAGCTCTTTCAAATCATCTTCTGTCATATTCATCTGAAATGCCTTTGCAAATGCATCGGTATCAATCTTCATCGAACTTCCAAGCATGTTCTGCAGCTGGGTTCCCACATTTCCCATGGCAGCCTGCATGGCGTTCCCGATTTCTTCTGTGATCTGAGTGACGATCTGATTCATTGCCGAAGTGATCTGAGTCTCAAGCATATCCGAAATTGCTCCGGTATAAGTTCCCATTGCCTTTGCCATGTAACTTCCCATTGTCGCACTTAACTGGCTCTCCAGCTGATCCATATCGATCACCTCGGAAAGCCCGTTCATCAGACGCTGTTTTCCATCTGCTGTAGCTAGGTAGTTCAGAAAATAATCTCCCATTTTGGTCGGATCTGCTTTTCCATTCGCCGCAGCATATGCCGGATAACTACTCGCCAGTTCTTTTGTCAGTTTTTTCAGCTGGTCAGAAGTAATATTTATCACCGTATCTCCAAAAATCTCCTGCTGCCAGGCATTCATAATCTCTTTTGCTTCCTCGGTCTGTAAATACTCCGCCAGATATTCTCCAAATTTATCCGGATCTGTATATCCTTTTTCCGCAGCATACTTTTGATATCCTTCCATCACACGCTGTACAAGCTCCTGCATCTGATCAATTGTAATCTTAAACCCACCGGTGCTCTCAATGATCTCCTGCAGATTATCTTTCAGGATCTTCTGCGCTTCATCCGTCATCAGGTAATCCATAAAATCTCTCGCCAGATTTGAATAATCTGCTTCCGGATGGAATTTCACATACTCCTGATAACCTTCCATAACACTCTCAGACAACTTCTGCATTCCACCCGGTTTTACGGTAAGATCCAGGCTTCCGATCATATCTCCAAGATTCATCTGTGGCATACCGGACACGTCAAGACTGATCTGATCCAGATTTATCATCCCGGACAGATTCAAAGAATCCCCACCCATCCGGAATGCATTTTCCAGATTCACTGAATCTGCTGACAACAGATCACCGGAAAATCCACCGGAAAGTACACTGTTATCAAAACCAAATGCTTTCTGAAGTGCATCCTCATCGACCGTAAACAGGCTGTCCGCATCCAGTCCATTCTTCTCTTCTGTCGTCCCGAACGGTTCTCCAGTAAATACATTCTTTGACGGATTTTTCAGCTGATCCTTTACAATCTCACTTTTTGCAGCCTCTTTTGCGACATGCTCAGTAAGTCTCTGCGGATAGCCAATCCCCGGTGTCAGAGCGGAAGCATTTGCATCTTCCGATGCCTGTACGATTCCGACGATTTTAAGTTCTTCGCCCTGATCCACGAGTTTCTTCATATATTCCTTATTATCGGATTTATCCTTCCAAACCTTATACTGGCTGTCATATTCATAGCATTCAGATACATTGACCAATTTGAACGTTTTGTCTAAAATATCCTCGTATGTGTAATTTCCAATATCTGCCGGTGTATTGACATCTTCTTCATTGATAAATTCCTGGATCATTTCGTCCAGTTCCATCTGATCCCGCAGTCCCAAAGTATAAAGGAGAAAATCACTCATGCCTCCGTCCGAAGTCAGCACCAGTACACATTCATTATAATTCTGCGGCCAGCGTCCCGCCTTCACATCATACTGGTTCTCATAAAGTCCCTCCGTCTTAGGCATTTCATAAAAAACATTCGTACTCATCATCGATGACATCAGACTGTTGGTACTTGCGCCAGAGCTGATTCCAAGCGACTCAAAGGATTTGTCCGGATTCACCTGGCGAATGGAACCATCCTTGTTCTGCCGATAGATTCTTGGTGAAATATTATAAGAATATTCAACGGCACTGGTATAGTCCTCAATTCCACTTTTTCCTCCATCCAGATATTCTTTTAAAGACTTCAGGTCATTGGAATCCATCGTGGAAAACATATTGGTCATCATCTGCATAACCTTGACTTCCCCGTCTTTTTTTGTCTCCTTCTTATCCGAACTGCCCGAACCACTGTCCATATTGCCTACCATCATCGATGTCATATCAAATCCGGTACTCTGGATCTGAAGCGGATACTCGGAAAGAGTCTCTTCTTCAATTGACTTGATGTAGGCATTGACTCCGTTGGAAAGTGCCAGTATCAGTGCAATCCCGATAATTCCAATAGAACCGGCAAAAGATGTCAGAAGAGTCCTTGCTTTCTTCGTCTTTAAGTTATTAAAGCTCAGGGAAAGAGCCGTCAGAAATGACATGGAAGCTTTCCCCATATTCTTATGCTCCGGCTCCTTCATGACCGCTTCATTGACATAAAATTCGTCCGTATCCGAACGGATCTTTCCGTCCTTGAGCGTTACGATACGGGTCGCATATTCTTCAGCAAGCTCTGGGTTATGTGTAACCATTACAACAAGCCGGTCTTTTGCCACTTCTTTTAAAAGTTCCATAACCTGCACACTGGTCGCCGTATCCAGCGCTCCTGTCGGCTCATCAGCAAGCAGGATATCCGGATCATTGACCAGCGCACGGGCGATTGCCACCCTCTGCATCTGTCCGCCTGACATCTGGCTCGGTTTTTTATGCAATTGCTCCCCAAGACCAACTTTCTTCAGAGCCTCAATCGCTCTCTTTTTCCGTTCTTCCTTCCCAATCCCAGAAATAGTCAGTGCCAACTCCACATTGGCAAGCACCGTCTGATGTGGAATCAGATTATAACTCTGAAATACAAAACCAATTGTATGATTTCGATAGGAATCCCAGTCTCTGTCTTTATATTTTTTCGTAGAAATCCCGTTGATGATCAGATCACCACTATCGTACCGATCCAGTCCACCGATGATGTTAAGAAACGTCGTCTTTCCCGAACCACTCGGTCCCAGGATCGCAACAAATTCATTGTCCCTGAAATTCAGGCTTACATCATCCAGTGCCTTCTGTACCAGCGTACCTGTACGGTATTCTTTGCAGATATGTTGAATTTGAAGCATAAAAATTCTCCTTTTAAGTTGTAACTCATGAAACGCGTATGTTTCATTGTACACCCTTAAAAGGAGAAAATCATGTCTTTTAGAAAAATTTTATTCTTTATTTTCTGAGAAGTTCTTTTCCCGAAATACCTGGCTCTGTCATATTGACCGGATCCAGAACGGTTTCCATCTCTTTTTCACTTAAAAGACCTTCTCTGAGGATCAGATTACGGATGGATTCCCCTGTCTTCATTGCTTTTTTCGCAATCTCCGCTGCTTTCTCATAGCCTACATGCGGACAGATTGCAGTAATTACGCCGATGCTGTTCTCTACCAGCTGACGGCATCTCTCTTCATTGGCTGTGATTCCTGTCACACAGTTGTCAATAAAAGTCTGCACTGCATATGCAAGTGTATCGATCGACTGGAACAGACAGTAGAATACGATCGGTTCAAACGCATTCAGTTCCAACTGTCCACCCTCTGCTGCCATCGTGATCGTCACATCATTTCCAATGATGTTAAATGCGACCTGGTTCACTACTTCCGGGATGACCGGATTCACTTTTCCCGGCATGATCGAAGAACCATTCTGCTTTGCCGGAAGGTTGATCTCACCAAATCCGGCTCTTGGTCCGGATGACATCAGACGCAGGTCATTGGCAATCTTGGAAAGTGTGACTGCACACGCTTTCACTGCACCGGATACTGCCACAAACGGATCCAGGTTCTGGGTTGCATCGATCAGATCAAAAGCCTGGACAAACTGAATATCAGATATTTTTGAAAGATTCGGAACAATGCGGCTTACATAGGCTTCATCTGCATTGATTCCGGTTCCGACTGCCGTTCCACCCATGTTGACGGTACGCATCTCGTCCATCGCATTATCCATACGGTGTATATCACGCATGATGGCATCGGAATATGCCTGAAATTCCTGACCCAGACGGATCGGAACTGCATCCTGCATTTGGGTGCGTCCCATTTTGATCACATGGTCAAATTCCTCTGCCTTTTTGCAGAGCGCTTCATGAAGTCTGAGCAGTTCTTTTTTCAGATTCTGAAGAAGTCTGAGTGAAGTCATCTTGCCAGCTGTCGGAATAACATCATTTGTGGACTGTCCGCAGTTTACATCATCATTCGGATTTACTGCTGAATAATCTCCCTTTTTCCCGCCAAGAATCTCAATCGCACGGTTGGCAATGACTTCGTTTGCATTCATGTTCAGAGAGTACCCGCACCTCCCTGGATCGGATCTACGATAAAGTACTCATGCAATTTTCCTGTAAGGATTTCATCACATGCCTGTACGATTGCTTTTGCCTTTTTCTTTTCCAGAATCCCACTCTCGCAGTTGGTGATCGCAGATGCTTTCTTTATGTACGCAAGACTGTTGATGATCTCCGGATGCATATTCAGCCCGGTAATACGGAAATTCTCCGCAGCACGCAGTGACTGTACCCCGTAATATACATCTCCCGGAATATCTTTTGCCCCTATTGAATCCTGTTCTACACGATAACCTGTCTTGTTTTCTTTTCCATTTTCCATCTCAAAATCCCTCGATTTTCCATTTTTCTCTGGCGTATTGCCTTTGTTGTTTTCATTATAGCTCTGTGTTACAATATAATCTAATACATATATTTTTATAGTAACTATAATTTTAAAACTATGTCAAAGGAGAATACCTATGTTTCAGGGAATGGAATATGTCTATGAAGTTTATCTGGAAAAAAGCTTTTCCAAGGCGGCTGAGAAGTTATTTATCTCACAGCCTTCACTCAGTGCCAACGTAAAGCGTGTCGAGCAGCACATCGGATATCCGATCTTTGACCGGAGTACCAAACCACTTTCCCTTACCGAATGTGGGGTACAGTATATCAAAGCGGTAGAAAAAATAAAAAGTATCCAGAATGAATTTGAAGGATTTGCAAACGACTGGGGCGACCTAAAAAAAGGAACACTCACCCTCGGAGGAAGCAACTTGTTTTCCTCCTGGATCCTGCCTTCGCTGATCGCGGATTTTGCCCGCAGATATCCTCTGATCCAGATCAGCCTGGTTGAAGAAACCACTGCCAATCTTGCCCGTATGCTGCGACACGGGCAGCTGGATCTGATGCTGGACAGCAGTGTTCTGGATGCCACCATCTACGGCTACCGTAAATTTCAGGAAGAGCACCTGATCCTTGCTGTTCCGGGAGCATTCCCGATCAATAATACGCTGCGCTCCTATCAGCTTCCTGTAGAAGATATCCTGAGCAAAAAATTTCTGGAAGAATCCTGTCCTCCCGTTCCTCTGACACGCTTTAAAAGTGAGCCTTTTATTATGCTGAAACCGGAAAACGACACTGGAAAACGTGCCCGTATGATCTGCCAGAACAATCTCTTTGAACCAAATATCATCCTGGAAATGGATCAGCAGATGACTTCTTACAACATCACCTGCTCCGGCATGGGGATCTCTTTTATCGGAGATATCATGCTCTCAAAAGTACCTCTTACCTCTGATGTGGTGTACTATAAGCTTCCTGCAGGCGAAAGCAGCCGTGACATCCGGTTCTACTGGAAAAATGGTCGCTACCAGACAAGGGCAATGGAAGAATTTTTAAAAATGGCGTGCCAGTAAGGCACGCCACTTTCCTGCAGAACAGATACTATCCATTTATCTGCAATCTTGGATCCGACAAATAATTCTTCTCTACATAAACCTACTCACTTCTCAGTGCATCGATTGGATTCATGTTCGCCGCCTTCACCGACGGAAGGAGTCCGAAAATAATTCCGATCAGTGTGGAAAATACTACTCCGACCAGAATGGACACTCCGCTGATTGCCACCGGAACTGCCGAGACTGCGGAAATAATATAGGCAAGCGCAATCCCTCCTGCCACACCGATCAGACCTCCAAGAAGGGTAAGTACTGCCGCTTCCGTCAGAAACTGCGTCAGGATCCTTCTTTTTCTTGCCCCCAGTGCCTTTTTCAGACCGATTTCTCTCGTTCTTTCTGTCACAGACACCAGCATAATATTCATAACACCGATCCCGCCAACCAGAAGTGAAATGCTTGCAATCCAGAGCAGCTGCTGGTTCGTCGAGCTGCTGATCTCCTGGATCTGGTTCGCCTGTTCCAGAAGATCTTCCCCTTTATACTTTATCGTCTCATCAGACACGGTCAGGTAACTGTTCAGGATATCTGCCGCCTTTTCTCCTGCCGCAGTCATCTCATCTGTGCTTGTCGCACGGACAACCAGATTCTGCGGTTCATCGTACTGATAAATAATCGGCCACAGTGTATCCGGAATACAGATCGTTCCACTTCCATCCGTGGATACATAACGATAATAGTCTTCCATTGAATTGATCACCGGCTGCGAATTTTCTTTTCTCGCCATCATACCGATCACCGTAAATGGCTCCCCTTTAACCTCAATAATCTTTCCAATCACATTTCCATCCGGAAATAGAGCTGTGGCTGTCGTTTTATCAAGCAGCACAACTTTTCGGTTTGCAGTAAAATCTTTTTCGGAAAAGCCACGCCCTTTTGTGATCTGAAATCCATAGGCATCCAGATAATTGGAATCTATTCCAAAAATATTACAGCTTGCCAGCTTCTGACTGCCTGCATATACAGCATCATATTCATTCCGTCTGTGATAAAGGGCTGCACTTTCCACCTCATCCAGTGCCTGGATCTCACCAAGTACCTGATCTGAAATCTCTGGTATTCCATCCGGAACCTCCTGATAAGACAGATCCAGTGTCCAGTCTCCCTGATAAAGCTGGATATTGACCGCATTATTTCCCGCGCCAACCAGATTTTTCTTGATCTGCTCATTGGTTCCTTTGATCGTTGAAACAATTGCAATGATCGATCCGATTCCGATAATAATACCAAGCATCGTCAGCGCAGACCGCAGCTTATGACTCCAGATTCCCTGAAATGCCAGCCTGATATCTTCAAGCATCTCCTCACCCCCTCATTAATTATAAGCATACAATGACTCCACTGGCTTTGTCTTCGCACCCTCTTTTGCATTTCCGTATGGAAGAAATGTAAAAGAGGGTGC
>PVML01003644.1_pt1 | contig 12895 bp, 10 predicted proteins | sample 1853371 | NCBI WGS metagenome assembly PVML01 (sample SAMN08533508, study PRJNA380276) | Human gut metagenome, whole genome shotgun sequencing project. | isolation source: participant 1, chromium library | host: Homo sapiens | collected 2017 | reverse complement strand
CCGGTGACGCGGACCGTGGATGTGACGATGCGGGTGGGGTTTTGCACCTCTTTTCATCATCGAATGTCCTCCTTAGACAGTTCTCGCATCCGCCGTTTTCCCGTTTAAACCGCACGGATCTCCTTGGTGGCGATCACCGGAATCCCTGTTCCCGCGCAGTTGGGGATAATCACGTCCCCGATCTGTACGGGAGCCTTTGCCGAAGCCCGGTGAATCTCATCCATACAGGCAAAAATCTTACCCTTGGGAATATCTTCCTTCGTTTTCACGGACACCATCTCCACATCCCCGCCGGTGACGCGGACCGTGGATGTGACGATGCGGGTGGGGTTTTGCACCTCTTTTCTGGCGTAATCCTCCCCGCGCTTACAGGTGTTGCCGGAAATCTCCAGCTGTTCCCCGTCCAGCCGGACGGTCAGAGGGCAGCCTAACGGGCAGCCGATGCAGATCAATTCTCTCGTTTCCATCTTACTCCACCTCCGTGCAAACCACAATCTTTTTTAAATCGGGATAATCCTTCAGGCTCTCCTTCTTGATCACCACCTGCTCCATTTCTCCGGGCGCAAGAACCTTTTTCTTCCGGTGCACCACCCGTTTGTCGTCGTAGTAAACGCTGATAAAGCGGTCTTTGTAAACGTCGGCCACACGGAAACGGACTGTGACCTGATCCCTCATATGGTCCACATCCAGACTCTGGGGTACCGTGTAGCGCACCCCGTTCTCAGCCTTCATCTCCACTCTGCGGCCGCCTGCCTCCTCTGACTCCGCCCGCACGTATGCGGCAGCGTTGGTGCCTGCCAGCGTCGCCTCCTCGGACACATAGTCCACCAGATCGTGGACGTGCAGCACGTTTCCACAGGCGAAAATGCCCTCGGCGCTGGTCTCCAGCTTATCGCTGACATTTGGACCCGAGGTCACCCGGTTCATCTCCACGCCGATGCTGCGGCTCAGTTCATTCTCCGGGATCAGTCCCACGGAGAGCAGCAGCGTGTCGCAGCTGTAGTTCACCTCTGTTCCGGGGATGGGCCTGCGGTTCTCATCCACCTGGGCGATGGTGACGCCGGTCACCCGCTCCTTCCCCTGGATATCCACCACCGTGTGGCTCAGCTTCAGCGGGATGCCGTAGTCGTCCAGACACTGGACAATGTTCCGCTTCAAACCGCCGGAATAGGGCATGAGCTCGGCCACCACCTTCACCTTGGCCCCCTCCAGCGTCATGCGGCGGGCCATGATCAGACCGATATCGCCGGACCCAAGAACCACCACCTCCCGCCCCACGGCGTAGCCCTCAATATTCATCAGGCGCTGGGCCGTTCCAGCGGAGTAAATGCCTGCGGGCCGGTAGCCGGGAATATTTAACGCGCCTCTCGGCCGCTCCCGGCAGCCCATTGCCAGGACAATGGCCTTGGCCTTGATGGTGGTGAGGCCGTCCTCCCGGTTGATCAGGGTCACTTCTTTATCTTTGTTAATGTCAATGACAATGGTGTTCAGCTTGTAGGGGATGTGCTCCTCCTCCACCATCTCGATGTAACGCGCCGCATATTCCGGCCCGGTCAGCTCCTCTTTGAATGTGTGCAGCCCGAATCCGTTGTGAATGCACTGGTTTAAGATTCCGCCGAGACAGTTGTCCCGCTCCAGAATCAGAATATCCTGAATTCCCGCTTTTCTGGCCGCAGCCGCAGCCGCCAATCCCGCAGGGCCGCCGCCGATTATCACAATATCATGCTCAGTCATGTCCTTCCCCCTCCTATTTGCGGCCGGTTACCATCTCGGAACCGGGTGCGTTCTTACAGATTTCTTCCATCTCCATGCCGCGGCTTCTGGCCAGTATTTCCATAGTTCTGGGCGTGCAGAAGCCCGCCTGGCATCTCCCCATGCCCTGACGCACCCGGCGCTTGATTCCATCCAGCGAGGTAGCGCCCAATGTCCGGTTGACGGCATCCTCGATCTCCCCCTCGCTGACGCCCTCGCAGCGGCAGACGATGGTACCGTAAGCCGGATTTTCCCGGATCAGCGCCGCTCTGGCCTCTTTGTCCAGCTCATTTGGCCGTACGATTCCGGTTCTGCGGCCGTTCCAGTCCGCCTTCGGCAGCGCGCCGGATTTCTCCGCCACCAGCTCCGCCACATATCGCCCGATGGCCGGCGCGCTGGTAAGTCCCGGGGACTCAATTCCCGCAGCGTCGAAAAATCCCGGCGCATCCGCGGCTTCCCCAATCACAAAGTCGTCGCTGTCCTCGTGAGCCCGCAGCCCGGCGAAGGAGGTGATTACCAGGCGGAAGGGAACGTCCTTCACGCCGATTACCGCTTTGCTCATCACCTCGCCCAATCCCTTGGCGGTGGTGTCCACGGCTTCCTTGTCCTCCACGTCCGTGGCGGTAGGGCCGGTGAGCAGGTTGCCGTGAACCGTGGGGGTTACCAGCACACCCTTGCCCATTTTGCCCGGAAGCTGGAAAATGGTATGGGACACATGGCCTCCCGCCTCCTTGTCCAGCAGGCAGTATTCGCCCTTTCTGGCCGTGATGTGAATCTTCCCGGCGCTCACCATGTTGTGGAACGCGTCGGCGTAAACTCCCGCCGCATTGACCACGTATTTGGCCGTCATAACCGCACGCTCGCCGTTCCTGCGGTTCTCCGTCTCCAGCTCATATCCACCGGCAGCCCTGCGGATGCCCTTTACTTCGGTCAGGAAACGGAATTCCACGCCATTGTCGCAGGCGTTCTCCGCCAGGGCGATGGTCAGGCCGAAGGGGCACACGATGCCGCCGCTGGGCGCGTACAGGGCCGCCACCACGCTGTCCGACACGTTCGGCTCCATCTCCCGGGCCTGGTCTCCGCTGATAATGGACAGGCCGGGAACGCCGTTTTGGCATCCCTTCTCATACAGCTCCTCCAGCCCCGGTTTCTCCTTCTCGTCAAAGCAGAGCACCAGGGAACCGTTCCGCTTGAAATCGAAATCCAGCTCCCCGGCCAGTTCCTCCATCATGCGATTTCCCTCCACATTGAACCTTGCCTTGAGCGATCCCGGAATCGCGTCGTGGCCTGCGTGCACAATGGCGCTGTTCGCCTTGGAAGTGCCGGAGCAGACGTCCTCCTCCCGCTCCACGACGCAGGCGCGCAAGTCATAGCGGGACAATTCCCTGGCAATGGCACATCCGACCACGCCGCCGCCAATGATCACCGCATCGAAATTCATTTCTCTCATGATGTTTCCCTCCACCTTCTCCATTCTGCTGCGCCCTTTAAAACGGCCTCAGTAATGAAAAAAGAGTAAGGAAAAACATACGGAACGCTCCGCTGCTTTACCTTACTCTGTCGTCTCAAAGGTTTTATATTCAACTGATATTATGTTATCATACGGGTACCCCGTTGTCAAGAAATTTTTGAGCCCGCGGCCCGCCCGACGCCCATTCTGAGGCCGGTCTGCGGCCTATTCCCAGTCCTCCTCAACCGCTCTCCCCAAAACGCTTTTCCATCACAAAATTCGTCAGATACACGCCCCGGCGCAGCACCTTCTGCGCCTGCAATACCCGATAACCGCGTCCCTCAAAAAACGGACGGGCCGTGATCGACGCGCAGACGGTGACCCGCTCCACCGGAAAATGCTCCTCCAGCCGCTCGCAGATTGCGGTGGCGATCCCCCGGCCCTGGAAATCACGGCCCACGTACAGGCGGTCCAGATATCCCGTCCGGTCAATATCCCCGAAGCCGGCGATCCGCCCGCACTCCCAGGCCACCAGCGTATAGTGGTCCAGAAACGACCGGTTCCAGCGCTCCAGGTCCGGCAGTCCCGGCGCCCAGGCTTTGGTCTCCTCCTCCGTATAATCCCGGCGGTTCACCGTGCGGACCGTATCCAAAAACAGCTCCCCCATCTCACGGCAATCCTCGGGCCGGTACTCTCTCAGTTCCACGTCCATTTCTCCATTTCAACACGCCTGAAACGCTTCCATCGCCCTCTCCGGAATGGAAAATCCCCGCTCAATTCAGCCGCAATCCACATGCCGCGCGTTTTCTTACCGGTTTTTCCACCGCGGCTCTGGGATTTTACACACCGCAGTCCGGTTTTCCACTGCCCCGCCCGGCTCTCCGCCGCAGCGCCCCCGGCTGTCCACGCGCCCGCACTCTGATTTCCAAATTATTCCAAATACTTCTTCACGTATTTCCCCGTATAAGAGATCGGATTCTCCGCCACTTCCTCCGGCGTACCCTGGGCGATCACCGTGCCGCCCTTGTCCCCGCCCTCGGGTCCGATGTCGATGATATAGTCCGCGGTCTTGATCACATCCAGGTTGTGTTCGATGACCACCACCGTGTTGCCGCCCTCGGACAGGCGGCGCAGAATCTCAATCAGCTTGTGCACGTCCGCGAAATGCAGACCCGTGGTGGGCTCGTCCAGCACGTAGATGGTCTTGCCCGTGCCGCGCTTGGACAGCTCCGTTGCCAGCTTGATGCGCTGGGCCTCGCCCCCGGACAGCTCCGTGGAGGGCTGTCCCAGGCGGATATACCCCAGTCCCACGTCGTAGAGCGTCTGAATCTTCCGGGTGATGGACGGCACGTTCTCAAAGAATTTCAGCGCGTCCTCCACGGTCATATCCAGCACGTCGTAGATGCTCTTGCCCTTATACTTCACATCCAGGGTCTCCCGGTTATAGCGCTTGCCGCCGCAGACCTCGCAGGGCACGTACACGTCCGGCAGGAAATGCATCTCGATCTTGATAATACCGTCGCCGCTGCACGCCTCGCAGCGTCCGCCCTTGACGTTGAAGCTGAAACGGCCCTTGCTGTAACCCTTGGCCTTGGCGTCCGTGGTGGAGGCGAACAGGTCCCGGATCAGGTCGAACACGCCCGTGTAGGTGGCCGGGTTGGACCTGGGGGTGCGCCCGATGGGGGACTGGTCGATGGCGATGATCTTGTCCAGCTGTTCCACGCCCTCGATGCACTTGTGCCTGCCGGGAATGGTCCTGGCCCGGTTCAGCTTCCTGGCCAGGGACTTGTAGAGAATCTCGTTGACCAGGGAACTCTTGCCGGAGCCGGAAACGCCGGTGACGCAGGTCATCACGCCCAGCGGGAAGTTCACGTCAATGTTCTTCAGGTTGTTCTCCGCAGCCCCCTTCACCGTAATCCAGCCGCTGGGCTTACGCCGCTCGGAAGGCACCGGAATCTGCATGCGGCCGCTCAGATAAGCGCCAGTGATGGACTCCTCGCACTTCATGATATCCTCCGCCGTGCCGATGGCCACCACCTTTCCGCCGTGCTCGCCCGCTCCGGGGCCGATATCCACGATGCAGTCCGCTGCCCGCATGGTGTCCTCGTCGTGTTCCACCACCAGAACGCTGTTGCCCAGATCCCGCAGATGCAATAGGGTCTTTAACAGCTTGTCGTTGTCCCGCTGGTGCAGGCCGATGCTTGGCTCGTCCAGGATGTAGGCCACGCCCACCAGACCGGAACCGATCTGGGTTGCAAGCCGGATGCGCTGGGCCTCGCCTCCGGACAGAGTGCCGGTGGCCCGGGTCAGGGACAGATAGTCCAGGCCCACGTTGATCAGGAAATTGATCCTGGCCTTGATCTCCTTTAAAATAGTTGCGCCGATGGTCTCCTGCATGGGCGTCAGCTTCAGCTCCTCCAGGAAATCCCGGAACTTCACAATGGACATGTTGGTGGCCTGATAGATATTCAGGCCGCCCACGGTCACGGCCAGGGACTCCTTCTTCAGCCTCTGCCCCTTACAGGCCGGGCAGGGCGTGATCCGCATATACGTCTCGTACTCCGCCTTGCTGCTCTCGGAGAAGGTCTCCTTGTAGCGGCGGTTCACATTCTCAATCAGACCCTCGAAGGCCACGTCGTAGACGCCCTCTCCCCGCTGGCTCTTGTAGTGCACCTTCACCTCGCGTCCACCGGTGCCGTAGAGCAGCACGTCGCGGATCTCCTTGGGATACTCCTCAAAGGGCGTGCTCAGACTGAACTTGTACGCCTTGGCAAGGGCCTCCAAAATGGCTCTGGTAAAGCTGCCTTTGTCCGTGCAGGACTGCCAGCCCATGACCACGATGGCTCCCTGATCGATGGACAGGGACTTGTCCGGAATCATCAGATCCTCGTCAAATTCCATCTTATAGCCCAGGCCGAAACACTCCGGACAGGCGCCGAAGGGGTTGTTGAAGGAAAAGCTTCTGGGCTCCACCTCGTCCACGCTGATGCCGCAGTCCGGGCAGGCGAAGCTCTGGCTAAAATTCATGGACTCGCCGTCCACCACGTCCACGGTCATCAGCCCGCCGGTCAGCGCCATCACCGTCTCGATGGAGTCCGTCAGACGCTTCTCGATGCCCTCCCGGACCACCAGACGGTCCACCACCACCTCGATGTTGTGCTTGATGTTCTTCTCCAGCTTGATCTCTTCCGTCAGCTCATAGAGATTCCCGTCGATGCGCACCCGGACGTAACCGCTCTTTCTGGCGTGGTCCAGCACCTTCACGTGTTCGCCCTTGCGGCCGCGCACCACCGGGGCCAGAAGCTGGATGCGGGTGCGCTCCGGCAGGGACAGGATCTGATCCACCATCTGGTCAATGGTCTGCTTGCGGATCTCCTTGCCGCACTTGGGGCAATGGGGAATGCCGATCCTGGCGTAGAGAAGGCGCATGTAGTCGTAAATCTCCGTCACCGTGCCCACGGTGGACCGAGGGTTGCGGTTGGTGGACTTCTGATCAATGGAAATGGCGGGGGAGAGCCCCTCGATGCTCTCCACATCCGGCTTCTCCATCTGTCCCAGGAACTGGCGGGCGTAGGAGGACAGGGACTCCATATAGCGCCTCTGCCCCTCCGCGTAAATCGTATCAAAGGCCAGCGAGGACTTCCCGGAGCCGGAAAGTCCCGTCAGCACCACCAGTTCATTTCTCGGAATATCCACGGAAATATCCTTGAGGTTGTGCTCGCTCGCTCCGCGGATCTTAATGTACTGCTTTGCCATTATCAAAATGCTCCTTACTGTATAAAATTGGTAACAGTTTTTAAAACTTGCAAAAGGCGGCTGGCGCCTGCGAAACCGGCCTTTGCCGCCCTAGTTAATCGATATCTGGGGTAAGTATATCATATTTTTCCGCCATTTGCAAACATTTGTTCGATGAACTTTATGAGAACTGAGGGAACCTCTTCCAGCAGGCTGACAGCCTTCACCCGCTCCCCCATCTGATGGGCGTCCCGCCCCACCGGACCGAACAGCAGGGCCGGCACACCGAACTGTTTCATGGCCTCAGAATCCATGGAATAGAGTCCGCCCCACATGGGAGAGTTGGCCGCGTAGCCCGTCAGCCCCGGCCCCTCTCCGCCGCCGCAGTAGCTTAAATCGGAAATCCCGCAGAAGTAATTTCCCTTCTCCAGCTGCACGCCGTAACCGGCCGCAGCCCGGGCCAGCTGATCAAAAATACGAGTCCCGGCCCCGGCGAGTCCCGGCAAGTGATCGCTGTGGTACGCCGGATAATAGGGCGGCGCGTAGGACAACACCATCACAGGCGCCGTGATTTTCGACCAGGTCAGCAGCCGGTCCATCAACTCCAGCGCGGCCTGGGGATAACTCCATCTGCCCGCGCGGATCATCTCCCCGGCCTCCCGCTGCTGTTCCCTCTGCCAGTCCGCAAACGCCTCCGAACCGTATTTCCCCGCGCAGTAATCCGCCAGCTCCCGGTATTCCAGCACACTGTAGGGAGGAATCGTTTCACAGGGGATACCGGAGGGACAGCCGCCGGGAATCTCCGCGCCATACGCCGCGCTGCCACAATGTCCCCCACGGTCATTCATGCCGCTGCCGCAATCCCCGGCAGCCTCCGCACTGTCCGCTACGCCGCTGCCGCAATCCCCGGCAGCCTCCGCGCCGTCCTCCCCTCCTCCTTGCATCTCCTCAAGCGCCTGCCTCTGCCCTTCCATGCGCGCCAGATACTCCGAAAACGCCTTCCGCCCCAGCCCCACAAGCCGCTCCATCAGCGTCTCCGCCGTCTTTTCAAATCCCAGCACGCTCATGTAGCCGCCCGCCCGCAGGGGCACGGACACATCGTAGCCCTCCTTGCGGTCCCGCAGGTTGAACCAGGTGGGCGGCGGGCACAGCTCGCCCTCGCAGACTTCAGCGAACTCCGGGGCCAGCTCCGTCTCCAAAAACAGCTGGGCCAGCACGCCCACGGCGTTCAGCCCCTTAAACGCTTCCACCACGTGGGCCTTGGCCCCCTGGACCAGCACGGCGGGCAGCATCTTCCCAACCGACCCGATAAACACCTGCTGCCTGCCGCCCTCGTCAAAGCAGGGCTCCAGATCCAGCAGGCAGGCGTAATCCAGATCATACCGCCGCGCCAGGTCCACAAACAGCGGCACCGCGCCCCGCATGCCCGCGGAGTAGGCTTCCTCGTCCGGCACCGACAGAAATAGGATATTTCCATCCAGTCCCCCGTCCTCTGCCGCCCGGCCGCCAAACCATTCGGTGACCGCCAGGCCCACGGCCAGACCTCCCTTCATATCGTTCACGCCCCGGCCAAACAGCCATTCGTCGGAACAAAAATCCGCTCTCGCTTCCGGAGTGAGCATCTCCAAAAGACCCTCCAGCTCCGGACCCGAGGCATTTTTCCAGGCCTCCACATCGTAGGCGTATTTCCGGAACTCCCCGTATTCCTCCGTGTCCACCACATCGTAATGTCCGGTGAGAATCACGGTGCGCCGTCCATTTCCCCGCACCAGTCCGTAGGCCACCGTGCGCCCCAGCGGGTCCCCCTCGATGGGAAGCTGTCCGCAGAGTCCCGGGTTGGCCCGGAAATAGTCCTGCTCCGCCAGGCGTTTCGCCAGGTAGTCCGCCGCCAGGCTCTCCTCCTTTGTATTGGAAATGCTGGGAATCGCCACCAGCTCCTTCAAATGATGATAAATACATTCCCTGATATCCATCCGTTCCGCCTTTCCGCCCTTAATTGGACTGTGAACATTTCGCCGCGTCGATTGCCAGCGCCACCATCAGGGCGTATACCGCGTCCTGTTCCCGCTCCACGTCGATCACATAGGTATCCGTCCAGTTGAACAGCTGCTTGGACAGGGAGGCGACCCGGCGCCCGGCCTCGTCCTCGATCTCATAGTCCCATTCCAGGAAGTTTCCCTGTATCCGCCAGCCGTTCAGATCCAGGCGGAAGGACGGCCTGAACAGCGTGAGCTCCTTGCGGATCTCGCCCGCGTAGCTTCCGCCCAGATACAGCCGGAAACGCGGGAGAAAGGTGAGCACCTCCTCCTTCACCGTGCCGATGTGGCCGCCCGCCCCGTCGTGAATCTCCAGGCAGTGCCCCCAGGCCAGCCTGCCCTGCACCGTAAACACGGTGCGCCCTTCCTCATCATAGATATCGTAACTGTCGAACCAGGAAAAAAATCGCTGTTTGAACAATAACCTCATCTGTCGTACCTCCTGCGGTAAAATGTATGGAGTCAGTTTATCACATCTTTTTGCGGTTGGGAAGTGGCGTAAAAGTAATTCGGAAGCCCTTCATAAACAGCCCCACGCGAAAAGGCGTCCCCAAACTTCTTGAGAACGCCTTCATTTCACATTGATTCGATTGATCGCTCTGTTACTGCTCGGCCGCCGCCCTAAACACCTCGCACATCACCTGTGCGCCCAGCCGGAACCCGTCCGTAAAAGCCTGGGTTTTCTCCATGAAGCTCACCTCCAGGTAATGGTCCATCAAAACGTCAAATGCCTCCCTGCGCTCCTCGGCCAGCGAGTTGGCAAAGCGGTCCGTCTCCTCTAAGTTGGCGCTGCACAGGCGGCGGTAATCGGGATTCTCCACCTGGCAGTTGTCCGCCGGACAGAGATCCCCTTTGTAAAGCTGCTCCAGTATCCGTTCCATACTTCATTCCTCCGTTTCCTTCGTATTCTCTCATGTTTGTATGAAAGCGGCTTCCGGCAATCCGCCCGTCCTCAGGCCGCGCGTCCTGCTAATTCAATCACTCTGCTTTAAACTCATCACACAATCATAAGAAAATCTGTATAAGAAACTTTGCGAAACAGACCTGCTCAGACATGGAAGCGCCGTTGATATCCGCTCATCATTTTCAGCATACCATATCCCCCCTCAGATTGCAATCGAACAAACTATTAAATCGCTTCTCTGAGCCGCTTCCCAAACCGCCGCCCGCCGCATCCGGCAGACCGTCTACCGCTCTAAGATATCCATAAATTCCTCGCCGGTGATGGTCTCCCGCTCCAGCAGGTAATCCGCCAGCTCATGGAGCTTCTCCACGTGCCCGCTCAGAATGGCAAGGGCCTTTTCGTACTGCCCGTGCACCAGCTTCACCACCTCGTCGTCGATGATCTTGGCCGTTTCCGGTGAACAGGCCAGGGTGGTGTCCCCGCCCAGGTACTGGTTGCTCACGGTCTCCATCGCCACCATGCCGAACCGGTCGCTCATGCCGTACCGGGTGATCATGGCCCGGGCCAGTTTGGTGGCCTGCTCAATGTCGTTGGACGCGCCGGTGGTGATGGAGTGGAAGATCAGCTGCTCTGCCGCCCGGCCGCCGGTAAAGGTGGCGATCTTGTCCAGAGCCTCCTCCTTGCTCATCAGGAAACGTTCCCCTTCCTCCACCTGCATGGTGTAACCCAGCGCTCCGGAGGTTCTGGGGATAATGGTGATCTTATGCACCGGCGCGCAGTGGCTCTGGCTTGCCGCCACCAGGGCGTGGCCGATCTCGTGGTAGGCCACGATCCGCCGCTCCTTCTCGGAGACCACCATATCCTTGCGCTGGTAACCGGCGATCACCGTCTCCACGCTCTCCTCCAGATCGCTCTGGTTCACCGCCATGCGTCCCATGCGCACCGCCCGCAGGGCCGCCTCGTTGATGATATTGGCCAGCTCCGCTCCGCTGGCTCCCGAAGTAGCCCGGGCGATGGCGTTGTAATCCACGTCCTCGGACATTTTCACCTCTTTGCCGTGCACCTTAAGAATGGCTTCCCGGCCCTTTAAATCCGGCAGTTCTACGGGGATTCTCCGGTCGAAACGTCCCGGGCGCAGCAGCGCGGCATCCAGGGATTCCGGCCGGTTGGTGGCCGCCAGAATCACCACGCCCTTCTTGCCGTCAAAACCGTCCATCTCGGTGAGCAGCTGGTTTAAGGTCTGCTCCCGCTCGTCGTTGCCGGAAATACCGCCGCCGTCCCGCTTCTTGCCGATGGTGTCGATCTCGTCGATGAACACGATACAGGGGGCCTTTTCCGTGGCCTGCTTGAACAAATCCCGGACCTTGGCCGCGCCCATGCCCGCGACCATCTCCACGAACTCTGAACCGGAAATGGAGAAGAACGGCACATGAGCCTCTCCTGCCACCGCCCGTGCCAACAGGGTTTTACCGGTTCCGGGAGGGCCCACCAGCAGCGCGCCCTTGGGCAGGTTGGCGCCGATGTCCGCGTACTTCTGGGGATTGTGCAGGAAATCCACGATCTCCTTGAGCGCCTCCTTGGCTTCCTCCTCACCCGCCACATCCGCAAAGGTGATGCCGGTTTCATTTTCCGCGTATATCTTGGCGTTGGACTTGCCGAAGGTCATGGCGTTGTTTCCGCCCATGCGCTTGCTGAGGGAGCGGGCCATAATCTGACCGATGATCACAAACATCAGGATCGGAGCCACCCAGGTCATCAGGAAGCTCAGCAGCGGGGACGCCTGGGTGGGGATCTCCTTGCGGTAATCCGTCACTCCGGCTTTCTGCAGCCGCGCCAGAAGATCCGCCTCGTTCTCCATAGGGCCGGTCTTGTAGCCGCCCCATTGCTGATCCTTCAGCGTGTATTGTATCTGTGTATCCGTCACATACACGTCCTTTACCTTTTCCTGGTCCAGCTGGGTGACGAACTCGCTGTAGGGCACCTCCTGGATGGACCGCTCCATCACAGAGGGAAATACCAGCGCGTTCAGCACCATCACAATCAGCAGCACCAGCAGATAGTAATAGATAAACGGCTTTTTCGGATTCTTCATGCCGCTGTCGCCTTTTACTCCCATACTCATTATCTCCTTTTCTTATGTGTTTAGCTTGCTTCTTTTACGGTTTACCTATACACAGGTCCGGCTTTCACCATTTCCCCCGCGCATATCTGTACAATAATACCATCTCCAAACTTTGTCAATATTTAATTGTAAATTTTTATTTACTTTTAATAAACATTGACTTTTTCAAACCGCTGTGATACAACAGTATACAGATAAGCCTCAACCGCAGGCACAGGAGGTGACTGTCACGAAAGAACAAAAACCGGGCGCGCAGACGGTCAGCGCCCATTTTTTAAAATTCACCATTCGTTTTTTCACGCTGGCCAAGAGCCAGTACCAGCAGCAGAACGTGGTGAAAGCCAACACGCTGGCTTTCAACGCCCTGATGAGACTCAACGAGTTAAGCGGCCGCAATCTGACCATGTCGGAGCTGGCCGACCAGCTGGATATCACCAAGCAGCAGCTCACCAAGCTGGTCAATGATCTGGAAGAGAAGGCGCTGGTGCAGAGAACCCACGACTCCCAGAACCGCCGCCAGGTCTACATAACGATCACGGACCAGGGCGCCAGGATGCTGGCCGACCTAAAGCAGAGCATGCTGAACAGCACGTTAAAAGCCCTCTCCGGTTATACCGAGGAGGAGTTGGCGCAGCTCGACCACTGCCTGACAAATCTGTCCCATCTTCTGGAAAAATTCAACACGGAAACCTGATCCCAGTCAACAAGACGGACAAGAAACGCCGCTGCAGAGACATTTCTCTCTGCAGCGGCGTTTCTTGTCAGACCCCGGTATATCCCCGCTTGTCACAGCACCTTGCTCAGGAAGGACTGAAGGCGCTCGTTCTTCGGGTTGGTAAAAAACTCCTGGGGCGGCGCTTCCTCCACGAAGTTTCCGCCGTCCATAAACATCACCA
>PVML01003222.1_pt1 | contig 12898 bp, 9 predicted proteins | sample 1853371 | NCBI WGS metagenome assembly PVML01 (sample SAMN08533508, study PRJNA380276) | Human gut metagenome, whole genome shotgun sequencing project. | isolation source: participant 1, chromium library | host: Homo sapiens | collected 2017 | reverse complement strand
ATTATAAAATCCGGCTTCCGCAGGAGGAGTGGACCCAGCAGGGAAACCGTGATTTCGGGGACATCCTGGTCTCGGAATGGGGGAGTATTCTGGTCCGGGGATACAGGGAGCAGCCGCAGTTTTTTGCAATAGCGGGAATAGATACCCCCAGGACAAAGGCGGATTACATCCGAAGGATGGAGAGCGGAGCAGCTGTTAAGGACGATTCCATGCCGGAGGTGCTGGAGTATACATACAGAAGGGTGAAGGGAGACGAGATTGTCCAAAAGGAGATACGGTATAAGGCCGAGGAGAATACAGGACAGATATACGGTGGGGGTGAATACGGGGAAGGGGCATACCGATATAGCGTAGAGCTCAGTGTGCTGGGACCGGAGTATTTTTACACGGTAACGGTACGTCTCAGGGAAGAAACGCCGGAATCCATAGGAGAAGCCAGGCGGGCTCTTGATTCCTTTCGGATTTTGGATACGTCTGCGGGTATCTGCAAAAAGATGGAGGACGAGGTATTTCACGGCTATTACGGCAAAAACTATGTTATGACAAACTGTCTGGTCCTTCTGGAGGAGGACTTAAGTCAGGAGGAAATCGGTGACTGCCTGGAGTTGGTGAAGAAGATTGACACAGGCTTTTTTGGGGTAAAAAGCGGGGATGCGCTGGCGGCCCGGACAAAGGACAGCCCCTGGCTGGGCATAGACAGCCAGAGTCTCCAGGAAAACTGCACCATGGAGAATGCCAGGAAGGTGTCAAAAATATTCAAGTCGGATGTCATTCTCTATGACGAATTTGACGGAGATCTGCTGATGGTTGCCTACAGCGACAAACATCAAAAGCATGTGTACCAGAGGGCGACATCATTTAATAAGGAAATCCTGGAATCAGAGTTTGGATGTTACGGAAAAGAGCAGGAGTTTCCTGAGGACATACTTAAATATACGGACCTGACCAGAGAAGAGGCGGAGGCCATATGGACAGACCCGGATGCTGTATTTCAAATGGATAAATGGTATGAAATCACCAGCCATATGACGAAGATGCCTGTTCCGGAAGAATTCATCGGCATAAGGGACTATAAAGAGTTTAAGGATGGCTTTGAAATCATCCGCAGATAACAGGAGAGGCAGAAAAGAGAGTAAAACAGGAATGCCCGGAATAGGCCGCATCCACAGGCTGGATGTCCCTTCCGGGCATTTCTGTTGTTGTTATTTGAGCTGAACCATGTTATCCCTGATGCGGAATGTACCGAAGCTGCGGATAAAGCTGGAAATGCGGCTGAAACCATACTGCTTCACGTCAAAGGAAGGGTATGTCTTTTTCAGCTCATCGTGTATGATGCTCAGATTATCCACATGTCCGTTATATCCCTTGATGATGCGGATGATTTCCTTTTCAATCTCAGTCTTGGAGATGCTGGCGCTCTTTTCCTGGACAAAATAACCGCCGTGGAGCTTGACCACCTGAAAGTCGTTGTTGTTCAGGCTTTCCAAAAAGGTGGAGAGCTTGGAGTAGCCGTAGTTCCTGACATCAAAATCTGAAAAGCGCTTTGTAAGGAAGTTACCCACCTTTGCAAGGATAATGGGCTGGTTCTGGCTGTTATTTTCAATGAGGAGCTTGGTGATGGCCTTCTGGATTTCATCTATGTTGGTAATGGTCTTCTGGTTTTCGATGACCGATGTCTCCGGTGCATCGTCAGAGGATATGATCTCCAGCAATTTAAACGTATCGCAGGCTGCACGGAAGGGCTTGGGGGTTTTCTGCTCCCCGATTCCCATGACAAACATCCCTGCCTCCCTCAGGCGCTGGGCCAGCTTGGTAAAATCCGAATCGCTGGAAACCAGGCAGAAACCATCTACATTTCCGGAATATAGGATGTCCATTGCATCAATAATCATGGCTGAATCAGTGGCGTTCTTTCCGGTGGTGTAGCTGTACTGCTGGATGGGATTTACGGACCAGTCCAGAAGCACATTCTTCCAGCTGCGCTTTTCGTTATCTGTCCAGTCGCCGTAAATGCGTTTGTAGGTGGCGATTCCCACATCCGACACTTCGTCCAAAATGTATTTGATATACTTGGGGGAGACATTGTCTGCATCAATCAATACTGCAAATCTGCGTTCATTTTGTTCCATAGATATGTTCACTTTCTGTTGGCATATGTTTCAAACAAGCACTAACATGAATAGTTTAACACATCTGCTGAAAGGCTTCAAGGGTCAGCTTAAATAGGACTTCATACTTTTCAGCGCATTTTTTTCAAGGCGGCTCACCTGGGCCTGGCTGATATGGATTTCCTGGGCAACCTCGGTCTGGGTTTTTCCTTCAAAGAAACGCATGTCAATGATATGGCGCTCCCGCTCCGGCAGCCGCTTCATGGCCTCCACCAGAGATAAATCCTCCACCCAGTTTTCCTCCAGGTTCTTTTTGTCACTAATTTGGTCCATCACAAAAAGAGGGTCCCCGCCATCCGTATAAACCGGCTCATACAGGCTGACAGGAGTCTGTATGGCATCCAGTGCATAGGTGATGTCTTCCTTTGAAACACCTATTTCCTGTGCGATTTCCATGAGAGTGGGTTCCTTGGAATTGGTTCTGGTAAGCTGCTCCCTGGCATAGAGGGCCTTATAGGCAGTATCCCTCAGGGAACGGCTGACCCGGATGGAATTATTGTCCCTCAGATATCTGCGCACTTCTCCCAGTATCATAGGCACTGCATAAGTGGAAAATTTGACATTCTGAGTGATGTCAAAATTGTCGATGGCCTTGATTAGGCCGATGCATCCAATCTGGAACAGGTCGTCGATGTTTTCCTGGCTGTTTGAAAAGCGCTGGATTACGCTGAGTACCAGGCGCAGGTTCCCTTTGATATACTGCTCCCTGGCCTCCTTGTCACCGTCCAGTATTCTTTGAAACAGTTCCTCTTTCTCTTCATTGCTCAGTAAAGGCAGTTTGGCGGTATTGACTCCGCATATCTCAACTTTGTAGCCCGACATAATCCTTACCTCCGTTATAATGCCATACGCCCTGACATGAAAAAATTCAGGGCTGTACTGGATGAATCTGCTATAACGAAATGATGTACGGATTCCAGATGTTTTATACGGTTTGGGGGGAGAAAAAGATTTCCATTTTTTTCTGGTTTGTGTGGAATGCAGGGAAATGCGGACACACATATTATAAAAAAATGAATAAAATAACGTAAAAATAAAAAAAGTGACCAATTACAGCTTGAAATAACGCTTTACGTAACGCTTTGTATGCTATTATGTAACTATAGTGAAGGAAAATGGCTTTTGGTTACAATTCAAAATACATAAATAATTTATAAAAAACATGAAAATGTAACCAAAGTGTAATCATTTATGATATGATATTGTTAAGATGAATCGTGAAGCAGCTGCACCTGATTGGCAGGGGAGTTTATGAAAAAGGAGAACTATTATGGAAAGACGGAGAAGTTCCGGTACAATAACGAAATCCATGTATTACAGCCAGAAAAGGATTCTGGCATTTTTGCTGACAGCAGCCATGGTTTTCACGAATTTGGGCACCGGTCTGAATGTATCCTATGCCGGTACGGCGGACCAGGTTACGTTCCAGATGAAAGGCGCGGATTTGGTAGCTGCCGTAGAGGAGGCCATTGAAAGCGGCCATGAGATAACGGCAGATGATTTAGGCTTTACCAATGGCAGGACGGCAGAATTTGAAAAGGTATTTTTCGGTACGAAGGGTGCCGTGTATGAGGTATATCCGGAGATGGAAGGAAGCAGCATGGAAGCGGAGCTGCGTGTATTTGTGCGCCTTCCGGAGGATGCCGGCGATATGTATATGGTAACCGGGGACGAGGAAATCATCCTGCTTTATGTGAATAACGGGGAGGAGACCATCAGCTGCACCACGGAAATCACACGGATGGATGACGGTGTAGAAAAGGTCAAAAAGACAAAGCGCGTCACCATCAGGAGTTATGAGGATGCATTTGGCGATGAGGAAGTAGATATCATATCAAAGCCAGCCCAGGAGGAGACAGAAGCCTCCGAATCTGAGACATCGGTTGAAAGCGGCGCCGACGGCACCGGGGAGTCAACTCTGCCGGAGGAAAGCGCAGATGGCAGCGGAAGCGGCGAAAACAGTGGAAACAGCGGCCAAGATGCCAGCGAAAACAGCAGTGAAAACAGCGGCGAAAACCAGGAGGAAATATCACGGCCTGAGGACGGGTCTCTTGGTTCGGCCGGCAATACAGACCACGGTTCAGACGGCAATGCAGATCACAGTACAGCTGATACAGAAGCCGTGCCGCCGGACGATGCTCAGGGAACAGATACTGAGAAAGACAATGCTGCCGATACAAAGGTACCGGAAAAGAACAGCGGGTCTGGTTCTGATGAGAAGCCGGAAAAGGATATTGCGGACCAGGATAAGGACACCCAGAAGCAGGAGGACAGGGAAGAAAAGTCAAATAAGGATGAGGATAAGAAAGAAGAGGGCGCTGTGCCGGCAGCTGCCATTTCCCGTCATGATGCCCCGGTTGTATCTGAGAAAGAGGAGGGCAGTCCGGCAGATTCCGCCGATGTAAAGGAAAACGTGCCGGAGAAGGAAGAAGCCTCCAATGAGAAGGAGACTGAGCCCAGGGAGAAAGAGGAGCATAAGGAAGTAAAGGAGACAGAAGAAGCAGCTGAGACAGGGAAAGAAAAAGAGACAGAGACGGTAAAAGAAACAGAGAAGCCTTCTGCGGAAGAGACCAGGGAACCGGCTGCCCCAACAACGGAAGTGAATGTGCCGGATACAGACGAAGTGCAGACTACAAAAGCGGATGATGAGGGAAGCGCACCTGAGAGTACGCAGGCAGCGGACAGCACGGCCGGAAGCAGCGAGCCATCTTCCGATTCAGCGGAAACATCAACAGCACCGTCCGCAGATGCCTCACTTCCTTCAGAGTCAGAGCAGGAGACCGCTCCGGAACCTGTGCCGGAGGATGATACTAAGAAGGCCAGCACCTCTGATTTGGCTGGCATGGGGTATTGTTCCACAGCCAAGGTTTACACCACAAGCCTGAACCAGTTAAAGGCATTGGAGGATTTTGACGGTTATAAGGTGACATACACCAGTTTCCCTGAGGCCAGTGCCCGGATTATGGAGGGGACAAGAGGCGTGAAGGAAGGCGAAAGCCTGACCTTCGGCGTCAAGACCCAGTTGGGATATACAATTGACAATGTGACTGCCAATGATGAGGATTTGGAAGCAGACTCGGTTACAGATGAGCTGGACGGATCACAGACAGCATGGTATACCATATCCGAGGTTTATGAGGAGCAGAACATACAGGTGTACACCCTGGAGACATTGGAACATCCTGCTTTTGACAAGTCAGTGGAGGTCAATGGGGTTACAATCAGGATAACTGCTCCCGAAGGAGTGCTGCCTGCCGACACGCAGATACAGGCAGAGGAGATAACAGAGCAGGTGGAATCAGCGCTGACGGAAAAAGTGGATGCTGAGTCTGATGACGGAACAGTGGTCAGCACCATCATTGCATATGACATCAACCTTATGTATGACGGCGTGAAATTAGATAACAGCTGGGCCGAGGACGGCAGCAATCTTGTTACGGTATCCTTTAGCGGAGAGCGGATTGAGAAGGCCAGCATGGAGGCGGACCAGATTGAAATTCTCCATCTGGAGACGCCTACCCAGGAGGTCCAGGCCGTATCTGCAAAGGCGGAGCTGGAAGGCAGCGGGGAAACAGAAGCCGTAGCCCAGGTGCCTGTGCTGGATGGCATTTCAGCAGACGATATTGCGGTTGACAGCGAGGGACGCCAGGAACTGGATGTGAGCGGAAGCGCGTCCGTTGGACAGATTCATTTCCAGACTGACCATTTCTCGGCATTTACGGCTATATTTAAGACCTCACCTTATCTGGTGATTGCCAATGAATTGCAGGAAGGCAGTGAAGGTGCTGAAAAAGTCGAATACACCTATAAAGTCAGCATCACAGACAGCAGGAAGAATAAGAATGAGAAGCTCTATCTGCTGACAGGAGATGGTGGGGCTGAGGAATATAATACAACCGCTGTAACAGAAGGCGACACCAATACCTATACCTTCAATCTAAAACCCAACGGAAAGATGAAGATAGGGAATGTAGGGCCGTCAGCTGAATACAGGGTAGTCCAGACGATAGAGGATACTTATAACGAGTTTAGAGGGGTAACGGAAACAGCTAGAACAAAAATTGATTGGATTGAAACAGACATTGACCTCGGCACGGAGGGAGAGGGAGAAAGTTTCCCCTATGGTTATGGTTCTAACAATCAATATGGTTCGCTGATGGAGCGGGCCGCCGTATTAATGAGAGCATATACAAAGTGCAGGGAATACGATGAGACTCCGGGGAGAAAAGACCGGTTTGAGCAACGGCGGGCTTTATTGGGAATTTCGAATAATAACGTAACCAATGATAGCATTATAGCGAAGCTGTTAGAAGACCATTATGGTACTTCTAAGTGGCCTTTGGCATCGGAAGAAGGATTTGGCGATTTGGCCGGCATCGTAAGTGAAAGACTGGAAAAAGACAATGTTCCAAATAACAAGCGGCCAAAGAATTTATACCTGCATATATACTTCAGAACAGTAGACAGCGCAGAAAATATGGAAATCATACCATATTTAACGGGAAGTGACGCTTTGAAGGACTGGAATGCGTACGCGGCCTTTGACAGCCAGGAGGGTATGTGGTACCAGTATTTAAAAGCATATCCAGTTAGCACAACCTATATGATTTCCAGTCTGCATGCAGGAGGGAATGTGAATACCCCTAAAACCATGCATATGCTGATGGAAGAAGACAGCGGCAACTGGCATGCCATGTGCCCGGGAGAAGTACCGGATATAGGAGATCCGATTATGCAGCCGGCTGTGGACGGTGTCATTTCCAAATTTGGCACCGCATATCAAATAGAGTATACATTTAAAAATTATTACTATAATAGTACTTCCGCAGGTGACGGCTCCACAGACACTGGTTCCACAGACAACGGTTCCTCAGGAAATGATTCCTCAGAAAAACCAGATAACGATTCAAACAACGGTAATGGAAATGAATCGGGCGGAGTGTCCGGGAACGACACAGCGGATACAGATACCCCAGGTTCATCCGCCGGCGGCACAACGAATACGTCCCAAGGCTCTGAGGGTTCCGGCAGTTCAGGCGGAGGAACCACCACAACGTCCGGCGGCACAGGCAGATATCAGGGAACTGATGCCCAGAGCGGGCCAGGCGCGCAGCAGAATGTGATTGAATCCTCACAGGTTCCCCTTGCATCCCTTCCAGCGGATGCATCGGCAGCATTCAGCCAGTCAATGGCCATCATAGACGATGGGGAGATACCGTTAGCTGCCATACCGAAGACAGGTGACAGGGGGAGCAGTGCCCATGAGTTATCGTTCATTCTTTCGGGGATGCTGATGGCCGTATATTTGGTCCTTGGAAAGAAAAAGAAGGAATCCTAAAATTGCAACGGAAAATTGAGAAAATTATATAAGGACGCTGTCTTATGATGGAGTTTCAGGCTCAGATTTCATGCCTGAATCACACATCATAGGACAGCGTCCTTTGCTGTTTATGGATATAAAGTTCCCGTGCAGGTCATATGATGTCATCTATCCATGGTCACAAGGGTCCAGCGGTTATTCTGACGCATGATGAAACATGGTTTTTTTACTCGGTATCTGTAATAGGCTTCCGCCAGTGTCTGGATAATCCTGTATTTCATTATGGTGGTACAGATTGGATAGATCGTCATATTATGTAAGTGCTCCTTTCAAGGGTGATATTATATTTTATTCGGCATGTCCTGAAATATGACTGCTGATTTGGAGGGCTGGTGCGCCTTGGTGTCTTTATGCGGGACGGAACACGCTATTTCTTCTATTGATATACGAAATGAAATACATGTGCCCATTCCCTTTTTGCTGAGTATCTTAAGTCCGGCGCATTCCCCATAGCGCATGATGAGGCGGCTGTTTACGTTGGTAAGGCCGATATTCTCGCTGCCCGGATTGGCTATCTTTTCATACAGTTTTTGGATATCTGCTTTTTCCATGCCCACCCCGGAGTCAATGACAGAAAAAATCAGGTGTCCGCCCCTTCTCACAATGCGCAGCTTGATAAAGCCTGAGCCTTCCAGGGGCTTGATGCCGTGGTACAGGCTGTTTTCAATCAGAGGCTGGAGAATCAGGCGCATGATGGGGATGCTCTCCAGCTCCTTTTCGTATTCATAATAGAGGATGTATTTATCCTCATAGCGGTACCGCTGAATACTGTCGTATTTTTTCAGATAATCAATTTCATCCTTTAGGGTCACCATGGAATGAGGATTCTGGAGGGAATATTTAAGGATATCGGACAGTGCCTCAATCATCTGGTTTACCGCAGTGGGCTTATGTGTATATTCCATTGCCTTGAAATCCAGGGTCTGCAGGGTGTTGAACAGAAAATGGGGATTAATCTGCAGCTGAAGGGCTGTCATCTCTGCCAGCTTCTGTTCCTGCTCCTTCAGAGCCAGCTGGCTGCGAAGGAAGGTCTGGTTCAGAAAGAGCTGAACCAGGTTGTTAAGGATTATATCGTATTCATCTTTGATGAACGCGGGCTTTTTAGGGTTAAATACACCACGCTCCGCATCCGAGAACACTTCAACGAAATAATCAATCTGTTGAAAATTCTTTTTGGTAATGGTATAAGCAATCCACAGGGAGGTGGAAATCACTGCTGCCAGGACCATCAGAAACTGCAGCAGCAGGGTGTAAAGGGCCTGATAGTAGTTGGAGTGGCTGATGCAGGCTGCGATATAAGTCCCGCAGTCAGCCGGAATGATTCTCACATAGTATTTTCCACGGCTTAAGTCTACCCACCCGCGGTAGGCGTCGTCCGGTGACTGTTCCAAGCGGCTGACCAATAAATCCTTATCCTCCGGGGACAGCTGGGCGGTTTGGGCGCCTCCCTGGAGCAGGAAATTCCCGTCCTTATCCAGAATAAAGAAACGGTCCAGCTGGGAACTGGTATTGATAAGCTGTTTTAACTGTTCCTCATATATGTTTACCATAACCACGCCCTTAAACATGCTCAGCTTTTTAAAGTAGGTAAGGACAGGGACTGGCTGCGTGTAGGAGTACTGGTGCATTTCCCTGCGTTCCAGCCATTCGTCCTCATCAGAGTGGTCATAGGAATCCTTCCAGCTCAGGTCTGAAAACTGTGACAGCCGTGTAGTCCCTCCTGTGTCAGAGGTGAGAATGGAATCATACCCATCCAGGTAATAGTACACAGAGGCAATATAGGGGGCGTTGTTGGTCAGTGAATTAAAGTTGGAAAGGATGGTGTTGGTCAGAATCACGTCCAGATAGCCAATCTGCTTATGGGAGATAAATCCCCGCAGGGAGATGGACAGCCTGGGATTCCTGGCCAGGATATCGTACTGGGTGGCGGCGCTGTCCAGGACCAGGGAGTAGTTATCCCTTACAGCCTGGGCTGCTGTCTCGGCGTCCTCACGGATTTCACGCTGTTTACCCTGAAAGACAAAGGCCAGGAATACCAGGAATACGGTGAGGATGGGTATGGCTATGATGGCTGAATAATATAAAAAGCTTTTTATGAAATTTCGTTTTCTCATGGTTTTCAGTTCCTTCTTGGGGTGTTCCGGGTAGGGAAAGCCAGACCACATCATAGCTGCGGTTCAGGACGGCCGCCGCAATTGCGGTACTGGGTGGGCGTCATATTGAAACACTGGTGGAATGCCCGGGAAAAATTTTTGGGATTGTCATAGCCTACCCGGTAGGCAATCTCATATTGCTTGTAACCGATATCCCTCAGCATGCGGGCCGCATTTTCCATCCGGGTCTTTAACAGATAATCGGAGAAGCTGGTATCCGAGTGCTCCTTCATGATTTTGGACAGGTAATTAGGGCTTAAGGACACCAGTCTGGCAGCCTGTTCCAGGGTAGCGTCCTGGTAGCTGGTGTCCAGATAGTTTTTTACCGTACTGATAATTTTTTCATAGTAGCTCAGGCTTTCACAAACCTCCGGCATGTCCTGGCCCTGTTCACTGTCCAGCAGTTCCTTTACCCGGGTCAGGCAGTCTGCCAGGTCCTCATATTTTACTGGTTTTAACAGGTAATCAAAGACGCCGTTGCGCAGGGCTTTCCGCACATAATCAAAATCCTGGTAACCGCTGAAAAAAATGATTTTTACTTTTTTACGGGACAGCAGGCGTTCCGACAGCTCCAGTCCGTCCATGAGAGGCATACGGATGTCGGAGAGAATCAGGTCTACCGGGCTTGACAGGGCAAAGTCATAGGCATCCCTGCCGTTGGAAAATGAGCCGGTAATCTCAAAACCCAACTGGTTCCATGGAAAGAGATTGGCCAGTCCGCTCCGTATCTTGGCTTCGTCGTCTGCAATGATTACTTGGTACATAGGTGGGCCCCTTTCTTGAAAAATACTGCCTTTATTATATATAAAAGAGAGAAAAAAATCATCTGAAAACTGGATCCGGGACAAAGGATTCCCAATAATGAATAAATATTGTAAAAAATGATACTTTCTCCGGTATTTGATTAAGGAAAGATACCATTTTCGTAAGTAAGGTTTCTTAACAAGACGGCAAAAGTACAGTACAATAGGGACAGTTGAAAAATGGGAGGTAATTAGTAATGAGAAAAGCAAGACAAATAACAGGCCTTTTGATGGCTGGTATTATGGCTTCCGCCGTATTGGCCGGATGTACCAATGAACCGGCTCCTTCATCCACATCCCAGGCTGAAGCCGGGAAGGACAGTGCAGCAGGCAGCGGCGCACCGGCCGCCTCAGGCGACCAGATTACGCTCCGCTTTATGTGGTGGGGCGGAGATGAGAGAAATGAGGCAACTCTGGCTGTCATCGACCAGTATCAGAAGCTGCATCCTGAGGTACGGATTGAGGCGGAAATGAATTCTGACCAGGGATATATTGACAAGGTATCCACCATGCTGGCCAACGGCACGGCTCCGGACATCCTTCAGCAGAACGTGGACTCTCTGCCTGACTTTGTGTCCAGAGGAGACTTTTTTTTGTAGATTTCTACGAGTACAAGGATACGTTTGACACCTCCGGCTTTGACGAGACATTCATCAGCCAGTTCGGCACCTTTGACGGAAAGCTTCTGGCCCTGCCTACCGGTATGTCATGTCTGGCAACCGTGGCCAATAAAAATGCGGCTGAAACCTGCGGCGTGGACCTGACAAAGCAGATCACATGGGATTCCATGCTGGAGGACGGAAAGAAGCTTCACGCGGAGAATCCGGATTATTATTACCTGAATACTGACACCAAGATACTCTGCGAGTACGTGCTCAGGCCGTATCTGCGTCAGATGACAGGAGAATCCTTTATTATTGACAGTGAAAAGAAGATGAGCTTTACCAGGGAACAGCTGGTAGAAGTGCTTACATACATCAAGGACTGCTATGACGGAGGCGTCTTTGAACCGGCGGAGGACAGCGCCACCTTTAAGGGACAGATTCACACCAATCCAAAGTGGATGGATGGAAAATTTGTATTTGCCTACGGCCCTTCCTCCAGCATCAACCTGCTGATGGACGCTGTTCCGGAAGCAGAGTGTACCGTTGTACAGATGCCGATGGCAGAAGACAGGGTCAATGACGGTTTCTTTGCGGATACCCCACAGTATATGACAGTAAATAAGAACTCTGAACATGTGGAGGAAGCAGTGGATTTCCTGAACTATTTCTACAACAATGCAGAGGCACAGGAGACGCTTAAGGACGTACGATCCATTCCTCCCACATCCACGGCAAGACAGCTGTGTGCGGATAAGGGACTCTTAAACCAGACCGTGGTGGATGCAGTGGATTTGGCAGCAGGGCTTAACGGCAAGAGTGATAAGGGATATACCACCAGCGCAGAGGTTTATGCAATTCAGGAAGACATGATAGAGAGTATTGCCTATGGACAGAGCACTCCTGAAGAGGCGGCCGACAATGCCATTGAACTGATTAATGACTATCTGAGCGGCCTGAACTAAAAGGCTTCTCAGCAAACAGGCTCCAAAACAAACATAAAAGAGATTAGCAGGCGGCCCGGACATCCTTTCCCGGGCCGCTTGGAGGATAGGAGGAAATAGGATGGAAAAGGCAAAGCCAAGGCACGGCGGCTGGACCAAACGCAACAGGATTGGATTCATGTATGTGTGTATCTGGATATTCGGTTTTCTGGTGTTCCAGCTGTACCCCTTTATCAGTTCGCTGCTGTATTCATTTACAAACTATGATATATTCCATGCGCCGGAATTTGTGGGCCTTGATAATTATGTGAAGCTGTTTACAAAGGACAGGGAATTTTGGAATTCAATGGCAGTTACACTGAAGTATACCTTCATCACAGTGCCAGGCAAGGTGGTGCTGGCCCTTATTATTGCTGTGATTCTGAACCGGAACCTGAAAGGAATCAACTTTATACGAACCGTATACTACATACCGTCCCTGCTCAGCGGCTCTGTTGCAGTGGCAATCCTGTGGAAGGTACTGTTTATGAATGATGGTTTCATCAACAGTCTTCTGGGTCTGGTCCACATCGGCCCGGTCAAATGGCTGGGAACCCCGGATATGGCAGTAATCACCATCTGTATGTTGGAAATATGGCAGTTCGGTTCCTCCATGGTGCTGTTTTTATCCGCCCTTAAGCAGGTGCCCCAGTCCCTGTATGAAGCGGCCAGGATTGACGGGGCATCAAAACCCAGGATGTTTTTCAAGATAACACTGCCCATGATTACATCCATTGCGTTTTTCAACATCATTATGCATCCGTATACAGCTTCATACCCAGCACATAGGTAGCCTTATTGGGACCGCC
>PVML01012100.1_pt1 | contig 12921 bp, 16 predicted proteins | sample 1853371 | NCBI WGS metagenome assembly PVML01 (sample SAMN08533508, study PRJNA380276) | Human gut metagenome, whole genome shotgun sequencing project. | isolation source: participant 1, chromium library | host: Homo sapiens | collected 2017 | reverse complement strand
ACATAAAACATGATGTCCACAAGCCCTTTTGCAGGGCACATAAGCAATACAGAAAGGTGGATTTAGTATGAATATGCGTTTGGTAAGGTTTACAAAAGGGCTTCTGGACATCATGTTTTATGTGGGGATGGCTATAACAGCGGCAATTCCGCTTATTTTCCATTATGTAGGTATGTATATAGAGAAATTCAGGACCTACTACGTGGTTCAGTGTGCGCTTTACATGGCGTCCGGGGTGCTGGCTCTTTTGCTGGTGCTGGAGTTGCGGCGGATGTTTGCAACTGTGCTGGCAGATGACGCATTTGTGATGGAAAATGCGGCATCCTTAAAACGAATGGGGAAATGCAGCTTTCTCATAGCCGTTCTGTCTGTTCTCCGCCTTTTTGTGGCGTTTACTCCGGCCACAGCAGTGATTATTATTGTGTTTTCAATCGCAGGCCTTTTCTGTTTTGTGCTTTGTCTGGTATTTGAACAGGCGATCCGCTACAAGCAGGAAAATGACCTGACCATATAGACAGGGAGGAATGACATGGGAATTGTAATCAATCTGGATGTGATGATGGCCAGGAGAAAAAAGGGCCTGAAGGAATTGTCTGCGGAAGTGGATATTACCATGGCAAATCTGTCCATCCTGAAAAATAATAAAGCAAAGGCAATCCGGTTTTCCACCCTGGAGGCGATCTGTAAAGCTTTGGACTGCCAGCCGGGAGATATATTAAGTTATGAACAAGAGGAAGGAGAGGATGAGAATGGACGATAAGATGTATTTGACCGCAACAGCCCAGGGGGAAGTAAAGGTCACAGGGGGACGGGCAGAGGAGAAATTAGGCGCACGTCTGCAGCGGATTGGAAAGGAGTTTGGTTTTTTCGGCGTTCTCAGCATTTTTTATGGTGTAAGCGCCAGCTTCTGCCTGTTTCGGAATCCTCTGGGGATTACAGTCCCTTTGTTTGTGGCGGTGACCTATGGGGCTGCATTTCTGATATTCAGAAAAATGGGGGTGCCCATCAAGAAGGATTCTTATTTGCTGGCAGCCGTATCCCTTTTGATTGGGCTTTCCGCCTGTTTTACGGGTAATATGGCAGTTGGTTATTATATGAACCGTCTGGCTCTGATTTTGCTGTTCTGTATTTTCATCCTTCACCAGTGCCATCAGGATAATAAGTGGAATATAGGAAAATACATGGCTTCCATTGTTCTGTATCTGGCTCAGGCCGTGGGAATGGTTCTCTACCCCTTCCGCCATTTAGGGGAATATATACTGTCCCTTAAGGATAAACGGAGCCGTAATGTGTTCCGGCTGCTGGCAGGCGCCTGTGCGGCTGTACCGGCTGTCATATTCCTGTGTGTGCTCTTGTCTGGGGCTGATATGGTATTCAGGAACATGCTGTCAGTTGTCATTTCAAAGTTCCTCAATCCGGTTACCCTGTTCATGGTGGTGATCCAGACCGTATTCTGGTCACTGGCCATGTACTGTCTGGTCTGCAGTGCCTATGGAGGAAGCATCAGCGACGGGATGGTCAATGTACGCAGGCATTCGCCGGTGGCAGCGGTCAGCTTCATGGCCATGGTGGGTTTGGTTTATCTGGTATTCTGTGTCATCCAGATTGTGTATCTTTTTATGGGAAAGGGCAGCCTGCCGGAGGGGATGACCTATTCCCAGTACGCCAGACAGGGATTTTTCCAGCTTCTCTTTGTGGCTGTCCTGAACCTTGTGATGGTGCTAATGTGTCTTAAGTATTTTCGGGAACATGTGCTGTTAAATGGGTTTCTGCTTCTGGTCAGCCTCTGTACCTATGTGATGCTGGCATCCGCTGTGTACAGAATGGTGCTATATGTACAGCAGTACCAGCTGACATTTCTCAGAATCCTGGTTCTATGGTTTTTGGCCATGCTGTTTGTGCTCATGGCAGGGGTGGTAATTCTTATTTTCAATCATGAGTTTCCTCTGTTCCGGTTCTGCCTGGCTGTGGTATCCTCCTTTTATCTGGTATTTGCCTGGATGAGGCCGGACTATATAACAGCCCGCTATAATGTGGCGCACAGGGACAGCATTGCCGGGGTGGAGCAGAGCGACTTTATGCGCCTTTCCACAGATGCCGCACCGGCCCTGAAGGGAATGGAGGATTACGAAATAAAGGAGCGCCTTCTGTCCTGGTATGCCAAAAGATACGAGGTTTGGGATGATGGGAACCCCATGGGACTCAGGACCTTTAATTTTTCAGTACTGAAAGCCAGAAATAAACTCTGAGAATTTCTCTATGAATCCCATGGTTTTTCATGTATACTATGAAAAGAAAAACGCGGATGATATGGAGCTGACAATATGAAAATAGCAGTGATGGGATACAGCGGTGCGGGGAAATCCACACTGGCTAAGAAACTGGGCAGGCTCTACGACTGCCCGGTTCTGTATTTGGACAGGATACAATTTGAGACCGGATGGAAAGAGAGAAACCGGGAAGAAGCAAAACGTATGGCAGAGGAATTTTTGAATGAGAATCAGGACACGGGCTGGATTATTGACGGAAACTACGCTAAATTCTGCCAGGAACGGCGTCTGGAGGAAGCGGATCTCATTGTATTTATGGACTATACCAGAAGAATCTGCCTGTGGCAGGCGGTGAAACGGTATCTGGAATACAGGGATAAAACCAGGGAGAGCATGGCAGAGGGCTGCCGGGAGAAGATTGACTGGGACTTTGTGAAATGGATTCTCCGTGACGGGAGGGATGAGAACCACAGCTATCGGTCCATTAAAGCCAGATATCCCCATAAGACGCTGGTGGTCCGCAACCGGAAACAGCTGAAGGACAGCATGACAAGGCTGATATTGAGAAGCCGTGAGAGGACATTGGGATGAGACAGGAAGAACTTCTGATTAACCGCCTGGCCGCATATGCCAGGTCGGACATGTATCCCTTCCATATGCCAGGGCATAAGCGCAGGACGGGGCCGGAGGATTTCTTTATGAACTCTTGCGTGGACTCCTTTACAAATCCCTTTGCAGTGGATATAACGGAGATTGAGGGGTTTGATAATCTTCACCATCCAGAGGGCATTTTAAAGGACTCCATGAAATGGGCGGCAGATGTCTACGGTGCGGACCAGACCTATTATCTGATTAATGGAAGTACCGGCGGGATACTGGCAGCAGTATGCGGATCCGTTCCCAGAGGCGGGAGAATCCTGGTGAGCAGGAACTGCCATAAATCCGTGTACCATGGAATCTGTCTGAATCAGCTGAAAACCTCTTATGTTTATCCACAGGAGATAGAAGGATGGGGATACAGGGAGGAATTACGGCTGAAGATGTGGACAGGATGCTTAACCGGTATATGGATACACAGGCCGTACTTATCGTATGTCCGACCTATGACGGAATTGTATCCGATATAGAGGCCATTGCCCGGATTGTACACAGGGCCGGGCTTCCGTTGATTGTGGATGAGGCCCACGGCGCCCATTTCCGGTATGACGCCATGTTTCCTGCGTCTGCCCTGGACCTGGGAGCAGATGTGGTGATTCAGAGCGTCCACAAGACCCTTCCCAGCCTGACCCAGACAGCCCTGCTCCATATTAAATGCAACCGGCCGGACGGAGGATGCTATGCAGACAGGGAGCGGATTGACCGGTATATCCATATGGTGCAGAGCAGCAGCCCTTCTTATGTGCTAATGGCCAGTATAGAGAACAGTATATACCAGATGGAACAGACGGATACGGCGCCCTATGGGAAACAGCTTCACAAGCTGCGCCGGAGACTGGGTCAGATGAGGCATCTTCGTCTTGCGGATACAGGGCTTATAGGACAGGCCGGAATCAGGGACCTGGATATCTCCAAAATCGTGGTGTCTACCAGGGGAACCTGCCTGTATCCGGCAGAAGATGGATTGACCGGATTTACAGGCGCGCAGCTGGATGACATTCTGCGCAGAGAGTATCACCTGGAGATGGAGATGTGCGGGGCAGATTACGTGACAGCCATTACCACGGTTATGGACAGCGGGGAAGGCCTGGAGCGGCTGGGGGATGCATTGACCAGGATTGACAGCCAACTGACGGATGCCGGTTATAAACCAGACGGGCGCAGCGGGGACCAGAAAAGTGTATACAGTATGCGGTGCGACACGGCCATGTCCATGGGAGAAGCCATGGAGGAGAAAATGGCGTCCGTCGGTCTGGAGGACAGCGCAGGGTGTATTTCCGGGGAGTTTGTCTATATTTATCCGCCGGGTATCCCCATTGTGGCTCCCGGGGAATGGATCAGCAGACCCATTCTGGAAGTGATCCTGGAATACAGGGATAAGGGGCTTCCGGTACAGGGGCCTGCGGACCAATCCCTAAGGACCATCCGGGTTGTGCAGAAGGATTGATTTTATATTAAGACGGAATGAGAACTGACTGAGATTAGAAAGTGCAGAGAGAATCATGGGAAAGATATTTTATGTCATGGGCAAGAGTGCCTCGGGAAAAGATACCATATATAAGAAGCTCCACAGCAGAATGCCGGAACTTAAGACAGTTACCATGTATACCACCAGACCCATACGGGACGGGGAACACAATGGGGTGGAGTATTTTTTTGTGGACCCCTCCTATCTGGACCAGTGCAGGAAAGATGGTATTTTAATTGAATGCCGGACGTATGACACGGTATACGGCCCGTGGAGTTATTTTACAGCGGACGATGGGCAGATCGATTTGAAAACAGGCAATTATCTGATTATGGGAACTCTGGAATCCTACGGGAAGATGCGTGCTTATTATGGAGAGGAAGCCCTTGTCCCTATCTATATTCATGTAGAGGATGGATTGAGGCTGCGCCGGGCTTTGGAACGGGAGCAGCAGCAGACCGTGCCTAAGTATAAGGAAATGTGCAGGCGTTTTCTGGCAGATGAGGAGGATTTCAGCCCCAGCCATCTGGAACAGAGCAATATAACAAGGCAGTATGAAAATGTAGTGCTGGAGGATTGTCTCAGGGAAATTGTGCAGGAGATTGGGAGAGTTTGCCATACGCAATCAAATGCAGGACAGCCGGAAGTTCAGGACATCTGAAGCCGGATATTATAAAATACGTGCTGTGAAAGCCAACTGGATTCGGCTTTCGCAGCACGTTATTTTTGTATGAAAAATTATTATGTAAAGAATCAGTGCGCCACCTGGCCTCAGATACTGTGCACCGGCTTCTGGGGTCTTCCGGTCTGCGGATTCTCCAGATTATATTCATTAATCTTATTAAACAGCTGCCTGGCGCTGATGCCCAGCTTATAGGCGGTGGCTGATATGTTCCACCCCATCTGGTTAAGTACCCACTGAAGGTACTCCCTCTCGCTGCGGCGCTTGAATTCGCGCCAGGGGACGATTCCTGCCTGGGTAAAGGCGGTGGAAGGACTGTCGTCATCTGTTGTCTTCAGATTATAGAGAATCGGTATTCCTTCCGTGGTGATGACATGGTTCTTGGAGAGGACCACCATCCGGTCCACATGGTTCCTCAGCTCTCTGATGTTGCCCGGATAATCATAATTAATAAGAAAATCCCAGGCCTTCTCGTCGATGCTGTCGATTCTGATTTGGTTTACCCGCTGGGATTCCTCCAGGAAGAAGTGAATCATGTCCACCAGGTCCTCCTTCCTCTCCTTGAGGGCGGGGATGCGGATGACAATGGTACTGATACGGTAAAAGAAATCTTCGCGGAACGTACTGTTGCGGACCTTGGCCACCAGATCACGGTTGGTGGCGGTTATCAGCCGGAAATCCAGCTGCTTGCTGTTGTTGCCGCCGATTCGCTCGATTCTCTTTGTCTCAATGGCCCGCAGCAGCTTTACCTGGGTGGTCAGGTTGATGTCGCCCACCTCATCTAAGAACAGGGTGCTCTTATCAGCCAGCTCGAATTTTCCGGCCCTTCCCTTGATGGCGCCTGTAAACGCACCCTGTTCATGGCCGAACAGTTCTGCTTCCAGAAGGGATTCCGTATAGGCATTACAGTTGACCGCTATGAGCGGCATATCGGAACGGCGGCTGCAGGCATGGATATACTGTGCAGCCACATCCTTGCCGGAACCGGATTCACCGATAAGGAGGACGTTTACATTGGAAGCTGCCACACGTTCACAGTCTTCCAATGCCCTCCGGTAGGCAGGGGATTTTGTGTTGAAAAAAAACTTTTTTTTCATATCGTTTTCGTCCATAAGCGTGTCTCCTGTACTTGATTTTTAAAAAATTATTAATTATGCATAAAATTGAGAAAAAATTAACATGAAAATTGTAAAAGAAGGGAAATGTGGAAGCAAAAAATAAAAAGAATCCCTCCCTACCCCCTATTATAACTGAAATTTATTTCACTATCAAGAAAAATAGTTCATGAAAAAAGGAAATTTAAAAAGGCCAGAAGTTAAAAGAATGACAAAATAGACAATATAGAAAACCTATAAAGGACGGAAACCCGATAGAAAAAATGTATTTCCGTTGGTTAAAAGGTAAAAAAATAAAAAAAATCCCGCTTTAGAAAAAGTTGGCACGATAATTGCTCTAATATTATGTGGAATGGAATCCTATGCCTAATAAATAAGAAAGATCTAAAGGGTGAAACATCATGTACATCGTAGTGACAAACAACGTGAAGTGCAGGGACAGATATCAGGACAAATTAAAAGTGGACTTCCTGGAAAACGGTTCCTACATTGATGTGTTAATCAAGGTGAGAAACTATATACATAAAGGTTATCGCCTGGAAACCCATCCTATGGCAGGGAGCCTGAAGCCTAACCAGATTCCTTACAAAACAATCATAATTTCCGACTCTGAGGTTGAAAAAGAAGAATTTTACCAGTTTGAGATGGTGATGGAGAACAGTATTCAGTCCTGTGAGAAATTCATGAAGGACAGACGGACTCCTGATTGGCCGGAAAATATACTGGAAGACTTCAGGGACGTGGATTTATCCTTGATTGAAGGAGCTGTAAAAAAAATAATATACAAGGAGGAGTGATTAGATGAAACTTGAGTTGGGGTGCGTTCAGATTAACGACATTCAGTTTGCATCGGAATCAAAAGTGGAAAACGGAACTATTTATGTTAATGCAGAAGAGTTGAAGGCACTTTTGTTGGAAGATGAAAACCTGAAGTCCGTTGAGCTGGAGATTGCAAAACCAGGAGAGAGTGTCCGTATCATGCCAGTAAAGGACGTGATCGAGCCACGTGTAAAAGTCAACGGAGGTGGAAACTTATTCCCAGGCGTTATTTCCAAGGTGGAGACAGTGGGAAGCGGAAGGACCAACGTATTAAAGGGTTCCGCAGTTGTTACCACAGGTAAGATTGTTGGCTTCCAGGAAGGTATCATCGACATGTGCGGCGAGGGAGCTAAGTACACACCATTCTCCCAGTTAAACAACCTGGTTGTTGTATGCGAGCCAATTGACGGACTTGCAAAGCATGCTCATGAGAAGGCTGTCAGATTCGCAGGCCTGAAGGCTGCTGATTATATTGGCAAGCTGGCTAAGGACGTAGAGCCTGATGAAGTTAAGGTATATGAGACCTGTTCCGTTAAAGAGGGAATTGAAAAGTATCCTGAGCTTCCAAGAGTAGCTTACGTACTTATGCTTCAGAGCCAGGGCCTGATGCATGATACATATGTATACGGCGTAGATATGAAGCAGTCCCTGCCAACCATCTTAAACCCAACCGAATTAATGGATGGCGCTATCTTAAGCGGTAACTGCGTATCTGCATGCGATAAGAACACAACCTATCATCACCTTAACAATCCTGTTATCGCAGACTTATTTGAACAGCACGGAAAGACCCTGAACTTTGTAGGTGTAATCATCACCAACGAGAACGTATACCTTGCTGACAAGATGCGTTCTTCTGACTGGACATCCAAACTTTGCGAGTTCTTAGGCGTTGACGGCGCTATCGTTTCCCAGGAGGGCTTCGGTAACCCAGATACTGACCTTATCATGAACTGCAAGAAAATTGAAGCAAAAGGCGTTAAGACTGTTATCATCACAGATGAGTACGCAGGCCGCGACGGTGCTTCCCAGTCCTTAGCAGATGCAGATGCAAGCGCTAATGCTGTTGTTACAGGCGGAAACGCAAACATGGTCATCAACTTACCGGCAATGGATAAAGTAATCGGATATCCTGAGGTTGCTGATATCATTGCAGGCGGATTCGACGGAAGCTTACAGAAAGACGGTTCCATTGTTGCTGAGCTTCAGGTAATCACAGGAGCAACAAATGAGATGGGCTTCAATAAATTAAGTGCCAGATAGGAGGATAAGATGTCAAAGTTAAGAATTGTTCATTATATTAACCAGTTCTTCGCTAACATCGGCGGCGAGGAAAAGGCTGATTACCAGCCAGAATTAAGAGAAGGCATTGTAGGCCCTGGTATGGCGTTCAACCAGGCATTTGGAGAAGAAGCAGAAATCGTAGCTACCGTTATCTGCGGTGACTCCTATTTCAACGAGAACGTTGAAGCTGCTAAAAAGACCATTCTGGATATGATCAGCAGCCAGAAGCCAGACGCAGTTATCTGCGGACCGGCATTCAATGCAGGACGTTACGGCGTTGCCTGCGGTACTGTTGCACTGGCAGTTAAGGAAGAGTTAAACCTTCCGGTTCTGACTGGTATGTACAAAGAGAACCCAGGCGCTGACATGTACAAGACCAAAGTATATGTGGTTGAGACCAAGAACAGCGCAGCCGGCATGAGAAGTGCAGTTGCCACCATGGCTCCTCTGGCACTTAAGCTTGCCAAGGGTGAGAAGCTTGGTTCTTCCAAGGAAGAGGGCTATATGCCAAACGGCATCCGTGTCAACTTCTTTGAGGACAAGAGAGGCTCTCAGAGAGCAGTAGAGATGCTGATTAAGAAGCTGTCCGGCAAGGAATTCACAACCGAGTTCCCAATGCCTGACTTCGACAGAGTAGATCCGAATCCGGCTGTTAAAGATATGGCTCATGCAAAAATCGCTCTGGTTACCTCCGGCGGTATCGTACCAAAGGGCAACCCGGACCACATCGAGTCCTCCAGTGCTTCCAAGTACGGCAAGTATGACATCGACGGTGTCATGGACCTGACAGAAGCTACCTATGAGACTGCTCATGGCGGATATGATCCAGTATATGCAAACGAAGACGCAGACAGAGTCCTTCCTGTTGACGTTTTAAGAGAATTTGAAAAAGAAGGAAAAATCGGCAGCCTGCACAGATATTTCTATACCACAGTTGGAAACGGTACATCCGTAGCTAACTCCAAGAGATTCGCTGCAGAGTTCGCACAGGAGCTGAGGAATGACGGGGTAGATGCGGTCATTCTGACCTCTACCTGAGGTACCTGTACACGTTGCGGTGCAACGATGGTAAAAGAAATTGAAAGAGCAGGAATCCCTGTAGTTCATATTGCAACTGTAGTTCCGATTTCACTGACAGTAGGAGCTAACCGTATTGTTCCTGCTATCGCTATTCCTCATCCTCTTGGCAATCCTGCATTGACCATGGAAGAAGAGAAGGAAATAAGGAGACATATACTGACCAAGGCTCTGACAGCACTGGAGACTCCGGTTACAGAGCAGACTGTATTTGAGTAAACCGTAATTTAGAAATCCGTAAAAAGAACATTGCCCGGTCCTTCCAATGGTGCCTAAAGTTACCATGGTATGATTCAACAACGTTCTGAAAATGGTGTAATTGCACAAAAAAGAGTTTGCAAACTGCCTGTTTAGTGATAAAATGTTATTTGAAGCGGCATTTTGTGAACCCTGAAATTCAATTGATGTGTAAGGAGATATTCTGATGGACAAGATTTATGATGTCATCATTCTGGGTGCAGGTCCTGGCGGACTTGCAGCTGGAATCTATGCAGGAAGAGCGCGTCTTGATACGCTGCTCATTGAAAAAGGAAAAGACGGCGGCCAGATTGCCATTACAGACGAGATTGAGAATTATCCCGGACAGATGGTAGACGGCGAGAGCGGTCCTTCCCTGATTGAAAGAATGACCAAGCAGGTAGAGAAGTTTGGAGCTGAGCGTGTCAGCGATACCATTGTCAGCGTTGATATCGAAGGTCCGGTAAAGACACTGGTTGGAAGCAACGGAACTTATAAGGCACGTACCCTGATCATTGCTACCGGCGCTTTCCCAAGGCCAATCGGCTGCAAGGGCGAGGGCGAGTTTATGGGCAAGGGTGTTTCCTACTGTGCAACCTGCGATGCTTCCTTCTTCGAGGATCTGGAAGTATTCGTAGTTGGCGGCGGCGACTCTGCTGTTGAGGAAGCCATGTACCTGACAAAGTTTGCAAGAAAAGTTACTGTTATCCATCGCCGTGATGAGCTGCGTGCGGCAAAATCCATCCAGGAGCGCGCGTTCAAGAATCCTAAGCTGTTCTTTATGTGGGATACAGTTGTGGAAGAGCTTCACGGAGACGGCATCCTTTCCGGCATGACTGTTAAGAATGTTAAGACAGGCGAGCTTACAAGAATTGATGCAGACGAAGACGACGGCCTGTTCGGCGTATTCGGCTTCATCGGATACAACCCAAGAAGCGAACTGTTCGAAGGCAAGTTGGAGATGGACCGCGGATACATCAAGACCGACGAAGACATGCACACCAATGTGGAAGGCGTGTACGCAGTTGGCGATATCCGTGTAAAGAGCTTAAGACAGGTTGTTACTGCTGCTGCAGACGGAGCAATCGCTTCCATGCAGGTTGAGAGATGGCTTGCAGAGCAGAAATAAGTGATTCATAGTTGAGAAAGGGAGGTAATACCAATGGTAGATTTAACCAAGGACAATTTTGAAGAAGAAGTATTGAAAGCTGAAGGCACAGTACTGGTTGACTTCTACGGTGACGGATGTGTACCATGCCAGGCTCTTATGCCACATATCCATGCTATGGAGGGTGATTACGGCGATAAGATCAAATTCACCTCTTTAAACACCACCAAGGCACGCCGTCTGGCAATCGGACAGAAGATTCTTGGTCTTCCTGTTATCGCTATCTACAAGGGCGGTGAGAAGGTTGCTGAGTGCGTTAAGGACGACGCAACTGTTGAGAACATCAAGGCTATGATTGAGGCTAACTTATAATTTGTCCTCAGACAACCGCATTATTTTACTAGCAACCGTCAATACTGACGTTTGTCTATATTATGGCGCCGGGGCAATACCCGGCAGCCAAATCAAATACCAAAAATAAAATAAGGAGGAAAACGGATATGGCAATTTTGAAAGACAAAAAAGTCATCATCATCGGAGACCGTGACGGTATTCCGGGACCAGCCATAGAAGAATGCGTAAAGACCGCAGGCGCTGAAGTTGTATATTCTTCAACTGAGTGCTTCGTCTGAACGGCCGCTGGTGCCATGGATCTGGAAAATCAGAAGAGAGTTAAAGATTTCGCTGAGCAGTACGGCGCTGAGAACATTGTAGTTGTTCTTGGAGCAGCAGAGGGTGAGGCAGCTGGTTTAGCTGCAGAAACCGTTACAGCAGGCGATCCTACTTTTGCAGGTCCTCTAGCAGGAGTCCAGTTGGGACTAAGTGTATTCCATGTTTGTGAGAACGAGATCAAAGATGAGGTTGACAGCAGCGTTTATGACGATCAGATCAGCATGATGGAGATGGTTATGGACGTTGATGACATCGCTAAGGAGATGTCTTCCATCAGAGAGCAGTATTGCAAATATTTATAATTAAAATGTAACAGTCCAGAACAGTTACATTAGATGTAATTCCCCGGGAGGCTCTTCATGGGGTCTCCGGGGGTTTTGTGCAATCAATGGGTTTTTATTGCACAACTATGCTAGTACTGCATTGCGCAAGTTCCAGTATGATACATAGCTGTACTTTGCGGCGGAGCGAAGGCGGCCGCGGACTGAGACTTGCGCAACGCAGTACTAGATGTCATAAATTATGGTGAGGTGAAGGAATGAACGGTTATGCAGTTTTAAAGGGTGCCAGCTATACATTGGCGGTTACACCTGATATGGTTATTCACAATGGTACAACACAGACAACAGAGATGATTGTTAATCCTGAGTCAGAATATTTGAAGGAACTTCCAAGCCATTTGAGAAGTTTTGAGGATGCCGTTAACTATATGCCGAACCAGGTATATATTGGCAATGAAAAGCCACAGAAAATGGCTGAGGTTGGATTCCCATGGTATGATAAATTAATGGATGGAGCCAGCAAGGACGGCAAGTATGGCGAGATCATGCCAGAGGATGAGTTCTACGGCCTGATTCAGATCTGCGACGTATTTGATCTGGTTAAACTGGAAAAGGGATTTGCAGCTGATGTTAAAGCTAAGCTGGACGCCCATCACATGTTCACAGACGAGCATGTAGCTATTCTTGATAAGAACAGCGAGACAACACAGGAAGAAATCGCTGCTCTGGTAAATGACGAGCATGCAGAGCCTCTGTACTTCAACAATGTACTGGTTGGCGCTGTTAAGAGAGCTCATGACGTGGATGTCAACTTATCCGCACACGTTATGTTAGAGAACCTGGTAACAAAGGCTTCTAACGTATTATCCTTACTTAACTTAGTAAAAAAAGCAGGAGTTAATCCCGCTGACATAGATTATGTTGTTGACTGCTGCGAGGAGGCCTGCGGCGATATGAACCAGAGAGGCGGCGGCAACTTTGCAAAGGCAGCTGCTGAGGTTGCTGGATTTGTCAACGCAACCGGTTCAGACGTAAGAGGTTTCTGTGCAGGACCAGCTCATGCAATGCTTCATGCAGCTGCCCTGGTAAAGGCAGGAACATTTAAGAACGTTGTGGTTACAGCAGGCGGCTGTACCGCTAAATTAGGTATGAACGGCAAGGACCATGTAAAGAAGGGACTTCCGATTCTGGAGGACGCTATCGCAGGATTCTCCGTATTAGTAAGCGCTGATGACGGCTTACGCCGTCATC
>PVML01018101.1_pt1 | contig 12966 bp, 16 predicted proteins | sample 1853371 | NCBI WGS metagenome assembly PVML01 (sample SAMN08533508, study PRJNA380276) | Human gut metagenome, whole genome shotgun sequencing project. | isolation source: participant 1, chromium library | host: Homo sapiens | collected 2017 | reverse complement strand
TTAATGCACCTTCATATTGTTCGGAAGGGATGTCTACAGGACAGTCATATTTCTGCCATTTTTCATTTTTTGCAAGCTTGTCAATGACATCGTATGTATCACCATATTTTTTTGATGTTCCTGTTTTATATATTTTCATTTGGGAACCAGATCCGTCAATAATATTTCCAGCTTCGTCTACCTTAACATGATCGAAAATTGGATTATTGGTTTGACCGAGGCCATCGGTGGTTCTGGTGCGGGACGAAATACCCTGGAGGATTGCCTCCTTGTTATCACGTGCTTCTTTAATTAGTTCCCCCGAAAATCCAGCTTGACTTTTTACAATTTTATTTACCTGTGCCGGATTATTGCCGGTTTTGTAGGCACTTATTTTTTTAAGACTTCTGCCCTTGTATTGTAAAATATTTCCCAAAGAATCAACGCGAATTCCTTTGTAGGCTTGCAGCATTTGACTGGAAGCTTCCCCATGAACTTGTATGGAATTGTTTAAAGTTGCACCTATAACTTTGGCATTTATTATCTTTTTTCTCCTTTTATCTGGACTTCTAATTGCTTGATTTTCCATAAATTTTTACATCCTTCATAATTCTTTTCTAAATATTCATCCTGGGTCATGATATTAATAAATAAAGAATCGTAAGCTTTATCTACATTACAAACGACAGGTCTGTTTTCGTAAATCGTACAAAGATTAGTAAGTGGATTCAAATACTTACAGATACCATCGCCATTATGGTAGTTAGCTAGTTCCGGGATGCGTCCGATATGGCGGCAGCATTCACCACATTGTTTACAGCGAAATGTTTTGTTCATTTAGCAGCACCTATTTTCATAATATCTGTCTGTCCACTTAACCACAAGTTTAGTCCAACTTCACCGTATACATCAGCAGTTATTAAATAATTCCCATTTTGCTGTTTGACGGCTTGTGCTGTTGGCAGCCTGTCCAATACCGCATTAATATCAGCCCCCTTATAAATAAAACTGGCTTTATGCAGCTTCCCGGTAAACATAAATGGTATTCTCTTCCGAAACTCCCCTTCCTCAAACCGATCCTTATAAGGAACATGAAATCGTTCGTCCGTAATCCGATATTTTTTGATCCGATCAATTCGGTAAACCGTTGGGTATCCCGGATATTCCTTGTCTTTATCTCCGATATAAGCAATCAAGTAGAAGTAATATTCCGATCCCATGATACCCACTGGTTTAATATTGACCTTACTGACTTCACCGGATACTTTCTGGTATTCCATCTGAATAATTCGATGCTGATATACCGCAGTGCCGAGTTCCCAAATCGAATTAATTAATGCTTTACCATGCCGTGGCTCCACATAATGGAATATTTCATTTTGCAGAAGCTCATACATTTTTTTCCGTTCCTCTGTTGGAAGACATGCCCCAATTAAATCAGTTATGATTTTTTCCATTTCTTCCTTACAGAGAGAACGGCTTTCCAGAATGACCTTTGCAACAGTAAATAATTCTGCATTGGTAAGTGTAATTGTTTTTGCACTTACAATGCGAAATCCCTTGGCGATACGGTCATATTGGATTTCCGTCAGTTCCCCGTGGCGGTCCGTTCGATTTGCATAAAAATCACGGATGGAATCAATATCGCGTTGAATTGATCGTGGATTAACGCCATATTCATCTGCCAGATCCTGCTTGCGTATGATTTCGCCGGATAACAGCCGGCTGTAAATTTCCAGCACGCGGTCATGTTTGCGGGCGGATTCTTTTACTCCCTCCACATTGTCACCCCCTCTTTTTTAAACCTATTATATCAATTGGCGATGACAGCGCATGTCATCGCAGATAAATAGTCATAATTGCTTTGTAATTATTATACAATTATTAATGCTTAAAGGCAACTAAAAATAATGCTATTAGAATATTCAAAAGACCTATATTATCTGTAAAATTGAAATGAGAGAGGGGGTTCATAATGAAAAATGTTGATTATGCAGAGATTGGGGCAAGAATTCGGACGGCCCGGCTCATGCAGAAGCTAACCCAGGAAGAAGCCTCCGAGAGATGTGATATCACCACTTCATACTATGGTAACATTGAGCGTGGCGATAAGAAGATGAGCGTGGAAACATTGATTAAGGTTGCAAAGGGATTGAATATTTCTACAGATGAGTTATTATTCGGTGATGGAGCCGATGAATGGACTGAGGCCGATGAATTTTTAAAGGAAGTGCAGAGAACCGTTGATCAGGAATATTTTACAAAGTATTTAACTGTAATGAAAGCTATTGCGTCAATCATTCATAATCTGTAGCGTGAATACAGGTGAAAAGTCCTCTTTTTCAGAAAAATAATATAATAGTGAATGACACCAGAAAGATTTCAGCCATTATGGCTGATTTTTTTTGCCCAAAAACAGGCAAGAGACGTCTGCTGTCATCCGAAATAATTATGCTGGAATCAGAAGGAGGATGAAGAACATGGAAACACACAAAGAAAAGAAGCAGGAGGAGAAACGTTACAGGATTACATTGCTGCGCTTTGGAAAAGCAGTTGTCAGCGCAAAATCCCAGAATGACGCTGCCCGGAAAGCACTTCATTTGAAGGAAACAGATATTTACTGGCTTTCCGATCAGGATGGGATACCGGGAGGCCGTCTGGTCAGCTTAGTAGAACCGTTGGATGAGTCAATGTAAAAGTAAACAGAGGAAGGAGATTATGAGTAATGAATAACTACGAAGTAAAAGGAATTTTAATGAAAACTGAAGCTCCATTCGAAAATGCGATGGAGCCGCTTGATAAGGGGTATTATATCCTGGGGGGAATCGGTCTGGCAGTTGGCTTTATCCGCTCCGGAGTGGACGGAGCTGCGCTCCTGGCCCTTTTGGGGCTGTTTTTGTGGTGGATTATCAAGGCGAATATTGCTTTGGCAAAGTGGAGAAAACTGCGGACCCGGCAATTTCATATGGACAAGCAACTGCCTGGAGAGGAACTTTTTGGCCGCTTGGCTGCTGTTTTGACACCCTATGGACTTCGTGTTGATTCTTTGGAGGGAATGCCCTCTGTGATCTACAAGAATATACGGATTAAGGTTGTTTATAATGACAATGGTACATTTTCTCTGCCTTGGAGCCAGAATCCGGGATTTTTCTTGTTCGATCACCGTTATATTACCAGTTATCTGAATACGGTAGCAATCATGTCTATAATAGCGTATCATGTACAAAATGCCGGATCAGCAGCAGAAGCGGGAGTGGAACATACCGCCCAGAGAACCAGCGATGCAGCACAAGGATTCTTTCCGCCCGTTAAACCGGTGAAGAAGAGAATCATACAGTCAGTTGTGATTGGGGTGTTGGCGCTTATAACCGTATTAGGATTGGCAGTGAACGGCGGCGATAAAAAATACATTGATTCTGTTAAACATGGTTCACCGGTTGCATATCCCCAGATTACATATGGAGAAGCGTTTGAGAATTTCTTTAAAAAACCGAGGTGGAGGTATTTTAAATCTGAGGCCGGAGATGATGTTGTGGAATTTTCGGGGAGGTGCATGTTCCAGGATACGGAGGTTGAAGCTGTCTTCCAGTTTATCTTATCCAAGGATGATGATACATTTGAAATTGTTTACCTGGGACTGAATGATATCCCTCAGAATCAGCTTGTAATTTTGGGTGTTGTATCCAAAGCATTTGAGGAGTATGGCAGTAATCACGGGGGACTATCAGAGAATACGGAGAAAGATAAGGACGAATCTGATACGGAGGAAATGCGGAAAGAGGAAGAAACAGAAGAAAGCCAGGAAGCAGCTGGAACAGAATCCGAAGAATTTTATGGGACAACAGAGACAGAAACAGAGCCGGTGTTTGGTAATATAGCCCAGGAAAGTGATGGAACCGTTCAACCCGGAATGGTTTACGGGATCTACGAGTACCATGATGAATACATGGATGCTGCTGCAGAGATTGGCTGGAACCAGGAAAAGGGAACGGAATATATTTATTTGTCGGGAGTTTCAAAGGATGGAAGGGGCGCGGGAGAATTTTCCGGCGATGTGGTTTCTGCAGCGGATAATAATTATACGGCTGCGGACACAGACGGAAATGTAATTGATTTCTATCATAATGGCATAGATACCATAGAGATTCAGAATGATGGCAATTCCGGTTTATATGGCTTATATTTTCCGGGGTTTAACGGCATTTACCGAAAAACAGAAGAATTGTCTCCAATGGCCAATATTAAAGAGCATGGAGACGTAGGGGATGCTTATGAGGGGAACTATATTATCCCATACAGTGATATTCAATCCATTGCTGAGATGGGGAGTTTGGCAGAGAATATGACCAGTGAAGATCTGCGCCTTGCAAAAAATGAGATTTATGCCAGGCATGGAAGAAGGTTTAAAGATTCCGAACTGCAGGCATACTTTGATTCCCAGCCTTGGTATAATGGAACCATAGAACCGGAGGCATTTGATGAAGATGTACTGAACGAAATTGAAAAAGATAATATTAAAATTCTAAACAGTTTGCTTGGTAATTAGATAGAGATAGCAAATAAATCCGGAAGTTTTAAAAATTTCAATCAAATATTATAACCGTGAGAATATTTTTAGGAGGAGGTAAATAATCGATGTATCATCAGATTCTCGCGGTTATTCTGCAGGCAATTTCTTGTATCCTTGAAATCTTAGGAAAAGATGAATAACCAAATCATTCCCCAGGCGTATGGCGGCCTGGGGCGTTTTTTTCTGCGGAGATTGATTCATTTTAAGGCGAATAGCAGCTTGCGGTAAAGATATAATTTTCCAGTGCAAGTCGGGTAATACGCCATTCGCGTCCGGCCTTAAAGGCTTTGATCTCACCATTCCGGCAAAGTCTGGCTACGGTGGCGGGTCTTATATCCAGGATTGTGCAGACATCGTTTAGATTTAAAAGATCTCCGTAATCATCAAACAACATGTTTAAAACCTCCTTATCAACGTTTCGGGATTGTTCTAGTTATTGAAATGTTAATGGGAGGGTATTTTTTACCACGTGGAAGGGAGGCGGTAAGCGAAAGTTAAGTAGAGAGAAACAGCAGTAAAGTGAGTTAAACCGTAGGAAACGTCAGTAAACACATTTAAAATCAAACAAAAGAATTGGAGGAAATTTTATGGCAGCAAATGTAGAATCAATGTTTTACATCGGGAGGACTGCTCCGTGGCATGGACTGGGAATATCGGTATTGGAGGCGCCTGCATCCAGAGACGCTTTGGAACTGGCTGGATTGGACTGGCGGGTGGTTCAAAGGGAGCTTATAACGGAGGACGGAATACAGGTTGCCGGTTTTAAGGCAAATGTCCGCGATCAGGACAACCGGGTGTTAGGTGTAGTCACAGACCGGTATAAGGTGGTTCAGAACGATGAAGCCTTTGCATTTACGGATGAACTGCTGGGGGAAGGTATTACATATGAAACAGCAGGTTCTCTCCAGGAGGGCAGGAGGACATGGATTTTGGCAAAGCTTCCTCAGAGATATATCATCAGCGGTGATGAAATTACACCTTATCTGGTATTTATGAACTCCCATGACGGAACCGGGGCGATTAAAGCGGTTATGACACCTATTCGGGTAGTATGCCAGAATACGTTGAACCTGGCGCTTGCGACGGCAAAACGCACATGGTCTACAAACCATGTAGGGGACATTCGGGGAAAGCTGGAGGACGCAAAGTACACGCTGCTGTATGCAGATAAGTATATGGCGGAGTTAGGAAAAAGCATTGACAGGCTGAGCCGTCAGAAATTAACGGATAAGCAGGTCTATGAGTATATTGATGAACTGTTTCCTCTTGTGGACAATGCCACGGAGCAGCAGATAAAAAATCTGCGTAAAATGAAAGAAGAAGTACGGGATCGGTATTTCCTGGCACCAGATCTGCAGCATGTTGGAAAAAATGCATACCGGTTTGTCAACGCGGTATCCGATTTTGCGACCCATTCAAAGCCGCTGCGTGAGCGGGCTAATTACCGGGAAAGTCTGTTTGCCAGGACGATTGACGGAAATGCCATGATTGACAAGGCATATTCGCTGGTTACGGCAGCGTAAGGGGGAATCGTTTATGGTTGTTCATAATGAAGAGGAATTTGGAAAGGCGGTTCGGGACGGTAAGGACGAGATTGAGCTGGAGGGCGGGTTGGCCGCCAGAATTAAAAAACTGTATAAAATCAATCTGGCCTTGTGGAGTTTCTGCCTTGTGTGCCTGTCGGTGGCCGTCATTGCGTTAATGCAGGTTCCGATCACTGGCGGCGGGTCGGGCATAGTCGGTTTAGTGGCAGGAACTCCCGCCGCTGCAATCCTGGGAACGGAGGCGGCGGTGACAGCCGTTATGATAGCCGTAGCAGGAGGCGGGATAAAGGTTCTGCATAAATTGAGGAAGGAGTATGATATCGTAACAGGAAAAAACGGCCGGATTATCCTGCATTTGAAACGGCGGATTTGATGGAACAACGAGTGAAACGGAGGGTGCCCGCATGAGGCATCCTCTGTTTTTAGGTAGGAAATGATTCGATATAAAAAGAAGGAGATTGATTATGTACGAAAAAATACCAACGGCAGGGTTAAGCAGAGAAGATTGGCTTAGATTGCGTAAAACAGGAATTGGAGGCTCTGATGCCGGGGCGATATGCGGACTCAATCCCTACGCCGGTCTGATGAACGTGTATCTGGATAAAACCAGTGATATGTTATCGGATGAGGATAATGAATCCATGCGCCAGGGCCGGGATTTAGAGGATTATGTAGCCAGACGTTTTATGGAGGAAACTGGGTTAAAGGTACACCGGTCTAATATGATGTACCGCAGCAAAGAGAATCCCTTTATGCTGGCTGATATTGACCGGCTTATCGTTGGGCAGGACGCCGGTCTGGAGTGTAAAACGGCCAGCGCCTATAGTTCAGATAAATGGAAAGACGGCGAGATTCCGCCTCATTATCTGATTCAGTGTTACCACTATATGGCAGTAACCGGTAAAAAGGAGTGGTATATTGCGGTCGTGATTCTGGGGCAGAATTTTAAGTATGCAAAAATCACCTGGGATGAAGCGATCATTCAGAACCTGACTGCCATAGAATCCGATTTCTGGAATAATCATATTGTCCCTGGGAATATGCCGGACCCGGACGGTTCCAAAGCTTGTGATGAGGTATTGGAACAGTATTTTAAGGTATCGCGCAAGGGTTTAACCGTTCCTTTAATTGGCTTTGACGAAAAGCTAAAGCGGCGTGCTGAATTGAAGGAATTGATTGATAAATTGGAACGGGAGCAAAACCAGATCGATCAGGAAATCAAACTGTATATGAAGGAAAACGAGATTGCAGTCAGCGACCATTACCGGGTTACATGGGCGAATGTGGAGTCCAGCCGGGTTGATACGAAACGATTGAAAGCAGAGCGGCCGGAAATTTATCAGGACTATTTAAACGCTGGTGTTTCCAGACGGTTTACTGTCAAAGCGGCATAGGAGGTGGGCGTGACAATGAACCGGAGTCAGTTGATTGAAGATTGTGTTGCAGAGCGTATCAGCCGGATTATTGAGAAAATGGACCCGGACAGGCGGCACGAATACTATCAGGAACAGGATGTTATTCTGCAAAACCTGGATCGGGGGGCGAAAGAATCGTTTGAAAAGCTGATTGACTGTTTAGTGGAATGGGGCGCGGAAGAGTGCAAAGCAGTCTATAAGGCCGGTTTCCTGGATGGGCTTTGGCTAGGACATAAGGCATTTTGAGATTAACGAATCATATGAATAAATACAGCGCAACACGGCAGTCGAAGAAACAATAAGAAGCAATCTTTACCATGCGCTGCAGACGGCCTATGATTTATCGGATTCTTATGAATTTTATAATCAGATTCCCGCGCTATTCAGGGAGGTACTTGATCAATCAATACCGGAAGTAAGTAAATTACTACCGGAAGAAAAGGCCATGGAAGTTTCAGCAAAGGATCTGGAGGAAATGGTTTTGTACGACACAGAGCATTATTATATACCAGAGAGCGTGTTTACAAAGATTTGCAAACCGCTAAGCAAGGTATGCACGGTAAATCAGATTAAAGATGTACTTGCGAAAGAAGGCATATTATGTACACAAGGTCAGGGACGAATTTATAAGACAATTAAGAAGAACATCGGAAGTTCAAATACTCCGGTTAGATTCGTCTGGTTGAAAAGGAGGCTGTTGGAAGGGGACACAATGGAGATGAGTTTTGCTGATATGTACCGGATTAGGAGGAGAAGTAATGTGTAATTTGATTGAAATAGGCATCCATGCAGATGGAAAGGTTATGCTGGATATGGATAAATCCAGTAATCCCCATATTGCAATATCCGGAAGATCAGGAGCTGGAAAATCGGTAGCCGGACAGAAAATCATTCGAAATATTGCAGTTAATGGAGCGGGTTCTATTATTGTTTTTGATATGCACCGTTTATTCAGTGATGAAAACATTTTTCCTGAGTATAGAAATGATATAAAGGAAAAGAGTCATGACATTAAAGCCGACTCAGCAGGTATTTCTATTCCGCTGTTTAGTCCATTATTATATACGGATGGGAAAGCGGAAGAAATGCTGGATGTGATAACATCAATCACGAATGTTTTAAGCAGTGCTATAAGGCTTGGCGCCAGACAGAGGGAATATTTATTTGAGGCTGTGGATTTCGTTGCTGAGGAAAAATCATATGAAAAGTATGGGATTGCTGCTTTAGATCGTGCACTTAACATGGTCAATGATGAAAAGGCTGCTGCGATCCAGGACAAACTGCGGTACATTTTTAAGAAGAACATTTTCCACAATGGCCCTAATTTTATTGATGATTATAAAATTAATATCCTCAGATTATCGAAATTTTCAGAACCTACGCAGGCACTTATTGTTGAGATTATCTTGGCTTATATTTGGCGTTTAGCCAATACAGGTGTCTTTAGGGAAAATGGACTATGCCTGTTTCTGGACGAGTGTCAGAATTTAAACTGGGGAAAGACGGGGATTATCAGTACAATCCTTTCAGAAGGAAGAAAGCTCGGATTACAGTTGGTTCTAATCACTCAGGCATTGGGGGGAAGCAGCAAAGCGGATTTAACACGCTGCTTACTCCAGGCAGGAAATCAGCTCTTTTTCTCACCGCCGGAAAATGAAATCGCAATGGTTGGAAGGCTGATAGGAGAGAAACGTCAGGCTTATTGGCAAATGAGGCTGAAAACCCTAAAAGTAGGTGAGTGTGTAGTCAACGGTTCTCTCATTATTAATGAGGCCGCTTACAACGGCGCACTTAAAATAAAGATATGATAAACCGAAGATATATTTTATTCATAAAAAAGAGGTGTAAGACAAGATGTTGATCCGTATACATATAGTAAAAGGCAGAATTGGCGGTGAGGAATATGCAGGTAAGCACTGGTGTGATCCTGGCCATTCGGGCGGCGTATAAAAGTGGCGTGATAAACTTCGAAACGTATCGTGAAATCAAGAAAAAATATGGATTTTAAGATCAGAAGGCCTGGCTGTTATAAGCCGGGCTTTCTTCAAGGAGACCGGCAATGGAAAAAAGGAGAATAGTTTTTTACGGTAGGGTAAGCACCCAGAGCGATGAACAGCTATCTGCTTTTGACAATCAGATGGTCTGGTACAAGCAGTTGCTGGCACTTCATCCAGAGTGGACCGTTGTAGGGGAATATGAAGATGCCGGAGTTACAGGAAAAAAAAAAAAAAAAAGAAAAGGATTTCAGCAGATGCTGGATGACGGAATCAAGTTTCACAAGTATGATCTGATTGTAACGAGGGAAACCAAACGGTTTGCCAGAAATACGGTGGATGCTCTGTCCTATGTCCGGCTATTAAAGCAGCACGGTATTGAGATCTATTTTGTCAATGACGGGATATGGACCATATCGGATAATGACGGCGAGCTGCGCCTCAGTATTATGGCAACAATCGCCCAGGAGGAAAGTCGTAAAACCTCTGAAAATGTGCGGGCGGGCCAGAGAATTTCCCGACAGAAGGGAGTACTCAGGGGAAGCGGCAACATCCTGGGATACCGGCGAGTGGGAAGAAACCAGTATGAGATCGATACGGAGCAGGCTATCATAGTCAAAAAAATTTTCAAGTGGTATTTAGGAGGAGATGGAATCAGGACAATCAAGCGAAAGCTGGAGGAGCATGGATATAAGACGGCAACGGGTAAAAGCCATTGGCAGTTCCAGGTGATCGACAATATTTTAAGTAATCCATTTTACACCGGCCGGCAGCGGCAGTTGGAAAAAGTCTCCGATGGCTATCTCACACAGAACCGGGTTAAAAACAGTCCGGATAAGATCGAATATATCCAGGGCAATTATGAACCGATTATTTCTGAGGAGGCATTTGAGGAGGTCAAGCGTCTCAGACAACTGCGCTACAATAAAATGAACAGCAAGGGAAAAAAGGAGAGTAAGAGTGTCTGGTGTGGGAAATATCTTTGTGGTTGCGGATGTGGCACTGTGCGAAGGATTGCCAGTGGGAACGAATATATTTTTATCTGTCATTCACAGCATATGAATGGAATCAAGGTAAAGAGCGGTATTGCCGATACCGAAGATACCTGTTCCTTAAGGACGATACTGGAATGGAAACTCGATATGATCGCCTGGCATGTTATCAACGATGTGTGGGGAAGCAGCAAAACCGATATAACTCAGGCTTTAAAAATAATCGAAGAATGCTACAGAGAAGAGAGCACATTGAGTCATTTGGAAATTAGAACCATACAAGATAATATCGAAAAACTGGAGAAACGGAAAAGAGGCTTATTTGATATGAGAGCAGATGGCGAGATAACCAAGGAGGAATATGCGGCCAAGAGAGAAGAGTACGATATGGAAATTCAAAAATTGAACATTTCCATTGCGGAAGCTGAATCGAGCCAGGTTGCTTCAGCTGATTACCATAAGAAAATCAGAAGCATAAAAGAAGCGCTGGAAAAAATCCTTGACCTGTCTAAACCGAAGTTGAACCGGGACATTGTGGATGGCTTTGTATGGAAACTTGTACATATTTCCGACAATGAGTTTGACATGTATTTAAGTATGGGAAATGATGACTTTGGGGATGTAGGAGCTGAAGAAAAAATAATTAAATACAAGGTATTTGAAAGCTCAAATCCAAGGAGAGAGGAGCAAGTGAGATGTACAAAGCTAAAGTCCATCCGGCTGACATATGATGACGCGGTAAGATACCGGACAATGAGCGGAAAACGGGTTCTGAAGCACAAGTGGGAGGATCTTGAAGTTAACATTTATATTTGATAAGCGCGGGAAAAAATGCTATAATAAAAGGGCCTGTCAGAGGATTATTGTATTTAATCCAGTGACAGGTCCTTTCATTTAGTGTCATTTGTTCAATGCCATTTGGATCGCGTTTGTAAATTTTTGGATAATCTCCGGATTCTTCTCCATATAACTCTTCTTCGCGCAGTAAGCCGTGTAGGGCACATAGCCGGATTCCGTGCCAAGGGAGGCTACCACGTAGCCGCTGCCGTCCATTTCCAGGCCGGTGGCAAAGGGCTCGAATTCCACGGTGTAGTCCGCGTCGTTGCTGGTGAAGGCGGCGGCGGTCAGGCCGAAGTTGATGCTCTGGTCGATGTTTAGATCCGTCTTGGGGTCCAGGCCGTGTTTTTTCAGGATATACTCGAATACCATCTGGGGCATCCCCCCCGCTCTCCCTCCAAGCACCTTCTTGCCCTTCAGGTTGTTCCAGTCAAAGTTGGCTTCCGGCTGGCGGCCTACCAGGAAGTTGCCGGCCCGCTGGGTCAGCTGGGCGAAGTTGACCGCGTAATCCTCGTTGCCGTTGGCGTAAGTATAGATGCTGGCCTCGGAGCCCATAAAACCGATGTCCGCATCGCCGGAAATCATGGCGGTCATCACTTTGTCCGCGCCGGCTCCGTTGACCAGCGTCAGATCGATGCCCTCATCCTCAAAGTAACCCAGTTCGATCGCCGCGTACTGGGGCGCATAGAATATGGAATGGGCCACTTCGTTTAAGGTCACAGGGGTGAGCCCGGCGGCGGCCTCCTTTTTTCCACAGCCGGTCAGGCTGAGGGCGGCCAGGGAGCCTGCCAGAAAAACAGTGAGCAGTCGTCTCATAATCGTCTCCTTAATAATCATAGTCTCATAGTACCATTGTATTGCGGGACGGGGCGGAGTGTGAACGGGTTGGGAAATGTTTTCCCATTGCCGGGTCTGGGAAATAATGGTATGATAAATGGGATGAAGATGATACGGAATTTGGCCGGGGAGAGAGCAGATGACGGAAAATACGGTTAGGGAAGCGTTTGACGAATCGGAACAAATCATTGTGGGCATCGAGCCCTGCGACGTTTTGACCGGGGGGCGGGACAAAAACCGCTTCCTGCTGTACCAGTTGAAGCGCAGCATGGCCTGTGCGGAGCAGATCGACATTATCGTGTCTTTTCTCATGGAATCCGGGGTGCGGCTGCTGTTAGCGGATTTAAAGCAGGCTCTGGACCGCGGGGTGAAAATCCGGATTCTCACGGGCAACTACCTGGGAATCACCCAGCCGGGAGCGCTGTATCTGATCAAAGACCAGCTGGGGGATCAGGTGGAGCTGCGGTTTTACAACGAAAAAGGGCGGTCCTTTCATCCCAAGGCATACATTTTTCATCGCGGAGACCTGGGGGAAATTTATATTGGCTCGTCCAATATGTCCCGCAGCGCCCTGACCTCCGGGATCGAGTGGAACTATCACTTTGACAGCCTGCGGGACAGCGGGAATTTCAGCCGGTTCTACGAGACCTTTGAGGATTTATTTTACCGGCATTCGATTCTCATCGACGATCAGGAGCTGGCCCGGTACTCCAGAGAGTGGAAGAAGCCGGCCGTTCAACGGGATTTGGAGAAATACGACCAGTTCGGACCGGAAATGAAGGTGGAGGCGCTGTTCCA
>PVML01017882.1_pt1 | contig 13043 bp, 14 predicted proteins | sample 1853371 | NCBI WGS metagenome assembly PVML01 (sample SAMN08533508, study PRJNA380276) | Human gut metagenome, whole genome shotgun sequencing project. | isolation source: participant 1, chromium library | host: Homo sapiens | collected 2017 | reverse complement strand
TGGATACGGTCACGGATAATGTGGCTTGTGAAAGCTGTTACTACTTTAGTATTAGGGTGAGCTGCTTTAATAGCATCTACAGTAGCATCAATTGTTTTAGCACGAGTTTCTTTATAAGTTGTACCAAAGCTCATAACTACGATAGCATCTTTGTTTTGAAGATTTTGAAGTTCTTTAGTTTCATGTGTGCGAACACCAATAGTAGATGCCTCTTTTAATGCAGGTGTAGGATCTTTTACTTCTTCATTTAATTGATATGCAGCATTAGATACAACAGGTGCACCAAAGGATACTGCAAGACCTAGAATAGCGGATGCTAAAGCTAATTGTTTTTTCATTTCTATACTCCTATCCAAAACTAAAACTACAGGGGTATGCAATTATTTACATAATTTTAATATATTGAAAAATGTAGATTTATTGCATATATATAACCTTACGCCAATCGTAACAAAGGGAAATAGGAGTGTCAATAAACCCCATACCCCTAGAAGTATAGGAAAAATAAGGTGTTTTTAAGAAAATAATGTGATGAATATAGTATAGTATTAGTTTTTATAATTATATTCTTTTTGGTTATATGGATATGAATATGTGAATACATGAGTAATTTTATTTGACCTTTATTAGGCATATTTTGATGGGGCCCCATAACATTACTACAAATATATTAAAATGATGCCCTATACTTGTTTGCTCCTCGTTCCTGATGTCGCTACACAAGTACAGGGCATCATTTTTATTACTGTAGTTATGTAGGCGTCCCATCAAAATATGATATATAATAAATATAGATATAAAATTTTAGTAAAATAAAATTATCATATAAAAGAGAGAAGGACTATGTTTGTTTTTTTTGAGAGAGAACAAATTCTTTTAAAACAGAATGCATATGATCTACTACATAATACTAGGATAGGTGGAAAAGCTTTTTTATTTATTATTTGGTGAGGGCTCTTGGCAATTTGTAAAAGACCTCTAGGTTTATATTCTATGAAATAGGAAATAGTTTATGATATATGATTTATTAATTTTAGGCATTAGTATATGGTTATTATATGATATTTTTCTTATGTATAAATCAAAGAATAAATCACAAGTCCTAATAGAGTTTATGTTGCTTGCTGTATTAATTGCTGGATACTTAATAAATAAACTGTATGAAACTAAATATTTTGTATCAGATACATATTTTTATTTAGGTATGGTATTAGCGGTTATTATATATTGTTGTATATTATGGTTACATAGGTATAGATATATAAATACTGACGACGAGAGAAAAAAGAAAAGTATAATTAATTCAATTCTAACAATTCATGCAATCATATTTTTATATGGATTAGTGATAGTTTGGGTAGTATTCTTTTAGATTTTAATATGATTCTTAATTAAAACATGGTGTTGGACTCCTTTGGATTCAACACCATTTTGTGTATCTTGAAGTAATAGTGTAATGTATATATTAAATAGATTAGAGTACTATGGTTTTAAATTAGTAGGGTAGATATGTTTGAGAATATTCTAATTGGTCTCTTTGGCTTATTAATGGTGAATTATCTCGTCATTATAGCTAGGCAACGAATAGTTAAAATTGTAATTGGTATCTTAGGGAATTGTTTCTTTGGACTTTCATTGTTTAGTGATTATATTGCTTTACCAAGTTATATGATTGATTTGAAGTATATTTTAATTATTATTCTTTGTGTTGCTTGTGTCTTTAGTCTGTGGCGTCATAATCGCTCTGGCAAAATCACAGCTGGCGACAAGAGAAGGTATGATACCTTTACAGGTCGAATTAAGTTTATTGTTATATTTTTTCTTCTTTTATGTGGTGTTGCATCGGTTATACATTATTTTGGTTAATTTTGATATTTTTTCTCATTGACTTATATACATTAATCTTGTACTATTATTACATAGTAGTTGATAACAATTTTCAGTTATGAAGATTGTATCATGTATGAGCGATATGGAGGTCACATATGAAAGGCATAATTATTGCATCCTTTGGATCAATTTATCAAGATGCTGTGGAGAAATCCATCGGCAGTATAGAGAAAAAAGTACGTTCCATGTATAGCGATATGGAGGTACGCCGTGTATTCTTATCTGATGCATTAGTGGAAAAGTGGAATGAGAAATATAATGAAAAGATTTCTTCTTTCACAGAAGCTATGCAAGATTTTGCTCGTCTTGGCATCGATGAGGTATACATTCAACCTGTAACATTAGTAGCAGATCAGTGTTACCAACAAATGCGTAAACAAGCATTGAAGTTTTTACATAGCAATGAATATGGTTTTAATCAAGTAAATATAGGTAAACCATTACTTACATCATTAGGTGTAAAAAACTATGCTGACGATTATGAAGCAACATTAGAAAGTATCGTACGATCGTTAATTTTACTGGTCGGCTTCTTTATGGGTAGTTTGCAAGATGTTAATTATGAGTTCTCTATAGCAGTTTTAGAAGGTATGTTTCCTGCATTTTTATATGCTTGTATTTTCTTAATACCTGTATATAGAAGAAGAAAACTGTATAAGCTTATATATAATCGAGCATTAAGAATATGTGGATCAAAAAGAAAAGTATTTTTATATATTCTATTAGGACTGCATGGTAAATTACTGGGAATCAATATAGCCCATAAAAATAAGTTCAAATGGGCAGTCATCATACTTGCTTATATTATTTTTGTGGGGTGGTCGATACAAAGTGAGATGCCATTTATTTTAAAATTACTAGTTATACTTATAGCGACATATAGATTTGTAGTTGCTATAAACTCGTAAAGAGAGAGAAGTCTGTTGGAGAATAGTGAGATATTTGCATCTTTCTGACCATAAGGAGTCGTAAATAATGATAAAGAGTAATTTTACTAATGAGGCTATTTACTCTAAATACTTTCAATCCTAAGATTATTAAAGTTACTATTGATTAAGGCTGGAAGGATATTACAAAATATGATCTTGAAAGATATTATAAGCAGAAAGACAATAAATGATGAGTTGTTTTTATTAAAAACTAACATTAAATCTTTAATTTTATCATGGCGTATTACTCGGACTCCTTATTTTCTATCTATACTATTAGTATATTTATCATATATTTCTATGCCCGCAAAATTATTGGAGCCTGTAATACTATTGAATCTGTCAACAGAATATGAAGAAGGTATAATATCTTTTATTGGATATACTAATTTAATAGTATCTTTATTAATTTTTTCTGTACTAGCAATTAGACGAATTCTAGATGCCGAGGAAAAATGGATTTCTGGTTTTGTTATCTTAGCTGGAATATATACGTTGTATACTAATTATTTAAATTATTCTCCTCCCATATTAGTCGTTTCATATACGGAAGATATGTTGGCGACAGCTATGTCAGTTGATTTGAATATATGGGTATTAGGGTTATTAATATTATCTTTGTTTCCTAGTAATGAATATGATAATGTCTATGGATTATCAAATTGTATTGAACAAGTTAGTTCTGGTTTTATTAGAATTAACTTTGGTGGATTTGAACAATTTTTAGATGAGTTTTCCTTATATAAAATCGCACCGATTTTTAAAAAGATTTTGTCAACGGAGTTATTTAACTGGCGGGGACGTATATCAAGAAGTGAATTGATATATTATTATATGGTATATCAAATTATGGTTCTGTTACTTGTAATATTAATTTATTCAATAGGGACTATTTTATCTAAAATATCATTAGAACATATATTTTTGATTTTTATTGTGTCTATTTTTTTGATTTGGTGCTTTATATACGTATTAAGAGTATTGATTCAGCGATTACATGATTCTTATAGTAGCGCATTTTGGGTATTTGGTTTGTTTATACCTTATGTAAATATTTATGTAATATATTTATTACTAGTAAAAGGATCCTGGCAATATATAGAATCTTCAAAATGATTATATGATAATATTTCTCATTGACTTTCATACGCTAATCTTGTATTATTAGTACATAGTAGTTGATAATAATTTTCATTTATGAAAATTATTTCATATATATGGGTATATGGAGGTCACATATGAAAGGTATAATCATTGCATCCTTTGGATCAATTTATAAAGAAGCAGTGGAAACATCCATTGGCACTATAGAGTCTAAAGTTCGTTCCTTATACAGAGATGTAGAGGTACGACGCGTATTTTTGTCTGATGCATTAGTGGAAAAGTGGAATGAAAAATATGATGATACGATTGCTTCTTTCACCGACGTCATGCAAGAATTTAGCCGCAAGGGAATTGATGAGGTATATATTCAGCCGATTACTCTCGTAGCGGATCAATGCTATCAACAAATGCGTAAGCAAGCACTTAAGTTCTTACATAGCAGTGAATATAATTTCTCTCAAGTTAATATCGGTAAACCCTTATTAACATCGTTAGGTGTTAAAAATTACGCTGATGATTATGAAGCTACATTAGATGGCATCATGCGTCATATTAATACTAAATCTCTTAATAAATCCGTTTTATTGATGGCAAATGGTCAAAATCAATTAGAATTTTCTACATTACAATTGAAAGCTATGTATGGTTCTGCTTCTAATGTAGTAGTATTTACTACAAATGGTTTCCCTACATTTAAGCAGGCCTTAACATTGGTAGATAGAATGGGTCATAAAGATGTACTCGTTGTACCATTGGCTTTGATTGGTTCCACTCATTTAATGGATTACCTTGGCGGTGATCGTTCTGATTCTATTTATGCACTTTTAACAGAACAAGGGTACAACGTAGATATCTGGAATGAAGGCCTTGGTGAAAACCCATATGTACAAGATTTATTCTTGAAACATTTAGGTCAAGCGATTCGTATGTCTGATAGAAAACGTAGCTCTCAACGCGAATCATATCAAACTGTTATTCGACCTTCCCGTATAGAAGCACAAGGAATGATTTCCTAATTACTTCTGGTAAGGTTGTATATAAACTCTCTCATAAATACACACTATCTTCAAAAAGCATCCACCTTTAGGGGCGGATGCTTTTTGTTATCAATCTATATGGGTATGAAAGTTAATTATAATATTACCTTTATACGGGGTATGGTATCCAACTATAGTAATGCGTGTGGTATGATGAATAGTGAATTATATTTGATAAGGAGACCGTTATGAAACAAGCTATATTAGTAGTGGCCTTTGGCTCAACAGTTGATTCTGCTCGTGAACATCAAATTGATGCCGTTGTAAACCGTATTAAAGAGAAATATACAGATTATGAAGTGCGTTTAGCCTTTTCATCGCGTATCATTGTAAAGCGTTTACGAGACCGTGGTATTGAGATTCCTACAGAGCAAGGCGCATTAGATGCTCTCATTGGTGAAGGATATACAGATATTTATGTACAACCATTGCACTTCACTGGTGGTGAAGAGTTTGATAAGTTGAAACATAATATTTTAAATCACGAACGGGCACAAGAACTTAATACATTGCGTGTGGGCAGACCATTGGTATACTATATGGGACAAGAAGAGCACCCAAATGATTATCAAATTTTAATCGACACATTTGTTACATCCATATCCGTCAGCAATGAAGATGGTTTATTATTAATTGGTCATGGTGGTTTAGGCTCTGGTAATTCTGCATATGGTTATTTGCAATACCAATTGATTCGCAGTGGCCTTAATCATGTTCGTGTAGCCACTTTGGAAAATGCTCCTTATGTAGAGGATGTGGCCGTACCTTGGGAATGGCTTGATGGTAAGAAACCTAATAAGATTTATGTGCACCCATTGCTCCTCGTACTTGGCGATCATGCGCTTAATGATTTATTTGGCGATGAAGAAGATAGTGTAGTCAATGTATTGAAAGAGGCTGGTTATGAAGTAGAAGAAATGCATCATGCCCTCGGTGAATATACAGAAATTCAAGATATCTATTGCCAACATATTCAAGATTGTATCGATGATATATATGGTAAGCGCAGCAGTCATAGACCGGCGATTCCGAATGTGAAATAAGAGTAGACTTTCACAAACATTTTGAATATATTTAATAAATTAGGTATAATAGTAATGTTAATCATATTGAAATATAGAATAGGAGAATCATCATGAAAGGTAAATTATATGGCATAGGTGTTGGTCCTGGGGACTCTGAATTAATGACTGTGAAAGCTGCGCGTATTGTAGGCGAAGCAGACGTTATCATTACACCTAAAACAGAAAAGAAAGATGGTTCTGTAGCCCTTAATATTGCAAAACCATACATTCAAGAACATACTGAAATCGTTCCAGTTGTATTCCCAATGGTGCTCGATGATGCTACACAACAAGAAGGTTGGGAAGAGGCTAAGCGCGTTATCGTATCTTATTTAGAACAAGGTAAAAATGTTGTTTTCTTAACACTTGGCGATCCAATGTTCTATAGTACATATATGTACGTATATCGTTTGATTGAAAATACAGGCTTTGAAATTGAAACAATTCCTGGTATCACTGCCTTCTGTGCCATTGGTTCCCATCTTGGCTATCCAATCGTAGAAAAAGAAGAGGTTTTGGCTATCGTTCCAGCCACTGCACCTAAGGAAAAAATTGATGCTGTTATGGCTGTTGCCGATGATGCAGTTATCATGAAGGTGTATAAAAACTTTGATGAAGTGCAAGAAGTATTGTTGAAACACAATATGGCTGACGACGCGGTTATGATTTCTCGCGTTGGCTTGCCTGATGAACAAGTTTTCGTAGGTCTTGATAATATGCCTAAGGACAAGAAATTAAACTATTTGTCCACAATTTTGGCAAAACGTAAAGATCGTTAATTGACTATACTCTGATGTCTGAATGCTTTTAGTGAAAGCCGTATAGATAGTATTAATAAGAGGTAATACATATGAATACTGTACCCATTCCACGTGTTGTTATAGCTGGTACCAATTCCGGTGTCGGCAAAACGACTATTGTTGCGGGCCTTCTCGCAGCGTATCGAGCAAGTGGCCATGGGGTGCAATCCTTTAAAGTGGGCCCGGATTATATCGATCCGGGCTTTCATAAAATTGCATCGGGCCGTGAAAGTTATAATTTAGATTCTTGGTTAGTTCCACCGGATACATTGCCAACATTTTTTGCATCCATGGCGGGCGATGCAGATCTGGCCATTATTGAAGGCGTTATGGGGCTCTATGATGGTGGCCGAGAGGGTGTGAGCAGTACGGCTCAAATTGCTAAGCAATTAGGTGCTCCTGTTGTGCTCGTTATCGATTGTAAGGCCATGGGTGAAAGCGCGGCGGCCATTGCCATGGGCTTTAGAGAGTATGATAAGGATGTGGATTTTAAAGGCGTCATTTTAAATCGCTTAGGTTCCGATAATCATGAACGCATGGTCCGTGAAGGTATGGAAAAAATTGGCGTTCCTGTTATTGGTGCTATACGCCGTGATGACCGCATGCATTCTCCTGAGCGTCATCTTGGTTTGACACCAGTTACAGAAGTTGACCCTACAGAGGCAATTGCAACGATTCAGCATGCCGTGGAATCTATGGTAGATTTAGAGGCACTCTATAAGGTAGCGGCTAGTGCAGCACCTATGCCGGCACCGATTGATATAACCAAGGGTGTTACCAAACGAACAAAAATTGGCGTTGCTTATGATGAAGCCTTTTCGTTCTACTATCCAGCCAGCTTATCTGCCCTTGAAGCTCAAGGCGCTGAGCTAGTTTACTTTAGCCCTTTAAAAGATAGTGCTATTCCTGATGTAGATGGTCTCGTATTTGGCGGTGGTTTCCCTGAAATGTTCTTGCAGGCTTTATCCGAAAATACGGCCATGAAGGAATCAATCCGTAAAGCTAATCAATGTAGTATGCCTATCTATGCTGAATGTGGTGGCCTTATGTACCTTTGTGAACATATTCACGATTTTGATGGTAATGTGTTTGATACAGTTGGTGTTGTGCCTGCCAATTGTGTAATGCAACAAAAACTGCAAAAGGTAGGATATGTAACGGCAACGGCTAAACGCAATACATTACTTGGCAATACAGGAACAGCTTTGCATGGTCATGAATTCCATTTCTCCACCATGGAACCAACCATTGAAGATTTCCCTTGGGCCTTTCATTTAGAAGGGGGGCGTAAACCGCAGTCCTATGATGGCGGGTATGCTACCGATAATGTGTTGGCATCCTATCTACATCTTAACTTTGCTGGTTCTCTTGAAGGGGCAAAGCATTTTGTAGACATGTGCGAAGCCTTTGGTCATACTAAATAAATCTATTATATTAGTATTAAATCGTCATATTAACAATAGATGCAGCCCTACATCGTGTGACATAAATAATAGGAGTATAGAAATGAGCGAACGTGGTTTAATTCTCGTAAATACAGGTAATGGTAAAGGAAAAACAACAGCCGCTTTAGGTGTTGTTTTACGTGCTGTAGGACAAGGCTTGAAAGTTTTGATTCTACAATTCATCAAAAGCGGTCATGGATACGGTGAACTAGAAGGCCTGAAAAAACTGGGGGATGCGGTTACCATTAAATCCATGGGCAAAGGATTTATCTACTACAACCGAGATAAAGTTACTGTAGAAGAACTAGAAAAACACAAAGCAGCAGCTCAAGAAGCGTGGAAAACACTAGTAGAAGAAGTCAACTCTGACAAATGGGATCTCATCGTTATGGACGAAATCAACAATGCCATTAACTATGAACTCATCGATGTTAACTCCGTTGTAGATATGCTTAAACAAAAACCAGAGCGACTACATGTCATCCTAACAGGCCGCTATGCAAAACCTGAAATCATCGACATCGCTGATACAGTGACCGAAATGAACGTAGTAAAACACGCTTATGAAAAAGGCATAAAAGCGGCAAAAGGAATCGAGTTTTAGTAGGTCGAGGCGAAGCCAATGACCTATAGATGGATGGAGGCGCGTAGCGCCAAACATTCATCAAACTTAAATCGTATCAATTTTATAAATACAAAAGCAGCAAGAGTGTGCGAGGCTTGGCCGACGCACACTCTTTTTGTGATACTTGAAAGTTTTATATGATGTAGCGATAGTAGGCCTCCGGAGGCGACTTTGGCCCTGTCCCTACGGGACAGACCCGGCCGGTGTTTCCCTCTTACCATGGAGTTTTCCGAAAATTTCCTAGAGTGCTGTGAAGTGATGTGGGCTGTGGCGACTTTTGGCCCTTCCGTTAGGAAGACCCGGCCGATGGAGCCACAGCAGCCATCCCTTTACAAATAAATAGAAAATTTTCGAAAAAGTCCTTGCCTAAACTATATCGAAAATGTATAATATAGTCATAGGCACAAGGTGCTAATATTCTTAGACATTAAGTATGTATATAACTATAACCAGGAGGTTAACTATGGCTGTACATGATTACATTAAATCTGGCGATTTCGCTACTGAAAAACACGTTCCTGTTATCGAAGCTGCTGATAAAGTAAAAGCAGGTGAAGCATTCGACGTAAAATTATCTGTTGGTAAAGACATTGCTCATCCAAACACTGTAGAACATCACATTGAATGGATTAAATTGTACTTCGTAGCTGAAGGTACTCAATTGCCTTACGAAGTTGGTGAATTATCCTTCAACGTACATGGTGACGGTGCAACAGCAAACGAAGGTCCTGTACATGCAGTTTCCGCAGGTACATTGGCAGTATCCTTGAATAAATCTGGTAAATTGATTGCTGTATCTTACTGCAACATCCATGGTTTATGGGAATCTGAAAAAGCTATCGTAGTTGAATAATAAATTGTATTTGACTGTAAAAGGTCAGCCTTAGGGCTGGCCTTTTTTTTATGGAGCGTATGACAAGTTACGAACATTAACGATTGATTATAAATACAATGTATGTCCGCTATAAAAAGAATTTTGTTCTTTTATAGTGGAAAAATACCTGTATATCCCTTTACAGTGCGGTTTGTTTTGTGGTAAAGTATATGCATGTTATTTTTTAGTACAATGATAAATGAGGGATAATAGTGGCATTAATCGTCAAAAAGTTTGGTGGCAGTTCTGTTGCAACACCTGAAAAAATATTTAATATCGTTGATCGTGTCCTTCATGAAAAGAAAGAGGACGATCGCATTGTAATAGTTGTATCCGCTATGGGGGATACAACAGATGACTTGGTATCTTTGGCAAAACAAGTAACATCTAAACCATATGGTCGTGAAATGGACCGCTTGTTGTCTACTGGCGAACAAGTAACGATTGCATTGATGGCTATGGCGTTTAATGAACGCGGTCAAAAGGCTGTTTCTTTAACTGGTGATCAAGCAGGTATTACAAGTAGTGATAACTTTAATAAGGGTCGTATTTTAGGTGTAGATCCTAATCGTGTATTCGAAGCATTGGATGCAGGCAATATCGTTGTTGTTGCTGGTTTCCAAGGTATTACCGAATACGGTGACATGGTAACATTAGGCCGTGGTGGTTCTGATACAACAGCGGTTGCTTTAGCAGGCGCTATGAAAGCCGATGTATGTGAAATCTTTACAGATGTAGAAGGTGTATACTCTACTGACCCTCGCGTAGCAAAGGAAGCTTTTAAACTAGAAGAAGTTACGTATGGCGAAATGCTTGAAATGGCACGTTTAGGTGCAGGCGTAATGCAACCGCGTGCTGTTGAAATGGGTTTCCGTTATGGTGTACCAATTCATGTTCGTTCTACATTCAGTAATAATACAGGCACAATTATTCGGGAGGATTATACCGTGGAATCTAATAAACACGTAATTACAGGCGTAGCCGATGATACAAATACAGCAAAAGTAGCTCTTGTGGGCGTTGAAAATAAACCTGGTATTGCAGCAAAAGTATTCAAAGCATTAGCAGAAAAAAATGTTGATGTGGATATGATTGTTCAATCTATTCGTTCCGTAGGTGAACCTAAAACTGACCTTATCTTTACAATTGCTCTTGATGATGTGGTATTGGCACGTGAAGTGTTGAAAGAATTACAACAAACTGTTGATATCGAAGCTGTTAATATTGATGAAAATATGGCAAAAGTATCTATCATTGGCGCTGGTATGTTGGGTCAACCTGGCGTAGCTGCTCAAATGTTTGATATCCTTAGCAAAGAAGGTATCAATATTGAAATCATCAGTACTTCTGAAATCAGTATTTCTTGCTTGGTTGCACAAAACCGCGTAAAAGATGCAGTTCGTGTTATCATAATGGTCTTTTGTTAAACGAACGAGGCTAACATACATGATGGATAGTCTACGCACATTTATGGATGAAATGCTCGATGATCAAGGGCGTAAGGAAGGTTTTATTAGCGATTTATTAGCGAATTTAAAAACACAACCTATCCCCACATTAGAGCAAGCACAGACAGGCTATACAACAGTGAGCAATTTACATGGTATATTTTATAATTATGATGCGTCAGAGGTGACCATATCTTATAAGGTAGTACCAGATATGTATGCTCCCTATACAATGAGTTTTCGCCAATTTGAGGTTGTTCTCGAAGGGCTTTTGACAAGTCGACGCAATCAAAAGTGGCAAATCAAACAAGATAAATAATAAAATCAGGACACTCCTATATGATATGTACCCATTTTCCTGGACACATATTATTTACTAGCCTAAACACATGGATGCTTCCCTGTATTTTACAGGGGGCATCCATTTTGTTTTTTTCTGAATCCTTTTATCATTGTAATAGTTGATGTATTCTTCAATTGCCCCCGCAAAAGCATTGAATGATGGATATTCCATTTCACAGCCATAATATATTTCCGTTTTCAACCTACCGAAAAATGTCTCCATTACAGAATTATCATAACAGTTTCCTTTTCTAGACATAGACTGAATAATTCCATGTTCTTTAAGTGCGTTCCTAAAATATTTATGTTGGTACTGCCATCCTTGATCAGAGTGAAAAATCAATCCTGAAAGATTAGGATACTTTTTGAAAGCTCTATCTAACATACGAGAAATCTGTTCTAAATTAGGCCTTAATGCCAAGTCATAGGAAATAACCTCATTCGTGTTCATATCTAAGATAGGTGATAAGTAACACTTTCCCCATGGAAAGTTAAATTGAGATACATCAGTAGTCCATTTTTGAAATGGAGCTGTTGTACTAAAGTCTCTATTGATAATATTATCGGCTATTTTGCCTACTTGACCTTTATAAGAGTGATATTTTTCTTTTGGTCTCTTTCCTGCGAGCCCCATGATTTTCATAAGTCTTTGTACTCGTTTATGATTGACTATAAAACCTCGATTAAGAAGTTCTTGATATACACGACGCACACCATAACGTCCCTTATGCTCTGTAAAAATCTTTTGAATTTCCTCTTTAAGTTGTATATTTCTTTCATCTACAAGATCTACTTTAGAGAGCTCAAAATAATAGGTGGATTTAGCCATTCCCATAGCTTTTAAAAGATATTTTAGTTGATATCCTTGCTTTCGGAGTATTTTGATAATCGCTGCTTTTTCGCCTTGAGACGCGCAGCTTCCTTTTCTTCTCTCAAGGCAATCTCTTTTTTTATGACTTCATTTTCAGCTTTAATATAAGCATTTTCAGCTCGTAAGCGAATGAGTTCCTCGTATTCACTCTCATTGAGTTGTCTAGGTGAAATATTCTTTGTTACTTTCATGTCAGAATCCTTTGGTCGTCGCCCTTTAGGCTTATTGATAAGACCATTGTATCCCAAAGTCTTGTATTTATGAACCCATTGATATAGTAGACCACTATTAATTCCAGCAACAATAGCTACGGAACGTAAAGATTCCCCAGCTAATACTTGACATACTAACTCATATTTATCCTCTGTAGACCAATTCTTTTTTACTCCATAAAACTTATTAATATCTGGACCATGCAACTCCTCTTGTTTAGCCCAATACCTTATTTGTTCATGAAAAGAATGAGGCGATACTCCATTTGGTGTTTCTGGCCATTCACCTTGATAGAATAATTCTATTGCTTTCTTTTTAAATTCATAACTATATCTCATGAAAATACCCCCTTTACTGAGTGTCCAGTAAAGGGGGTACATATCATACCATATATAGGTGTT
>PVML01005655.1_pt1 | contig 13076 bp, 14 predicted proteins | sample 1853371 | NCBI WGS metagenome assembly PVML01 (sample SAMN08533508, study PRJNA380276) | Human gut metagenome, whole genome shotgun sequencing project. | isolation source: participant 1, chromium library | host: Homo sapiens | collected 2017 | reverse complement strand
AAGCAACCCTTAATTTGAGAGGCCATAGTCCAGGCAAACACTTTGTTGAGAACAACCTTCAAGTAGAACTTTATCAATCATTTCTCGCTTTAATTTAGGAGAATAATAACGATTCTTTCCCTTTTTGATGATGTTTATTCCATAATGGTCAATTAATTTCACCATATATTTTAGACCAGAAACGTTCACCCCAAATTGATTTGAAAGTCGTTTAAAGCTTTCTCCTTGATTTCTCAATTCATATATTTGAACTTTATCTTCATAAGTTAGTTTCATAATAAAAACACCCCAAAAGTTAGATTTTTTTGTCTAACTTTTGGGGTGCAGTTCATTTAAAACCTTTTTTGTTATAGAGCAATAATAGAATAATATTGCTCTTATTTTTTCATAGGTTACCTTTAGAAATTTAGAAAAAGGATTGGAAGTAAAACCTAGTCCTTTTTATCACTTTGAAGATTTGCAATACCTCATATCTTATTTGTTTTTAGTTAGAGCTTTTCGAATGAAATCTGCTGGTATAATCAATACAGCAATAAGAAGAGCAATGATATAGTGTTGAATATCCATAGGAACAGTATTAAATACTTTTCCACCAAATTGAATAATAAGGGTTTGAACAACAGCAATAGAAATCATAACGATTAAGAATTTCTTGTTTTTACCGATATGTTCAAAAATATTGAAGCCATTACTACGTGTATTAAATGAGTTGAAAATAACAGCATAGATAAATACTGTAAATGTAAAGGTTGTTACCATTTCAAAGTTACCAGTTCCATTTGTGATAAAGTCTTGGATACCACCAACATTTTTAAGAATGGCTAAACATACAAGAGTAATGAAGGCACTTGCAACTCCGATAGCGGATTTCATATAACCAGTAAGAATATTTGCTTTCTTAGCTACTGGTTTTTCGTTCATATAACGATCTAGCGCAGGCTCTTCACCAAAGGCAAGGGCAGCAAGTGTGTCCATGATAAGGTTAACCCAGAGAATTTGGATGATTGTAAATGGCTCTTTGAGACCCAAAAGTGGCGAGAGAAGTGACATGGCAATAGTTGTTACGTTAACAGTTAATTGGAAGATGATAAATTTACTTACTGACTTACTCATGGTGCGTCCATAGAGAACGGCTTTCTCAATAGAAGTCAATGAGTTGTTTAAGATAACGATATCTGAGGCTTCACGTGCGACTTCAGTACCATCACCCATTGAGAATCCGACATCAGCCGATTTAAGGGCAGGTGAGTCATTGACTCCATCACCTGTCATACCAGCAACCATATCGAGGTCTTGAGCTGCCTCAATAAGACGTTTTTTATCCATTGGAAGGGCACGACTGACCACTTTTAAGTGAGGCAATTGTTGTTTGAGTTCTTGATCTGAGAGGGCAGAAAGTTCATCGTGAGTAAGGACAAGGTCATTTTCTCCAGTGACGATACCTGCTTCTTTAGCGATAGCAACAGCGGTTTCTTTACGGTCACCGGTTACCATAACTACTTGAACACCCGCACGGTTCATTGTTTCAACGGTTTGTTTAATTGAAGAGCGAACATTATCACGGATACATACGATACCAATCAAGACTTTATCATTACCATCCGTATTGAGGATGGCAAGCAAACGCATTGAACGGTTAGCTTGTTCCAATGATAACTCTTGAAAACGAGCTTTAATATCATCTGTAAAGTTTTGTTTATGACCATCTTTATCAAGATAGTAGTAGCAGTCATTTAGGATAAATTCTGGAGCACCTTTGATGTAGGTTTTTCCATCGTTAGTCGTTACACTTGCGAATTTTGTTGCTGAGTTGAATTGTTGCTTCTCAGTAATTGTATTAGTATCGAAATCAAGTTGAGAACGTCCAATCAAGAAGTCAAGAAGTGCACGGTCAGTAGCATTACTACCAACAGCATTGCCATCAGCAACCATGGCATCGTTATTAAGACCGATACCATTAATTATTTCAGCTTTAAGACTATCTGACATCGTATCAAAATCTGGAGCATCGGTCTCACCAGTAGCTGCATAAAGTGTTCCATCCCCAAGGAAGAAGTCAACTACAGATAGTTTACCTTCTGTGATTGTACCAGTCTTATCACTGAAGAGAATATTCATGTATCCAGCAGTTTCAATAGTATCAGGATGGCGGACTAGGATATTTTGAGATAAAAGTCGACCTGAGTTCATTGAGGAAACGAGTGCTAACATCATTGGAAGTCCTTCTGGGACAGCCATGATGATGATTGTAACCGCAAAGAGAATTGTTTCAATGATAAGAAGGAAAATCGAGCCACCATTGAGGTTGTTAGCTTTATTTAGGGCAATAAAGCCTAATACAAGGTTGATTACTGAATAGGCAGCACCTGCACTATAACCGAGGACCCCGATGTTTCTTGCAAGCTTGTTAAGTTTTTCTTTAGATGGTGAATTTTTACTATCTTCTTGAAGAGACGTATTGATACTTCCTAAAACGGTGTTATCACCAATTTGTGTAGCTTCAATCACAGCTTCATCTGAAGTTACGACTGTACCACGGAAGACCTTAAACTCCGTAAAGAGGTCTGAAGAATCTGGCTCTTCTCGGTCACCAAGAGGAAGTTTTGTGGCATCCTCGCTTTCACCATTTAAGACAGCTTGGTTTACTTTTAATTTACCTTCCAAGATGATACCGTCAACTGGAATCTTGTCCCCTGATTGAAGGAGAATTTGATCCCCTTTTACAACATCATCCACGAGAATCTCTTTAAGTTTACCATCTCGATAAACCTTAGCATTAGTTTTTGAAGCCTCTTCTTGGAGAATATTGAATTTTTGCTCATTACGGTATTGAGAGACTGCTGAGAACCCTGTAGACATCAAAATGGCAAAAATTAGTGAGATAGCCTCATACCAATTAGCCTCCCCAATAGCAGGAAAAATCATTGCAACAAAGTTGAAGATGATTTTTAATCCTAAGGCAGCCAAGAGGATGAGAATCCATTGATCCTGGAAGGCTTCAATAAAAATTGAAAGCAGCGAGTTAGCCTCTTTACTAGAGAGCCTATTATCGCCATGAGCGTTTTTACTTGCTTGAACTTCTGCAGAAGTCAAGCCTTTAAATTTTTTCATTAAACGTATTTATCCTTTCTAGAATGTTCAAAAATTTAAAACCTAATAGAAGCAGTAATTTTAATAACTATCAGTAAGTATTATACTTTATTTTACTATTAAATTGTTGATTTTTTATCAAGAGAAGTAGTGATTGATTTCTAGAAAATGAAATTTCACAATTTTAAATCCATATTTTAGAAATCTACCCTCAATTCATACAACCCTCTCACAGCATTACAGCCATAGATGGCTTGAGCCTGTTTTAAATCTTCCAGAGTCAAAACTTTCTCTGTGACCTGATTATTAGCAATGAGGCTTTGTCTGTAAATACCGTTTAAAAGACCGAGGTGAACAGGTGGAGTGTAGAGTTGGTCCTTGATTTTAAGAACGAGGTTACCGATAGAAGTTTCTAAAAGTTCTTTCTTTTGATTATAGTAGATTTGCTCATGAGGTCCTAGACTAATGTGTGGTCGATAACTTGTTTTAAAGTAGGTATAGGGGTTATTCAAAGGATGTGTTTGCTTAACTAATCTTGCTTGACAAAAATCATCGTCTAATTCTGTTAATTGAGCATGTTCAAAAGTAAGTTTACCATCTTTTGCAAGGGACAATTTAAGACGGTAGTCTGTGTCAAAATCAAGGGACTGACACAAATCTTCGACTTGATTTTGAACTTCTTTTTTATTGAAAGGATAAGCAAAATAGCGACTGGACTCTTGTAGACGATTGAGATGTTCTTTAAGATGGAGTAGTTTACCTTGATGAATCCGTCCAGTTGAGATAAGATCAAATCTAGGATTTTGACGGTATAGAATAGCTGATTTTTGCCTTGTTTCTTCATATTCAGCTTCCCATTTGCTGTCCCAGGTGATTCCACCGCCTACTCCATATATAGCATTGTTTCCCTGCATTTGAAGTGTTCGGATGGCTACGTTGAAAATAGTTGGTCCATTAGGTAGCAAGATACCAATGGCTCCACAATAGACGCCTCGAGCTTGTTTTTCGACGTTTTTAATAATTGCCATAGTAGCTATTTTTGGTGCTCCTGTAATAGATCCACAAGGAAAAAGGGCTTGGAAGATGTCATCCAAACGACTGTTTGGTAGGAGTTGCGTCTCAATAGTTGAAGTCATTTGCCAAACAGTAGAGTATTGTTCAACCTGGCAAAGTCTTTTTACATTTTCACTCCCTATTTTTGAAATACGATTCATGTCATTTCTAAGAAGATCTACAATCATCATATTTTCAGAGCGATTTTTCTGATCATGAGCAAGCCATTGTGCTTGTTTAAGGTCAGTTTCAGTTGTCAAGCCACGATTTGTTGTCCCTTTCATAGGACGTGTGGTCAATATATCACCATCTTTTTTAAAGAAGAGTTCAGGACTTATGGAAATGATGGAGACATCATCATGTTGAATAAAGGCATTGTAATGTGCATTTTGCTCAACAACCAATCGGTTGTAGATGGCAAATGGATCAGCTGTTATGTTCTGTTGAAGTTGGACGGTAAAATTGACCTGGTAGGTGTTTCCTTGACGAATATGGTGGTGTATATGCTCAATAGCAGCCTTGTATTCCTCTGCAGAAGTTAGTTCTTGCCAAGATTCTGGTAAGGGAACAGGCTCATAAGCAAGAGGGATAGACTCTGTTTGAACAGTATCGTGAATAGTAAAATAGAGAAGATACTCTGACATTAATGGGCTATCAAAAATTTGAAATTTAGGTTCAAAGGCCTGAGAAGCTTCATAGGCTACATAGCCTACAGCAAAATAGCCTTTTTCTTGATAGGCTTCTATTTGATTTATAAGTGATTTAACTTCCTTAATGTCTTTGGTTTTTATCTCTTTTATGGCGTGAGTGAAGATTTGTCTGACGCCAAGTTCTTTAAAATCAATAACGGTTTTCTTATGCATACATAGAGTATAACATAAGAAGATAGCCTCTGGTTCTTTTTCATGATTTAATTCTCTTTCTTAAAATTTTAACCAAAAATGAACTTTTCAGATAGTTTTATATATGTTATAATAATATGAACTAAAAGAAGATTTTAGAGGGAAATATCCCCTACTATTTCATAAGTTTAATTAGAGTGATGACAAAGCGATTTTTGAGAGCTATTCTAGTAATTCATACCCCCATAAGTTGCTTTTTGCTTACCCCAAAAGTTAGCAAAAAGGAAAGCAAAAAAATACCCTTTAGGGTATCAATCAATTTATAAGTTTAATATCCAAGAGAACTCGCCCCTAAATGGTTGTAACGTGGCAACATATTGAGTTATCAATCACTTTACGAGTTCAGCAGGCAAGAAACTAGCACCTTTAGGGGTGCTTTTTTAACAATATATAACAACTAATAATTATTGGAAATACGGTTTATTGAACAAATATGTGTTAAAATAGTTTAGAAAATAATAAAATATAAGGGATTGCCATTATGCAACGAAGGAAAAAATTAACTAATAAGGAATTGATAAATCATTTAGAAGAAGTAGGTGTAACTTTTAATAATATAAGCACTGGGAACGCGATAAATTTTCTAGATCAAAATAACTATTATTATAAAATAACTTCTTTCAGGAAAAATTTTAAAAAGAAGAAAGGTAAGTATCAGAATCTCGATTTTGATAATTTAAAGGATTTAGCTTCACTTGATTTTCAATTAAGAAACATTTTATTAAGTATTTCAATAAATGTTGAACATTTTATCAAAACTGAGTTGACAAGATTAATTAATAATGATGAGTCCGAAGATGGTTATTCCATTATTATTGATTTTGGAAATTCTCAATATAGTTCATATTATGATATTACTAAAAAGAAATTTAAAAAGTCTAGATATCTAGCTGATATGTATAAGAAACGAAAGCATGACTATCCTTATTGGGCTTTGTTTGAACATATGGATTTCGGTTGTCTAATGAAGTTTGTAGAATTCTACTATGAAAAATATAAACCAAAATCATTAAAAAAAGCTTATGAGCTTGGAGAAAATGCAAGACATATTAGGAATGCATGTGCTCATAATAGTGTTTTTATTTTGAATATATTTAATGATGATAATAAGCTTGAAAATGTACATCCAAGTGTTTCATCTTTAGCAAAGAAAGCTGGTGTTCTAAAATATAAGAACTATAAAAAAGTAAATGATATCATTTCTCTTTTTGCATTATCAAAAGCTTATTGTTCTCCTGATGTGAGGCGATACCAAAAAGAAGCACTTGATAAATTTATGTTAAGATGTATAAGAAAATCAGAAGACTATTCAAAAAATGTCATTTTAACAAAAATGTATATTATATTTCAAAAAATAGTTGACAACGTATAGTATATAGTGTAGAATTATTTAAAGTGTTAGACTGATTTAGTTCAGCGCCCTATATAAGTGCGTGCACGAAAAGGGAATTCATATAAAAAAGAGTCGGCTATTTTAGTCGACTCTTTCTATATCATTTCGTACTAAACTAAATAAATTGGCTCTTTGTCTTACAGAATAATTAACTCTTCCATTTTTTTAAGTTGAAGTTCTTTTTCTAAAGGTATGGTTTTATCTATAATGTCAGTTAAATCATATACAAGGTTCGGTGCTATTTCAATAGAATTTATATAGTTATTATCCTTGATATAATAGGCTTTTTAAAGATTTCACTAGTTAATACATTTCATTTCAGGGTACACAAAAGTAAGAAAAAAGGTACACAAAAAAAGAGTCCCGCAAGCAAGAAAAAAAGCACCTAGAGTGGTGCTATTTTTTTTATTTTCTGATAAGTGTATTATACCATGTTTTTACTGTATCCAAAATTTCAAAAATGGAATTCTTCTTCTAGTAGGGTTACGATGAGGTAGAGGGCTGATGTTCCTAAATGGTTCGACGTCGAACCATTTGGAAGTTGTTTTGCTGTGCAGTTGTAACTACGCTTGATATTAGCTGTTACTTTTTATTAAGTAATAGTTTTATGGCGCGACATTGCCATTCTGAGACAAAGTAAAGTTTTTAAGTGACTGATTATCCGTAAGCGTTGGTATAATTGAGTTTATAGCAATTTGAAAGAGGGGGAAATTAGCCTAAGTGCAATATAATATAGCTAGAAATTGTTATAAATGGAGTTATTATGTAGGGCGCTTCTTGTTGTCATTTGTCACTGATAATCAGTGGCTTTTTTTTGCTGTCTAAAACGGGTACGTTTTTCACTCATATTTTTTAAAGAAAGCTGTTATATCAATGATTATAAAGACCATGCCCCCTAGTAAAATCTGAGAAAATTGGATATTTTTGTAAGAGGACACCTTGTAGCGGCTCTCCAGACGGCAATATAGGGGGCGGGGGTACAATTTAAAAATAGTTCGAGTGTTATCGGGCTATTCTTTGTTTGGGGCGTGCTACGGGCTTATTAGAGGTGTTTTAGTTTGTCTCTTTTGGGCTACCGTCTGGGTTAAGATAGCCTTGTTGAATACCCCATTCAATTTGGCCATCATGCCATCGTTGACGTGCCTCATTCTCAGCTTGCTCACGCGCAACTTCGGGTGAGTCTGCAGGTACGCCACCATAACCCGGTATGTATCCATACTGTTCTTGAGCTTGTTTTAACGTGTCTTGTGGTGGTGTTACTCCGTCATCTTGTGTGATAGGTGCTTGCTCGATTTGTGTTGGTTGTTCCTGCGTTTGAGACGTTTCGCTAGGTGTTTCTTTAGACGAACTTGACGTACTATGGTTTGATACCTTTGTAACTGTCGTAGATTTGTGTTTTACTTCCTTTGTTTTCTTACTTGGTTTCGTGGTTACGATAGCAACAACAATTACAAGGATAGCTAATGGCAATATATACCACTTATATTTCTTAATGATACCCATATCTTTACCTTTTTATACTTGGTTTTTATGCCTCATTATAGCCTAACTATTCCATTTATTCAATCCATTATCAAAAATATTGCTTTACTAATAACATTCCGCTATTTTCTACTATCTATCAATGGCATTTATTCCCACATTTTCCCATAATTAGGGCGTTTTATATCAACTTTTTTCAACAATTTAAAAGCACTCAGATAACCCAAGCGCTTTATTATCTATGCTTCACTGCAACCCTTAGAATAGCCCTCAAAGCTATCACAAACACGGTTGAATGGCTCAGATAGGTTACTATCTGATACATAATCAATAAGCATTGTATAGGCGTTATTAGCCTCGTTCTTGCTGATTGTGATGTCTATTGTGGGTTGTTCATACGTTCCGACCATATAACCAAGGATAGCAGTAGATGTTACGTTAGCATGGTCAACACTTTCAAACTCATGTCTGAAAGTGAATGCCCTAGCGTTGTCTGTATGTTTCTTAAGTGTCATGATGTTTCTCCTTTACTTAATCAGCATAAGTTACAAAGACACTATCCTTTAGGCTTTGCACACTTACAACGTTTTTATCAATCATAAAGTCATTGATACGAGTTTCAAACTCTACGTCATTTTCAATTCTAAACTTTTCAAAACCAAGTTTTTCATGTATTCCGTCTGATGCGTGTTCTCTTTTAAATAGTTTAATTTTCATTGTTTCTGATATCCTTTTTAAAAAAAATAGCGATTTGTTCCATTGTTATTCCTCTTTGTTCCATTGTTGGGAACACACACGAGGCCAGTAGTAGCAAGGGTTTAAGAGGATGTTGTTCCCTGTTCCATTCTTTTCTCTATTCTCTTATATATAGTTATTATATATATTTTATATATTAAAAACATTATAAATAGGGGAACAAAGGAACAGAATAGGCCTAATCCCTTATGTATCAAGCGTTTAGGGGTGTTCCCTTGTTGTGCAAACTATGGAACAACAATGGAACAAGGGAACATTATTTTTCTTTGACGATTGAGCGTTGTGCATTACTTAGCTTTCTTTTATCAAATCCATTAGGGTCTAATACTTGAATATCGCCAGCCTTTACCCTCGCTTTTTTAACAACATAGTTATTTGGGGTTAAGTTTCGTAGTTTTCTAGCGATTTCTTTACCTGCTCCGTATAGATTAGGCTTCTGTATTCCCATATCTTCGGCGTACTCTCCTAGGCGTTTCGTGGCTAGAAAGACTGGTACAACGTCTAACTCATGCCAACCTTTAGGAATATATTCGTTTTTTAGAAAATCAAGTAAGTAATCATTATCTTCTTGATATTCCTCTAACAAGTCTTTGACAGCCTTAGGCTCAATAAAATGAGTAAAGGGCTCTTGATTAACAGTTTTATATAGAACATATTCTAAAACGTCTTTATCTGCTAGGAACTCATTTTTTATCCAAGGCTTTTCGATTTGACCATTAAAGTCAGCATTAAATGGCACAATCATAATACGTCTATACCACCCTTTGGTTTTATTCCCACCATTAGGAATATAATTACCCGAAAAGATATTGAATAGCTTAAAAGTCGCCTCAAAGGCTGGTCTCCCTTTTGGGTTAACCAGTACAGTGTCGCCGCTAGTGATACTCATTAGGTCAGACGGGTTTTTCAAGTAGTCGTTAGGTGCTTCGTCACCAATATTACACACCTTACCAACAAGCGTTTCAAGATTAAACTTGTCGCTAAACTGTGCAGGTTTTAAAGCTGACACGTTACTTTCACCGATTAGGTTAATAAGCAAGCGCTGAAACGTTCCCTTACCGTTATTACCGTCACCATAGAAGATAGCGAACTTGTTACGTGTATAATTTGGGTTAATAGCCTCTAGGATAATTTGCCAAAAGAGCGTTACAAGCTCACTATCACCACAAGCAATAGAATTTAACCAATCGTCAAACGTGTTGCCCTCTCTATCCTTAGGGATAGACTTAGGTGGCTTATAAGCAGTGGCTATTTTACTAGTGATAACATACTTAGGATTAAATGGCAGTAATTTCTTGTTTTTCAAATCTAGGATACCATTCTGCACTGGTACTAAATTAGCACTTTCTAGCGGTCTGCTTATCTTCGTCATGGTACGTACCATCATTTTTATTTGTTTCCAGTCGTTCGGCTTTATTCTATTATCAAACGTCTTACACAAAACATTGAACTCGTCCGCGCTAGCGGTATAAATACCCTCGTCTAGGTCATACATATACAGTAAACTATTATCAGGTATATTAGATTTTGTAATGAACGTAAATGTTACGATTTTACTTAGTTCTTTAGCTACGGTGTGAATAGGTGGTATGGGAATTTTGACACCCAAACCATCTTTTTTTCCAACTGTTTCAGCGTGTTCCTCGCGCCATAATTCCCCCGCTTGATAGATACGTTCCATTAACTCATTCATAGACTTAGGTGGCTCAATAGCATTACTTTCATCTAGTTTTTCTTGCAAATCATCAATGTTAATTTCCATTGATACCTCTCTTTCTGATTTCAGCTTTCACAATACTTTCAAAAGTTCTCGCTAGTTCCTCGACTGGTAAAGGGTTATTAGTAACGCTATTTGCTATGGTTGTTAGCTCGTAGGCAGTGGCTACGTCTGCATTGACCCGCTTTGACAGTAATAGCCCTACAAACCTAGTTACTGCAACATTACGCCCACCCTCGTCACCAAAGCCATGCAATAGGGTATCTACTACCCGCATAGTTAGAGTTTTATTACCGCTTTGTCGTGGTGTGTGACAGTGTGGTTTTTGGCTAGCCGTAACTGTATTTGCTACGGGGTAATCACGCCCTCTATTTACAATCTTTTCATAGTCAGCAGGGTCTCCAGTGGTTACTGGTAACCCTTGTAACTGCGACCATGTTAGGCTTGTACTGTCAAAAGGTAGTCCGATTTTATTCGCTATCTCTTGGACAGTCTGCCTATAAGTCTGCTCGTCCATCTTGTCACTAGGTCTAATAACGAGCCTATAACGGGGCTTTTCTTTTGTGTGCTTGATGGTGGGGTAAATAGTATAGGAGTACCCTTTTAGGACTTCATGGACGACCCTAGCGAAATCTGTGCTAGCCTCTAGCTCGTCATAATCCAAGAAAATCAAATCACGGTAAATTAAACTAGCATTATTGCGCTTATAGTTGCCATTCTCATCTTGTTTCACCTCACCACTAAGGCAGTAGGGCGCTGAATTGCGCTTAAAATCGTCTATATCTACGCCTTTTGGTACTGTCCTAGGCCTAAAGGTTGCGACATATTTAAAAGGGTCTTTATTATCGTTTAAATGTAAGTTATTTCCAAACCCTAGGGATTCATAAATAGGCATACTTACACCCTCCTCTAGTTATAGACACCTAGAAAAGCTAGAATATCACTGACACGGTAATAGACTTTGCGCGTGTCTTCCATTGGTGGTTGATAGCGTTTAAGCCCTGCCTCTTCCCAACGTCTTAGGGTGTTATATTTAAGTCCTAGCTCGTCCATAGCTTGCTGAGCAGTGATTAGCCCTAACTGGTGTTTATCGAACTTAGAATAGCCCTCTAGGGCTTTATCTAGTACCGATATAACCCCTTGAGCGAGCTCCTTTTGGTATTCTTCGCTTAATACTTGCATATTAGCCCCTTTCTAGTATTTTCTCGTAGTTAGTCACGTCCTCAATAGACATTAGAACGTCTAACCTTTTCTGCTCGTTCTTAACTTGGTTTTTTAGAGAGACAAGCCCCTCTAATAGTTCTTGTCTGGTTTCTGCTATATAATACCCATTACGAGTACCAACCCTAGCGCCAATGATAGGAACACCATAGTGAATAATCAGGTTACTAATTGCACTGGATATTAGACGAGTGTTGTAACCCGTGATAGTGGCTAGCTCTCCACCAGTCGTAGCATTATCATTCCCTTTCTTTAGGAGAGCTAAAACCGCCATTTCAACCTCTTGCGGTCTATCTCTTTTCATTCACACCTCTTTCTTGGCTACTTACCATAATTTGCCCATTCATCCACATATCAGTGGTGTCCATTAAAAACTCAAGCACACTTTCTAGCTTCTTGCGGTCTTGTGGTGGGTAACAATCAAATTTATTTTCAAGGGAAAAAGCCACCATAGTGTTATAAGCCTCTTCGAGTTCTAAGCCAAAGCTTTTAGCTCTTTCGGCTGGTAAGTTAAATTTTTCGGTCATGATGTTCCTCTTTCTAGTTGTAATACTTGCCTTGTGATTGAATATAAGCTCCGTAGCGTGTGCCTACGTTGTGCGTGGTGTTATCTGTCACGGGCTCTATACCAAGCTGAAAATAGCTTTTTTTAAGCCATAAAACAGTTACGGCAAGCGATAAAATAATAGCTAGGATAATAAACTGGCTAGCAGATAAATTTAATTCAGTAGTCATAACTTACTCTCCTTTTTCCTCTGCCTCGTATGCTCTTAATTCCTCTGGGTTGTCGCATTCGAGTAGGTAAAAAGCAACCCTATCTAACTCGTTAGAATAAATTTCAACCATATCAAAGACTGTTTCTAGAAAGTTATCTGTTTCATAGCGCAGTAGTCCATTATCTGCTCCAGCGTGTTTCGCAAGCATAAGAGTGTTAGCGTAGTTGCGTAGTGTTTGCAAACCAGTTTTAACGTCCGTCAATTTAAAACCTAGTTTGTTGCTTTGTTTAACTGTGATTGTGTTTTTCTTCGTCATTTTCTTTACCTCGTTTATGTTTAATTACTGGTTAGACCTTGTTTTTTACTGCTATTTTTAAGAGGTAGCGCTCTAAGTAGGGGTATACGATACCAGCAATTCATGGTATAATTGAGGTATCTATATAAATGTTCTAAAACCCGATATAATATGGCTTGCCTGCCAGTGTGTTGCGTTTTAGTTGTAATGTTTAAAGGCTTGTAAGTTTGGTGACTGCGAAGCCTTTTTTTTGTTGTCCTCAATCGTCAACGGTTAAGAGTTCATCAATACTAACATTTAGATAGTCAGCAACTTTTTTCAGAGTGCCAATATCGGGATGTTTTGTACGTTCATAATAAAGTGCACTGACTGCACTTTATTATGAACGTACAAAACAACCCGATATAATATGGCTTGCCTGCCAGTGTGTTGCGTTTTAGTTGTAATGTTT
>PVML01013084.1_pt1 | contig 13111 bp, 22 predicted proteins | sample 1853371 | NCBI WGS metagenome assembly PVML01 (sample SAMN08533508, study PRJNA380276) | Human gut metagenome, whole genome shotgun sequencing project. | isolation source: participant 1, chromium library | host: Homo sapiens | collected 2017 | reverse complement strand
ATCTTGGACATGTGATTAATACCATGCTCGCTTTCATACGCTGCTTTTCCCTCCCGGAATATAATCTTCGTACCGCTCCAGCTCCATTTCCTGTGTTTCGTCATTGAGTGTCATGTGCATCAGGGTTCCACACCCCGCGCAGGTCCCTGCACCGATATTTATTCCCATTTCCATAGCCCAGCTTTTGCAGATCCACATTACTTTTCCGCACACTGGACAAACTCCTTTATATCTCAGACGGTTGTCGCTAGTTACCATTGTTTTCCTCCTCACTAAGTACTGATGCATGCCGTGGCTTCTTTTGATTTCTTTGCCATCATTCTTTCTATGCTGTTCCATATTTCATTATCAGCATCCGTTTCCATTTTTCTCTTGCCTGCTGCATCTGGTACTCACTCTCTTCCGTCGTTCCTGTCAACTGCTGCATCATGTCGTAAAAACCATATTCTGCATCCTCAATCTCCTGTTCGATTTGGATCAGTTCATCCAATGATTCTAGGAGATCCGGAACCGGCTCTGGTATGTATGTACTCACATAGCGCGGAATATTCAGATTATAGTCATTCTCCCGAATCTTCTCTATGGGGACGATACTGGAATACCGTTTTTCTTCCTGTCTGTTTTTGCAGCAATTCCAGATCCGTTCTATATGTTCCCTTGTCATCCGGTTCTGTTTTCCTGCCTCTTCGTACTCATTTGATGCGTCTGCCATTAATATGCTTTTGCATCCTCCTGACCCGAATCCTATCAGGCAGACCGGAATCTGAGTATTTAAAAACAGCTTGTTCGGAACTCCTATGACCGTGTCAATATTCCCACACTCCAGGAGCTGTTTTCTGATTTCCAGCTCACGTCCCCCTCGGAATAGCACTCCGTGCGGAACGATGGCCCACAGTCTGCCACCGCGCTGCAACTTATGGAGACCGTGCAAGATAAACGCATAGTCCGCTGCTTTCTTCGGCGGTACTCCGTAGTCTGCAAACCTCGCATCTGTTCTATATTGGTCTACATCTGGCCACGGCATCGAATACGGTGGATTCATTACTACAGCATCGAATGGGCCGCCCGTCGGTTCTGGAGCTGCCCGGATACTGCTGAACCTCAGTCCAGGCACCAGATCATACACTGCAAAAACCTCTCCGGTTAATGCGTCAACGTGTACCACCTGACCACACATGTTCCTTATTGCAAAATTCAAAAGTAGCACCGGTATGGTGCGTTTAGAAAATTCCTCGCAGTAATAATACCGATCCGGGTTCTTGTTCCAGGCTGCAATCGTCAGCCCTCCGGTTCCGGCACAAATATCCGCATGCCTGCTGCCGTGCGCTCCAACGAGTCCTGCAACGCACTCTGTAAGACACAGTGGTGTGAAATCCTGTTTCAATGCGTCCCGGTCTCCATGCTCCTGCTGATAAACATCCGTAAACCAGTCATATGACATATCTGTTTCCTGATCTGCCAGAATCGTAAATATGCGTTCCCGGTCTTCCTGGTTCTCCAGTATTTTCATCAGTTTTTCCGGCATTTCATAGTTTTCACTAATGCCTATAAGTGCCTTGAATTTCTCGTTGTCTAACATCTTTTCTCCTACTTCGGAAACATGCCATCCAGATAATATTTTTTCATATCTTTCAGAACCTCTATTTCCTGCTCTGTCTCATTAATTTGGTCATTCAGTTTTTTTATTGCACTCACCCAGGCCAGCTGATCCTCTTTGCCGATCACAACAACTTTCAGGTGCTTCAGTTCTGAAAACTGTAAATTGATTCCGGTCCGGTGCTTATGCAAGAACTTCGGCAACTCCCACTTCACAGCCTCGAACAGATATTCCGGTTCTATCTTTTTCGGCGTGATTACGGCATATCTGGTCTCTATCTCGCCGCTGTCCGGTGCGTATTCTGGTTCTGGTTTGGTTGCCGACAGAGCTATCAGCGTGCATCCGGCTGGATATACCTTCCCCTTAACGGCCCGCTCAACTTCCGCAACCTCTGTTATCTTTTTTCTGCTCATCAGCCCCTCATTTTCTCTCGATCTCCTTTTTCTCTAGCAGATAAACCATATCATACAGATGTTCAAATTCATCCATCAGAATTTCTCGTGTTTCTTCGTCGTTTGCCTGGTCCTCAAATCTGTTTTCGTACATCTGGATAAAATCATCCAGTGCCGCAGACAGCTCCAGCTGCTCGTCCTCTGTCATCTGCTGCTCAAACATATTCACCGGGTCCCTGTCACTCTGCAGTCGCTCAAAATAAAACGTGATTTCTCTCTTTTGCTCTTTAATCAGTCCGTACTTGGCCGCCAGTCGGTAGGTGAATCCTTTACGCAGATTGTCCATCATGACTGTCTGAAGGCGCTTTCGGAATGTCCCCAGCGAGAACGTATCTTTATAAAAATTACACTGTCTGCAGGCCGGGAGCAGATTTGAAATGTCGTACATTTCCGACTCCGTCATATCGTGCCCGATGTCGTTATGGACATAAACCGGTTTAATGTGATCCACCTGCATGTCCTTATATTCCAAATCGCAACCGCAGTACGCGCAGCGGTGATTGTACTGCTCGTAAAGCTGCTGCCGGATCCGTTTCGGTATTGCTTTATGTTTTGACATCTTCATCCTCCGAATCTTAATATAGCCACCGTTCCGCCATCCCGTTCGCAGATAATTCAAGCATCTTCCTGCAAGTGGTTTTATTGCGGTATCGGTTTGGCCAGCTATATTTCTGACCGTCCCAAAGGCTTATGCGTAGTTTTCTAGATTCTTTTCTCCACTCTGCGTTTTCGCGTCTCACCCGCTCTCTGCTTTTCCGATATCCCTCGTAGGCTAATATGAATTTTCTAAATTTTTTCTTTTTCCGTCTCCCGTTCATTTTCCGCTCCAAATTCATAAGACTATCAAATGCATCAATTCCAAACTGCTGGTTGCCGTAAACGATCTCATCAAATGTCGCATCATCTGTACAGAACTCCAGCGGCATATACTCGCTAATTCTCATCTTTATCTACTGCCTCCAAATCTAAAAACATTCTTTTTTCCTCTTTTCCATTCTCCATTTTTACGCACTGTTCTCCTCCAGTATTTACTCATCTTCCTCAACATCCACGCTTACAAAAGATGGGTGTACCTTCCTTCCGTGCCTGGCCTTTGACACTATAGTGATAACTGACTGGTGCTTCGCTCCTGTTATTTCCGACAACTCCTTCGGAGAATCCGCTATTGCTGTCGGAAGCTCCAGTGCGTCCTGCGTTATCTGCATGTAAATCCGGTTTGGCATTTCCGGTACCAGTATAATCCGGCTCAGGTCAGCTTCGCTGTGTAACATCTGCTGCCGTGTCCGCTCCCAGTCTTTCTCCAGTTTCAGGCTCATTGTTTTCGGTTTCTTCTGGATTTTTTCTGTTTTCACAGCCTCAAAGCGGTATTTCCCATACAGATACCGCGGTCCCTTTGCATAGCTTCTCACGGTGCTTAGCGAACATTTCAACTTTTCTGCTATTTCCGCGGCTGTATACTCACCCACCAGGTCATTGCTCTTGTATAACTGATATTTTTTTGCCGTGCTCGTCTTATGCCTCCTTACCAGATTATTCTCTGCCCACAGTTGCGGCAGTACCGGTCCGATCCGGTTACGAAAATCTTGCAGTTCGGGCATCTGTGTACCTTTGTTCCAGCTTTAAATACCACTCGCCCGATCCATGTATCCATTTTCCGCACTTCTGTCATGGTCTTTTTGCTGATTCCCTTTTCCATGTGGATTTCAGCCACCCGCAGCGCCCGTCTTTCGCGGTCCGATGCCCTCTCCATCATGCTTTTGATGATTTTATGCGCTTCCTTTAATCTCATAACGCTCCTATCTGGCGTATTCGTTTAATAATATAGCTGCTGCCGCCACCGTCAGACCCCAGTCAAACCAATCGTCAGGGATTTTCCCTTCTCTTCCTGATGCCATCCAGGCCCGTGCGGCCAGAATCAGCACCGTTGATTTAAAAAACGTCACTCCGAACATTCTTCCGTCTCCCATCCTGCTGCCTGCTTGTAGAAATCAAAAGCAGCTCTGAGTTCTTCTTCGGTCAGCCAGTGATTTGTCTGCGAATGGAAGACCATGCGGCTGTCCGGGATGTGTACAATAAATACGTGGCAGTTCGATGCCTGCTGCACTTTGTAATCTCCGATTGTAATCTGCTGCTTTTTCATCATCTGCTCTCCCCATGTTGCTTTCTTCTCGGTCGGTTTGGTGTAATATACCATCTCGCCTTTTACAATCTTATGTTCAATTTTCGTCCGACCTGCTGCCAGGAGCTTATAGCATCCGTGGACCTCTTCCCACTTCCGGAGCAGATCTGCAGGCATGGCCTTTGCTGTTTCCTTTTCCATGTCCTTCCTTTCTTGCCCCGCCGTAAAGTCAGCGGGGCAGTACCAGCGGCATGTCGTGACACATTGGCTCGCTTTGAATAAATACATCTATGTAATGCCCTAAAGGCGCATTACTGAATCCATATAAAGCCCGGTGGTTCCTGATCCGGCGGCGTCTCCAGTTCTGGAGCAAAATTTCTGCCGAATATCTGGATAAATTCCTCATGACTGTGCGCTTTTTCAAACGCCTCCTGACCGATTCTCCAGAGATGTTTCTTTTTATCCTCATTCTGGCCATGGACGCCGTTTTTGTTGTCGCGGTGGTCGTAGGCACACAGCCATACTTTTAATCCGTACTTTTCCGACCACTTCCGATTCGGATTTCCGAAAAAGATATGGTGGGATTCCAGATTTCTGCAGGAGCCGCAGATATAGCATACCTTTTCAGTTTGAATTATGCTCTTCAACGTCCCAATCTCCAATCATGCTTACAACCTCTTCTGCCAGGATCGCGGCATCCGCTTTGTTGTTGTTCAGAATCTTTTGTCTCAGCACATACAGCTTGTCCAAGATCTTTCTCTTATCACTGATGCAGACCCGTTTTTCCTCATCCTGATCATTTTCCGGCGGTCCCTGTACATTTTCCTGCTCATTCTGTGCATTTTCCTGTTGTACCGGTGCAACTTTCGCCCCTTCCGTTACATCCTCATATGTGGTATCAATCACCTTGCCAGGCATCCACTCAGCATGATTCTCGATACTGTCCTGTCCCTCAATCTGGTCATCTGCATCCTTCACTTCTTTTTCCGGCTCCTGCTGCACCTCCGGCTCCACCGGATTCGGCTTCGGAATAGATGGCTCCACATCATGGAGCAGCGGCTTTTCTGGCTCTTTCGGCTTCGGTACCACGGCCCGCGTTACTTTGCTTTTTTCTTTTGGTTTCGGCTGTTCCTGTTTCGCCGTGCTGCGTTCCGGTTGTACCGGTACAACTTTCTGTTTTCCCGGAAACGGTTCTCCATACACCTGCTGCCAGGCGGCTGCCACATCTTCTCCCGGCATGATGCCGATCAACAGATCCTCCATATCCTGCCAGGTGTAGGATTCCTTTTCCCCACTCCGGACAGCCACCAGCTCAATGTTTTTATCCGGACCTTTATAGGATGCCATCAGGCGGCCCATTCCCGGAATTCTGACCATGTCCACCTTGCTTTCGCCCGGACAGAACACCTCTGACACATCCCTTACTGAGTGTGCCTGTGTAACAACCGAAAACAGCTCTTCGTACATCTCCGGTGCATCATGCAGGCGGCTCTTGACCGCCTTTGCTAACATATTCTCTTCCTGCTGCTCCGGATGCTCCTGCAAGTGTTCCTGCTGCTCGATCATGAGTTCAATGTCTGTGGTCTTCTGTTCTTCGTCAATCTCAGCCTTGATGGCCTTTACATCTGCCTTGCTGAGATCCGGTGTCAGTAAGGCATTCACCTCATCCGGCAGATTCAGCATCAATGACAGCTTCGCGTACCCAAACGCTGCATACTGCTCCTGGATCCGGTCGGAATACCCTTCCTCGGAGAATTTGTCGTTGATCGCAATGAAGCGAGATACCTGGGACTTGTCCAGGTTATACTCACCGGCAGCGAACGCTACCACGCTGGTATATCCGCTCTCATACAGGATACTGGTGTCTCTGGCCACTTTCAGCGCATATCCGATCCGCACAAAGCCATTTGCTACCCGGTTCATCTCTGCATCAAGTTCGGCTTTAAATTCTTTATAACTTTTTTTGCATTCCACAATATCCATTTACCCTACTGCCTCCATAAAGTCCTCCATCAGCCCCGCAAGGACTCTGGTGTTGTTTTTCTGCTTCAAATCCTCAATATTCTCCTCGCGCTTCAGCTTTGACATAGCTGCACGCTCGTGGTCTTCCGCCTTCATTCGCTTGCGGATTACCTGCTGCCACTCCCGCAGGAACGGCTTCACCAGTTCAATGTCTGGTTCCTCGTCAAACATTCCGCGATGCTGCCGGATCGTTCCGCCTGGCTCTACTTCGATGGTGTAGAACGGTTCATCCGGTGCCTCATTCTTCCGCAGGAAGCAAATATAGGTTTCGTGGTTCTTAATCCGGTCAAAATAGCGGTCCGTAGCTCCAGCACAATGATGAAGAGCTCGTCCTTCTTTTACGATATCTACAATCTTCTGCGGTACCAGAATCCGGTAAACCTGGCCAGTATACTCAAATTTGCTTCTGACCTCCTGCATGACCTGCTCGGCCTCGCCAAACTTTTCAGAATATTCTTCTGCCTGCAGCTCTTCCTCTCTCGCCTTAATCTCCTCAACAGCCTCATCATGCCTCCGTTTCAGTTCCCGTGGCTTATATACCATTTCATCCGTCATATTCTTCTTGAGTTTCTTGCACATACTGATATAATCCTCATACTGTCCGATGATGGATAAGAATGTTCTTCCTGGATACTGTTCTTTCTTCTGCCGGATCAGATAATTCACACTCTGCTCCAATGACATGTATTCTGTCATCCTTGCCATGGATCTCGGCCAGAGTCTCACCTGCTCCAGCCAATCCAGCACCTTGTCCGATACCTTAAAGCCCTCTTCGTCGCTTGCCTGCATCCATGCCAGCATCATCTCTCCGCCGTTTTTATCCCGGATCCGGTTTATTTTCTGTCGGTCCGAAATTCCAAAAACGCTTTCGATACTGTTTCCATCCGGATGCAGCATACCGTTATAACTCCATCTCGTATAACCGCCTACGTTTTCACTTGTCTCTCTCAAAAGTCTGTAGAATCGTCCGCGGTAAAGCATCTCAATCATTCCTCTGTACTCATAAGATGCGTACATGCACATCATTTTGTTATATTCCAGCTCCAGTCCTGCTGCCGCAAACTCTGTAAACAGCTTTGTCCACGGATCATAAACAGTTCCCCGAAATGCCTCAGCAATACCATCATCATACATATAGCTTTTTACCATTCTGATGTTGTAATTGTTTCCCTTGTTATCAAACTCATCCCGGAAGGTCTGATAATATATGTCGCACTTCCAGTTGCGGAGTCTGTATTCCTTGCTTCCGAATTTGAACAGAATAATCCTCACCTGTTCGCTTATCCACACCTTACGCTGTCTATTTGGCTTATTCTCCACGCTTCCCCAGAAATGCCGCACTACGGAAATCTCTTCATCAATCGGCTGCACAACCGTAAATCCTCCAGCGGCAACCACAGACTGCTTTCTTGACAGGTATACTATCTTTTTTCCACATTCCGGGCAAATGATCTCATCATTGTTTTTCGGTTTTCCCGGAATCTTCTCAAGCTTTCGGCCGCATGCTGTACAGGTCCATTTCCCGGTTTCCCGGTCTTTTAAGCAGTAACCCCTTCCTCCATCCAGCTTTTCATTCGCCCATTCCCTCAGATTCTCCGGCTCGTCCGGTACTCTGGCCATCATAGCTTTCACGCGTTTCACTCTTCTCAGTTCCGCGCACTCCCGCCCTTCAATCTTTCCCTGGGTTTCCATGTCTGAAATGATTCTGGCCCATTCTTCCGGTTTCCTTTTTCTCCAATGATCATCCATCGGTTCAATCAAGTCATATACTGTTTTCTGATCACTGTCCTTCAGCTCTGATCGTTCATCCAGGTTTCCCCGGATTTCGTTAAATCCATAAGCGCTTTCGTATTCCACGCCGTAGCAAAACGTGATACGCTTATGGTTCCACTTGCCATAAACCGCATCATACGTCGCATACTCTTTTGTCTCCGGCACAAAGCAATGCCGCCATTTCAGTTCTCTTTCCTGGTGGATATTCAGAACGATGGTATCTTTGATGATCTGTACTGTCGTGCACCACCCGTCCGCCGTGGCTGGGATGGCTGGCATGACCTCAATGGTTTTCTTTTTCACAGGACCACACCACCTTTCTGTTTTCGGTCAGGCTCAGTTTCTTATCCGCCTGCTCTTCCGTCACCTTAATCAGCTTGCACATGACCACGCCCGTCTCATCCTCAGCAATCATCCCCAGGATAGCGCCCGCCGGTCCTTTTACCTTCGGCTCCACTCCTCTTGATATCGCAATGTGTCCTGCTGCCTCTGCCTCTGCGTAATCCTGGCACACCGTAACATTGCCCCGACTCTGTTCCCATCCGGAACGGTCCGGATGCTCTACCATATACCGCATGGCTTCCATGGCCATCTCCCACGGAGTCAGCGCTTTGATCAGGGTGATCTTTGTGCAGGCTATCCGCCCATCCGCATCCTCGTTGATATCTCCTGATGCTTCCACAATCCACAGCTGATTCTTTCCGTCCATCGGATAGTAATACAGGCAATCGAATGGGTTTTCGTAGCAATGGAACCCGTTGCGCATCACCTTGCATTCGCTTTCCTCTTTTGTTTCTCCAGGCTGAAAGAAACAACCGTCAGCAGTCCCGTTCCCGTATGTAGATTTCAGCTCCGGCGAGAATCCCTTAAATGCTTTCATGGTCACGCCTCCTTTTTGCCGCAGTAATACTCTAAGGCCAGGCGGCGGCGTGTTCTTGCGTCCTCGGCTCCGATTGTAAGCGCGTGGCTTCCCATGATCTGTTTTGCCTGCTGTGTTCTGTCTGTGATCCTGCCATTCACCGTAATACGTTTTTCGAACCCGTAGTCGATGATCAGTGCAATATATCCGGCCAGGTCCTTTCCTTTTCTGCGTACGGCCAGAGACAGTTCCTTGTTCTCTGAGCACATATCAATCAGATCATTCGTCCAGTCTTCCAGAACTCCCTCCAGTCTTAATTTCTTGCGCTCCACGGTCAGTTTTCCGACCGCTGCGTTGAACGGCAGTGCCAGCAAGTCCACATCTCCTGCCAGAAACTCCTCTGCGTCCTCCGGATCCAGGCCGTTCTCTTCTGCCAAAGTTCTCACGGCCTCCGTATCTCCCTCATTCCTCTGGGCCAGCGCTGCCCGGTTCAACTCCTCCGCTGAATCAAATTCGCCAAATTTTTCCCACATTGTAATTAGTCCTCCTTGTTTTTTATAAATCTCACGGCATGCGGTGCCAGAAGTTTTTTTACCCTCTGCCACTGCTCCGCGTTCCTCACTGTTTTTCCTTTTGCGTTCTTCCAGTCATGCTGCGCCCAGCTCTGCAGCCAGCCCTGCCGGATCGGCTCTATAATATAGTCGGAGTACGAGTAAATACTCATATTGCAGGGCTTTTGCAGCGCTTCCAGGACTGCGATCAATCCAGCCAGATAATTGCTCTGCATACTGGCTTTTCTTTCCGTCTCAATGAGCTTCTCATGCAACTTGTCCTTACTATCCGTAAAGCTCATTTTTGCCTTATATCCACTCTGCGTTGCCTTGATCTCAACATTTACGAGATACACTTCGTTTCCTCCTTTTTCTCTTTACTGGTTGCAGATCATCAGACGGCCAGTCTTCGTCCGTAGGATTGATTTTGACCATAACATAGGACTGGTACTCATACCCAATCTTGTCAAATCCGTTGTACAGGCTGTCTTTTTTTATGTAGTAGCCCTTCCAGGCCTTCGGATCCTTTTCCCATCCTCGTTTTGTCTCGACATCCCGGCGGGTGACCTTTGGCTGTACCAGGTTACGGCTGTGCGAGTATCGCTGTTTTACCGGGCTTTCCGCGTTCCGGAAGGTCTTATCCGTCTCCTTAATCAGATAATCCGCAAGCTGGCTATACTCAGCATCATCATAGAGCGGCGAAAACTTCGGATGCCCGTAAGCTTTCCAGTATCTCCGGATGTAGTCCACCGATGTTTCTTTCCCATCATTGACGTTGTTCAGGATCACATGGTGGTGAATGGCCTTGCGCTCATACTCTGTTGCCACGATATATTTAAACTTTTTCCCGATCTTGCGGTACCGGGTGCGCATCCAGTCCAGGAAGTTTCCTAACCGGCGCTGAGCTTCCTGCTTGTCCGGTCTCATCTCCCTGGTGTATGTAAGGGTGGTGTGTAAATCACCGGGACGGAAGTTGGCGTTGATCAGGCGTTCCAGTTTCTTCGCTGCCTGTCTTCTGTTCGCCTCCTGGATCTCCTCCGGTGTTTTCTTTTTCCATCCCCCGCCATCTTCTCTTTTCTTTCTGATCGCATAGCACTTCACTATGTCGATTGTGGCTCCCGCCCTGTAAATCAGCATCCTGTATTTATGCATACCGTAATCCCCTAAGTTTAATCCTTTAATCAAGTCAGAATACCGGCTCAAAATCCGGTATTTTCTTGACTTTTCCAGGCTACTGGTATACAATGTTCTTAGTCAATTTTTTTCACATTGTATATCCGTAAGACGGCGGCCCTGCCAGGTTGCCGTCTTATCTTTTTGCCCTGTTATCATCTTGTCACCCCACCATGACCACCATGCATGCCCCCAGTATTATGCCGCCCATCAGCGTGACTGCAATACCGCAAACGCATGCCTGCAGCATCTGTCTGGTATGTTCCAGTTCCTGGTGCATATTTCTTCGCTCCTCAGAACTTCTGATCGTCGCATAGCTTAACATGGCCTTATGCGGGGCCTTGTAAAATGTCATCATCGTTGTTATCCTCCAATTCCACCCAGTCAAACGGGTTTAATGTCTCCGTCCTTCCTTCGTCATCGTAAAACACCGCTACGCTCTCATTCCAGCTGATCCTCCGCACCGTCATGGTCACCTCTCCGCACTCTCTGGATCTGGCCCGGATAGTCTGTCCAACCTTGATTCTATTTACCGGGTATTTCATCTCAGCCAGATCCGAAAGAGCATATTGTCATCCAGCCGCTCGATTACATCCCATGACTCCACTTCACGGTCCTTTGCCTCCGGCCACCAGTCCTGTGCCGACATGCAGGCGGGCGGGATATTGGTATGCATATCTTTTACTTCTTCCCACTCCTCAGGATCCAGAACCATATAGTCATAGCGCTGGTCATATGTAACCGCGTCTCCATCCAGGTAGATGCTGAACGTGCCAGTTCCATCCATTTTCCCGACGAATTCTTCCAGTGTCATGCCCTTACGTGGTCTATCTTCTTTTTCTTCCGCTCGCGCGATGTCGATCAGACCATGTGCGATAGCATCCAGCCACAGTTTGGCCATGTTCCAGTCAATACAGGTCGGTGCGTGCTTGTCGATCGCATCCAGGATCATCTGGGCTTTTTCCTTTCTTGTCATATCGCCGCCGCCTCTCATAGTCTCTGCATGGATATTTCCGATCCCGTTCCCGGCATCTTATCCGATGCTTACAGGTCGTGCATGATTCCATTCGCGTCACGCACCCTTCGCATCTTTCTGCCTTTCTTCCTGTTTCTTGGCATTCCGCGCTTTTTCGATAATATTGTAGACCGGGTGCCCCTCCGGAACGACCAGGCCCTCTACGGAATCGACAACCGTTCCGTCACTTAATACATGGATCACTTTCACATTCTCACCCCCCTACACTACTTTTAGGTCTACACCGGTAGCCAGCTTATAGCCTTCCAGTACTCCTAACAGTCTGATCTTATTTTCTCTTTCTTTGACTTCTTTCACCACCGCTGCCATTTCCTCTGCATCATCCATCTGGCCCTGCAGATTCTTTTCGTTGGTTGTTAACATACAATGTCCTCCCTTCTGTTTACTTTCCATCTCTCCCGTCCTATACTGTACTCACAGGTGTTGCAGCACCGAATACATCAGAAAAGGAGAGATAATTTTGGATAATCAATATCTTGCCTGTGGTACTTTGCAGCTATGTCCATATAGCCGCGAGCCGGAAATCGTTACCTTTGATGGAAAAAATTTTGACAGATCATTCTGCCACCATGATGAATGCAGTGACGATACCTGCCCTCTTTGTAAATATCTGCGGGATTAGTTTTCGTCTGGAGCCTCTTTGCAGGCTCCATTTTTCCGAATGCACTTTACCAGAAAGAATCCATATCCTTTGTCGTATTCGATTACAACTGTCTGGCTTTCATCGCATCCAAATCCAACCATATTCCCCGTAAGTTCTGCCAGATTTTCTTCTTTTCCAATTATAAAATTTACGCTCTTGTATTCTCCATTCCTTACAGCTTCGCGGTCTTTCTCTGCTCCATAGTGTTCATATACTTTTAATGCGTTCATCTGTCTCCCCTCCTTTTTGTTCCGTATATTGACATTCTAGTCTCACAACGAAACTTTGTCAAGTTATTTTTGTCACTTTACGGAACTTTTCTCATTGACATCAGTCACCTGCTGTGTTATTGTGATAGCGGAAAGGAGGAGGTCACCTATGACACAAGGCGAACGAGTTCGGGAAATCCGGAAGGCTCTGGGGCTTACTTTAGATGAGTTCGGCAAAACGGTTGGTGTAACCAAACAGACCATCAGCCGCATAGAAAATGGTATAAATAATCTTACTGATCAGATGGCAAAATCCATTTGCAGAGAATTCAACGTTTCTTACGATTATCTGATTTACGGAGACGGCGATATGTTTGACAGCCTGCCGCAGACCATTCTTGATGAGCTGTGCCAGCAGTACAATCTGGACGATCTTGACAGAAAAATTCTTGACCTTTACATTTCGTTTCCAAAGGAGCTGCGGGATAAGATAAAAAATTACATTCGGGAGCATTTCACGAAAAACTGACCCGCAGACGCAAAAAGGCGGGAACCAAAGCATTACACTCTGGCTCCCGCCTTTCATTTTTCCGTATGTAGGTATACATACTGTATGAACTTATGATAGCGGAAAGGAGGAGGTCACCTATGACACAAGGCGAACGAGTTCGGGAAAT
>PVML01008014.1_pt1 | contig 13119 bp, 13 predicted proteins | sample 1853371 | NCBI WGS metagenome assembly PVML01 (sample SAMN08533508, study PRJNA380276) | Human gut metagenome, whole genome shotgun sequencing project. | isolation source: participant 1, chromium library | host: Homo sapiens | collected 2017 | reverse complement strand
ATCTGTGGCCGGAAACCGTGCCGGCCTCTCCGGTGGCCGCTCCGGGCAGATCGTGGGAGCGGTGCGAAGGGTAAGGGGGCCTCCATTCACAACGGCATTGTCCCTGTATGGGCAAGCGAGATCGAAGCCTTTCCCATTGAGGTGACAAAGATTCGTTTCCCCGACATGGCGCATGTGGGCGACATTACAAAGCTTGACGGAGCAAAGCTGCCGCCGGTGGACATCATCTGCGGCGGCTCACCCTGTCAGGACTTATCTGTGGCCGGAAACCGTGCCGGCCTCTCCGGTGAACGCTCCGGCCTTTTTATGGAACAGGTGCGAATCGTAAAGGAGATGAGAGATGCGGATAGACAACGAGGCCGAGCAGCTCTCGATATACGACCTCGATTTATGGTGTGGGAAAATGTGCCCGGAGCCTTCTCCAGCGGAACACCAAAAGGAGAGGATTTCCGGATCGTCCTCGAGGAGATCGTCCGAATTAAAGTCAGTGGTGTTTCAATCCCTCGACCTGACACCGGGCGCTGGGAACCTGCTGGGCGAATTCTATTGGGAGCTGATTTCTCCCTGGCGTGGAGATGCCTTGACGCTCAATACTGGGGTGTCCCCCAGAGAAGAAAAAGAATCTTCCTTGTCGCAGATTTTGCAGGACGATCCGCCAGACAAATACTATTTGACCAGGAAAGCCTGCCTGGGCATCCTGCGCAGAGCCTTTGAACGCGGGAAAGAGCTGCCCCGAAAGCTCAATCAGGCGCTTGAAATTCAGTCAGGAGTCGCTCCACCAGCCGATACGGTTCACAATCAGCAACCGCCTCACGCCAGCCAGCAGGACGGCTGCATCGAGGGCTTCGATGGCTATAACGGTGATCTGACCGGTGCGGTAGCGGCCACCCTGGGCGTGAACTGCGGGATGTCCACTGGCCGCAACGGCCTTGTCCAGCCGATTGCCTTTGCCGCAAACCAGCGGGATGAGGTCAGAGATCTGCACGATGTGGCCGGAGCGTTGGGCGCCCAGCCGGGAATGAAGCAGCAGACTTTCATCGCGGAGGGTGTCGTGGCCAAAGGCAACGGCGATTGTTTTCTGACGCCGGAACGGCACACATCTCTGAGTGCAGGCGGCGGTCAGGCCGGTCAGGGGTATCCCTGTGTCCTGACTGCTGGCTTCTCTGCCGGGGCAGGAGCCTCTGCCGGAAGCATCGGCTACGGCGAGGAGCTTGCCCCCACCTTGAAAGGCAGCGCCAGCGGAAACTGTATGCCATCCATCTTATGCCTGAACGACCAAGGCGGCAGCGTGATGGAGTGCAGCCTGGACATCACAGGGACGCTTCGGGCCCAGGAACATGGGCATCAGCCCTTGGTCTACGAGAACCACGGCATTGATTCCCGCTACACCGGCCCCCATAAAGTGGCGCCTACCATGTCCGCGCGGTATGGTACAGGCGGAAACAATGTCCCGCTTGTGGAGCAGGAACAGGTATTCTGCATCACCGGCAATGCTATTGACCGGCAGCCTCAAAACGGCGGCAATGGGATCGGATACCAAGCAGACCTCGCCTATACGCTGACTGCCACCGATCACCATGCCGTGTTCAGCAGACAGCGAGTCGACATTTTCAAAGATGGAGAGGTAACAAGCACTCAAAGCGCACGCCAGCACAAGGATGCCACAGATCTGGTGCTGCAGGGTACAGATCAGCCAAGGCTCATCCGCAGGCTGACGCCTCTGGAATGTGAAAGGCTCCAAGCTTTTCCGGACGGTTGGACTGACATTCCCAACGCCTCTGACTCTTCCCGGTATAAGGCACTGGGCAACAGCGTGGCCATTCCGTGCGTGGACTATGTCCTTTTTGGCATTGCTCTGGTGCTTCTCGCCGGCTGAGCCGGGCTTGTTGCTTATGCTTCGTTTGCAGCTTGCTTCTTCGTTGGGTTCTGTGAATAGCTATTTACCGCCGGGCGCAGTATGCTTTGCTTACAAAATCAGAGAAAGGAGTAACCCATGGAAGCAAAGAAGAATCTCTGCGGAATGATCCCGGAAGAACTGCACGCCAGAGCTGTGGCAGAAAAGGAACAGCTTGGCCTCAAGACTCTGGGCGAGTATGTGGAGCTGATACTCAAAGAACACTTCGAAGGAGGAGGAATCACTATGGCAGAAACCAAGACTCTCGCATTCAAGATCAGCGTCTGAAGGACTTCATTGCCGCAGAAAAAAAGCGCGGCAGAAAAATCACGCAGAAAGAATTCGTCATCGGTCTTATTGAACAGGCGCTTGCTGAGTACGAGGCGCAGAATCAGCCCGCCGAGATGACCGAAGAATAAAAATGCCGCACCGGCCGCTGGGGAGCATATCCCCGGCGGCTTGTTTTTTGGAGGTGAACCACCCTGTATATCTACCCCGACAATCTGACTGCCAAGGCCATGCTGTGGCTTTGGGAACTCAGGGATGTGGGCGTCATTGGCGTAGGGCTTCTGGTCTCTATCCTGGCGCTGACTCAGACCGGAATTTTTATCCCGCTGGTATTCACGGCGGTCTATGCCTTCCTCAGCATCCGCTTTGACGGAACCAGCATTCTGGATTTCATTCGCTATGCGATTGCCTTCCTGATCACCAAACAGCAATTCTATGAATGGAGAATGTGATATGTTCCATGCCGACACGACCTTTGAAAACGAGGAGATCATCGGCCTGCCGGAAGTTGAGGAGCGAGATCTGTCCGCCTCCCTGACGCTCCGGTGGAGTCGGAAGCGCAAGCGGTGGGAGTGCCGCAACGCCTTCTTCTGGCAGGATGCCAAGAATAAGTGGAGCTGCCGCAGCCAGGACGGCAGATATTACTATGGCTTCCGCAGCCTGCGTGCCCTGCTGAAAAGCTATGTGGGCGGCCTTCTGTGTGAGAAGTCCCTCTGCTACAGCGCCAAGAACGCCAGAGCAAAATATTGGTTCAGCCAGAATCCCAGGCAGGTGACCTGCTGTGTCACCATGCGCTGTACCGGCTTTTTCCCGCCCAGCTTTCCCCAAGGAGGAATGAAGCTATGAACAGAAAGAAAAAAGAGAATGCCGCCCAATCCACCCGGCAGCTCATGGGGATCGACGGCATCAAGGACTATTGCATCGCCACCCGCATGGGCGACCTGGTCTTTTTCATCATCAAGCCCACCAACATCAGCGTCCTGTCCGATTCCAGCATCAGCGCCAGGATCTACGCCCTGCTGAATGTGGTCAAGGGGCAGGCGGAAATTGAGATGCTGGCCCTCAACTCCAAGGAGTCCTTCGAGCGAAACAAAAACTTCTATCAGGAGCGCATGGGCAACGAGGAGCTTCCTGCCATCCGGCGGCTTCTGGAGCAGGACAGCAAGCATTTGGATCGCATCCAGGTGCTGATGGCCTCCAGCCGGGAATTTTATATCATCATCCGGCTGCGAAGTGAAAAGGAAACGGATGTGTTCCCGTATCTCAGCCGCATCGAGCAGAGCATCAACGACAATGGGTTTACCACCCGCCGCGCCACCGAGCAGGATCTCAAGCGGATGCTGGGCGTTTATTTCGAGCAGAATGTGACTACCGAGAAGTTCGAGGACTACGACGGCGACCGCTGGGTCATCGTGGGCGAGTAAATCAATTCATCACAGGCCGTGGAGGTGTTCCACTCCATGGCCGGGATGCCTCCTCGGAGAATAGGAGGCATCCATTTTGGCAAAGAAAGCGAAAAGACCTGTTCCGCAAGGCCGCGAGGAGGCGTCCATCAAGTCCTTTTTGGATATGATCGCCCCCTCTGTGGTCAGCTTCATGCCGGATCATTTTATCTTCGGCAACACCTACCGCTGCGTTTGGGCACTCCGCGAATACCCGACCAGCACGGATGAGCAGGCTATTCTCCGCCATCTGGGAGAAAAGGACGGCGTCACCCTGCGGATCTACACCCGGCAGGTCACCCCGGCTGAGGAAAAACGCATCATTCAGAACGCCGCCAACAAGAACCGCCTGAACAGCTCCAACACCAACGACCTGCAGCAGACGGTCACCGCTGAGAGCAACCTGCAGGATGTGGCGACTCTGGTGGCCACCATGCACCGCAACCGTGAGCCTCTGCTCCACTGCGCCGTGTACATCGAGCTGACCGCATCCGACTACAACAGCCTCAAGCTGCTCCAGACCGATGTGCTGACGGAGCTGGTGCGGAGCAAGCTGAATGTGGATAAGCTCCTGCTCCGTCAGCAGCAGGGCTTCCGCTGCGTCAATCCCTGCGGCCACAACACATTCGGCGTCCAGTTTGAACGAGTGCTGCCCGCCTCCAGCGTGGCGAATCTCTATCCCTTCAACTACTCCGGCAAGCTGGACTCCAAGGGCTTCTACATCGGCAAAGACAAATACGGCAGCAACATTCTGGTGGACTTCGACCAGCGGGACGAGGACAAGACCTCTGCCAACATCCTGATCCTGGGCAACTCCGGCCAGGGCAAGTCCTACCTGATGAAGCTGCTGATCCTGAATCTGCTGGAGTCCGGCAAGTCCGTCATCAGCCTGGACGCCGAACATGAACAGCAGGAGATGTGCGAGGCGGTGGGCGGCTGCTTTGCAGACCTGATGGCCGGGCAGTACATCATCAATGTGCTGGAACCCAAGTGCTGGGATGACGGCGGCGACCCCAATGCCACCGACGCGCCGGAGGCCTTTCGCAAAAGCACCCTGTTGGCCCAGCACATCTCCTTCCTCAAGGATTTTTTCCGGGCCTACAAGGATTTCAGCGACGCACACATCGATACCATCGAGATCATGCTGTCCAAGCTGTATCGGAAATTCGGCATCAACGAGCAGACCAACTTCAGCCGGATGCGCCCGGAGGACTATCCCATCCTGTCCGACCTCTACGATCTCATTGAGGAGGAATTCAAGACCTACGACGCCGACCGTCACCAGCTCTACACCCAAAAGCTCCTGCAAGAGGTGCTGCTGGGGCTGCACTCCATGTGCAAGGGCGCTGACGCCCAGTTCTTCAACGGGCATACCAACATTACCTCCAGCCGTTTTCTGGTGTTCGGCGTCAAGGGAATGCTCAGCGCCGCCAAAAATGTCCGCAACGCCATGCTTTTCAATGTGCTGTCCTTCATGTCCGATAAGCTCCTGACCGTGGGCAATACCGTGGCAGCTCTGGATGAGCTGTATATCTGGCTGTCCAACCCCACCGCCATCGAGTACATCCGAAATTGTCTGAAGCGTGTGCGAAAGAAGGAATCGGCGATGCTGCTGGCCAGTCAGAATCTGGAGGACTTCGATCAGGAGGGCGTCCGTGAGATGACCAACCCCCTGTTCAGCATCCCGCCTCACCAGTTTCTGTTCAATGCCGGCTCCATCGACAAGCGGTCCTACATGGATATGCTCCAGCTGGAGGAGTCGGAATACAATCTCATCAAGTTCCCCCAGCGCGGCGTCTGCCTGTACAAGTGCGGCAATGAACGATATCTGCTGGAGGTTCACGCCCCGGCCTACAAGGAGAAACTCTTCGGAACGGCAGGTGGTCGCTGATGGCTGTTTCCGCTGCCGCAGTGGCCAAGGCCGCTGCCATGCTGCTTACCAACGAAAAGACCCGGAAAGGTTTGGGCTGGATTCTGGTGGCAATCTTTTCACCCGTCATTCTTTTGATCGCCCTGCTCTGCTCCCTTGGCTCAGGCGGGGCGGAGCATAACAACTATTCGGTGGAGGCATGCTTCTACGGAGCGGAATTCTCCGCAGAAGTTCCGGCGGAGTTCCGATATCACATCGAGGAGATGCGCTCGGCCTTTTCTCTTCTGGATTCGGCGGTGTCCTCTGCCAACGGGCAGATGGACAGCGGCAACAGCCTTGACCCGATCAGAGTCAAGGCTGTTTTTTATGCCCTCTGCTTTGGGGACGACGCCCCGTCCACACGGGCGGCGAACAGCTTCGTTGGGTGCTTCTACACCACCGAAACCCGGACACGAACCGTAGAAGTGACACTGGAGGACGGGACTACAAGTACAGAGGAAGAAGAATACACCGTCGCGGTGCCGGTCTCTCTGTCCCAGGCCTACGCCAATCTGGAAGCCCATCTGGGCAGAGAGATCACGGAAGATGACAAGAGCAACATCGATCACATCTATACCATGATAGCCGGTACCGTGGGAGGTGGCAGCTACAGCGGCGAGTATCTCAGAGGGGATGGGAGCAGCATAGAGCTGGACATCTCCGCCTTCACCGATCCAACCACCAAGAACGCCGCAGACCTTGTGACCTACGCCATACACGCCTGGGAGTCCGGCTGGGGCTATGTCTGGGGAACATACGGCAGTGTCCTCACCGATTCGCTCTTCGCCTACAAGCTGGAGCAGTACCCTGACGGTGTCGGCAGCTATGCGGACTTCATCCGTGCCAACTGGCTGGGCGGCCGGACAACAGACTGCGTGGGCCTGATCAAAGGGTATGGCTGGCTCAATCCCGACACCATGACTATCGAGTATGGAACCAACGGGATGCCGGATCTTGGCGCCAACCAGATGTACTATAACGCCTCGGTGTCCGGACCCATTGACACCATGCCGGATACCCCCGGCATCGCTGTCTGGCATGACGGCCATATCGGTGTGTACATCGGTGACGGTTATGTGATTGAAGCTATGAATACCAAAAAAGGTGTGGTGAAAACACAGCTGGAGGGTCGGGGCTGGACACACTGGCTGCAGATCGAATACATCAACTACGACTGAGAAAGGAAGTGCCAATGAAGCAAGTGAACCTGACCATCACCTTTGATGAGGAGAAGCTCTCTGCGCTCAAACGCTATATGGGCAAGAAGGAGCTTGATCTGGACCGTGAGATGACGGATGCGCTGGTAAAGCTCTATGAAAAATATGTGCCCGCCCCTGTGCGGGAGTATATCGATGAGAGCGATGTAAGCGCCGCCGCTCCGAGTAAGCCCCGGCGCGGCCCGAGAGCCGCCGCGCCGAAGCCTGACCAGGAACCGGAGGTGATCCAGTGAACAAATATGAGATCGCCATGGATTACAAGAAGGAGCTGAAGAAGCGGATCAGCGCCGACTATGAGCGCCGGGTCAAGCAGTGGATGGCGGCCGATCCCTCTCAGCTGATCGATGCCGCTGAGGAGATCACCGCCGCACGGTTGATCCGTGACAATATCGAGGACGCCATCAATGAGGAGGACGCCAGATTTCTGCTGAGGCTGGACGAGCCACTGGATGAACTGGCAGACCGCTGGATCGCGGAGAATGGTCTGGATGCCTCCCATGGTGAGGAGCTGCTTCACTGTGTCTGGACGCTTCGGGAGGATCTGACTGATGACACAGGCCCTCGCACGGTTCGTGACTTCCTGGCCGCCCATGTTGGCGGCGTCTTTTCCCTGATGACCCCGTGCGGCTTTGTGCCTCTGACCGCGGCTCAGGCGGAAGGACTGATGAGCGGCCAAAGTACCGCGGCGCATCCCGGCGTGCCCGGCATTACGATGTCGCTCTCTGCCGACGATCTTCTCAGCCAGACGGTCCACAGCGCCAACTACGCAAACGGCGTGTGGCACCTCCTGACCGAGTACCCTGAGATGAAGCAGTGCGGGCCGGAAATGGGAGGGATGCAATGAGGGGCCGTGAGATTACACTCTGGCTCGACGAGCGGTGGTACGACGCTCTGAGCAAACAACTGAAGGGGGAAACGCTGGAGGAGCATCTGGAGAATATCCTTGATGAAATGTGCAACCAGCTTCCTCAGCGGGAGTACGAGCGCATCAGCCACGAGCTCTGGGCGGAGCAGCAGGCGGAGAAGGAGGCTCGGGAGGCCGCACGGCGCTTCGCCGTCTTTCATGTCACGGAGAACGGCAGCTCCGATTATATTCTGGCCGAGGAAAATCTTGAGTTGCTCCAGGCCGCCTGCCGTCTGCGCAGCTACATCCGCAAGCCGCCCGACGAAACGCCCCACCGCTTTGTCGAAACGCTGCTGCGCACCCAGCGGATCTCCCAGGAGGAGTTCAACTCCTATGTGTCGGAGCGGCTGGACAACACCGGCCGGGTGGTGGGTGCCTACGACATCGACCTCGACAGCGGAGATATGGAAGCCGTCAGCATCATGGATGGCTGGAAGCGGTTCAGAATCCGGGATGTGAGCACCGCCGCCTACTTCGCCATGAAGAAAGGCAACGCTGCGCCGGATGAGAGGTGGCGGATCTTCCTGGACCGTCTGGAGGAGAGAACACTCAACCAGGAGCCGGAACCGGCATACCTCACTGGCAGCCGGCGGCTCTGTGCCGAGGACATCTCCTTCGCCGAGGACATTATTCAGAACGACAACCTGCTGGAGTTCTACATGGAAGTATCGTTCAATGCGGATGAAGTGTTCGGAACTGATGTCTGCACCTCCGAGAATGACGACTGGCTGAACATCTATGCCAACTACGATCTGGAGGCCCGTCGCGTCTGTGACACGCTGGAGATGTATCTGCAACGGGGTAACGGCGACGAGGAGGCGTTCAAGTATCGCCTCAGCGACGAGGAGCAGGCTCTGCTCCTCCCCAAGATGAACGCCTACTGTCAGGAGCACTGGGACCAGACACTGGAGGAATGCAGTGCAGACTATCTGGCGGAGCAGAATCAGGAGCTCCCGGAGATGCAGATGTAGCGCCGTGTTGCCCCTGTGAGCCGCTGTGTGCGGCTTTCAGCGACCAGCCGACCGTGTACCCCTCCAGAGGGAAATGGGCGGGATTTGGGCCGCTTTCCAAGAGGACGGGAAGCTGACGAAAGCGAAGCAGGAGAAAGAGCCGGGGACAATGCCGCCCCCGGCTCTCCCACTTCTGCCCGCAGTGCGGGCAGTTTCCGGCTTTTCGCAGCGGGGACAATCCGGCGGGTGGAAAGCGCTGTTGGACCCTATGATGCGGGAAAGTCCCGCTGTGGCAAGGGTTCTCAGCGGGGACTTGACAAAAAAGGAGTGGTTTTACTGAAGTCCGAAAGCAGAAAAACGAAGAAGGGGTTCTGGATCTCTGAGGATCTGGACGAGAAGGTAGACATCTACCTGCGCCTCGACAACTGCGCCAGCCGGAGCGAATTCGTGGAGAATGCGCTCCGGTTTTACATCGGCTACCTGAACACGAAGAACGCCGGAGCCTTCCTGCCGGAAACACTCTCCGCCATGCTCACCGGCACCCTGGACAATTTTGCCGGACGCATGGGCTCGCTCCTGTTCAAGCAGGGTGTGGATCTCAATGTGCTGGGGCAGATCATCGCCTACGACACCGATATCGACGAAGGCGAGTACCAGCGTCTGCGGGGACGCGCCATTCGGGATATGAAGCGCACCAACGGGCGCATCTCGTTCAAGGATGCGCTGGACTTCCAGAAGTCGGTGTAACCCATGGCAAAGCTCGTACAGAAAAGCGGCTACATCAAATCCGAAAAGGCCGGCGGGTACATGAAATACATTGCCACCCGCGAAGGTGTGGAGAAGCTGACCGGCAACGGTCCCGTCACCAAAGGACAGCGGGAACTGATCCAAAAGCTCCTGCATGATTTCCCTGATGCCGTGGAGCTGTTCGAGTATGAGGATTACCGCAAGACGCCTACCCTTGGTACCGCATCAGCCTTCATCACCATGGCGCTGGATGCAAACCTCCACGAAATAGATTCTGAGAGCGGATACCTGTCCTACATCGCCACTCGCCCCCGTGTGGAGCGCCGCGGTACCCACGGCCTGTTCAGCTCCGCCGCTGCGGTAGACCTCGACGCAGCCATGTCCGAGCTGGAAGCCCATGACGGAAATGTGTGGACCATCATCTACTCCCTGCGCCGTGAGGATGCTGCCCGTCTGGGGTACGACAATGCGGACGCATGGCGCGGCCTGCTCATGATGCACGCACAGGATCTGGCCAAGGCCATGAAGATACCGGCTGATCACTTTCGCTGGTATGCGGCCTTCCACAATGAGGGGCATCACCCCCACATCCACATGATGGTCTGGTCAGATGCTCCGAAGGAGGGCTTCCTGACCAGGGAAGGCATTGCGGCCATGCGCTCCAAGCTGACCAACACCATCTTCCGTGATGAGATGCTCCAGATCTACGAGCGGAAGGATGTTGCCTATAAAGAGCTGATCGAAGCGGCGCAGGATACCATGCGGGAGCTGATTCAGAAGATGGAGCATCAGCTCTGCGACAACCCCGTCATCGAGAAGCAGATGCGCCAGCTGGTGCAGGCGCTGGAAACTACCACCGGGAAAAAGCAGTATGGCTATCTGAAGAAACCGCTCAAAGCATTGGTGGATACCATCGTGGACGAGCTGGCCCGGCAGCCGGAAGTGGCGAAATGCTACGAAACCTGGAATCAGATCCGGGATGAGCTGAACGAGTGCTATGGTAGCCGCATACCGCGGGAGCATCTCCCGCTCTCGCAGCAGAAAGAGTTCCGCCGGATCAAAAACGATATTATCCGGGAGGCCGAGAACATCCGCCTCGGCCTCCCGACTTTTGAAGATGAGAAGATGCAAGATGAGCCGGAGCCGGAGGCGGCACATGAGGAGCAGCGATCCAACAGCGTATATGAACAGGCTCGACGCTATCGCGCCGCCAAAACGGTCCTGCAGGATGTCTATGCGCTGGACGAGAAACACGCTGAAGCCGTCCGGGCGCTGGAACAGCTCTGGGCGGAAGGATACACGGTGGCGGCGCATCAGCTGGGAAAGTTCTACCGGGATGACCTTTCCACCATGCGGGATCATGAAAAAGCGGAGCGTTGGTTTCGCTTATCCGCAGAGGCCGGAAATGACTTTTCGGAATACGCGCTCGGGAAGCTTCTGCTCTCTCAAAAGCGCACCGAGGAGGCAGTACGCTGGCTGGACAAGGCCGCCCGGCATGGGAATCCGTTTGCCCAATACCGCCTTGGGAAGCTCTTTCTCACCGGCGAGTCTGTAAAGAAGGATGTGAGAAAAGCTCTGGAGTACCTGACTGCCGCCGCCAGACAAGGAAACCCGTTTGCTCAGTACACACTGGGCAAGCTGTATCTCCTGGGCCGGGATGTGGAACAGGATTGGGAGCAGGCCAGGGAGTGGTTCACCCGCTCCGCGGTTCAGGGCAATGAATACGCCCAATTCTTCCTCAACCGCTTTGACCAGTTCCGAGATCCGTCCGTCATGCTGGCGGCAACCAAACTGCTCCACCACATGGGCCGGATCTTCCGTGATAACTCCGTACCGCCTCACAATCCGGCAGGGATTCGCATTGACTCCAAGCGGCGCAAGCGGCTGACGGAAAAGCGGATGGCCATGGGCCACAAGGCGGATGATCACGAGGAGCAGGTATCGTATCAGCAGACCATGTAACAGGAGGAACCTATGTCGACCTACATTCATTTCACAGATGAACAGAAGCAGCGAGCCGCCTCCGTTGATCTGGAGGAGTTTCTTCGCTGCCGCGGTGAAAAGCTCCTTACCTCCGGCAGAGAGAAACGGCTGGCCCGTGACCATAGCGTCACCATCCGCGGCAACGAGTGGTACGACCATGCCGAGGAGCGGGGCGGTCACGCTGTCAGCTTCGTGCAGCGGTTTTATCACCTCAGCTATCCGGAGGCGGTGACCATGCTTCTGGGGGGTGAGCTGGGAACAATCTATCCCTCTGCCCAAGAACGGGTGGAGGAGCCGCCGAAACCCTTTGTCCTTCCGCCGGCCAATTCCAATATGCGCCGGGTCTATGCCTATCTGGTCAAGCACCGGAATATCGACCGGAGCATTGTGTCTCACTTCGCCAGAGAGAAGATTCTGTATGAAGATGCCGAGTACCACAACGCAGTCTTCGTGGGTACGGATGAAGATGGCATTCCCCGCCATGCTCACAAGCGCAGCGCCAACAGCTACGGCAAAGCCTTCCGGCTCAATGTGGAGGGCTGCGACCCGCGCCACAGCTTTCACCATATCGGCAGAGATGAAAGCCTCTATGTGTTTGAGGCTCCCATTGATATGCTTTCCTACATCACGCTCCATCCGGAGGACTGGCAGAGCCACAGCTATGTGGCCTGCTGCGGTACCTCCATTCAGCCGGTGCTGAAGCTGCTGGAGCGGCAGCCGCAAATCAATACGGTCCTGCTCTGCCTCGACAATGACGAGGCTGGCCATCTGGCCAGCCGGCGCATGAAGGAACAGCTGGCAGAGAGGTACACGGTGGAAAGGCTCATTCCCGCACACAAGGATTGGAATGATGATCTGACCGCTGAGGAACCGTCCTACGCACAAGTCATGCAGTAAATAACAACAACGCACACCACTTCCTGTTCGCCCGAAGTAGGCCGTAACAAGAGTGATGTGCGCATTCAGAAGTATGGAACCGAGCAGGAAGTGGTGTGCCCTGAAAGGGGTTAACCATGCCACACCAAGTCCTGATTTTGTTGGCCGCCGGCGGGCTGATGTTTCTGGTCATCGGCTGTCTGGCCGCCTTGTCCCACTACTATACCCTGAGCGGGATCAAATCCAAAACGGTCGGCGACGGCCAGCACGGCACCGCAAGATGGGCCACAGCCAAAGAGATCCGGCAGACCTATGCCCATGTCCCCTTCGAGGTGAAGAAATGGCGCAGCGGCCAGAACCTGCCCACGGAGCAGGGGCTGGTGCTGGGGTGCAAGGGAAAGAAAGGCGAACTCACCGCCCTCGTGGACAGCGATGACATCCACTGCCTGATGATCGGCGCTTCCGGCATCGGCAAGACCGCCTATTTTCTCTATCCCAATCTGGAGTACGCCTGCGCCAGCGGCATGAGCTGGCTGGCGCTGGACAGCAAGGGCGACCTCGCCCGCAATTACGGCGCCATTGCCAAGAACTGCTATGGGTATCAGAATGTGGCCGTGATCGACCTGCGAAATCCCACCCGCTCAGACGGTAACAATCTGCTGACGCTGGTCAACCGGTATATGGACATTGCCCGGAGTGACCCGAACAATCTCGCGGCCCGGGCCAAGGCCGAGAAATACGCCAAAATCCTGTCCAAGACCATCGTCAATCCGGACGGCGATGACAGCAACCGCGGCCAGAACGCTTTCTTCTACGATGCGGCGGAAGGGCTTCTCACCTCGGTCATCCTGATGCTGGCCGAGTTCCTGCCGCCCGATAAAGACCACCCCCAGGAGCGCCGCCATATCG
>PVML01015750.1_pt1 | contig 13141 bp, 8 predicted proteins | sample 1853371 | NCBI WGS metagenome assembly PVML01 (sample SAMN08533508, study PRJNA380276) | Human gut metagenome, whole genome shotgun sequencing project. | isolation source: participant 1, chromium library | host: Homo sapiens | collected 2017 | reverse complement strand
GTGCAGCGCTGATCTGTTATCTCGTATACCGCATTCTGCGGTATACGAGATAACAGATCAGCGCTGCACAGACCAGTTTGAACAGAAGCGGAACGACGGCGAACACGATTTTAAATCCAAGCCAGATCACGCCGATCGGGAGAAGAATAGTGGCGCATGCGCCGAGGACTTTTCCTCCAAATTTCAGCAGAAGTCCGACGATCCCAAATAGAATTCCAATTCCGCAGAGCAGACCAAAACAGGTTGCCAGCATGACTAATGTAACTAACATAGTGATTCCTCCTTGTCTTTTTCTCTATGTGTTCCACTTGCTGTGGATGTTTCCGTATCTTTCTTACAAACCATATTGTAGCACTTTTTTCCAGCAAAACAACGGGGAAGACGGGGAAGAATTTCTTAAGTTTTTCTTTACACCGATCGAGTGAAACCTAAAAAAGGACAGACAACGCTGCACTTCTGCAAAATTGTCTGTCCTGTAAATTACAAAATTTTCTTTACTCTTCTGTTGTCTCTTCTTCTGCCTGCGGCTCAACCTCAAGACCAAGCTCTTCCAGCTGTGCTGCGTCAACCGGTGACGGAGCCTCGGTCATCAGACAGGAAGCATCTTTTACTTTCGGGAATGCGATGACGTCGCGGATGCTGTCCTCTTTTGCCATCAGCATAACGAGACGATCCAGTCCGTAAGCCAGTCCGGCGTGAGGCGGAACTCCGTATTTGAATGCATCCAGAAGGAATCCGAAACGCTCATGTGCCTGTGCTTTTGTGAAGCCAAGCATCTCAAACATCTTCTCCTGCACATCGTTCTGGTGGATACGAACACTTCCTCCGCCGATCTCGGTACCGTTCAGGACGATATCGTAAGCTTTTGCACGAACTGCGCCCGGATCGGTGTCCAGAAGCGGCAGATCCTCGTCCATCGGCATGGTGAACGGGTGATGCATTGCGGTGAAACGGTTCTCCTCATCGGACCACTCCAGAAGCGGGAACTCGGTAATCCATACGAAACGGTACTCGTTCTTGTCGAGCAGTCCCATCTGCTCTGCCAGTTCCAGACGAAGTGCGCCAAGAACGTTCCAAACAATCTTGTTGCGGTCTGCTGCGAAGAGAAGAAGGTCTCCAGCCTGTCCGTCCATGGCTTTGATGAGGGCTTCCATCTGCTCCTCTGTCATAAATTTGGAGAAGGAAGATTTCCAGCTTCCATCCTCATGGATTGCAATGTATGCAAGACCTTTTGCACCGTAACCTTTCGCAAACTCAACGAGCTTGTCGATTTTCTTTCTCGGCATTGCGCCCTGTCCCTTTGCGTTAATACCGCGGACAGAACCGCCGTTTTCAAGTGCGCCCTTAAATACAACGAACTCGGTATCTTTTACGGTCTCGGAAACATCAACCAGCTCCATACCGAAACGCAGGTCCGGTTTGTCGGAACCGAAACGGTTCATAGCCTCTTTCCAGGTCATTCTCTGGATCGGGAGCTGTACCTCAACGCCGAGCACCTCTTTGAACAGGTGTGCCAGCAGTCTCTCATTGACATCGATAACATCATCTACATCAACGAAAGCAAGCTCCATATCGATCTGGGTGAACTCCGGCTGACGGTCGGCACGCAGGTCCTCGTCACGGAAACATTTTACGATCTGGATATAACGGTTCATAGCCTCTTTCCAGGTCATTCTCTGGATCAGAAGCTGTTTGAACAGCTGCGGAGACTGCGGCAGTGCGTAGAAGCTGCCCGGATGTACACGGCTCGGTACCAGGTAATCTCTGGCGCCTTCCGGTGTGGATTTCGTCAGCATCGGGGTTTCGATCTCAAGGAAGCCTTCTTTGGACATGAACTCACGGGTGAGCATTGCCACTTTGCTTCTCATGATCAGGTTTCTCTGGATGTCCGGGCGGCGCAGATCCAGGTAACGGTATTTCAGACGGAGCTCTTCTCTCGTCTTGGAATCCTCCTCGATCGGGAACGGCGGGGTTTCTGCCTCGGAAAGAATGCGTAAGGACTCAGCCTTTACTTCGAGCTCTCCTGTTGCCAGATTTTCATTGACAGCACCGGAGCGGGCCATAACTTCACCTTCTACGGCGATGACGAACTCGCTGCGCAGTTTTGCTGCTTTCTCAAAACCTTCCTCACTGATCGGGCCGTTCTCAAAGATAATCTGCATAATACCGCTTCTGTCACGCAGATCGACGAAAATAATTCCGCCTTTATTACGGCTCTTCTGTACCCAGCCCATCAGGGTTACTTTTTTTCCGATATCTGCTTTTGTGACTTCCGCACAGCGGCAGGTTCTCTTCAGGCCTTTCATGGATTCAGCCATTTTCTTGTTCCTCCTATTTGGAACTGCGGACACAAAGAATCTGCATCCGCAGCACATCGTTTTTTCATGCGATTACTATTATTGGATATTCCTTACATTTTGTCAACAAAAAATTCTTCGATCTCAGTGTAGCCCTCGCTGGCAAGCTGCTCTTTCTGGAATTTCTTGTTCTTCTTCATCACGGCGATGTTGATGGCCGTGCCTTCACTTCTCTCTTTTGTCGCCTGCTGAATGATCTTCTGCATTCCCTCTGCCGGCATGTTTTTCTCGATCAGGTACGCTTTTTTCTTCTGTGCGCCCGGGATCTGGTAATCTCTCTCAAGCAGAAGCATAACGATACGCTCAAATCCGATGGAGAATCCGCATGCGCAGGTCTGGTTTCCGGTGAATTTTCCGATCATTTCATCGTAGCGTCCGCCGCCTCCGACAGATCCGCCGTACTCATCCATAGCGATCTCGAAGATCGGTCCGGTGTAGTAGGACATTCCGCGCACCAGAGTCGGATCGAAAGCGATCTTGAATTCTGCGGTCTTCACGGCATTAACACTGTCGATGATGGTCTTCAGGCCGTCTGCGTACTCTTTGTCAAGGAATCCCTCGAGTTTCTCACGGCAGTACTCTACGCCTGCGGTATCCGGGGTGATCTCCTCGAACATTTTCAGGTATTTCTCTACGGACTCTTTTGCAAAGCCGGCTTCCTCGAGCTCTTTGGCAACGCCCTCAAAACCGATTTTATCCATTTTATCGAGGATAATAAATACGGTGTCATAGGACTCCTCCGGGAATCCGCTGTAGGCTGCCATTGCTTTTAAGATGCGGCGGTCATTGATACGGATCGTAAAGTTCTTGAAGTCCAGTTTTCCAAGCAGTGTGGTGGTAGCAAGGATCAGCTCAATCTCTGCGAGGTTGGTCGGCTCGCCGAGGATATCGATATCGCACTGCATGAACTGACGGTATCTTCCTCTCTGCGGACGGTCTGCACGCCATACATTTCCCATCTGAAGTGCTTTGAACGGGGACGGAAGCTCGTTTGCGTTGTTGGAATAGTAACGGCAGAGCGGAACGGTCAGGTCATAACGCAGGCCGCTGTCTACGAGATCGTTTTCTTTCTCAGCGGTCTCGAGTTTCAGCTTCTCTCCTCTTTTTAAGATCTTGAAAATCAGTTTCTCATTCTCGCCGCCCTGTTTGCTGTTCAGGTTTTCGATGTGCTCCACGCATGGGGTCTCCATGGAGGTAAAGCCGAAGGTTCCGTAAGTTTCCTTGATCAGACGGATCACGTAGTCACGGATTGCCATTTCTTTCGGTAAAATATCTTTCATTCCGGTAACCGGTTTCTTCTTTAATGCCATTTTCTGTTTTCTCCTTTATGATTTCCTAGATCAATTCATCAACATCAGAAAGCTCGATTGCTTTCCGGCTGCCGCTGTGGATCACTCTCTGAAATGCCAGGAACATTTTCAGATCGAAATTTTTGACTTCTTCTGTCATAAGCTCCATCGCCTGTTCCCGCGGAAACGCACTCCGGTACGGGCGGTCGGAGGTCAGCGCGCAATACACATCACAGATGCGTAAGATACGCGCCCCAAACGGAATCTTTTCTCCCGCCAGATTGGCCGGATACCCGGTTCCGTCATAATTTTCATGGTGATACAGAATACTCTCCAGCACAAAATCGGAGTAGCCGCGTCCCTGCAGGAGTTCATAGCCCAGTGTGGAATGGGTCCGCACAAAGCGCATCTCCTCGACGACGAGCGTATCCTGTTCTTCTACGTAATTCTCCAGTACAATCTTTCCGATATCGTGGAGAACGCCCGCTTTTGCAAGCTCATAGCAGATTTCTTTCTCATACCCCAGTTCCCGCGCAAGATCGTAAGCTAAATTGCTCACTTCCATGCCATGGATGAGCTGCTCGGTCAGGGTATAGCGCAGCATGTGAAGCTGCTGACTGGAATTTTCTTTCATTTTGGCAGATACTTCTCCATTCCGATACGCTTTCTCTCGATCATTTCATCGATACGCTCCACGTAGTTTTTCAGATCCTTCACGTTCTCCACCCGCTCAATGCGCTCTCCGTGTTCAAACACGAATTTCGTGGACGCTCCGGCTCCCGCGGCCAGAATGGACTGTTTTTCCTCCATAATGAGGATGTTGTAGATGCCTGCTTTTCCTTCGCGGGAGTAGCCGACATTCTCAAAGTTACCCGCCATATTTTTCTGGCGGTACATGTAATACGGTCCCATCTCCATGCGGTGTGCGCTGTCCATCGTCATTTTCATGATCTCGGCAGAGTTTTCAAACGAGATTTCCTGATATTTGTCTTTGAACAGGTTGAGTCTCGTTGCACGCTTTAACGCAAGGGAATGGACGGTCAGGGAATCCGGATTCAGCGCTTCCACTTTTTCCAACGTATGCGCCACTTTTTCCTTGTCCTCACCCGGCAGACCGACGATCAGATCCATGTTGATGTTGTCAAATCCAAGGGAACGCGCCATGCGGAACTTCTCCTCGATCTCCTCCACGGTATGGTGGCGTCCGATCAGATCCAGCGTTTCCTGGTTCATGGTCTGTGGATTGATCGAAATACGGGTGACCGGGAATTTGCGGATGGCTTTTAAGACCTCCTCATTGATCGTATCCGGCCGTCCTGCCTCCACGGTGAACTCCTGCACCTGCTCCATCGGGAAGAGCTCTGTCACTTTCGTGAGCAGGCGCTCCATCTGTGCCGCATTCAGCGTGGTCGGCGTACCGCCTCCGATGTAGATCGTATCAAGGGTGTAATCCTTCATGTTCTCACTGATAAAGATCAGTTCTTTGATCAGTGCATCGAGATACGGATCTACCATATGCTCCCAGCGGCTTAACACATGGGAGCCGAAGGAACAGTACAGGCAGATGCTCGGACAGAACGGGATACCGATGTACAGGCTGTAACCGTGTTCGTAGTCGATCGTCTTTAAAATGTCCTTTTCCCGGTTGGCAATCGTGATCGCAAGTGCCGTCTTTTCCGGGCTGGTGTAGTAAGTTTCGCGCATGTATTTCGCAATCTCTACATTTTTTTTACCCTCTTCAAGCATCTTCATCGGAATTTTCGTCGGACGGATGCCGGTGAGATCGCCCCATGGAAGTTCTTTGCCGCTCACTTCGGAAAGCGTGCGGTATACCATCCGTTTCAGGACATTTTTCGTTTCATGGCGGTCTTTTTCATATTCCACCGCCTCACACTGCGAAGCGAGCGTCTCATGTTTCTCGTCTGCAATCGAAAAACAGATCTGATCCGCCTCGTATGTGATCGTATCATAATATGCAAATTTCCCGTCCAGCGCCCCATCCTCTTCGTACCATGAGGTAATCTCACAGCCCGGATAGAATGCCTTGATCAGGGAATACACATCGTATTCAAAATCTTTTCTGTTAAAACAAAGGCTGATATTAAGCAAGGGGATTGTACCTCTTTTCATGTTCAATCGTAGTTTCATCGTTGTGGCCCGGATACACGGTCACATCCCCGGGAAGCTCTTTTAACAGGCGCTTGACCGACGCGATCAGCTCTCTGCCGGAGGATGTCGGGAAGTCGTATCTTCCGTAGGACTCGCAGAACAGCGTATCACCGGAAAAAAGTGCTTTCTCTGCCGGAATATAGTAGCAGACACCGCCTGCCGTGTGCCCCGGTGTCGCAAGAACGTGGATTTCAAAATCTGCGAGATGCAGCACATCGCCCTCTTTTACGGTTTTGTCCGCCTGCATCGTGTACGGTTTGCTCCAGAGCCCGGAAAGATTTTCCTTTGGATCCCCCAGCAGGTGCTGCTCTTTTTCATGGACATAGACCGGGATATGGTACTTTTTCCGCAGTGCATCCGCTGCCAGCATATGGTCGAAATGGCCATGGGTCAGCAGAATGGCCTCCGGGTCGCCGTCGATCTCGTCGATCTGGCGTTCAATCTCCAGCGGCGAATCGCCCGGGTCCACGATCAGCACCTTCTGGCTGTCCGGATTTTCCACAACGTAGCAGTTTGTCGAGAGCATTCCAAGTGCCCGGTAATTTACCTTTATCATACGCTTTTCTCCTTTTTATCCTCTCGATCTCTGAATATCGATCACGCTCTCCACCTGGCGCACCTTCTCGATGATGCTGTTCAGCTCTTCGTTGTTGTGCACATCGAACGTCACATCGATGGAAGCCGTTCCCTGCTTGCTCGTTCTCACGTTCATCGCCGCAAGGTCGATCTTCCGCTCGGTAAAGATCTTGGAGATATCCACCAGAAGACCGGTACGGTTGTTTGCGTAAACGCTGATCTCCACGGTATAGAGAGAGCCGCCGTTGTCCTCTGCCTGCCATTCAGCATCAATGAGGCGCGCCCGCTCAGATTCCGGCAGATTCAGGACATTGACACAGTCGGTGCGGTGAATGGTCACGCCACGTCCTCTTGTGACAAAGCCCACGATCTCATCGCCCGGGATCGGATTGCAGCATTTGGAGAAGCGAACTGCCACATCGTGGATACCGCGCACGACGATGCCGCCCTTGCTCTTTCCAACCGGCAGAACTTTCTCTCCGGATGCCGCCTCGAGCACCTGCTCGTCGGTGAACCCTCATTCATGCTGCTTTTCGTACTTCTCAATCAGCTTGTTGAGGACCTGGCCCTCTTTTAAGCCGCCGTGGCCGATGGCCGCAAGAACGGAATCCCAGTCGCGGAAGCCGTACTTTCTCATGACAGCCTCTTCGTACATCGGTTTCGTATAGATTCCAAGATTTTTGCCCTTCAGCTTTGCATAGTTGGTGAGCATTTCCTTGCCTTTGACGATGTTGTCCGTCTTGTTCTGCTGGCGGAACCACTGGTTGATGCGGCTCTTTGCCTGGGAACTCTTCGCAATTTTCAGCCAGTCGCGGCTCGGTCCCTTGGAGTTCTGCGAGGTGATGATCTCGACGCGGTCTCCGTTGTGAAGTTCCGTCTCGATCGGCACGAGTTTTCCGTTGACCCTCGCTCCGACCATCTTGTTGCCGACCGCACTGTGGACGGAGTAAGCAAAGTCGATGGCACAGGAGCCGACCGGAAGCGTTTTGACATCGCCCGCCGGGCTGAAACAGTAAACATTGTCGGCAAACAGGTCGAGATCGCTCTTTAAGAGGTTCATGAACTCATGGTTGTCCGCCATGTCCTGCTGCCACTCCAGAATCTGGCGCAGCCAGGTCAGTTTTTCCTCTTCCTGCTCCGGTCCCGGTTTCTTGCCGTCGGAGGCCTCTTTGTATTTCCAGTGTGCAGCGATACCGTATTCTGCAATCCGGTGCATCTCATAAGTACGGATCTGAATCTCAAACGGCTGTCCGTTCGGTCCGATCAGGGTTGTATGCAGGGACTGGTAACGGTTTGGCTTCGGCATCGCAATGTAATCTTTGAAACGGCCCGGGATCGGCGTGTACATTTCATGGATAACACCGAGCGCTGCATAGCAGTCTTTGACGGATTCCACGATAATGCGGACCGCAAAGAGGTCATAGATCTGATCCAGCGTCTTGTGCTGGTTGACCATCTTTTTGTAGATGCTGAAAAAGTGCTTGATTCGTCCGTTGACATCTGCCTCAATGCCGGCCTGGTGGATATGACGGGTCACCTCTTTTACGATCGCATCGACAAACTCCTGCCGCTGCTCCCGCTTCATGCTGACCTTCTGCACCAGTTCATAGTACGCATCCGGCTCCAGATATTTCAGAGAAAGGTCATCGAGTTCGACCTTGATCTTGGAAATACCGAGGCGCTGTGCGATCGGGGCATAGATATCCATCGTCTCACGCGCTTTTTTCTTCTGCGTCTCCGGCGACCAGTACTGTGCGGTCCGCATGTTGTGCAGACGGTCCGCCAGTTTTACCAGAATAACGCGGATATCCTTTGCCATCGCAAGGAACATCTTTCTCAGGTTTTCTGCCTGCTCCTCGACCTTATCCGCAGAATATTTCAGCTGTGCCAGCTTCGTGACACCGCTTACAATCAGGGACACCTCCGGGCCGAACTCCTCGGTCAGCTCTTCTTCGGTCATGACGGTATCTTCGACAACGTCGTGCAGAAGACCTGCCGCGATCGACTCCTTGTCGAGCTCCAGATCTGCCAGGATAATTGCCACACAGAGCGGATGGATGATGTACGGTTCCCCGCTCTTTCTTTTCTGGTCCTTATGTGCATCCGCTGCCACGCGGTATGCTTTTTCGATCAGGGAAATATCGTCCGATGGATGATATTTTTTCACAGAAGCGATCAATTCCCCGTATAATTCCTCCGGACTTGTAAAATCGTCCGTCTTGCGGATTCTGGCTTCTGCCGCCGCCACATCCTTCTTTAATTCTTCTTCACTGATTCTTTTCTCTTCTTCCATATGTATCCTCCGCTCTCATGATTAACCCCTGCGTTTCGTTGGATACGTTATTTGCCATCGTAACGGATGACAGATTTTACATCATATTTTGCCAGTTTTTCGCGTCCTTTTAAGCCGGCAAGCTCCATCAGGAACACGATTCTGGTTACTTCGCCGCCGAGGCGCTCGATCATTTTTGCACAGGCTTCCACGGTACCGCCGGTTGCAATCAGGTCGTCGATGATGACTACCTTCTGGCCCGGTTTGATGGAGTCTTTGTGCATCTCGATCGTTGCGCTGCCGTACTCCAGGTCATAGCTCTCCTCGACGGTCTCCAGCGGAAGTTTTCCTTTTTTACGGATCGGCACGAACGGTTTGTGCAGATTGTAAGCAATCGGCATACCGAAAATGAAGCCGCGGGACTCGGTTCCGCAGATTACATCACAGTCTACTTCTTCTACAAAATGCTGCATCTCATCTATGGCAAGCTGCAGTCCGTCTGCGTCCTGCAGGATACTCGTTACATCTCTGAAAATAATACCCGGTTCCGGGAAATCCGGAATACTTCTTACGTAATCCTCTACTTTTTTCATAAAATATTCCTCCGTTTCGTCAAGGTTTGACAATTCACCTTACAGTATAGCATCAATATTCTTCTGCGTCAATTTTGTTTCCGATAGAAAACAGGGCAGAAAAATCAGGTATTTGCGGCTTTTCTGCATCTTTAAAAATAACTCTGAATATTGATCTGTAATTTATCGCGTCCGTTCCACGTATCGATCGACGGATAGTACGCTACCGAGAGGGTCGGATGTGCATCCACGTATGCGGCGAACGCTTCTCCCTCGCCGAAATAGACACCATCCATCTGGTATCCGCCCGTATCGGCAAGCTGTACTTTCACCACGTTTCTATTCTTTCCAAAAATGCGGTAATTTAATACAGTCAGTCCTTTCTGTGCAAACAGCGGTTTCGTGTTGCCTTTTCCGAACGGCTCCAAGAGGCTTAACTGGCGGATCAGATTTTTGGTGATGTAGGTGATCGGCATCGGCACATCGATCACGACTTTTTCGACGAAATCCTCTTCCGTCAGCGTGGAATTATCGTTCAGTGCCCGGCGGAACGGTTCGATCATCTCCTCTCCTGCGAGGGAAAGGCCCGCAGCCATCGGGTGGCCGCCGAATTTCGTCATCAGTTCTTTGCATTTGCAGAGCTCCTCATACATCGAATACGCTTCGATCGAGCGGCCGGAGCCCTTGACGCCCTCCTCACTTCTGGTGAGTACGAAGGATGGTTTGTGGAAGTGCTCCCGCAGGCGACCTGCGATGATTCCGGCAAGGCTCTCGTGGCAGTCCGGCAGATAGACGACGAGGACTTTGTCGTTCTGCAGCGGGGAGGTTTCCACGAGCTCGATTGCTTTCGCCTCACCCTGGCGCGTCAGCTCTTTGCGGCTTTCATTCAGGTCTTTCAAGTCCCCGGCAAGCTTTGCGGCCTCCTCACGTGTCTTTGCGCAGAGCAGTTTTAACGAATGCTCCGCCGTGTCAAGCCGTCCCGATGCGTTGATGCACGGGCCGAGAACGAAGCCGATGTGATACGGTGTCACGTTTTCCGCCTCGATGCCCTGCACACGGATCAGCTCCTGCAGGCCGAGGTTCTGCGTTTTATGGAGCGCCCGAAGGCCGGCTTTTACAAAAATCCGGTTTTCTCCCTGCAGATCCATCACATCACCGATCGTCGCAATGGCGACAAATTCCAGAAAGCGGAAGCTGTGCTCCTTTGGAATACCTGCTTTTGCCTCCATCGTCTGGATCAGTTTCCATGCGACGGCCGCACCGCAGAGGCCCGGAAACGGATAGGAACAATCTTTCTGTTTCGGATTGACAACCGCGTCCGCCGGCGGCAGGATGTAGCGGCGTTCTCCGTTTTCATCCTCCTCAAACGGAACCTCGTGGTGGTCCGTCACAACAACCGTCATGCCAAGCTCTTTTGCCAGACGGATCTGACTGCCCGCCGCGATGCCGTTGTCACAGGTGACGATCATGTCCCGCCCCTCATCCGCGGCAAACTGCACAAGATGCTCATTTAAGCCGTATCCGTCTGCAATCCGGTCCGGGATACGCACATCCGCATCGGCACCGAGATCTTTTAAGCCGGTCAGCAGAATATACGTTGCCGTAACACCGTCGATGTCGTAGTCCCCGATGATGCGGATCGGCTTTTTCTCCCGGATTTTTTCTGCGATCAGATCTGCCGCGCGCTCCATATCCTTCATCAGCAGCGGATCGTGGAGCTGCTCCAGATCACCGAAGAGATACTCTTCGATCTCTTTCTCCCCGGTCACATCCCGGTTCCGGATCAGGCGGGCGATGACGGGATCGATGCCGAACCGGTCCGCAATTGCCTGGAAATCGGCGCGTTTTGCCGAAACTACCCAGCGTTCTTTCTTCATATGTTCTCCTCTTTCCTGTTAGCAGGAAACGCCGGACTTTTCCGGTCCGGCGTTTCTCTTTTTATGGTTTTTGCTGCTTTTATTTATTTTTTGTCTTATTCTGTACTGCTTTGGACGGCACATATTTGTTTTTTCCAACGTGCTTCATCACATACCACAGGGCACCTGTGATGCAGACAGAAGTGTAAGCTCCGCATACGATACCAACCATCAGAGGTGCTGCAAAGTCGCGGATGGAAGAAACTCCCATCACGAACAGAACAAAGATGGTGATAAAGGTGGTGAGGGAACTGTAAATGCTTCGGGTCAGGGTGTCCGTGATGCAGCGGTCAACCAGGGACTCGATCGGCTCTCTCTTTAACTCCGGCAGATTCTCACGGATACGGTCGAAGATGACGATCGTACTGTTGATGGAATAGCCGAGGATCGTCAGCATACACGCGATAAAGGTGCTGCCGACCGAAATACGGGATACCACATAGAATCCGAATACAATGGCGATATCGTGCATCAGTGCAAGGATGGCACTCGATGCGAAACGGATGTCGCGGAAACGGATCCAGATGTACAGCAGCATGCAGACTACAGCGATGATAACTGCTTTCATCGCATTCTGGCTCATTTCTTTACTTACAGTAGAAGAAATGTTGTCGAAAGTGATTTCAGAAGTATCGACACCGAAATTGTCTGCCATTGCCTGGTAAACCTGCTCACGCTCTTCCAGAGTCAGAGAACGTGTTTTGATGATGACATTGTTGCCTCCGACAACCTTTGTCATCTGAATATTGGAATCTTTTGTCACGCCTTCCACAACCGGCTCTACCTCTTTGTCCAGCTCTTCGATGGAGTAATCCTCGTTGAACGGAACGTTGATGGAAGTACCGCCCTTGAAGTCAAGGCCGAAGTTCAGTGCGCTTCCCTTTGTCTGATGCATGAAAATCATGCTGGCCGGAACGGCAAGCAGCAGAATGCAGGAGATCGTGAAGAAGATCTTTCTCTTTTCCACAAATGGAAATCCCTTGCGCTCTTTCTTGGTTCCGTAGTATTTCGCATCCTTCAGTCCCATACCGTACAGGCTGTTGACCAGCAGTCTGGAAACAACCATGGCGCTGAACATGGAAAGAACAATACCAAGAGCAAGTGTCATGGCGAATCCGCGGACACTTCCGCTCGCAAGCGCATACAGAACAGCTGCTGCAATCAGGGTCGTCACGTTTCCGTCCAGGATGGCAGAAGTTGCCTTCTTGAATCCGTCGCGGATTGCCGCATGAACCGTCTTTCCGGCACCGATCTCCTCCTCGATACGGGCATAAATGATAACGTTCGCATCGACCGCCATACCGATCGACAGGATAACACCTGCGATACCAGGCAGGGTCAATGTCAGGTCAAATGCATTTAAAGCAATCAGATTCAGCTCAACATAGATGAGCAGTGCCCATCCGGCAGCAATACCAGGCAGGCGATATACGATTGCAAGGAAAAGGATAATCAGTACAATGCCGATCGCTCCCGCTTTTACGCTGGTGGAAACAGCTGCAGATCCAAGCTGTGCTCCAACGACGCTGGAGTTGATCTCCTCAAGTTTCAGGGAAAGGGAACCGATACGGAGGGTGGATGCCAGGCTGGTTGCTTCATCCCAGTCCATGTTTCCGCCGGAGATGACTGCAGTACCATCGGAAATCACAGCGTTTACACTCGGTACACTGACGAATTTTTCATCATAATAGATACCGATGCTCTTTCCTGCGCTGTAGGCTTCCTGGGTTGCGTCTGCAAATTTCTGTTTTCCTTCGTCGGTCATTTTCAGCTGAACGACGCTCTCGGTTGCTTTTGTGGTGGAGTTCTGCTGATGCATGGCTTCTGCGCTCTCCGCATCTTTACCGGTCAGAACGACGGAGCCGTCCTCCTCGAGCTCTTCGATAGTTTTTCCGTTCAGAACGTACTCGCCGGTCGAGCTGTCGTAGGTGTAGTTCACAGCGTTTACACTCGGTACACTGACGAATTTTTCATCATAATAGATACCGAT
>PVML01011289.1_pt1 | contig 13155 bp, 10 predicted proteins | sample 1853371 | NCBI WGS metagenome assembly PVML01 (sample SAMN08533508, study PRJNA380276) | Human gut metagenome, whole genome shotgun sequencing project. | isolation source: participant 1, chromium library | host: Homo sapiens | collected 2017 | reverse complement strand
TGCAGCAGAAGGTGGCTATCAAGGAATATCTGCACGATGCCCGGCTGGGACTGGAACTTGGCCAGACGCCTGGCCTCCTCCACGAACTTCTCCCTGCCGGCCAGAAACTGCTCCTCCTTCTCACCGGAATAGATGGTCACATCCTCCTGCTGAGGCATCCGGGTGGCGAAATCGCTGGGCAGATATTCCTTGATAGCCACCTTCTGCTGCAGCACCTGGTCGTAACCGATGTACGTCACGCCGAACCCGCCGAAACCCAGGACCTGACCCACAATATAGCGCCCGGCAAGGAGCGACCCGGGCAGAATGTGGTACGCCTCCTTTGCCGGAGTCCCGTGCACGTACCCGCAGTGCGGGCAGCGCTCCAGGGTTTCCTCATAAAGTTCCATACAACCCATACAGCGGCGTTCCATGGCCGTCACCTCCTCATTGCTCTTGCTGTGCTATTTCCTGATAGATCCGCGCCTGGGCTTTTTCTGCGCCCTGATCGCTCATAAATTTCAGTTCTCCCAGCTGGCCGTCCACAAATTCCAGTTCGCGGTTGACTCCCAGATAAATGCGGTAGACCTGTTCGTTCACCGGCAGCGCTGTGTCGTGGCGCAGGTGCAGGATATCCTGGGCCGGCTGGCGCAGCAGGAAATACAACAGGCGTCCCGCAGCAGCCCGCTCCACCGCTCCGGCCTCACCGTTCACGGACCATACATCGGTGTATCCCGCCGGGACCTCCCCGTTCTCCAAGGGGCGCACGGCGTAACGGCCGGCAATGTGGGCCTGCACCTGTGTGAACTCACTGGTATCGGACACCCAGGCCCTGGAACAGGCTTCCAGAAAGTCCCGGCCGCTGTTGTCCGCCTCAAATTCCGCACCGGTCTTCTCAAGCTCCGTATTCACATACAGCACGGAAGCTTTAAATCCCAGCGGTACCTGATTCGGGTTCAGAACCTCCCTGGACTGCGAGTCCAGCACTCCCGCAACCGGAGCCACCGCGCCGTCCTGTTCCAGGCGCTCATAGACCTCCTGTTCCAAGCTGGCCATCCGGCCGCCCAGCTCGTCCGCCAGACCGGTGCTCTCAAAGAGGGACGGAAACTCCTCCGTACCGGCCGCTTCCTCAAGCCGGTCGCGGTAATTTTCCGGGGAAATACAGGTGATATCCAGCTGCACGCCTGGATAATTTTCCAGAAATTCCGCCGACATGTCCAAAAACAGCTGTTCTGTCTGGCCGGAATCCATGCCGTCCTTCACCGTCATCCAGACCGACAGTTCCACCTGGTCCAGATTCCGGATGAGCTTCTGCTGCCGGGAATAGAGAAGTCCGGCCGCAGCGCCGGCCGCAAGAATCATCAGGGACGCGGCGATTCCCACCGCCCGTCTGCGCTTTCTGCGCCGGATCTCTCTGGCAAGGTCCGCGTAGCTCTTCTTGTTCTGCAAGGCGTCCGCCATCTGCTGGACATTCTGGAAGCGCAAGGTTGGCTCCAGCGCCATGGCTCTGAGCACTGCGTTGTCCAGATATTGGGGGATTCCCTCCACAAATTGGGACATGGGCTTTAGCGTATCCCCCTCGTTGTGGTTTATGGAATCCTGACGGTTGACCGACTCGTCCGGCGTCAGACCGGTGATCGCCCGGTACAGGGTGGCGCTCAGAGCGTAAATATCCGTGCAGGGGCCCTGCTGGCTTTTGCTGCGGTACTGCTCCGGCGGCGCGAACCCCATCTTGAGCACAATGGTCCTGGTTTTCTCGTCGTCCAGCCCCGTAAACCGGGCCGCGCCGAAGTCCAGAAGCTTGATCTTGCCGTCGTCGCACATGAACACATTGTCCGGGCTTAAGTCCCGGTGAAGGATTTTCGCCCCGTGCACATCCTTCAGCGCGTCGATGATGCGCAGGCCGATCTCCACCGCCTGCTGCCAGGGCAATCTGCCTCCGGCCCTTGAGATGTATTCCTTCAGGGAAACGCCTTCCAAAAACTCCATCACCATGTAGGCTGTGCCGTTCTCCTCGAAGAAATCGAACACGTTGACAATATTGGGGTTGCTGCTGAACCTGGCCGTGTTCCTGGCTTCGTCCAGGAAACGGGTCAGGCCGTTCTTGTACTCGTCGTGTTTCTTTCCGGTATAGAGAATGACCTCCTTCTGCCCAGGGATACGGGTGACCATGCCGGCGGGATAATACTCCTTGATCGCCACCATGTGCTCCAGCTTCCGGTCCCAGGCCCGGTACAGCACGCCGAAGCCGCCGAAGCCCACCACCGTACCGATGATGTACCGGTCCGCCAGCTCCATCTCCGGATACAGGTGATAGATTTCCCTGGGCCGCGTGCCCCGGACATAGCCGCATCTGGGGCATTTGGCCGGTCCCTCCTCATACTCCTTCATGCAGTTCATACAACGGACTTTCATAGCTGCTCCCCTTTATTTCCAGAATTCAAACCATTTTTTCGGCTGTCTCGTTCCTCCCGTAAACAGCCCGACGGCGGAATAATTGTCCATATTCTTTCCGATGCCGTTTTTCTGCACTTCCTGCTCCATGCGTTCCAGCCACTGCCTTGGGGTGGCGGAACGGGCGAGAAACGCGGCCATCTCCGCCTCCTCGATGTACTCCCAAAAGCCGTCGGAGCAGAGCAGAAACGCCTGATTCTCGTCGAATGGGATCGGCGGGGCGATCTCGTAGGTTTTCTTGCGCCAAGGGATTCCCATCACCCGCAGCAGGCGGTTGCGGTCCTCGTGATGCCGGATATCCTTCTCCCGGATCTCGCCGGAAGCCACCAGCATCTGCGGCACGCTGTGGTCCAGGGTTCTGGAGACCAGGCGGTTATTCTTAAAATAGTACAGCCTGGAATCCCCGATGTGCCCCCACTGGACCGTGGACTCGTCGGTTGCCAGCACCACCATGGTGGTTTTCATCTTATCCTGGGCCCCCCGCTCCTCCTGGGCGGCCATCAGGCTGGCCTGTGCGGTCTCAAAGGCGGTCCGCAGATACTCCTCCACGGTCCCGCCGGTTCGCTCCCTGAACATGCGCGCCGCCTCGTCGCAGACCAGACGGGACGCCACCTCGCCCATGCCGTGGCCGCCCAACCCGTCCGCCAGGATGCAGCAGGCGCCCTCCGGCGTTCTGGCCACAGCGGTGGAATCCTCATTCACTTCCCGCCCGCCCTTGTTGGTCAGGCAGTAGCAGCTCATTTCTATCTCACTCATCCTTTGTCTCCCCCGGACTACAACTGCAGCATCCGCTCAAAAATATTCTGCCGCTCCAGCATCACCTGGATAATCTCCCGCACCAGCGCGTGCTTGACCGGAGGAATGGTGCCCACCACGGGAAGCTCCACATATTCCAGGCGGCTGCTGGATTTGCTGCTGCTGAAGCAGTTGTAGAGCAGAACCATCCTGGCGGTCAGGTTCATCTGATTCTGTTCCTGAAGCTCCAGCACCGCGTCGAAGGCACGGTAAAATTTGGTGTTGGCCGGTTCGCTTCCGTCCGTCACCACCACGATCTTGTCCGCCGCATCCATCATCGCCAGATGGCGCTCGTCCAGTCCGAAGCCGCAGTCCACAAAGATGCGCTCATAGGAGCCGGACTGCTTTAACGCGTTCAGAAGCCGCAGCCAGTCTTCCGCCGTCAGCCGCGCCATGGCCACCGCGTTGGCGCTGGGCAGAAAATAGGACACACCGGTTCCGGCATCCGTCTGCGCGTGGCTGGCTGCAAAACCGGCGAAGTTCCCGGTTCCCTTCTGCATCTCAGCCAGCACACCGTCTATCCGCTCCGATCCCTGGGCGGTGAAAAAATCCTCAGAGCTTCCGGAATCTTCCAAATTTAAGTAGAATGTGCGCGTTTCCTGGGAAGCGCTGTACATGGAAGCAGCCGCCGCGAAGGTGGAAGCCCCTGTGCCGCCGGAAAAGCTCTGAACCAGAATCACCTCACAGGGCCCCGCGGGCTCCGGCTGAAACTCCGGTTCCGGCTCCGCCTCCGGCACTGAAGCGAGTCCGCCGTTGGCGTAGATGTCCATGATCTGGGCATAGATGGCGTCGGGGCGCTGGTATTTTCCCACCGTCTTATAGCCCTTCAGCACCGGCATATCGTTGCTGTCGCAGAGATAACCGCAGTTTTCCTGCCCCAGCTCCCCTGCGCCCACTCCGAAATTTTCATCCACCAAAAACACATCCCCGCCGTTGTTTCGCACGTATTTGAGATAAAACTCCGGCTTTGAGAAGCAGTGGGCCTCAATATACTCCTTGAAACCGTTTTCCATAATATTGACCAGATGAACCAGGAACTGTTCGTCCTGCTCTCCGATTACCACGTGAATTTTATTCATACCCTTCCTCCTGTTATTGTTGATCCCATGCAAGCTTCATCCGGCCGATCCGCCGGACCGAAAGGTCCAGCCGCTCCCGGGTGATCGTGCCGTCCTCCACGGCCGCGAGCACCGCCTCATAGGCCGCGTTAAAATCGGCGGGCATCAGAAGCAGGTCCGCCCCCGCCTCCACGGCCGCCACAGCCGCTTCGCCCGAGGAGTCCAGATCCTGAATCGCGCCCATATTCAGCGCATCCGTCACCACCACACCGTCAAATCCCAGTTTTTCCCGCAAAACCCCGGTGATCAGGGCGTGGGACAGGGAGGCCGGAGTCTCGTCCCCCGTGACGCCGGGGGCCGCAATGTGGGCGGCCATGATGCAGCTCTCCCCGTTTTTCACCGCGTTGGCAAAGGGAACCAGTTCCGCCTCCAACAGCTGGTCCAGGTTCTTTTCCGTGTAGGAAAAGCCGTCATGGGTATCGCCCAATGTTGCGCCGTGGCCGGGAAAATGCTTGTATACCGGCTGGATTCCCTGATCCTTTAAGCCCTTTGCCACCTGGCTGGCCATGGACCAGACCAGCTCCGGGTCCGACCCGAAGGAGCGGTTCCCGATCACCTGGTTGTCAGGATTGGTCAGCACGTCCGCGTCCGGGGCGAAATCCAGGTTAAAGCCATACCCGGAAAGGTAGGAGCCGATGGCGCTGCCCACCTCATAAGCCTTCCCAGGGTCATTCTGCGCGCCGATCTCCCACATGTTGGAAAACACCGGCACATCAAACCCGGCGCGGCCACCGATTCGGGTGACCTTTCCGCCCTCCTCGTCCACGGACAGGATTAACGGCAGGCTGCATACCTCGCGGCCGATGCGAGCGGTGTTCTCCGTGAGGTCTCTCACCTGCTCCGGGGTTTGCAGATTGTTGCGGAAATAGATCAGGCCCCCCACCGGACGGCTCTCCAGGGCTTTTCGTGTGCTATCTCCGGCCTGCGTCACCGAATCCACACCCGTGAGCGCTTCCGGCGTCACGATGAACAGCTGGGCCACCTTCTCCTCCGTTGTCATGCCATCCAGAATCCGGTCCAGCCGTTCCTCCAGCAGACTGTCCTGGGCAGGGGAGGCCGATTCCGAGACGGATGGACCGGATCCAGCCGCTTTCGAGGCTGAATCCTCAGAGGGATCCCCCTCGGAGACAGACAGCTTTGGCGGCGTCTCCGTCACCTGAGGCCGTTCCTCCCGGGCTGAGGCCGCGGCGGGCGGCGATTCCTGCCCCGAAGACCCGGCTTTATTCCCATTTTTTTCCATATTCAAAGAAAGCCTGCCGGCCAGCGCATAGATGCCGGTCCCTGCCAAAACAGCTACTGCCACCAGCGCTATGCCCATCAGCCAGACAGGCTTTCTTCTGTGATATTTTCTCTGCCTTTTTCTTGAACGCCCTCTATTTTCCACCTGAGTTACCCTTACTTCACATTATTTTCGCCGGAGCGGCGAAGATTCGTCTCCACCGCCTGCAGCTTATTTTCATACCGGCTTCGCATTCCGCTGCAAAAAATACCGCATTTCCCGTCACTGGTCGTACTCGCAGATGTAACCCACCGACCCCTTGTAGCTGTCCACCACGGCGATAATATCGTTGGGCACATCGTTCCACACCCAGCGGTTTTCCTTGCTGTAATAGAACAGATTCAAATAAAACTCGTCCTGGCTGATGCTGTCGTCGCGGAAGCTTGGCTCTCCGGCCATCCACACGCCGGGATAAGCGTCGCTGTTTAAGACTTCCTGATCCAGAGTGCCGTCCACATTGGCCCAGTGGTATTCATAGGAACCTGCAATCCGGGCGCCGCCGATCCAGAGCTTCAGCTTCCGGCTGGCCTCCGTGTTCAGCAGATTGGAACGGATGTAGTCGTACTCCTCCATACTATCGATGTGAACCAGATAGCCGCCGTTTGCCTTGGCCTCCTCAAAGGCTTCCGTCCAGGTACAGTCCTTCAGAATGATTTCATAGCGGTGAGGTGTATCATCGCGCTGGGGAACCACAGCGGCCTCAGATGCCGGTTCCGTCTCATTGTCCGTGCTCTGCGCCCCGGTGGTCTCCTGATCCGCCTGGGATTCCCCTGAACCGGACTCCGGAATGGATTCCGCCATAGTCTCCCTGACCGTCTTATCAGCCGTGTTCCGGTCTTTTTCGTCCTCCCCGTCCTCATCCTCGTCCTGCTTCGCGCGCTCGTCCTCCCCGGACCGCCCGCCGTCCCAGCTGTCCTCATCCCGCGCCGGGGCTTCTTTATGGTCCTTCTGCCATACCAGCTTATAGTAGGCGAAGCCGCCGGCAGCCCCGCCGGCCAAGGCCACGATCAGAAAGAAAATCACAGCGGTTAGACACCCCTTTTTCCTGGGCTTTTCCTCCTGACCGGGACGCTGCCCTGAGCCAGGGGCCGGACTGGCCGGCGAAGGCCGCCCGGCCGGACCGAAGCCGCCCTGGGCCGTCATCTTGCCGCATTTTGGACAGAATTTGCTGTTTTCCTTTAAATCTGCTCCGCAATATCTGCACTTCATACGCATTTCCCCCAACCGCGGGCTGCGGCCTCCGGCCGGACACCGCGGATTCTTCTGTATCTCTTACTGTAACTTTGTCCCGCACTTTTTACAGAACTTCACCGGCGTATCGTAAGGCTGGCCGCAGTTGGGGCAGAAAATCCGCTCCGGCTTTACGCCGTCCCCGGTGCCCAGAATTTCTTTTTCTTTTCTCGCCAGCTCCTCGGCCGCCTTCGTCTGCTCCTGAATGATCTGCTTTTTCTGGCTGATGGTCAGCAGCTGCTCGCCGATCAGCTGAAGGGGCACATCCCCGGTGGCGTTCCACTGCTCATAGACAATGGTGCCGATCTCCTTCTGCAGCGCCTCGATCTCCGCATTCAGCGTCGCAATGTATGTCTGAATTTTCTTGGCTTCCAGAAAGGAAGAAGTTTTAACATTGATTGCGGTAAGACCCTTTGAAAATGATCCCTTGATATCCGCCATGATTTTACCCTCCACATCTGTCGTATTCTTTCGTAATTCCGGTCAGTTTAAAACCGCCTCCCGGGCCTTGATTAGCTCCAGGTTCTTCCGCTCCACATCATTGAGCAGCGCGTCGTCGCTAAACCGCTCCGGTTCAATCGTACCGGCGTACCAGGACTTGCTGTTAAAATAGGCCTGCAACGCCTCGTCCTTGAACTTTCTGCCGTGTCTTGCGTAAATCTCGTTGCGCGCCAGGCGCAGTTCCTCGGAGGTGAGACCGGCGATATCCGTGCCGGTCAGATACCGGGTGCTGCTGTCCGGAAGGATGTACTCGTCCGCAGCGGCGGAAGCGCTGTTGATATCCCAGGCTGCGGTGGTCTGCGCCTGATTGATATCCCAGGCCGCGGTAGTCTGGGCCGCATTGATATCCCAAGCCGCGGTAGTCTGCGCCGCATTGATATCCCAGGCCGTTGTGGCAGCCGCTCCCTCGCCGTAGGCGGTCGTTCCCAGAGCCGCGGACGTGGTCTGGGCCGGAAGCGTTTCCTCCGCCGAAGTCTCCTCAGCCGTGGTTTCCTCCTCAGCCGTCTCCTCCTCGGTGGTTTTCTTCTCCCGGGGCTTCTCGTCCTCTCCCCAGTCTTTATCCTCCCGGTCCTCATTCCGGCTCAGGGTGGTCTGGCCTGCAAGCTTCTGATACAGGCGGTAACCGACGTAACCGCCGCAGACGCAGAGCGCCAGCACCAGAACGGTCACCAGACCGTTTTTCGACTTTTTCTGCTTCGGCGGCTTTCTCTGAGGCGTCGGCTTCGGCTGCTGCTTTGGAGAAACCGGATTCGGCTGCTGCTTATGGCCGGCCGGGCCGCCGGGGGTACCGGCGGCGTTGATCCTGGTTCCGCACTTGGGGCAGAATTTTGCCCCATCTGATACGTTTGCTCCACACGATGGACAATTCATAAGCGTTCGTCCCTCCCGTTCTAGTCCGTCTTTCCGATATTAATAGGTGCGGAAGAAGTTGCGGACATCCGTGTCAACCATATAGGTCTCCTTGCCGTTATAGTATCTCAGATCGCCCTTCATCCGGTCGTAGTTGTACTCGGTCAGCATAGCCACGGAGTTCTCGCCGAAGGCATAATAGTCGTTTACATCATCGCTCAGTTTCTCAGCCTTTTTGCCCTTGATCATAGTCAGGGTTCCGCGGTCCTTATCCCGGTTGGGATCGGAAATACAGATCACCGAGCTGCTGCCGGGTACGGACTGCACGCTGTATACGGAAACGTCGGACAGAACGGAATCGCCGTTGCAGTACAGATCTCCCACATTCTTGTCGTTGGTATCCTTCAGATAGTACACATTGCCTTTGGAAACCAGTTCCAGATTGTCCACATCGCTGTCGCGCTCCTCCATCTTGCCCAGGTCGGAGGCGTTGAGGCTTAAGGAGTACAGGTCGCCGCTGTCATCGTAGTCGGCGTCCTCGTCTCTCAGCAGCAGATACACCAGATTGTTCTTGGCGTCCTTCATGGTGTTGCCCACGCGCTTTCCGTCCAGATCGATCTCCGCTTCCTTGCCCGCGGCGTATACGCAGTAGGTGACGGACTTGTCTCTGGATTCGCTCAACATATAAGAGACATCGCTGGCATAGTTAATCTCGGACAGTTTTACTTTTTTCATCTCCTCAGAGTTTGTCTTTGTATACATCAGGTAGGAACCAAAATCCTTATTGGCTTCCCGGTCAGCCTGCGTAATGTAAAAATAGGAGATAGAGTTCATAAACTCGCTGGTCACCAGGGTTTTCTCACCGTTTGCGTAATAGTACAGCTCTGTGTAGGGGGATGCGATCTCCTCCTCCTTCAGCTGCTCGCGCAGGCGGTCGCGCTCCTGCTTTTCCTGGTACTTGCTCATGTCCTCATAATATTTATCGTCCACAACGGTTCTCTCATAGGTGAAATATCCGCTGCCCACGGTCTCCGTGCGCTCATAGTCGGAACGCACCGGCTCTTTGAGCTGCGCGTCGGCTGCCGCCATGTCGTCGTCCACAAAGTCCATAGCCTTCACCTTGCTGTCCACGGACGCAGTGTAGAAGAAGGTTCCCTTTTCGATATCCAGCGCCATGATTTCGTCCACGTCGCCTACCAGCTTTTCCTTATCTCCCTGATTCTTTACCAGATAGATGGAATCCTCCTTGCGCAGCATGATCTTGCTCAAATCACCGGACATTCCGATTACGCTGGAATCGCTGTCAATCTTGATCTTATCCTTTTTCTGTGCCAGATCCTGATAATAAATATCATCGGTGCCGTCGCTGTTGCTCACTTCCCACATCACGTTCTTGCCGGCCTTGTCTAAATAGAAATAGTCGATGTCGGATGCCAGCTTGGTCTTATCCTTGAGATCGCTGACGTAGAGGTTGTCGTTCTTCATGTAAACGATCTTATTGTCCTCTGTCACCCGGTAATAGCCCTCGATGCCGCTGTCGATTTTCACCGGATCCTTTTTGCCCTTGACATAGGACAAGGTGTAGGTGGGCGTGCCGCTGTAATCCACATCCTCGATGATGAAGTGGTACTTGCCGTCGTCGCTGATCAGCTTGAAGCCGGTATCGAAATCATCGACTGCGTTGTACAGGGCATCGGAATCCGCAAAATTGTCAGTGTACTCCACCGGCTTTTTCTTGGAGTTTTTCAGACTTACGCCGTAGATTCCCTTGTCCTTTATGTACATCAGCTCGGTGGGGATGTCGGATTTTCCCTTGCCTCCCACCATATCCATGACCTTTGGCAGGGCGAAAATGCCGGCCGCGGCCACCACCGCTACCGCCGCAACCCCGCCGATGATCAGCGGGAGCCTGGATTTCTTCTTTCCGGCAGGAGCCTCCTCCTCCGCATAACTTTGGGGTTCCTCCTGGGTACCGTCCATGCGGTAGCCGCAGAACTCGCAGAACACGGAACTGCTCTCAATCTTGTTGCCGCAGTTGGGACAGAAACAGAGCTCCGGCTCCTCACCGCCTCCCACAGGCGCGCTCTCCTGAACCGGTTCCTGCACCGGCTCCTCCTGCCTGACCGGCTCCTCCCGGCTCACCGGCTGCTCGTAAACCGGCTGCTGCGCCTGATCCGCCTGACCCTGGCGGACCGGATCTTCATAAATTTTGTGTCCGCCCGCCGGCTGCTCGTTGGCAGCTTCCTCTACGGCATCCAGATCCTCCTGCAGAACAACTGTTTTATCCGAATCGTTGTCGACCCTCGCCCCGCATTCCGGGCAGAACAGCGTTCCTTCCTCCAGTTCAGCCATACAATTCTTACACTTCATCTCCTACTCCTCCAGTTTCACATTCATTGATTTATTTAACATAAGCGGGGCGATTCCTCGCCTCCCTCTGTAAAACCCAGGATATCCCGTACATTTCATCCTTTTATCTTATGAATCCGGGCCTCCCGCAAGCACATTTTTTATGTGCTATACTGATAAGACGCCCATCGTCGGTCTTTGGTTTTAATTTTTTATAATTTTTTTAAAAATTTAATCTCTGCTAGTTATTATAATGAATTTTCCGTGTAGATTCAAGCGCATTATGCAATCTCTGGGGTTTTTTGTAAAAACAATTTCCCCCAGGCCCGGGCCATTCTGTTCAATAAGGGAAAAGCATTCCCCGGCCCGTTTGGGTCCAAGGAATACTTTTCTCAAAATTCATGCTCAGTTTGCATACTTCCGAACAATCTGCACCAAGAGCTCCGCTATCTTCTCCATGGACTGAACGCAGGTAAATTCATATTTTCCGTGGAAATTATGTCCGCCGGTGCACAGATTCGGGCAGGGCAGCCCCATAAAGGACAGTCTGGCCCCGTCGGTGCCGCCCCGGATGGGGGTGATAATCGGGGTGATGCCTAGCTCCTCCATGGCCTCCCTGGCGTTGTCGATCAGGTACATGTGGGACTCGATCACCTCGCGCATATTGAAATAGGAGTCCTTCACCGTGTACTCCACCGTACCCTCGCCGTATTTCCGGTTCATAAAGTCGGCGCAGAGCGCAAAGGTTTTCTTCTTCTCCTCAAATTTGGCGCGGTCGTGATCCCGTATGATGTAATCCAGGGCCGCTTCCTCCACGGTGCCGGACATCTGATCCAGATGGATAAATCCTTCGTAGCCCTCCGTGTACATGGGGTTGTCAAATACGGGCAGGAGCGACTGGAACTCCATGCCCAAAAGCAGGGCGTTTTTCATCTTCCCTTTGGCGGTGCCGGGGTGGATGCTGGCACCGTGGATGGAGACCTTGCCGGAAGCGGCGTTAAAATTCTCATACTCCAGCTCTCCCAGACTGCCGCCGTCCACCGTATAGGCGATATCCGCGCCGAAGGCCTTCAGATCGAAACATTTTGTGCCGCAGCCCACCTCCTCGTCAGGGGTGAAGCCGATACAGATCTTCCCGTGGGCCACCTCCGGATGGGCGATCAGCCAGGCCGCCGCGGTCATGATCTCCGCCACTCCGGCCTTGTCGTCGGCCCCCAGCAGGGTGGTGCCGTCTGTTGTGATCAGATCCTGCCCCTTGTAGCGGGTCAGGTCCGGGAACTCCGAGACACGCAGCCAGATATCCAGCTCCCGGTTCAGGCAGATATCCGTTCCGTCGTAGTCCTTCACCAACTGGGGATGGATGTCCGCCCCGGAAATGGCAGGCGAGGTGTCCATGTGGGCGATCAGCCCCAGGGCCGGGGCATTCTCACAGCCCGCAGTGGCGGGAATGACGGCGAATACGTAGCCGTGCTCGCTGAGGCTTACGTCCTGGGCCCCGATGGATCTAAGCTCGTCCGCCAGCTGTCCGGCCAAGCTCATCTGGCCCGGCGTGCTGGGAACCTGATCCGCGTCCTCCGCGGACATGGTATCAACGGATATATAGCGCATAAAACGGTCAATTACTTCAGACATACAAAATCCCTCCTGTTTTTAAACTCAATGGGTTCAGTATACCATATTCAGGAAGTAAATCCAAGGCTGTATCCGCGCTTTTCCCATTTTCCCGCAGACAAATAAGGTACCGCATTTAAAAACGGCGCAGCCGCCCCCGAAGGGCGCCGCGCCGCATACCTGTTCAAATTCCGGCCGGTGCCGGTTCACTAAAATACCACCTCAAAGGCCCGGATGCAGGTCTGTCCGGCGGACCGGTCCAGAACCGCGAACAACACCTGGTCAAAGCAGCCTCCAAAGCCGCCGCTCAGAAACTCCTTCCACCATCCGGCGATCCTGACCGGATCGTTGCGGAACACTCCGCAGCCGTAAGCGCCCAGAATCAGGTTCCGGTCGCCCTGGTGGGCGAACAGCGCCAGCGCCAGTTTCATCCGGTGCCGCATCGCCTGCTCCGCCTCCCGGACGTCCTCGCCCTTCAGCACTACCTGCCCCATATTGACCGCGGGCAGCGTCAGCACCGAGGCGGTCACCGGCTCAGCCAGCAGCTCAAAGCGGCCGTCCCGGAAGAACACCACGTCCGGCGAGTAGATGGCGTGGTCCGTGTACATCATGGTCTGGCAGCCCCGGTTCACCTGGTAATAGCGCTCGTTGGCCCTCAGGGTATCATACAGGCCGCCGGAAGCCGCCAGGCTCTCCTCCTGGGCCATGGCCCCGTTTAAGAACCCGCCGCCCGGATTCTTGGCGCTGGCGAAATTCAGCACGCCAATGTGCCGGTCGCCCCGCCGGGCAAACTCCAGCACCGCGTCCACAGTGGAACAGTTCTTGTATCCCCAGGTGGGAATCTGTTGCGCCTGCCGTCCCTCGAAGGAGCACAGAATCCGCTCCCCCTCCTCGGGCGTAAACAGACGGCTGCCCTCCACGGAGCGCTTGTGGGCGGCCGCGATCTCCACCGTCCGCCCTTCCTGTTCATAGCACCCTCTCTTTAAAATC
>PVML01012598.1_pt1 | contig 13224 bp, 17 predicted proteins | sample 1853371 | NCBI WGS metagenome assembly PVML01 (sample SAMN08533508, study PRJNA380276) | Human gut metagenome, whole genome shotgun sequencing project. | isolation source: participant 1, chromium library | host: Homo sapiens | collected 2017 | reverse complement strand
GTAGCTAAGGCAAGTCCAGTACTCATGGTGCCGTTCATATATATATTTTCAATTCCCGTGTAATCCATGTTGAAACCGGCGCCCAGCTCCAACAGGGCGGAAATCTTTCCGTTCACCTGCACCTGGCCCGTGCTCGGCGTGAGCACGCCGGTGATAATCTTTAAGATCGTGGATTTACCGGAACCGTTGGTCCCGATAATGCCCACCGTCTCGCCCTTTTTTACATTGAAGGACAGCCCGTTCAGCGCGTAGAAATCGCGGTGGTAATTCTTATGGGTCGGGCTGACCGACTCTTTCAGGCGGTCGATGGGCTTCTCATATAATTTATAAACTTTTGTCACATCTTTGACGGAAATGGCATACTCCGCCCGCTGTTTCGAATCCGACATAGTGTTCTCCGTTATCTCATTTCTGCATATTTCCCCACTTTAGGCATAAGTATAGCATATCTCGCCAACTTTTTATACCCCATTCCTTTTATTTAAAGAAATGTTAAGGGTATCGAAAACTGTGCGTGACTTAATCACAGAAATCCCTCTTTTCATGTGGTATCCTTAACTCAACAAATCAATCAAACAACACATTCGGAGGGATAAACATATGACACTCGAACATTTAAGCAAAGCAAATTTTAACGAAAAGACAAATTCCGCAGATCAGGTTGTGGTGGTGGACTTCTTCGCCACCTGGTGCGGCCCCTGCAAAATGCTGACGCCGGTTCTGGAAAAAGCAGCCGATGAATTGACCAATGTACCGTTCTACAAAGTAGACATCGATGAGGAAATGGAGCTGGCCAACCAGTATAAAATCATGACCGTCCCCACCCTTCTCTTCTTTAAAGGCGGTAAGCTGGTGTTCCAGAACAGCGGTGTGATCAACCGCAAACAGTTGGAATCCATGCTGGAGCGTTTGGGCTGATATGGCGCCTAAACGTCTGGCGGCAGTCGATACGGCGCGCTGCGTCGCCTGCGGCTGCTGCGTGAAGGTCTGTCCCCGCCGCGCCATCTGTATTTCAAATGGTTATTACGCGTCGGTGGATCCGGCCTTATGCGTGGGCTGCGGCAAATGTGAGAAGGAATGCCCGGCCTGCATTATTTCCATGAACGCCCGAGCGGTCTCAGAGGGAGGTATGGCATGAAGAAAAAATGGTCCGACTATCTCTGGATCGCCTCCCTTACTTACCTGATTCTGGGATTTTTTAACATTTTGTTCGCCTGGCTGGGACTGATCTGTTTTATTGTCCCCATCGTCATCTCCCTGGTGACCGGAAGCAAGGCTTACTGCCACACCTACTGCGGGCGTGGACAGCTCTTTGCTCTGCTGGGCCGCAAATTTCACCTGTCCGGCTGCCGCCCTGCCCCCGCATGGCTCAGTTCCAAGGGGTTCCGCTACGGATTCCTGGCCTTTTTTATGGTCATGTTCGGGCAGATGCTTTTCAATACCGCGCTGGTCTTTCAGGGCGCCCGGGATTTGCGCCAGGTAGTGACGCTGTTGTGGACCTTCCGCCTTCCCTGGCATCAGGCCTACCACATCACCGGACTCCCCCTGTGGGTTTCCCAGTTTGCCTTTGGCTTTTACAGCGTGATGCTCACCTCCACGATCCTGGGGCTAATCACCATGGTGCTGTTCAAGCCCCGTTCCTGGTGCGTCTACTGCCCCATGGGCACCATGACCCAGATGATCTGCAAGGCCAAGGCCCGCGATTAGCGGCGGCCTTTGTATTTTGCCAACCTTTTTCTAACTTCTTCTAATCATACATGCAACCCAGACAGGGCGGCGGCCGTTCCGATTATGGAATTGCCGCCGCTCTGTCTGGGTTTTTCCGGGCAGCCTTGCAATTCGCAGCGCCCGCCCTTATAATAGTTTTAACGGATATTTTACGGCCTGCGGCCGGTCGTGCAAAGCAAATGACAATTTTTCCCAGCAAGGAGCATATCATATGGAATTACATGTAATCGAGGAGAACTTCACGGTCTGCAAGCTGGAGGATTGCTCCGGCGTCGACTTAAACACACCCTGGTGCTTTTTCAGCAGAACCGACGAGGAGATTTCCCTGGTCTGTCCCACCGCCCGGGTTCCGGGAAATACTCTGGTCCGCGAGGACGGCTGGCGGGCGTTTCGCGTACAGGGAGTGCTGGACTTCTCCCTGGTGGGCATACTGGCTCAAATCTCCGGAATACTGGCGGAGGGCAAAATCAGCCTCTTTGCCGTCTCCACCTACAACACCGACTACATTCTGATAAAGGAACCGGATTTCGGCCGGGCGCTGGCTCTTTTAGAGCAGAGCGGCTGCCGGATCCATTGATTTTCCAACCATAAGGAGGTAATTTCAGCATGACGGATATCCCATCCATTTTAGCGGCTCACTACCCGTTCTGGGAGCATTTGAAAGCGGATGAACAGCGCGCCTTTGTATCCTGTTCCATGGTTCGCGACTACGAGAAGGGCGGCTTTGTGCGCAGCGACTGCGACGAGTGCCTGGGAGTTCTGCTGGTACTCTCCGGCGAACTGCGCATCTACATCCAGTCCGACGAGGGGCGGGAGGTAACCCTGTTCCGGGTAGGGCCGGGGGAACTCTGCACGCTCTCCGCCTCCTGCGTCATGTCGGAAATCACCTTCGACATCTATGTGGAAGCCGCGGAGCCAAGCCAGGTGCTGATCACCCGGGCCGGCTGCGTCCACCGTTTTATGGAAACCAATATCTATGTGGAAAATTTCATCTACAAGCAGACGGCCGAGCGCTTCTCCGACGTGATGTGGGCCATCAGCCAGATTCTGTTTTCCAGCTTTGACAAGCGCCTGGCCTCCTACCTGGAGGATGAGCGCCGCCGGAGCGGTTCCACCGCCATCACCGCCACCCACGACCAGATCGCCAAAAACCTGGGCAGCGCCCGGGAGGTGGTCTCCCGCATGTTGAAATATTTTGAGAAGGAAGGACTGGTGTCCCTCTCCCGCGGCACGGTGACCATCACTGATATTCCGCGGTTAAAGGCTCTGACCGCGTAGGGGCGGCGGCTTACGCCGCCCCAGGATCGGCGCGCCGCGCTTAAACCGGCGGCAACGGCAGCTTCCGCTCCCCTCCCTCTTTAAACAGACGGATCAGTTCCCTGGCCCCCCGGGCCAGGAATTTGTTTTTATGGTAGATAACGCAGAATTTCCGCTCCATGGATAATCCCTCCACTGAAAACTCCGCGATACTCCCGCGCTCCACCCCCTCCGCGGCCAGGGAGGCCGGAAGCACGGATAGCCCGAAACCGGCCGCCACCCCGTGGATGATGGCCTGGTTGCTGGTGCTCTGCCAGGCGATGCGGATATCCAGCTCGTGGGCGGCCGCCAGACCGTCGAAAATCTCCCGCCCGGCGCTGCCCTTCTCCCGCAGAATAAAGCTCTCGCTCTGCAGATCCCCCAGCTTCACGTCCTGTTTCCCGGCAAACCGGTGCCCCGGCGGGCAGACAAAGGCCAGCCGGTCCCCATGGAAGCTCTCGCTGCTTATGTAGCGGCTGTGGGCGATGCCCTCGATCACGCCGAGATCGATCTCATTGGAGAGCACGCACTTCTCGATGTTGTTGGAATTCTCAATTCTGGCCTCCACCCGCAGCTCCGGATAAAGGCGGGTCAGCTCCTTCACGTATCCGGGCAGCAGAAACGTACCAACGGTGATGCTGGCGCCCACCCGAAGCGTCCCGCTCATGTCCGGGTTGCGCACCTCCTGCTCCATCTCGTCGAACAGCGCGATAATGTGCCTGGCGTATTCCAGCACCTGGTGTCCCGCCTCTGTCAGAAACAGCTTCTTGGAGATGCGGTCAAACAGCTTAACGCCGTAGTATTCCTCCATTTCCCGGATCGCCAGACTGACCGACGGCTGGGCCGTAAACAGCCGGTTCGCCGCCCCGGTCATGCTTCCGGCCTCGCACACAGTCAGAAAAATCCTCAGATGCCGCAGCGTCACATCCATTTCCTCCAATTCATATTGAATTTATTATATATATTATAAAATTATACTATTTTACATATAGATTTACAAGTTCTATAGTAGATACAGCGATCAGGCTCCATCCGCCCTTGCGGCGCATCGGTTGCCGGATCATGCAGTGGAATAAATATCCCGAACAGGGAAGGAAAACGGAGATGATTTCTATGACAGCCCAGGAAGCCATCCGGCCTCATGAGAACGAGAGCCGAAAAAAGATATTGTTAAAACTATTTATTTCCAACCTCTACCTCAGCACCTTTACCTTCGGCGGCGGCTACGTGATCGTCACGCTGATGAAGAAAAAATTTGTGGACCAGTACCACTGGATCGACGATCAGGAGATGCTGGATCTGGTCGCCATCGCCCAGTCCTGCCCCGGACCCATCGCGGTAAACGGAGCCATCGTGGTGGGCTACCAGCTGGCGCGGGTTCCAGGGCTGATCATCTCGGTGCTGGCCACCGTGATCCCTCCCTTCACCATCCTCTCCCTGATCTCCCTGTGTTACACCGCGTTCCGCAGCAACCCCTACGTGGGCTGGATGTTAAACGGCATGCAGTCCGGCGTGGCCGCGGTGATCGCCCAGGTGGTGTTGGAAATGACTCACGGGCTGGTGAAGCAGCGCAGCTGGAGTTCCATGGTTGTGCTGGTGATCGCGTTCGTTGCCAGCTATGTATTTAACGTCAACGCAGCCCTGATTATTCTCGCCTGCGCCGTTCTCGGTCTTTTGACCCGCAAAAAAGGAGGTGCTGAGAACAAATGAACATTTACCTTCAGCTTTTCATCAGCTTTGTACAGATCGGAGCGTTAAGCTTCGGCGGCGGCTACGCCGCCATGCCGTTGATCCAGCAGCAGGTCGTCACGCTCCACGGCTGGCTTACCCCTGCCGAATTCACGGACCTGATCACCATCTCCCAGATGACCCCGGGCCCCATCGCCATCAACTCCGCTACCTTTGTGGGTACCAGGATCGCGGGCTTTGGGGGCGCGGTAGCCGCCACCGTGGGCTGCGTGCTTCCCTCCTGCCTGCTGGTTTCCCTGCTGGCCTGGGCCTATCTGAAGTACCGCAACCTCACCCTGATCCAGCAGGTCCTCACCGCCCTGCGCCCGGCCGTGATCGCCATGATCGCCTCCGCAGGCGTGAGCATCCTGGTCACGGCCCTCTGGCCCCAGGCAATCACCGTTTCCGGCTCCCTGTCCCAGATTCTGCAAACAGCGCTCCGGTCCGCCAACCTGCGCGCCTTCCTCATTTTCCTGGGCGCCATGGTGCTTCTGGTGCGCTTCAAACGCAATCCCATCCAGGTGATGCTTCTGTCGGGCGTGGTGGAAGTGGTTTACCAGCTGGCGGTGCGGGCGCTGCCGGGGATGGCGTAGGCGTGGGAATACCTGGCCCGCCTCCTGTAGCCGCCGGCCCACGCACCTCCCGCCATTACCTCCCGTTCCTCACGCGTCACGCCATTACCTCCCGGCCCTCACGCCTCCCGGCCGTGCTCCTTAAGCCACGCCCGCCTCTGCCGGTAATCCGGCAATACCCGCTCCACCTCCGCCCAGAAACGGTCGGAGTGGTTCATCTCCTTCCGGTGGGCCAGCTCGTGGACCACCACGTAATCCAGGATTTCCGGCGGCATCAAAATCAGTTTCCAGTGGAAATTCAGATTCCCCTCTGCGCTGCAGCTGCCCCACCTGGTTTTGGCCGCCCGGATGGAGATGCGGCCGTAGGTCACGCCCATATGGCGGGCGAAATAGGCGGTGCGCCAGGCGATCCGCTTGCGCGCCTGTTCCCGGTACCACCGTTCCAGGGCCGGATCCCCCTCGTAGTCCCGGGGCCCGCGCTCCTCCTCAGCCCGCCGCCGGTCCTGCATGAGGAACCATTTCTCCACAATCCACTCCCGTCGCTCCTCCACAAATCCTTTCACCGCCTGATCCAGCGTGCGCCTGGGAACTCTGGCGACCACCGAGCCGTCGGCCTTTACCTCCAGCCCCATTGTTCTGCGGGCGGAGTAAACCACTTCCACCTGAATCGTGCCGTCCTCCCGGCCATCGCTCCATCCCAGGCATATCTGTTTTATCACGGCCTCCAGCCTCCTTTCCCATTTATTTCCATATCGTGCGACTGCATAGCGCGGTCACAGCCGCAACTCTTCACCGGGGTGATATTTTCTCACTTCCAGGCGCTTCCCTCCGCACGCCGTTCCGCCATCCGCCGCAATGCAAACAACCGCCCCGGCCCGGCATCCCTGCCCCGGCCGGAACGGTCGCCCGCTCACGCTATACTCCGCCTATCCCTGCCGCAGCCGCGTCAGAGGACGTCTGAAAAATGCGGCCGAAGCCGTTTAAACATCCGTAAGCCCACCAGCATCACCACAATGGTCACGCCCCAGAAGTACAGGGTCATGGTGGGACGCCTCCAGAACCAGTCGCCCGTAAGCATGCTGTCGCGGTAGCCCGCCACAATATAGTAGAACGGGTTCAGCTTGAGCACTGTGCCGATCCAGGGATTCCGGCTGGTGAAAATGGCCTCGTCGTACATAATCGGCGTCATCCAGATGCCGAACTGCAGGCAGATTCCCACAATATTGGCCATATCCTTGAAAAATACGTTCACCGCGCTGGTAAAATACCCGAAGGCCAAGGCCAGCATGGCCGCCGCAAAGGTGTAGTACAGAATCTGAATCCAGGTGGCGAACACCGGCTGCCGGTAAGCCGCATACAGCGCCAGCATGATCAGCACAAAGAAAAAGTGCACCATCAGGCAGGAAAGCAGCTTGATGATGGGCAGCATCTCCACCTTAAACACCACCTTTTTCACCAGGTAGCTGTACTCCTGCAGGCAGCCCGTGATGGAATTCAGCGCCTCGCTGTAAAAGAACCAGGGCACCAGCCCCGGGACCAGCCACACCACATAGGTGGCGTTGGTGACAGGGGGCACCGTCTTCATGCCGTACTCGCCGAAAATGAACCAGTAGATCAGCACGGTCACCAGGGGCTGCAGAAACATCCAGACAATTCCGAAATACGATCCCACAAACCGTTTGCGGAAATCCGCCAGCGCCAGATCCAGAATCATTTTCCGTTTTTTTACAATCTCTTTCACCAGAGAGATGACATATTTCATATGCGTTTAATTCCTTTTCTTGAGCGTAAAAGCGGCCGGTTCTCCGTCAGAACCTGAACGTATCCTTAAGGCCGCTCCACTTCTGATCCTTCTCGGAAATGATCAGTTCCATTCCCTCCTCAATGGGCCACTCCACGCCGATCTCGGGATCGCTCCACAGCAGGCCGCCCTCGTCGCCCGGATGGTAGAAATCCGTACACTTGTACGCGAACTCCGCCTCGTCGGAGAGCACCAGAAAACCGTGTGCAAAACCTTCCGGGATATAGAACTGCTTCTTGTTCTCAGCGGACAGGGTCACGCCGAACCATTTCCCATAGGTCCCGGAATCGGAGCGCAGGTCCACCGCCACGTCGAACACCGTGCCCCGGATGGCACGCACCAGCTTGCCCTGGGGATACTGCTTCTGGAAATGAAGCCCCCGCAGCACGCCCTTTACGGACATGGACTGGTTGTCCTGCACAAACACCATATCGAGGCCCGCCTCCCGGAAATCATTCTGGTTGTAGGTCTCCACAAAATATCCGCGCTCATCCTTAAACACAGTCGGTTCAATCACATACAGCCCTTCAATGGGACAGGGCGTCACGTTTATCTTTCCCATCATTCAATGCTCCTTTATATTCAGAAGGTTTTAAGGCCCTTCCATTTTATGTAAATCTTATTGCAGCGAAAACCGCCGCACATCTGGCAATTCTATCACATTCCGGCGTTGCTGACAATACCCGGAGCGGGAGTTTTCTGCCTGGGGCGGCTGTCTGGGGAACTTTGCCCGGCTCCGTCCTTGCCCCCGCACCCTCACACCCGCAGACACACCACGCTGAAGATCCGCAGAATCACATACACATCCATGCAGATCATCCCAAACAGCAGCTTCCGGTCGTCGCAGTCCGTGCGCACCAGCCGGTCATTTTTCAGGGAGAGCGCGAATATGGGAAGCAGCGGCAGGAGATACCGCCCCTGAACTCCCTGGATAAAGCTGGCGCTTACCGGCGTCCAGGCCAGCAGCATGGAAAACATCAGCGCCCCCAGGCAGATCAGGCAGATCACCCAGATCCAGACCCGCTGCCCGCCTGAGATTTTTAGGGACTCCCCGGGCTTTCGCAAGGCCAGCATGAGCAGAATAAAGGCCAATCCCAACACAATGATATAGGGCGTGTTCAGTACCGGGTCCATGTTGCCCAGGCTGCCGCCGATCATGCCGGAGAACAGCTCCGCGCCCTGCCAGACCAGGGTGCTGTAACACATTTTCAACACCAGAAGCGGGCTGTGAATCAGCTGCGCAAAGGAATATCCCGGCTCGTCGGCCCAGATCACATGCCGGTCCTGAATCCCGGTGTACAGCGCCACGGTCTGGCTGTTCACCACCAACATAGCCAGCGCAAATGCGCCAAGCACCGCGGCAGCGGCCAAAAGCCACCGGCCCCAGCCGCCGAATTTTTTCACCGGAATCAGCAGACACAGCCCGGCGATCACGCCGTAGACCATCTTGCAGGGCCCCATGACCGCCATCACCAGAGCCAGAACCGCCACGTCCAAGAGCCGCACCCGCTCCGCCCGGTACGCCAGGTCCAGGCACACCGCGGTGAAGTAGGCGGTCATGGCCAGAATCATCACATCGTAGGACATGGAGGAAACCAGGTTCAGAGTCATGGGCAGCAGCCCAACCCCGAACACCACCTCCTTGCCGAAGGGCAGCCGCCTCATGGTCAGATAACCCATTCCGGTGTAAAACAGCAGGTTGAACAGGCGTCCCAGAAACAACAGCCCGATGCTGCCAAGGCCCAGCGCCCGGGCCAGTGTAATTCCCACCGCCTGCGGCGCATACGCCAGGGGCGTGGTGTGCACGGCGGGCTGATAGGAGACGGCCACGCCGTCTCCGGAAACCGAAGCAGAATTCCCGCCGCCCGGAGGCTCCGCAGCCGGTCCGCCTCCCCGTATCTCCCCGTAGGTATACTGGGTCACCATCTGCCCCAGCACGGCGGAGTCCCGGTCCGACGTCCGGCCGCTTCCGTCGTCGGCCAGAACGTCCTCCAGATCCTCCACCCAGGCGTCCTGCGCCCGGATGAGCACCCGCCCGTCCTCATCGGCTGCTGTTTTCCCCATCAGGCGGTTGGACACCTGATAAGCGGAAATATAGTGGGCCACCTCGTCGGGCGCGGACAGCGGCGGCAGCACGGCCGCGAACAGCACCCCCAGGGCGAGGCTGCAGACCACGAACACCCGCTCCAGGCTCCACTGCTTGCGGATCAGGAGCAGCCAGCCCGACGCGGCCAGAAGCCCCATGCCCCAGACAAACGCCGCCCCGTACCAGCCGTACAGGAAGCGGTTCCCGGTCCTGGCGATGCCGTCCCGCACATCCAGCCCATGCCAGAGTCCCAGAACGGCCACCGCCAGGGCGCAGGCGGCCAGCAGGCGCAGTCCCGGAGTCCTCAGTTGTAATTTTTTATTGTTCGCACTCATCTTCCACCTCAGCCGCTCTGTCTTTCCCGTCCATCAGCTCCTGCACCTTCAGCTCCAGCTCCTCCTTCTCCTTCTGGTCCAGCGCCATTTTCTGGATCAGCTCCTTCTGCTTGCTCTCGATCTGGGACAGGTGGATGGTCATGCTGAATACCTTTGCCATGAGCAGGAAAATGGTGAACAGAAACAGGAAGTTGGGGGTGGAGTAGATTCCCAGCAGTCTGGCGCAGATGTTGGCCACCGGCGGGCAGATTGCAAATACCACCAGCAGCAGGGCCAGCATCACCCAGAACATGGCCGCCTCGATCTGCACCTTAGCCTGGCGGATCTTGCGCATCATGTACGCCATGGTGGCCAGGGAAACAATGATCAGAATCACTCGGAACATCGGTTGCATCATAGGGATTTCCTACCTTCTTTCGTCATTTCCGGGACAAGTCAGACCCGGCTCCAGTATTCCTTGTTCATGGTGCAGCGGAGCACCAGGGCCCGGGGCATAAGCCGGTAGCATTTCCCAACCCGGTAGCCCAGGTACTTGAAACCGCTCTTCACAAACAGCCCCGGCACCAGCCAGGGGCGGCGCTGCTTCACCAGATAGCGGGCTGTCTGTTTGACCAGGCGGATGCCCTCGCTCTCCGAGCGCACCGCCGAAAACAGCTCCGGGTGGTCGGCCTGGGACACCGCCAGGTCGAAATTCCTGTGAAACTGGGCCATGCAGCCGTAATTGTGGGAGTGCACCACCCGCGCCCCGGCCACGTAGGCCACGGCGTAGTCGTCCTCCAGCACCGCGCGGCCCGCAAAAATCATGTCCTCGTTGAAAATGGTCTTGTCGGTAAAACCACCCTGAAACCAGAACTTCTCCCGGTCATAGGCACAGCACACGTTTGAGGCAAAAAAGGTCTTGATTCCAAGCTCCTTTAGGTCCGCCCTGGTTTTCACCCGGCTCTGGTCCGGATAATTGAAGGAGCGGGTGTAGCGCTCCGCCAGGCCGCAGTCCTTATCCGCCAGCTGACGGGCGTAGGCCATGATCACCGACTCCCCCAGCGGCCCCCGCTGGTCAAACGCGGCCATGAGCTGCTCGATCAGCCGGTTGTCGGCGGGCACCGCGTCGTCCGTCATGAACACCATAATGTCCGCCCGGCTGTAGCGCGCACCCTGGTTGCGGGTCCTGCCGTGGTCGAACTCCGCCTTGGTCAGGTGGTGGACCTCCAATCCTTTTATCCCCTCGTAGCCCTTGTCGTTCCAGTAGGATTTCTCTGTATTCATCACAATAATCCTTCGGATTGGGTATGTCTGCAATTCCAGCATACGCAGCAGACGGCTGAATTTCTTGTCCGGCTTGTAGGTTGGGATGATCACATCCACGGTGCGCCTGCGCGCGCCCGCATTTCTCTCACTGCGCACTTCCATTGTCTCATCCTGCATTCCCACGATTCTCCCCTTTCTCATGTTGATAGGCCCGGACCATACAAAATCCGAAGCCGGCGGTCAATCCGATCATCAGCAGCAGATAACAGGCCGCGGCCCCTCCGATCCCCCAGCGCAAAACGATTGGGCCGGAAATCAGGGCCGCCGTGACGGCCGCCAAAAGATACACGATGAAAATGGCCTTCTGCTTTCTCATAATCACCAGCGCATAATACATCAAATTGGCCAGGGCATAAAAGCCCCCGCCTAATACGATTACCACAAAAGCGGTCTGATATACGGTCAGAGCTCCCTCGTATCCGTCGCCCAGTATCGCCTCCATAATCCCCAGCACAAAACGCCCCAGAATCAGGGTTGCGCCCACGGCCAGCACCGTCAGGCCGGAGATGATGGCGCCGATGCGCGCCAGCTGCTCCTTAAAGCCCAGAAACAGTTTTCCCTCCCACAGATCCGTCAGCTTGGTCAGAAACGGCCGGATCACGAAATTCGCCACCATATAAATCACGGAGGTAGGCATGAAAATCAGATTGAAATACCCGGAAGCCGCGTCACTGAGCCGGGCGTCGATGGCGTACTTGGCGGAGGAAAACACAAAAAAGTCCAGAAACGCGGACAGAAACAGTAACGCCGTGCTGTGAAACAGCCGGGAGGTCTGACGCTCTCCCCGCATCCAGCTCACCCCGTCCACCGCGCGGATCACCGGCAGATTGAACAGGCAGACTCCGGCGACCTGGGCCGCCACCGCCGTTAGGCAGGCCGCAAACAGGTTCCGGGTAACCGCCAGCGCCAGCAGGAAGCAGGACACGGACAGCAGGGTGCGGAAAAAATTGGATTTTCCAGTGAGATACAGGCTGCCCTGGCGCTGAAACTCCGACTCATAGACATCGGCATATCCGTCGATCACCTTGTACAGCACCAGGAGAATCAGGATCAGCGCCTTGTAGGGGGTGTAAAATCCCACGGACACCTGGGCCGTCAGATACACGCAACCCGCCGCCAGCGCGGCCAGGCAGGTGATGTAACGGTGTTCCAGATAGTCCCGGAAGGAATACTCGCCCTTGCCGTCCGTGATCTGGAACGGGCGGATTCCGAAGTACGCGATGATAAACATCTGCTGTCCCAGGGTGGAAAACCCGAAGGAAAAGATTCCGCCCTGGTCCTCCCCAATCATCCGGATGACCAGGAAGGACAGCACCATGCTGGCCAGCGCGTAGCAGAAGCTGCCCGCGGTGTTCCACAGGACGTTCTGCCGTTCGATATTGCCGCCCTTATAGAGCAGGCGGGCCGTCAATTTGTTCATTTTATCCACCACCTCATGCGGCTGTCACCGCTTGCGGAAATTCTGAATCAAAAATATGGAAATCAGCATCCGCGTCATATATTTGATCGCCACCATGGGCTTTAAATAGCTCTCCCCCGCCAGGCGCTCGTCGATCTCCACCTGAATCTCCGCCACCCTGGCCCCCTGCTTGATCAAAAAGGAGAGGGTGTCCGGCTCGGGGCCGTAATTTAAGTTCAGCGCGAACTCCTCGATCATGCTGCGGTTAAACATGCGCATCCCGGAGGTGGGGTCCTTGATCTTCGCCCCTGTGGTCAGTCGGATGGCCGCCCCGATCAGGCGGCTGCCCACCATGCGTGGGGACCAGTCCTTCCTTCGCTCCACGAACCGGGAGCCCACCACAATGTCGTATCCCTCATCCATCTTATCCTTCATAGCGCCGATATATTCCGGCCGGTGCTGGCCGTCCCCGTCAAATTGGATGGCGTACTGATAGCCCTTTAAGTAGGCGTACTTCATCCCCGCCTGAAAACAGCCCGCCAGGCCAAGATTCACAGGCAGATCCAGAAGATTGTAGCCGTTCTGCCGGCAGATGTCGGCCGTGGAGTCCCGGGAACCGTCGTTGACCACGATGTAGTCCAGCTCCGGAAAATCCTCTGTCAGGCGGCCCACAACCTTTCGTATATTCTTTTCCTCATTGTAAGCCGGTATTACCAGCAGCACCTTGTCCATGAATTGTTCCTCTTATGCGATGTCGTTCCACAGTATTTGTCCCAAATCACTCAACCCATCTCCCGGAGCAGTCCGCAGATCCGGTCCACGTCCTCCAGCGCCAGATCCGCGTACAGCGGCAGCGTCAGCACCCGGTCCGCGATGTATTTGGCCACCGGCGTGTCCTTGGAGGAAAATCTTCCCTCATAACACGGAAATCGTTGATCCGCGGAAATATTTTTATCCGCTGATCAACGATTTCC
>PVML01016454.1_pt1 | contig 13238 bp, 9 predicted proteins | sample 1853371 | NCBI WGS metagenome assembly PVML01 (sample SAMN08533508, study PRJNA380276) | Human gut metagenome, whole genome shotgun sequencing project. | isolation source: participant 1, chromium library | host: Homo sapiens | collected 2017 | reverse complement strand
GGAGAAGGAGATACTGCCGACATCTTCCTGCGGAGAAGGAGAGAATGATATCCGGCTCCGCCCTGCGAAAACCTAACCGCAGTATCTTCTTCTCCAGCCAGCGATACCGCTTCCCCCGGGACGAAAGACTCATATACACTCCCCACCACCCCGTCCGCTGGCCGTTCCGGCGGCGTCCTCACCTGCTTAACTAAATCTCCATAGTGTCAATCGTTTTTCCCGTCTTTGTCTTCCCCGGCATTGGGTTCCCCGCTGCCGGAATCATTATCTCCTGTATAGGGATTTTTATACTCCGCCATCTTTTCCAGTGTCCCCGTGGAAACACCACGTGCCAAACGCGCTTCACAATCCCGGTTCAGGCGGATCACCGTAGATGCATTCCTGTTAAACAGTATGTAGATGCAGAAAATCGCCTCACAAAATTCCATTACGCACGCCGTTGTCAATGTAAAAACGAGAGGATACGGTAGCCAGTAGGACATCCCAAGAATTGAAACGCCTCCGGTTACAATACTGAACCCTCTGAGAACCAGCATCAGTACGGCAACGCCTTTCCCTGCCTTCAGCATCCAGGAGTACCACAGATAAAATACAAATGCGCTGAATATCGTAAATATCCCCTGTGTGAACTGAAGACCGTATATCAGCGTGATAAGCAGATAATATAGTCCGTAAAGAACTCTTATACCCGTAAATGTTTTAACAATTGTCGTCAGTTTCAGGTTCTCATCCAAATATCCCGGATGCTCTCCTTCAATCTCCTGTCTCAAAGCCTCCCTCTCCTGGGCCGTCACCATTCTGACCGGGGTTTTGCCTCTTACGCCCTTCATCCTTTGTCCTCCCGATTAATATTCAATCCCTTTTCTTGCCGGCACCCCTTTGTCGAAGGGATGGCGTACCTTTCTGAGCTCTGATATATAGCCGGCTCTCTGTATAAACTCCGGCGCCGGTTCCCGCCCTGTCATCACTATCTCCAGGCTGTCGGGACAGCGGTCCAGAAAAGCAAGAACCTGTTCCTTTTGCAGCAGTCCGCTGTTGACGGCCGCACATACCTCGTCCATGACAAAGAGCGTCTGTCCCTGCTCCGCCGTTAAAAGAGCCAGGTCTGCCGCCTCATCAAAAAGCTCTTTATAATAAGCCGAAGCTTCCCGTTTTTCAGCCTCTGTCATCTGCCAGGTAAAACCGAACGTTTTTTTACAGGGTATTACCGTAATCCCTTTAATCTGTCTCAGACAATCCACTTCACCGGAATCATCGTTTTTCAGAAACCGGACCATCACAGCCTGCCCATTGCTGCCCGCCATTCTGACGGCTAGGCCGACGGCAGCCGTGGTTTTACCTTTTCCGTCACCGCAGTAGATGTGTATATATCCCATGATTTCACTCCTTACAAAGGTATTCTTCCACAAATCTTGAAAGCTCCGCCTTCTTATGATAACGTTCTTTTACAGCGTACACATGAAGGCGTTCCCTGGCCCTTGTCATCGCCACATAAAACAGCCGTCTTTCTTCTTCCATATCCTCATCCAGAGCCGCTTTGCCATGGGGCGTCACTCCCTCATTGGCATCCAGTATATAGACAATCTTAAACTCCAGTCCCTTCGAACCGTGCATCGTCGCCAGTGTGACTGCGTCCTGGCTTTTTTCCTTCAATCCGGCCTGGGCCTGGCGTTTCAGTTCCTCCCCATAGTCCTCTATATGCCTGAACCATTCTTCAAATGTCTTAAATCCGGCGGCGCTTTCTTTCAGCTGATCCGCAGTCTCAAAAAGCTCTTCCGGCTTCATCCTGCGTCCCGCTGCAAATTCCTCCAGGAAACCGTCGTATCCCACTCCCTGGCGTATGTAATTCACCGCTGCCAGAGGCGACATGCGGCTGACTGCCTTTAAATCATATTCCAGATTTTCTATCCGGTCCGCCACCCAGTCTTTATCGTGATACCACTCCTTTAATTCATTGAAGGATACCTGGGGATTTCTTAAGCTGTCACGGCTGATATACCGCTTCGGCCGGTTGATAATCTGAAGGAAATCCGCCCGTTCCCGGCTTCCAAGGGCAATTCTGATATAGGTAAGTATATTCCGGGATATCCAGTGTTCATACAGATTGGGGACGGAATCCCTGGCTTTGAACGGGAGGTTGTATTCCATCAGCTTTTCCATCAAAAGCCTCGGCCCGGAATTCGTCCTGTAGAGAACCGCTATATCACCGTAGCGGTATCCCGCAGCCTGATATGCTTTTATCTCCTCCGCAATCCTGTTGTTCTCCTCAAAGCTGTCCTGCCAGATCCTGGTTATAATCTGCTTCCCCCTGGCACCGTTCGTCCTGATCTTCTTACTGAAGCGTTTTTCATTATTCTCGATCAGACGCATGGCCGGACCTGCAATCTCTTCTGTGCAGCGGTAATTAACATCGAGGAGGATTCTCCCCGCGCCGGGGTAATCTCTTTCAAACCCCAGCATAATTTCCGGCTTAGCGCCCCTGAACCGGTAGATAGACTGGTCATCATCCCCGACAATAAACAGATTATTTTCCGGTTCTGCTATCATCCGTATAATCTCATACTGCAGACGGTTTATATCCTGAAATTCATCAATCAGGATATAACGGTATCTTCTCTGCCATGCCGCCAGAATATCCTGGCGCTCCAGGAACAACTGCCGGCACATAACCATCATATCGTCAAAGTCGATGAGGCCCAAACGCCGCATCTGCTCTTCGTATCCGCTGCAGATTCTTCTGAATGTCTCATCCGGACAGTTCCTGGAATAATAATGCCGCAAATCAATCATTTCCCCTTTTACGGAGCTGATTTCACTCAAAATAGAAGAAATAAATTCATTCTCATCTTCCAGTTCAAGCTCTTCTTTGCCTGCCAGCTCCCTTATAAGCTGCATCTGCTGTTCCGGCCTGACAATGTTCTGCGCAGTGTAACGGTATGCCAGCTTCAGAATCCGGAAAAAAATCGAGTGAAACGTTCCGAAGGTAACTCTGGAAGCGTTCCCTGTAAGACGGATATAGCGCTCCTTCATCTCCTCTGCTGCGGCCCTGGTAAATGTTATAACCAGAATGTCCGCCGGATTGATATTCAAGCTTTCCGTCAGATATTTGATTCGCTGGGTAATTACCGTGGTCTTCCCCGAGCCGGGGCCGGCCAGTATCATCATCGGCCCCTCATTGTGGCGTATCGCCTGTTCCTGTGTCCTGCCAAATTCCATATCCGGTTATCCTGTTCCTGTAAAATATCTCAAAAGGAGTGCTGAAATCCCCAGCACTCCTCCGTATTGTTCGGCGGTGAAAATCTGCTTCACTTCACTATGATTCCGACAAAATCTCAATTCCTTTTCTGATTCTGTTCAGGGATTCCTCCTTGCCCAGAACTTCCATAATCTCCGTCGCCCCGGCCGGTGTCATCTGCTTGCCGGACACAGCGGTACGGATCGGCCACATCACAAATCCGGTCTTAACTCCCTTTTCGGCCACATAACCGGAAAGGACCGTGTAAAGTGCGTCATTTGAATAGTCATCCTGTGCTTCAAGAACCGGAAGAAGCTCCTTTAACACTTCCAGGGAGGATTCCTTCGTCGTCTTCATCTTCTTATGGATATACATATCCGTATCATAATCCGGAAGCGCCTCAAAGAAATCAATATGGCCTTCGATATCCGGCAGCACTTCAATTCTCGTTTTTACCATGGAAGCAATCTTCTTCAGATCCAGCTCCTTAGTGACTGCCTTCCTGATATACGGCTCAGCCATCTCGTAGAAGCGTTCGAAGTCCATGGCCTTAATATATTCTCCGTTCATCCATTTTAACTTAACCATATCAAATACGGCCGGAGATTTGCTGATGTTTTTATAATTAAACTCTTTTACCAGCTCGTCCAGTGAGAATATCTCCTGATTGTTCTCAGGCGACCATCCGAGCAGGGCGACAAAGTTAACGACCGCCTCGGAAATAAATCCCTGTTCAATCAGGTCCTGGTAGGAGGAATGGCCGCTTCTTTTGCTCAGCTTCTTATGTTCCTCATTAGTGATGGTCGGACAGTGTACATAGACCGGCACTTCCCAGCCGAATGCCTCGTAAAGACGGTTATATTTCGGGGAGGAGGAAAGATACTCATTACCGCGGACAACATGGGTAATTCCCTGTAAATGGTCATCAACCACGTTTGCGAAGTTATAAGTCGGGTAGCCGTCTGATTTAATCAGCACCATATCGTCCAGCTCTGAATTATCTACTGAAATGTCACCGTAAATCTCATCATGGAACGTAGTTTTTCCCTCGCTCGGATTATTCTGGCGGATGACAAACGGCATACCTGCCTTTAAGTTTGCTTCCACCTCTTCTTTGGTCAGATTCAGGCAGTGTTTATCATAGGTCATAATCTCTTCGCCGTTCACCGTCCTCTTCAGGCTGTTCAGCCTTTCCTGTCCGCAGAAACAGTAATACGCCTCACCCTTGTCCAACAGCACTTTGGCATATTCCATATAGATCCCCTGTTTCTGGCGATCGCTCTGTACGTACGGTCCCACCGGGCCGCCGATATCAGGGCCTTCATCATGCTTAAGGCCGGTATCAATCAGAGTATTATAGATAATCTCCGTTGCACCTTCGACAAAACGTTCCTGATCTGTATCTTCAATACGAAGAATGTAATCTCCATCCTCGTGTTTGGCAATTAAATAAGCATATAATGCAGTTCTCAAATTTCCTACGTGCATCTTGCCGGTCGGGCTGGGCGCGTATCTCGTTCTGATTTTCGTCATAGTTTCACACTCCTAATCATTGATAAAATCCATTATATAACGAAGACTGGAAAAAAACAAGTTAGTATTCAATGGGGCTTTATGATTTATTTAGTTGAGAATGGAGGACGCGTCCGGAGCGGACCGGGGCCGGTGTGGTGAGGGGACTGGCTGAGTCTTCCGTCCCTGTGGGAGGTTGGTCGTGGAGGGGGAAGTAGGCGAAGGTTTTCGCGGCACCGGACCCGGTCCGCTCCGGACGCTGATTGTCTCCAGCCTCAGGGGGTGTCATCCCTAAAACGGGTGGCTTGGCGTATAGGGCACCGCCATCAATTACAGCAAATTGAGCGGAATTAAATCCGGTAATAATATTCCGGCTTTAATTCCGCTCAATCTGTTTAAACATCCAATATATCAAATTTCCAACAAATAGACTCAAACAACTACTATAGTCTGCGGACGCCTTTGGAATCCATCGCTGATTTGCGAGGTCCTGTCGAGCTTAGCAGCGCGATGCATTCCACCGAGTGAAAACATGCTCCGCAGACTATATCTTCTTTGCAGTCCCAACTCACGCCAATCCTCCCCCGGGACGAAAGACTTATAAATCCTCCCCGGCCGCCGGCCGTACCGGCGGCGTCCTCACCTGCTCAATTAAATCTCCCGCTAACCTAACAACCCCAGCAACCGGCAGGCCAGCTGGAAATAAATCATCAGGCTGCATGCATCCACGATTGTGGTAATCATCGGAGCCGCCATGATAGCCGGATCCAGATGGATGACTTTCGCCAAAATCGGCAGAGTACAGCCTATCGTTTTTGCAATAATTACCGTAAAGAATATACTCATGACAACCGTCAGGCAGATCATAAGCTGGCCGGGATACTGGAGCATCAGACGAATGAAATTGACAAGGGCCAGGCCCACGCCGCAGAGCACCCCCACCCGCAGTTCCTTCCATACCACCTTCATAATATCGGACGGTTCGACTTCACCGACCGCCATACCGCGGATAATCATCGTGCTGGCCTGGCTGCCGGAATTTCCGCCCGTATCCATCAGCATGGGAACAAACGTAACCAGCAGCGGAATGGCTGCAAACGCATTTTCGTATTTCAGGAGGATTCCTCCGGTTACCATGCTGCTGACCATCAGGATCATCAGCCAGGGAAGACGGTTCTTCGCCAATTGAAATACGCTCGTTTTAAGATACGGCTTCTCACTCGGGAGCATGGCGGCCATCTTCTCGAAATCCTCGGTAGCCTCCTGTTCCATGACATCCATCACGTCGTCAACCGTGATAATTCCCACCAGACGGTTTTCCTTATCCACCACCGGAAGGCTGAGCAGGCTGTACTCGTTGAACGTATCTACAACTTCCTCCCTATCCTCCGTCGTGTAGGCCTTAATCACATGGACATCCATAATGTCTCCCAACACCGTATCATAGGGATTCATCAGCAGGTCCTTTACCGTGACAACACCTTCCAGCCTTCTCTTTTCATCCATTACATAGCAGGTATAGATCGTTTCCTTATCCACACCGTATTTCCTTATATAGGCAAATGCCTCTTCCACAGTCATCTGCTTTTTAAGCCCGACATATTCTGCCGTCATAACGCTTCCGGCGCTGTTCTCCGGATAGTTCAAAAACTGGTTAATCAGCTTTCTGGTGTCGGGACTTGAATTCTGAAGCACACGCTTCACAATGCTGGCCGGAAGTTCCTCCAGCATATCCACCGCATCATCCACATACAGATCGTCAATGATGCTGCGAAGCTCATAGTCTGTAATACTTGTAATAATATGCTGCTGCTTTTCAACGGGCAGACAGGCGAAAACTTCTGTCGCCAGTTCCTTGGGCATCATCCTGAAGACAACCACCGTCTTCTCCGAGTCCAGCTCCTCAATGAAGGAAGCGATATCCACCTCATTCATCTCCACCAGCTGGAGCTTCAGCTCCCTGTACCTCTTATCGGCAGTCATCCTCAGCAATTCTTCTATCTTATCTTCAATTTTGATCTCTTCATCCAACATGATCTTCCCCTTCCAAAATTTCTTTTTATATATTTTGGAAACAGAAAAAACAACCTTGCGACGAAACGCACGCCTGGGCGCGCCCTTCACCGCTGCTTAAGAACGGCAGTGCACACAACAAAAAATCGAAGTACGCTCTGCCTTCGGTTCAGGGTGGCTGCCATCTGATTCCGTCTTGTGACTTCGGCCTTCCATTGTGTTCACTCCTTTCCATTTTATAACGAAATTTTTACACTAACCAATGTCCTTTCTCATTATATAGATTTAACTGAAAAATAGCAACATTTTTTCCTGTAAAATCTTTGTATGATGGGGATTTAATTAAGCAGGTGAGGACGCCGCCGGGACAGCCAGCGGACGGGGTGGCGGGGTGGTTTTATGAGTCTTTTGTTCCGGTGGAGGATTGTTGTGAGCTGGGGCAGCGACAAGGTCGCGTCCGCCATTGAAACTGGAGACATCAGCGTCCGGAACAGGCCGGGGCCGGGGCGAAAATCTTCGCCTTGAGTCTTCCGTCCCCGGCGAAAACCTGAACCGGGGACGGAAGACTCAGAAAAACCAATCTCACCACACCGGACCCGGTCCGTTCCGGTCGCGTCCTCCATTCTCAATTCCATCTCTACATAATCAGGTAATAATAAGGCAGGAAAAACCGCCGCAATACCCCGAGAACCGGTACAAAAACCGATAAATCGGCAAACACGGGGCAGATGATCAGGCTTCCCAGTATAAAGAAGGGAATCAGCCCCGAAATCACCAGAGGACTTCTTACCGTCATAAGCAGAATATAAGAAAAAAGCAGCGTCATCAGGCCGTATACAAGCAGCGCCGCCCACTCCCTCCCAATCCCCCGGAGGTTACCGGAAATGGTAAGGCAGATAAAAGCGGAAACGCAGGACAAAAGAACAGGCGCCGCAAGCTGTGCAAGCAGATAGCTTCTCTTTCTGCCCGCCGTTACTGCACAATAAAGTCCTCTCGATTCATCCTCACCGGCCGTTACGGCGGCGGCAAGTCCCATGACAAAGATGAATACGGCGCAGATGCCTCTGACCGGGAATACGGCCGTCACCGAATCCTTTTTCAGTACTCCCGCCCCCATAGTCCTGTATTCAAAGGCAAAAGTACTTCCGTTTTCCAGATACTGATCATAAAGAGGCTCCAGCTCTTCCCAGATTTGTTCCGGCTCCATGCCGGTCCGTCCACCTGCCCTGGCCTCCTCAAAAGGCTGCCCGGTCCGGGTGTATTCCTCAAGAAGCTCTCTGCCGAATACCTGAAAGAAACCGGCAAACACAACTTCGGAGGAAAGCTTGTCCGCTACAGTTGAAGGAGAGACATACAGTTTTACCGAGCGCCGGTATCCGCCCTCCTTAAGCAGTTCCCTGAAACCGGTAGGAAAATAATACCCGCATTCCGCCTTTTCTCCTGCAACGTCATCCTGAAGCTCCTGAAGCGTTTCACACTGATAGAATTCAAATGAATGTTCTCCTTCTGACAGTGTCTCCGCTACCTTCTCATTCCATTCATCGCCGTCCATATAAAGTGCAATGGAAATTTTTCCTGAACTTTCTTCTTCCGCCTTGTGGAACATCCAGACACCCGCCGGGAGAATCAGAAGAAGAATCAAAAAAAACGGTTTTTTAAGCTGCCTTTTGCAGGAGAGGAAGAACCATAAAACAATTTTATCCATAATCATATTCCTTCCTTCTCAAAACTGCCGATAAAGCAAACACAATTCCTTCCATTAAGACAAGTTTCAACACAGGCAGTGCAGTTCCGCCTTTTATCATCCATTTTACCGCATCCATCAGAAAAGCTGCCGGCATCCATTTTCCAAGCCCGGTAACTGCCTCCGGCAGAAATACAGCCGGTATGATTCCGCCCGATATAAAAAGCATCACTATCGTGGAAACAAATAAAAGCAGGATTGCCGCCGTCGTATTGCCGCAAAGCTCGTAGATAAACAAAATCCAGCCAGCAGCCGCCATGCATACAAGCAGCCAGCCTGCCACCGCAGTAAACGCACTGTCAAAATAACCTTTACTGATAAAACAGGCAAGCGGAACAGCGGAAGCCAGAAGCAGCAGCGTGGTGAGCGCAGCCGTCCTCACGGCTGTTCTTTTTACTCTTCCGATTCCGCAGAGGGCAAGCTTTTGCTCCACCACAATTTTATAGGGGCGCACGATAGGGGCCGCAGGGATTCCAAGAAGCAGCAGAATCATGACGACAGCCGATATCCCATAGAATACGGCTGTCGTCACGTCGCCTGACGCACTGACCTTCTCCGTTCTGAAATAAGCTTCACGTGACAGGGCATAACGCATGAATACCGTATTCAAATCTTTCTCTGCCTGCCTGATTGAGCTTTGCATCTGATGTCCTATCAGATAATCGTCGGTGCTGTAGATGGCTGCCTGGGCTGTCCCGAGAATCGAGGTTCCGGCTTGTGTCAGTTCCTTAAACACTGCGGCTTCCAGTCCTGAATTTTCAGGAAATGTGATTGTGACGGGGATATTGCTGCCGTCGATGATTCCCTCCAGAAGACCCGGCGGAAGCTCCATCAGAGCAAATATCTCTCCGCGCTCCAGCAGTTTCGTCCCCTCCTCCTTATCCGTATAGGTAAATTCGCACAGACTCCCCACGCTGTCCAGAGAAGCCACCATATTCATAGCCATCTCCGACAGCCTGTCATTCTCAGGCACTACCACACCTACAATAATTTTCCCAAGCGCTTTGTCTCCATAAAGCATCTTACTTGCAGAAAAAGCAATTGTGCCAGCCAGTAACACCAGCACAATTGCTCCTGCAAGAAAATATGGGATACTTTTTAACGTCCTTTTTAGTTCAAGTTTAAAATATGTCAAGAATGTACGCATACAGATCCCTTTATCTCATTAATAGAATTTCATCATCAGACTGAATGCATTACCCATAATTTCAGTATATACATTATTATAATCTTCTTCCGTCGCGGCAAGAAGATCCAATCTGTCACCTTCCGGCGCTTCCACTGTCTGATTCAGCGGACCGGCAAGATATTTGCCGGACAGTTCAAGGTACTCGTTCTCTCCGGTAATCAGAGGTGTTTCCATCTTAAGGGAGGTCATCTCAAGGTTAAAGGATTCTCCTTTTACAAGATCGGTAAACATACCGCTTGAGCTGATGGTAAACTGGCTCTCTTCCCCGCTTAAGAGATCGAGGGAAAGATTATAATCCTTGCTCTCTGCGTTATAATCACCGGTATAAACGAAGCTGTAAGAATCCGTTCCGTTTCCGATTGTTCCTCTCAGAGTCCCGGCCCATGTTTTGTCTTTCTCGTAGGTACCAGTCTTATCGACAGAAGCCGTCACTACTTCGCCGTCAGCAGACTCAACATTTAAAACTGCTTTCACGTTGGACATCATGCTGTAGCCTCCGGCAAATGCGACATTACCGTAGAGCTTGATATTTTCTTCTGCGATCACAGCAGTTGTCTCGTAATCGAAGCCGGCCATTTTACCGTCCTTCCTTACGTATACGTCCATCGTCAGATCACCCATGGAATCTTTTAATTCTTCAATTACCGCATCAAGCTGCGTTTCAGCTTCTTTCCACAGCTCCTGCTGCATCTCTTCTCCGGTCTGAGCATATGGATTTGCCATCATTACCATGGTTCCCTGAAGTTCGTTCATCAAATCCATATATTCGATAAAATCTTTTTTCAGCGTCTCGTCACTCAGGAAGAATTCTTTGGTTGTTGTCGCAAACTGAATCAGGGCATCTTTTGTGATAGTCGTATGGTATCCGTCGCAGCTTACTTCTTTGCCGTCAATAGTAAAGCTCTTCTTTTCCGCTTTCTCCACGGTCATGGCCGCTTTCAGATCGTCAATAGCCTTGCTGCCTTCTTTATAACGTTTCCACAGTTCTTCCAGGTCGAAAAACTGCTCTCCGCCTGCCGCCAGTTCGTTGCACTTTTCAAGGTAGCTGTTCAGGCCTGTGAGATCCATGCCGCTGTCCTGGAGAATCTGTCCCAGATACGGTGAATTCTTAACCTGACCTTCCAGATCATCGGCATAATTCATTGAGAACGCCTTTGATGACAGTTCCGGAATCGCCATGACCAGTTCTTTTTCATCCAGATAGAATTCAAAGTTGGCAATCATATCTGCATAGCCGACACCCATCACAAAACTCATCTTTTTGTTGTCAATGTCATTTAAGGCGGACATGCCTATCTTGCCTGATACAAGCTGGCTGAGTGTTTCGTCGGAGGAACCTTCCACCGTCAGTTCCATATTCATCTCGCTGGACTCTTTATTCAGCTTATCCGTCATGGCGCTGACTCCGAAAATTTCTTCCGCCGGGTTTGTCTGTCCCTCAGCTACAATGCTCTTAAATGCTCCAATTACGGCATCCTTCGGATCCTTTGCGCTTGTCATGGCAAATGCTCCGGCCGCGATGGCAACGACTGCTGCAATCGCTGCGGGTATTACCCATTTCTTCTTTCCTTTCGGCGCTTCGCCTGCCGGTTCTGCCGGTTCGCCTGCCGGCTCCGTAGTTTCTTTTGCAGCTCCTGCTTCCGTAACCTCAGCTCCTGCTTCCGGCGCCACTATATTCTCTTCAGCCGCCGGCTCTGCTGTTGCCTGGCTGTCTGCCTCTGTATCGGAAGAATGCTCCTGATTCTCCGTCTGAGACTGGCCGTCCGGTACTTCGTTCAATGATTTTCCACAATATGTACAAATTTGGCTTTCATCATTGATTTCTTGATTGCAATGCGGGCATTTCATATCCTTTTTCCTCCATTATCAAATTTATGCAAATAATTAACGCATTTAGTATAACATATCTTTGTGAAAGAACCATCATTAATACAGATATTGTAAGATTTTGTCTATAATCTTAAGATTTAAAAAAGTAAAACCAGCTCCGCAGCCGACAGTTTCTCCGTCACCGGCATGAGCAGACCCTTTTTCATAACAAAAAGCTGCGTGCAGATGGACAGTTCCTGCGTCTCGTGGGAAGTAAGAATCACCGTTCCCCCATTCTTCAGATAATTTCTGATATACGTAAGAATCTCTTCTTTGGCTTCCAGATCAAGAGCGGCTCCCGGTTCATCCATAATCAGAAGGGAAGCCTGGTTCGAAAGGGCCGATGCGATGCTGAGTCTTTTTTTCTGCCCGCCCGACAATTTTCCTGCCGGTGTCCCGAGAAATTCCGTAAGCCCCAGGAATTTTCCAACACCTTCTTCCAGATCCCGTTCCAGCTCCGCTTTATCTCCCTTAAACCACAGCCTGTAATTATCACGGGCCGTCAGCTCCGGTATCAGAGGATTTTCCTGAGGCACATAGGCGGCATTTCTCTCAAATACCTTTCTGTTTCCCACTGCCTCCACTCCATCAAAGCAGATGCTTCCCCTGTCCGGCCTGTTTACACCGGCCAGAATAGAAAGAAGCGTCGTTTTACCGCAGCCGTTGCCGCCCGCGATCCCGACACACTGTCCCGGCCCCGCGGCAAAAGAAATGCCATTCAGTATCTGCTTATTTTTATAATGTTTCGAAATTCCCTTTACTTCCAGCATAAATTATTCTCCCATATCAAGTCTGTTGTTACTATCGACAGCCCGCTGAACAACGCGGTCTGCTAACAGCAGCAGTCTGTTCTGTTTTTGCAAGGAACGATGACAAGCGTGCTGCGAAAGCAGGGGCTGCTGCAAAACCTTCCGTATATCCGTTCTGCAGCAGCCCCTATTTCAGCGGATTATTCCGCTCTATCTTCTTTTTTCTCAGCCTTTGGGTTCAGATCACCCGGCTTCATGCTCAGGTTGATTCTTCCCATCTTGTCAACCTCAATCACCTTTACAGTGACCTCGTCTCCAATGTTTACAACGTCTTCCACTTTTCCGACTCTCTTATCGGACAGCTTGGAAATGTGAACCATACCGTCTTTATTCGGAGCCAGCTCTACGAAAGCACCGAAATTCATAATTCGTACGACGGTTCCTGTCATAACCTGGCCCGGCTCGATGTCTGTGACAATGCTCTTGATAATATGAAGCGCTTTGTCAATCATCTCTTTATCGGTACCGCATACGGCAACTGTTCCCGTATCATCAATGTCAATCTTCACACCGGTCTGCTCAATAATCTTATTGATCACCTTGCCCTGCTTGCCGACAACATCGCCAATCTTCTGCGGGTCAATCGTAATCTGCTCGATCTTCGGCGCATATTTGCTAAGTTCTTTTCTCGGCTCTGCAATAACTGGTTTCATTACATCGTCAAGGATGTGAATTCTTGCTTCTCTCGTCTTGGCAATTGCCTCCTCGATAATCGGTCTTGTAAGGCCGTGGATCTTGATGTCCATCTGAATTGCGGTGATACCCTTATGGGTTCCGCCCACCTTGAAATCCATGTCGCCGAAGAAGTCTTCAAGGCCCTGGATATCGGTCAAAACAATATAGTCGTCATCCGTATCACCAGTTACA
>PVML01017785.1_pt1 | contig 13249 bp, 7 predicted proteins | sample 1853371 | NCBI WGS metagenome assembly PVML01 (sample SAMN08533508, study PRJNA380276) | Human gut metagenome, whole genome shotgun sequencing project. | isolation source: participant 1, chromium library | host: Homo sapiens | collected 2017 | reverse complement strand
AGCAGGTTGTTGGCGGAGAGCATCAGGATGCGGGCCTCGGTCTGGGCCTCGGCGGACAGGGGGACGTGGACGGCCATCTGGTCGCCGTCGAAGTCGGCGTTGAAGGCGGTACACACCAGGGGATGCAGCTTGATGGCACGGCCTTCCACCAGCACCGGCTCGAAGGCCTGGATGCCCAGGCGATGCAGCGTGGGCGCGCGGTTGAGCATCACCGGGTGGTCCTTGATGACGAACTCCAGGGCGTCCCACACGGCGGGAGCCCCCTTGTCCACCATCTTCTTGGCGGATTTGATGTTGTTGGCCAGACCATCCTCCACCAGTTTCTTCATCACGAAGGGGCGGAACAGCTCAATGGCCATCTCCTTGGGCAGGCCGCACTGGTAGATCTTCAGGCTGGGGCCGACCACGATAACACTTCGGCCGGAGTAGTCCACGCGCTTGCCCAGCAGGTTCTGGCGGAAGCGGCCCTGCTTGCCCTTGAGCATGTCGGACAGGGACTTGAGGGCCCGGTTGTTGGCGCCGGTGACGGCACGGCCCCGGCGGCCGTTGTCGATGAGGGCGTCCACCGCCTCCTGGAGCATCCGCTTCTCATTGCGTACAATGATGTCCGGGGCGTTGAGCTGGATCAGCCGCTTGAGGCGGTTGTTGCGGTTGATGACCCGGCGGTACAGGTCATTCAGGTCAGAGGAGGCGAACCGGCCGCCGTCCAGCTGGACCATGGGGCGGATCTCCGGGGGGATGACGGGCAGCACATCGATGATCATCCACTCGGGCTTGTTGCCAGAGAGGCGGAAAGCGTCCACCACCTCCAGGCGCTTGACGATCCGGGCTTTCTTTTGTCCGGAGGCGTCCTTCAGCTCGCTGCGCAGCTGCTGGGAGAGCTGCTCCAGGTCGATCTGCTGGAGCAGCTTTTTGACCGCCTCGGCACCCATGCCGGCGTCGAAGTCGTCCTCATACTTCTCCCGCATGTCCCGGTACTCCTTCTCGGAGAGGATCTGGTTCTTGGCCAGGGGGGAGAAGCCGGGATCAGTGACGATATAGGCGGCGAAATACAGCACCTTCTCCAGGATGCGGGGGCTGATGTCCAGCAGCAGGCCCATCCGGGAGGGGATACCCTTGAAGTACCAGATGTGGGAGACCGGGGCGGCCAGCTCGATGTGGCCCATGCGCTCCCGGCGCACCTTGGCCCGGGTGACCTCCACGCCGCAGCGGTCGCAGATCTTGCCCTTGTAGCGGATCTTCTTGTACTTGCCGCAGTGGCACTCCCAGTCCTTGGTGGGGCCAAAGATGCGCTCGCAGAACAGGCCGTCCCGCTCCGGCTTCAGGGTGCGGTAGTTGATGGTCTCCGGCTTTTTGACCTCGCCGTAAGACCACTCGCGGATCTGCTCAGGGGAGGCGATGCCAATCTGAATGGCGTCAAACTCCGTATAACTCATCGTTCAATCTCCTCCCTTTTCTCTCAAAAATCCTCGTCGGAGAAGTCCTCTCCGTCCATGGAATCGTTCGTGCTCTCTCCCACTTCCAGGTCATCGTCGTCGCTCTCCCCCTTCAGGGTGTAGCCGGCGGCGGAGAAGTCGGAGTCCTCCGCGGAGAAATAGAAATCGTCGTCGTCATCGCGGCGGCCGGGCTGGTAGGCGTCCTCGTCGTCGTCCTTCAGCTCGATCTCGTTGCCCTGCGCATCCAGCACTTTCATGTCCAGGCACAGGGACTGGAGCTCCTTGATGAGCACCTTGAAGGATTCGGGCACGCCGGGCCGGGGCACGTTGTGGCCCTTGACGATGGCCTCATAGGTCTTGACACGGCCGGTGACGTCGTCGGACTTGACGGTGAGGATCTCCTGCAGGGTATAGGCGGCGCCGTAGGCCTCCAGGGCCCACACCTCCATCTCGCCGAAGCGCTGGCCGCCGAACTGGGCCTTGCCGCCCAGAGGCTGCTGAGTGACCAGAGAATAGGGGCCGGTGGAGCGGGCGTGGATCTTGTCGTCCACCAGGTGGTGCAGCTTCAGGAAGTAGACGTAGCCCACAGTGACCGGGTTGTCGAACCGCTCGCCGGTGCGGCCGTCGTACAGCCAGTTCTTGCCGTCCACCAGACGCAGCTGGCCGGCCTTCTGCCACTCCCGGACCTGGACGTTGTCCGCCATCTCCTCCGGAGTGAGGGCCCGCAGCTCGCCGCCCTCCTCCTGGGGTGCCAGATAGAGCTGCTTGCCGATCAGGGGCTCATCATAGCCCACCTCCCGGGCCAGGCCGGCCATCTTCAGGCACTCCTGGATGTCCTGCTCGTTGGCGCCGTTGAAGATGGGGGTGGCCACCTTCCAGCCCAGGGCCTTGGCGGCGTAGCCCAGATGGACCTCCAGCACCTGACCGATGTTCATACGGGAGGGCACGCCCAGAGGGTTGAGCACGATATCCAGGGGGGTGCCGTCGGGCAGGAAGGGCATATCTTCCTGGGGCAGGATGCGGGAGACCACGCCCTTGTTGCCGTGGCGGCCGGCCATCTTATCACCCACAGAAATCTTGCGCTTCTGAGCGATGTAGACCCGGACCACCTCGTTGACGCCGGGAGAGAGCTCGTCACCTGCCTCCCGGGTGAAGACCTTGACATCCACGATGATGCCGCTCTCTCCGTGGGGCACCTTCAGGGAGGTATCCCGGACCTCCCGGGCCTTCTCGCCGAAGATGGCCCGGAGCAGGCGCTCCTCGGCGGTCAGGTCGGTCTCGCCCTTGGGGGTGACCTTGCCCACCAGGATATCGCCGGAACGCACCTCGGCGCCCACCCGGATGATGCCCCGCTCGTCCAGGTCCTTCAGGGCGTCCTCGCCCACATTGGGGATGTCCCTGGTGATCTCCTCGGGGCCCAGCTTGGTATCCCGGGACTCGGTCTCATACTCCTCGATATGGATGGAGGTGAACACATCCTCCTTCACCATGCGCTCGTTGAGCAGCACGGCGTCCTCGTAGTTGTAGCCCTCCCAGGTCATGAAGCCCATGAGGATGTTCCGGCCCAGGGCGATCTCGCCCCGGTCGGTGGAGGGGCCGTCGGCCAGCACGTCCTGGAACTCCACCCGCTGGCCCACGTCCACGATGGGGCGCTGGTTGATGCAGGTGCCGTGGTTGGAGCGCAGGTACTTGGTGAGCCGGTAGTCCTCCACGCGGCCGTCGTCGTAGCGGACGGAGACGGAGTCGGCGGCCACCTTGGTGACCACGCCGTCGTCCTCAGCCAGGATGGCCACCTCGGAGTCGATGCAGTTCTTGTGCTCCTGGCCGGTGGCCACGATGGGAGCCTGGGTGGTCAGCAGGGGCACGGCCTGACGCTGCATGTTGGCGCCCATCAGGGCGCGGTTGGCGTCGTCGTTCTCCAGGAAGGGGATCTGGGCGGTGGCGATGGAGAACATCATCTTGGGGGAGATGTCCATATAGTCCACCTGATCCCGGTCCACGTCGATGATCTCGTTGCGGTGGCGGCAGGTGATACGGTCGTGTACCAGGCAGCCGTTCTCGTCCAGCGGCTCGGTGGCCTGGGCGATGGTGTACTGGTCCTCCACGTCGGCGGTCATATAGTCCACCTGGTCGGTGACGTGGCCGGTGGCTTTATCCACCTTGCGGTAGGGGGCCTCGATGAAGCCGTAGCGGTTGATGCGGGCATAGGAGGCCAGATAGGAGATCAGGCCGATGTTGGGACCTTCGGGAGTCTCGATGGGGCAGAGGCGGCCGTAGTGGGAGTAGTGGACGTCGCGCACGTCGAAGGAGGCGCGGTCACGGGACAGGCCGCCGGGGCCCAGGGCGGACATACGGCGCTTGTGGGTCAGCTCGGCCAGAGGGTTGGTCTGGTCCATGAACTGGCTCAGGGGGGAGGAGCCGAAGAACTCCTTGATGGAGGCGGTGACGGGGCGGATGTTGATGAGGCTCTGGGGGGTGACGATGTCCAGATCCTGGATGGTCATGCGCTCCCGGATCACCCGCTCCATGCGGGAGAAGCCGATGCGGAACTGGTTCTGGAGCAGCTCGCCCACGCAGCGCAGGCGGCGGTTGCCCAGGTGGTCGATGTCGTCGGCGGAGCCCACCCCGTGGGCCAGGCAGTTGAGGTAGTTGATGGACGCCATGATGTCGTCCACGATGATGTGCTTGGGAATGAGGTCGTCGATGCGCTCCTTCACGGCCTCCTTGAGCTCCTCGCCGGTGTAATTCTGGAGCAGCTCCTGGAGCACGGTGAAGCGTACCTTCTCACTGACGCCGCACTCCTCCGGATCAAAGTCCACGAACTTGGACATATCCACCATGTGATTGGAGAATACTTTGATCTGCACGCCGTCGAGCTCCAGTACAACCTCGTTGACGCCCTTGTCGTCCAGCTCGTGGGCCCGCTCACGGGTGAGCACCTCGCCGGGCTCGGCGATGATCTCGCCGGTCATGGGGTCGGCCACGGGGGCGGCCAGGGTCTGATTCACCAGGCGGGTCCAGATCGACAGCTTCTTGTTGAACTTGTAGCGGCCCACGGCGGACAGGTCGTAGCGCCGGGGATCGAAGAACAGGGCGTTGAGCAGGCTCTCGGCCGAGTCCACCGTGGGGGGCTCGCCGGGGCGCAGCTTGCGGTAGATCTCCAGCAGCGCGTCCTCATAGGTTTTGCAGGCGTCCTTCTCCAGGGTGGCAACGATGCGGGGATCCTCGCCGAACAGCTCGAGGATCTCGGGGTCGGTCTTGGGGCCCACCGCACGGATCAGGCAGGTGATGGGCAGCTTGCGGTTCTTGTCGATGCGCACGTAGAAGGCGTCGTTCAGGTCGGTCTCATACTCCAGCCAGGCGCCCCGGTAGGGGATGACGGTGGTGGCGTAGGTGATGCCGCCGGCCTTGTCCTCGGTGTGGGAGTAATAGATGCCGGGGGAGCGGACGATCTGGGAGACGATGACGCGCTCGGCACCGTTGATGACGAAGGTGCCGGCCTTGGTCATCAGGGGGAAGTCGCCCATGAAGATCTCCTGCTCCTTGATCTCCTCGGTCTCCTTGTTGCGCAGGCGCACCCGCACCTTGATGGGCGCGGCGTACGTGGCGTCCCGGGCCTTGCACTCCTCCACGCTGTACTTGGGGGGCTCATCCATGGAGTAGTCGATGAAGGAGAGCTCCAGGTTGCCCGCGTAGTCGGTGATCGAGGCCACATCCTTGAAGACCTCCCGCAGTCCCGTGTCCAGGAACCACTGATAGGAGTTCTTCTGCACCTCCAGGAGGTTGGGCATGTCCAGGATTTCTTCATGGCGGGCAAAGCTCTTGCGGAGGGTCTTGCCGTAGTAGACGTCCTTGACCATCGTAGAAAAAACACCTCGTTTTCTTTGTTTGGGGAGCGTTGGGCGGCAGCGCTCTCCGGTTTCCATCGGCTGTCTTCCGTCAAACCCGACAAAGCGCGGCGGGGAAGAAGGAAGTACACGCTCGGCTGTGTGGACAAAAAAGAAACAAATCCTCTTGCGCTTTCCCGCCCCGCATGCTAAACTGTGTCCAAGCTGGGAAAAAATCGGGAAAACTGGATTGGAAGATAAGAGCATTTCAGTATACCATGAAAAGGGAACAAAAGTCAATTGTTTTATCCGTCGAATCTGGAGAAATCCAGATTTTTTTTATATTCTCATGAATAGAAGGGGAGAGCAGGCATGCTGGAGCGGTTTCTGGATCAGATTGGCGAGGTACTCCGCCTCTGCGAGGATACGGACGGAATTCTGGTGGTCAACCGGGAGGGGATCATCGAATACCACCGGATTCCGCTGAACAGCTACTGGTGCTCCCAGGACACGGTGGGGCGGCACATTCTGGAGCTCTATCCGGAGCTGGACGGGGAGAGCAGCACCATCCTTACCGCCCTGCGGACGGGCCGGGCCAGCTACAACGTTCTCCAGGACATCAACAACCACCGGGGGGAGCGGGTGCTGCTGGAGTCCACCACCATCCCCATCGTGGTGGACGGCCGGGTGGAGTGTGTGGTGGACTCGTCCAAGTACCACACCATTGACCAACGGGTGATCCGTGGCGGGGAGGGCGGCGGCCTGTCCACCCTGGACCGGATGCTCACGGAAGACCCGGCCATGTTGGCCCTCAAGAGCCGCATCCGGGACGTGGCCGGGCTGGACTCGTCGGTGCTCATCTATGGTGAGACGGGAACGGGCAAGGAGCTGGTGGCCGAGTCGCTCCACAGCGAGGGCGGCCGGGCGGGACCTTTTGTCTCCCAAAACTGTGCGGCCATCCCGGCCACCCTGCTGGAGAGCCTGTTTTTTGGCACGGAAAAGGGAAGCTACACCGGTGCCCTCACCCGCAAGGGGCTGCTGGAGGAGGCGGACGGCGGCACCCTGTTCCTGGACGAGATCAACTCCATGGACCCGGCCCTCCAGGCCAAGCTGCTCAAGGTGCTGGAGGAGAAGAAAGTGCGCCGTCTGGGGGGCAGCCGGGACATCCCCTTCGACGTGCGGATCGTGGCGGCGGTAAACGAGAAGCCTCAGAAGCTCATCCGGGAGGGGCGCCTGCGGGAGGATCTGTACTACCGCCTGGGGGTGATTCGCCTGACGCTCCCGCCCCTGCGGGAGCGGCTGTGCGACATCGGCCCGCTTGCGGACTACTTTATCGAGCACTATAACCGGAAGCTGCACCGGAGGGTGCGGGGGCTGAGCGAGCGGGCCCTCCGGCTGCTCCGGGGCTATGCGTGGCCGGGCAATGTGCGGGAGCTGAAAAACGCCATCGAGGGGGCGGTGGCCGTCGCCCGGGGGGAGCGCCTCACCGTGGAGGACATGGAGGAGATCCTGGCCGGGCGGCTGGGCGGCCTGAACCGGCCGCCGGAGCTGCCGGAGGCCCTGCGCCTGGAGGAGAGCTTTTCCCTCACCCGGGCGCTGGACTCCTACGAGCGGGAGCTGCTCAGCCGGGCTATGCAGCAGGCCGGCTCCATCTCCCAGGCAGCCCGCCTGCTGGGCCTGTCCCGGCAGAATTTGAAGTACAAGCTGAAAAAATTTGACCTGTAAAAAATTTTGCGCCGCAAAATATTTTCCCCCTGAAAAAGGGCCCGAGAGCCGGAGGTATGTCCTATAATACCGGCCCTCGGGTCCTTTTTTGGGCATTAGGGTGAGCTGGCATCCCGTTTGCAAAGTTAAGTGCACGAAACTTGCCGCAGGCGGAAAGGAAGGCTGATATGCGGAGACTTTGGTACAACGGAACGGTTGCCTCGATGGACGGCGCCATGCGCCGCTATGAGGCGGTGGGTGCGGAGGACGGCAGACTGACCTTTTTGGGGAGCGTTCAGGAGGCTCTGGCGCAGGCGTGGGATGAGACGAGGGATTTACAGGGTGCCATGGTGCTGCCCGGCTTCACCGATTCCCACATGCACCTGCTCCACTACGCCATGATTCAGAAAAACCTCTCCCTGTTTGGCGTGGCGTCCATCGGGGAGATTATAGAACGGGGGCGGGCCCGGATTGAGCGGGACCACCCATCCTACCTGATCGGCATGGGCTGGAATCAGGAGACCATGGCGGAGGGGCGCCTGGTGACGCGGGAGGATTTGGACCGCATCTCCACCGATATCCCGGTGTGTATGCTGCGGACCTGCCTGCACATCGGGGCCTGCAACTCCATAATGCTGGAGCGCATCCGCGCGCTGGAGGATGTGGCGCCCGAGGTGCTGGCCCTGGTGGACTTTTCCAACGGCATTCTGCGGGAGGATGCCGCCCGCCTGTATATGAAGGTGCTCCCCCAGGCGGATGACGCCTATGTAAAGGAGCTGATCCGGCTGGGCCAGCGGGATCTGAACGCGGCGGGCATTACCTGTGTCAATTCCGACGATCTGAAGGCCATTGCCGGAGTGGACCCTATCCGATTGATCGGCATCTTCCGGGAGATGGAGGCGGACGGAGAACTGACGGTGCGGGTCTACGAGCAGTGCCTGGTGGAGCCCGAGGACTTTGAGCGGCTCCAGGCGGTGCGCAGCGATCCGGCCGACCGGGAGAGCCTCTTCCGCACCGGCCCCCGCAAGCTGCTCCAGGACGGCTCCCTGGGAGCCAAGTCGGCGGAGATGATTGACGGCTACCTGGACGAGCCGGACAACCACGGCATCCCTATCTACACCGAGGAAGAGCTGTGCAGCCGGATTCGCGCGGCCCATACCGCCCATATGGACGTGGCGGTGCATGCCATCGGCGACCTGGCCTTCCGCAAGGTGTGCGACGCCATCGAGTGGGTGGAGCGGGAGGAGCCCTGGCCGGATCACCGCCACGGCATCGTCCACGCCCAGACTACCACACCCGCCCTGCTGGAGCGGATGAAGGCCCTGGGCCTCCAGGCGTACATCCAACCCATCTTCATTGACGCCGACATGAACATCATCGCCGAGCGGGTGGGGGAGGCCCACGCGAAGGAATGCTACAACTGGAAGGCCATGGAGGATCTGGGCATCCGGGTCAGCGGCGGCTCCGACTGCCCGGTGGAGCCCTTCAACGTGTTGGACAACCTGCGCGCCGCCGTCACCCGGCAGAACCGGGCGGGCACCAGGGTCTACCTGCCCGAGCAGGCCCTCACGGTGGAGCAGGCCGTGCGGCTGTTTACCTCCGATGCCGCCTGGGCCAGCCGGGATGAGGCTGTCCGCGGCACCCTGGAGCTGGGCAAGCAGGCCGACCTTGTGGTGCTGGACCGGGATCTGTTTAAAATCTCTCACCAAGACTTTAATCGGGTTAAGGTTTTGGAGACGGTGTTAAATGGTGTGACAGTCTATCGGGCGGAAACGCTGTAGTCCGTTCACAGCTTAGATCATAGGCAACGAAACAACGGGGAGGAAGCACTATGAAGAAGAAATCCTTCTGGAAGGATACCGTGATTGTAGGTTTGGCGCTGTTTTCCACCATGTTTGGTGCCGGAAACCTGATATTCCCGCCGCAAATTGGCCTGTTCAGCGGACAGGAGTGGTTCCTAGGTGCTATGGGCCTGCTGCTGGGTGGCATCGTTCTGCCGGTTATGGCTCTCTGGGCGGTTAATAACGTCGGAGAGGGCTCTGAGGACCTAATGGGCCACGTGTCTCCGTGGTGTTATAACGCGTTTTATCTGGTGAGCTGTACACTGATCGCCATGGGCTCTACCTTACCCAAGAGTGCTGCTACCACTTATGAAATCGGAATTCAGCCGCTTTTCCCGCAGGTGCCCAACTGGGCAGTTATCATTGTGTTCTTTGTTTTGGTCTACTTTTTTGCCTGTGACCGGGAGTCGGTGATCGACAAGCTGGGGAAATATATGACGCCTATCCTACTGGTGCTTCTGGCAATTGTCCTTATCAAGGGTGTGGTGACGCCGGTAGGGGAGCCAGTGGATACCGGGATCGGAAACCCCTTTGGGGATGCCATGCTGACGGCCTATAATACAGGCGATCTGACGGTCGGCATCATGTTTGCAAGCGTCATCCTGGGTGATCTCCGCCGCCGAGGCTATGACGGAAAGGAGAGCCGAAGAGGCGGATTTATGGCGGGTATCGTCTGCATTATCGCCCTGTTTGCTGTTTATGGTACTCTGACCTACATTGGCGCCACGGCTAGCGGTATCTATGCCCAGGATACTGCCCAGACCGCGCTGCTCTCTGGTGTCATTCGGCAAATCATGGGGACTGCCGGGCTGGCTTGTATGGGCGGCGCGGTAGCCATGGCCTGTCTGACGACTGCGGTCGGCATTGGAACCACAGTTGTCTCATTTATTTATGAATTTCTAAAAAAGAGAGTGCCCTACAAGCTGCTGATGCTGATAGCCTGCATCATCGGAGTTTTCATGGGGATCACCGGAGTACAGAATATCGTGAACTATGTTACACCAATTTTCCTGGTGATCTATCCGGTCTGCATTGTTATGACCATCTTGGGACTGCTGGACCGCTTTCTGCCGAACGACGGTTTCTACAAGGGTGGCGTTTTGATGGCGGGGATTGTGAGCCTGGGGGACGCGGTGCTTAGTGTGGCGCCTGACATTGGCTGGTTGAAGGACCTGATGAGTATGTTCCCGCTCTCCGATTTGGGCTTTGCGTGGCTGGCTCCAGCCGTTATAGGCGCAGTAGTGGGAGCCCTTCTGTGCAGGGGAAAGGAAAAATATCAGGCCATGGGCGACCCAATTGCAGAGGAAATTGCAAAAAACGAATGATTGAATAGTGCCAGGGGAGCGGCGGAGGGGGGAAGCCCCTCCGCCGCTCTGGCGGTTCTGACTGGAAACGGGCCGGAAAGCTTTGCAAAATCTAGTGATTTTCTGATTGACTTTAGAATTCGCATATGGTAAAATTCTAAATCGCGCAGGTATGCCTGCCAAAAGGGGATACGCGGCAGAAAAGCCAGACGGCCCTGCAAATCAAGCGATGGGAGGCAGACCGCATGCTGACGGAACTCAAGCAGGGCTCCAAGGTGGTCGGCGTCAAGCAGACCAAGCGGGCCGTCAATGATGGGAAAGCCGCCCGGGTTTTTCTGGCAGAGGATGCCGATCCCAGGGTGACCGCCCCGGTGGAGGCCCTGTGCGCAGAAAAACAGATTCCGGTGGAGCGGGTTCCCCAGATGAAGGAACTGGGCTCCGCATTCGGTATCGCCGTGCCCAGCGCGGTGGCCGCGCTGCTGCACTGATTTTAGCGAAACGGAATAATTTTCATCCGTTTCGTTAAAATATATTCTTTAGAAACCAAGAAAGGAGGAAAACCATGCCTACGTTTAACCAGCTCGTCCGCAAGGGACGCGAGGCCGCGACCTACAAGTCCACCGCTCCCGCCATGCAGAAGGGCCTGAACACCCTGCAGAACCGCATGACCGACCTGCCTTCTCCCCAGAAGAGAGGTGTGTGCACTGCGGTTCGTACCGCCACCCCAGAGGAAATGTACCCAAGCGGGAGGTTCTGCCCGATCCGATTTACAACTCCGTCCTGGTGACCAAGCTGGTTAACAGCATCATGCTGGACGGCAAGAAGGGTGTGGCCCAGAAGGTCGTCTACGGTGCTTTCGACATCATCAAGGAGAAGACCGAGAAGGACCCCCTGGACGTGTTCACCACTGCTCTGGAGAACATCATGCCGTCCCTGGAGGTCAAGGCCCGCCGCGTGGGCGGCGCCACCTACCAGGTGCCCATCGAGGTTCGCCCCGAGCGCCGTCAGACCCTTGGTCTGCGGTGGCTGACCAACTACTCCCGCGCCCGAAGCGAGAAGACCATGAAGGAGCGGCTGGCCGGCGAGATCATGGATGCCGCCAACAACCTCGGCTCCGCGGTCAAGAAGCGCGAGGACACCCACAAGATGGCCGAGTCCAACAAGGCCTTCGCGCACTATCGCTGGTAATAAGGAGTTAGAGTATGCCTAGGAAAGTTACCTTAGAGAATACCAGAAACATCGGTATCATGGCCCATATCGATGCCGGTAAGACCACCACCACCGAGCGTATCCTCTACTACACCGGCGTCAACTATAAGATCGGTGAGACCCATGACGGCACCGCCACCATGGACTGGATGGCTCAGGAGCAGGAGCGCGGCATCACCATCACTTCCGCGGCTACCACCTGCTATTGGAAGGGGTCCAAGGACCAGTTCCCCCAGACCCGCATCAACATCATCGACACTCCAGGCCACGTGGACTTCACCGTGGAGGTGGAGCGCTCCCTGCGCGTGCTGGACGGCTCCGTGACCGTCATGTGCGCCAAGGGCGGCGTCGAGCCCCAGTCTGAGACCGTGTGGCGTCAGGCCGACCACTACAAGGTCCCCCGCATGATCTACGTCAACAAGATGGACATCATGGGCGCGGACTTCTACAACGTGCTCAACATGATCCACGACCGGCTCAAGTGCAACGCGGTGCCCATCCAGCTCCCCATCGGCTCCGAGGATACCTTCAAGGGCATCATCGACCTGGTGGAGATGGATGCCGACATCTACTACGACGAGCTGGGCAAGGACATGCGCGTGGAGGAGATCCCCGCCGATATGCTGGAGCTGGCCCAGGAGTACCGCACCAAGCTCATCGACGCCTGTGCTGACATCGACGATGAGATCATGGAGCTGGCCCTGGAGGAGAAGCCCATCCCCGAGGATATGATCCGCCGTGCCCTGCGCAAGGGCACCATCGAGAACCTGCTGGTTCCCGTGACCTGCGGTACCTCTTACCGCAACAAGGGCGTCCAGAAGCTGCTGGATGCCATCGTCGACTTCATGCCCTCCCCGCTGGACATCCCGGCCATCAAGGGTGTGAACCCCGACACCGACGAGGAGGACGAGCGTCCCGCCGACGACAACGCGCCCTTCTCCGCCCTGGCCTTTAAGATTATGACCGACCCCTATGTGGGCCGCCTGTCCTTCTTCCGTGTGTACTCCGGCAAGCTCACCACCGGTTCCTCCGTGCTCAACAGCACCAAGAACCAGAAGGAGCGCATCGGCCGCATCCTGCAGATGCATGCCAACCACCGGGAGGACATCGAGTGCGTCTACTCCGGCGACATTGCCGCCGTGGTGGGCCTGAAGAACTCCACCACCGGCGACACCCTCTGCGACGACAAGCACCCCATCATCCTGGAGTCCATGGAGTTCCCCGAGCCCGTCATCCGCGTGGCCATTGAGCCCAAGACCAAGGCCGGCCAGGAGAAGATGGGCCTGGCGCTGGTGAAGCTGGCGGAGGAGGACCCCACCTTCAAGACCTACACCGACGAGGAGACCGGTCAGACCATCATCGCCGGCATGGGCGAGCTGCACCTGGAGATCATCGTAGACCGCCTGCTGCGCGAGTTCAAGGTGGAGGCCAACGTGGGCGCGCCTCAGGTCGCCTACAAGGAGACCATCAAGAAGCAGGTGGAGCAGGACACCAAGTACGCCCGTCAGTCCGGCGGTAAGGGCCAGTACGGTCATGTCAAGATCCGTGTGGAGCCCAACGAGTCCGGCAAGGGCTATGAGTTTGTCAACGCCATCGTGGGCGGCGCCATTCCCAAGGAGTATATCCCGGCGGTCGATGCCGGTATCCAGGGAGCCATGCAGGCCGGCGTGCTGGCCGGTTACCCCGTGGTGGACGTGAAGGTCACCCTGTACGACGGCTCCTTCCACGAGGTGGACTCCTCTGAGATGGCCTTTAAGATCGCCGGCTCCATGGCCTTCAAGGAGGCCTGCCGCAAGGCCAACGCCGTGCTGCTGGAGCCCATCATGAAGGTCTCCGTCATCGTCCCCGAGGAGTATATGGGCGACGTCATGGGCGACCTGAACAGCCGCCGCGGCCAGATCCTGGGCATGGAGGCCCGGCCCGGCGCC